>Ga0209415_10005672_pt1 | contig 22378 bp, 20 predicted proteins | sample PeaSoiSIISIP2007_FD_187696 | JGI IMG/M metagenome (GOLD analysis project Ga0209415, IMG submission 187696) | Peat soil microbial communities from Weissenstadt, Germany - SII-SIP-2007 (SPAdes) (version 2) | ecosystem: Environmental > Terrestrial > Soil > Wetlands > Peat | place: Germany... | reverse complement strand
AAGCGATTTGTAGTTTAGAGCCAAAATGTATTTATTCTGTGTTAATCTGTGTAATCTGTGGTTGATTAACTGAGTACATGAATAGTCAAAAAATAATGATTCGCAATTCAATTTGTAGGTATAATCTTTCACGTGAATCAAGGTTACATGTCTCTATGAGTATTTCCCAAGTTACTCACATACTGATACACTTCAGTTACCTGTTGGACTGGTAGTTCACCTCCCAAGATCCCAGCACTACTGCCAAAGATATAGCCACTTCCACCTGAAGCCGCAGCTAATAATTCCGAAGCTTTTTCCGTCCTGTTTTCCTCGCTAAACCACCCCAGATCATAGCCACCCATCAAACAAAGGATATTTTCCGTCGCCACTCTGACGTTAGCGATATCAGTAAGCGAAGAAAAATCCAGAGAATGCAACCCATCTACTCCAGAATTTATAATATCGCTTAATACCAACGATAAATCCCCATCAGCATGAAAGAAAATTGGTGCTGTTGGGGCCCGCAACACCTCAACCAGCTCCGTAAGGTTGGGAAAAAAATATTTTCGCAATGCCGCAGGGGAAATAAGTGTTCCGCCTTGATAAGCTATGTCATCCGCAATAATTATTCCGTTCGCCCCCGCTGACAGAGCATTTAAGCCAAGTTCAACACTAGATGCTACGGCCTCAGTGACTAACGCTGGTAAGATTGGATCACGTCTAGCGATCGCCAGCAGAAAATCGGTAAACGAAGGGAAAAGTTTTGCAGTTCCCTGAAATGGGCCATCAATTAAAGCGAAAATAAAAAAGTCCGTCTCTGCTCGCCACTGTTTCAAATCATCCCAAATCCGGTCCTTCTCCCGCAGAGAGGAAGACGGAGAAAAAGCTAAAGCATCTAACCCACATACTTCACAAGCCTCTACCCTGTCTCTAAACGTCACGTTTTCCTTTAACCCTAATAATTCGGCTACAAATCCATCTTCAAGATAAAACTCCCCTTTGGGTATGCGATCCACCCTCTCGAAGCGTATAGCCGCTAAGATTCTCTCGATCTTAGTCACTTAGCCCACATCCTTCACTTATTTTAAATCAACCGAGATGTGTAATAGTCGGCGATAAACTGTGGAATGATAATAGAACAATAAACTTTATAGGGAGGTCCCACAATGGATAAACTGGAACCAGAACAACGACAACACCACGGAGGTGCCGTTATCAAAGCCAACCATGGAAATCTGCAAGTGAGGAAAATAGTCTATTATATCTTAGGTGTTTTAGAAGTATTATTTGCCTTTCGCCTCATCTTCAAACTTCTAGGGGCCAATTCTCAAAGCCCCTTCGTATCCTTCATCTATACAGTGTCACAAGCATTCTTATCCCCCTTCTCTGGTATTTTTAGATCGACAGTAACTAAGGGGTTTGAGACCCAGTCAGTCCTAGAACCAACAACCATTATCGCCATGATTGTCTATGCAGTCTTGGCCTGGGGAATCGTAAAGTTAATCGAAATTAACACGCCCCATCAGACCACTGAAACCCGATGAATTTGACCTTTTAATTATATGCCACTTTATCCTCCTTGTAAGATAAACAAAAAATTCCCATGCTTCTCTTCCTAATCAAAAGAGGCATGGGAATTTTGCTCTACATTCTTGTCTGACGCAAACTATCCAAGACATCTTTGACTGGTTATTTTGTTTCATATGCCAAAGAAACTAATGAAATATTAAGGAAATTCCTTTAAACTATAAACAGGACGGTGATTTGATGCGGATACTATTGATCGAAGATGAACCAAGGCTCTCAGAAGCCTTGACCTATATCCTGAAAAAGAACAAGTACGGAGTTGATACCGCCTTTGATGGTGAAACGGGACAAGCCATGGCTGAAACCGGAGTCTATGATTTGATTATCCTTGACCGGATGTTGCCCCATAAAGAAGGGGTTTCCCTCTTAAAAGAACTTCGCAGCCAAGGAATTGCTACTCCGGTTCTTCTATTAACTGCCCGAGATTCCATTCAGGATAGGATTGAGGGCTTAGATGCCGGTGCTGACGATTATCTCGTAAAACCATTCTCCACTGAAGAACTTCTGGCTCGTCTAAGAGCCTTAGGGAGAAGATCCGGTAGTCAAATTCAAGACGAACAACTTAAAGTTGCGGAACTCATTCTTAAACCCCTCCACTGTGAGTTAACTGTAGGCAACGAAACGGTTAAACTCACCTTGAAAGAATCTTTACTTTTGGAGTTGTTCATGCGCAATCCCGGACAGGTGATTACCAAAGAACAGATTTTAGATAGAGTATGGGGACTCGATTCAGAAGTTGAAGCTAATAACGTCGAAATTTACGTTCACTACTTACGAAAAAAGCTTAATTCCCCCAAGACTAGGATCGAAACAGTGCGGGGAATTGGCTACTGCCTAAAGGGGGAACCTGATGTTTCGTAAATTGCGGTTCCAGCTGACCTTGATTAATGTTGTGGTCATGTCTTTGCTATTACTACTCTTTATCATCAGTACCTTCTTTGTCATGCAGGCGCAGATCTTCAACCAGTCTCAGCAATTAATGCAAATCATTGCGGGAGATGCTGGCTCCGGTTCAGTCAGTGATAAACAGGAACATGAGCGACACCTCGCCAAATATTTTTATTTGAAAACGGATGCCTCCGGCAAGATCACGGATACTTCCGTAGGCCTACCGCTTCCCCTCGACCAGTTGACCCCTTTTGTTTATCAAACAATCCATGATTCGAAACCCAGAGGGGAAGTGGATTTTCGCGATGAAACATACACTTATCTGAAAGTGCCACTCAAACAGACTCCGGGATTTGTCTTTACGTTTTTTGACCTTGATAGGGATAGAGAGATACTTCGCGATCTCTTGCTCACACTTTCCATAGGAGGCCTCGTTTGTTTAGTGCTCACCTATTACGGCAGTCGATTTATGGCCGACCGAGCAATGACTCCCATTAAAACGTCTTGGCGACGGCAACAAGACTTCGTGGCCGATGCTTCTCACGAACTCCGAACGCCGCTGACAGTCCTGCAAGTCAACTTGGAACTCGTACAAGGGAACCCGGAAGAAACCGTGGCTAGTCAAGCTAAATGGCTAGATTACAGCTTATTGGAGATGAAACGCATGGCCAAGTTAGTGGACGATCTCCTATTTCTGGCCAGAGCAGACTCCCAGCAACAAACACTGGAGCTCAAGCCGTTCCCCCTCCCTACAGCTCTCCTCGAGGTGATCGAGTCCTTCAAACCCCTAGCGAAGACCACTGGAATCCTAATCGAAGCTTCTCTGGATCCAGAAATAATATATTTGGGAGATGAATTAAGGATTAAGCAACTCGTCGTTATCCTGTTAGATAATGCCCTTAAATATACGCCTTCTGGGGGACAAGTCACTCTAGGCTTGCAAAACCGGGGCACAACCGCAGAAATCACAGTGTCCGATAACGGAGAGGGCATCGAACCAAAACATTTACTTAAAATATTTGAACGCTTTTACCGAGTCGATAAAGCCCGTTCCCATGAAAAGGAGGGTACGGGGTTGGGCCTTGCCATTGCCGACTGGATCATCAAAAGCCACCAGGGTACTGTGAAAGTCTCTAGTTCCCCAGGAGTAGGGACAACCTTTGTGGTGAGTTTGCCGCAGTAGAATTTAAAAGAGCTTGAAAGGCGGGGAAACTTCATGAACGTTGATCTTTTAATCAAAAATGGTTTCATCATCGATGGTACAGGGAACCCCGGCTTTTATGGTGATTTGGCTGTCGGCGAAGGAAAGATTATCGATATCAGCAAAATCGAATGCGCAGCAGCGAGAGTAATCGATGCTACAGGGTTAGTCGTGTGTCCGGGATTTATTGACCCCCACGTCCACGCTGAACTTGCTGTTTTAACAAGTGGTAAGTTTGAGGGATTCTTACGCCAAGGGGTTACTACCACGATTAATGGTAACTGTGGACACTCCATAACTCCTTATTCTTCCGATAATATCTATGCTTATATGTCTCAAAAAGGGCTTATATCCGTTGGGGCAAAAGAAAGAAATCAACGCCTCATACCTGCTTGGGCTAATTTCTCAGGTTATATTGACGTTATCAAAAACAAAGGGACCAATGTAAACATGGCATTCCTCTTAGGGCATGGAACGTTACGATGGAGTCTTATGGGAGACACTAAAAACAGCCAACTGACCATTGAAGAAGAGCGAAAAATTAACTATCTAATTGAAGAGGGCATGGAACAGGGAGCCTTAGGAATCTCTACAGGCTTAGCCTATGCCCCTAGTAAATATGCCGATACCGCAGAAATAATCAAATTAGCTTCAATTATCAAAAGATATGATGGTATCTATGCGTCCCATCTCAGAACCCATCTTGGCATCCCCGAAGCCGTTAACGAGGCCATTAGAATTGGTGAAGCATCCGACATAAGAGTTCAGATTTCCCATCTAACGCCGACTATTCCTGAAGCTTTTGATGAAATACTAGCAGCTAGGGAAAGAGGAGTGGAAATTGCAGTCGATACTATCCCCAAGACTAGTGGACACTTTAAGAGAAAGGATAGGCTGCTTCAGTTCATCGGCTTAGCCTCAGATGCTTTCAATACCCCTGAGGGAAGACGGAAAATCATAAAGAAAGTTAGATTTAAAGATCACCTTCTGGTCATTAATACGGATGATCCTCAAATGGAAAACCGCACCTTAAAAGAAATTGCTTGTGAGCGAAAAGTGACTGTCGACGAACTATTCCTCAATCTATTAGAGAACAACAATCCTAACTTGACCTTCTGTCAGGGTGGGCTCCTCAGACGGGATTTCCCTGGAACCCCATATGCGGATAATATAGCCCATCATCCATTCGTCATGGTAGGATCAGATAGAGTATTCGGGGAAATAGACGAACCTCTTGACTGGTATGAGTTATTTAGAAAAGGTGCCTTTCCAATATTTTTTGAGTTATGCCGACAAAAAGGTGTGAGATTAGAAGAAATCATCAGAAGGCTCACGTCCCTACCAGCAGAGCAGTTCAGATTAAGTGATAGAGGTATGCTCGCCACGGGGAAAGCAGCAGATATAACCATTATCGATATGAATCATTATTCCTATCCCTCAAACGAGGAAATTGATTATAAAAACCCCTCAACTATGGCCAGAGGGGTTAAGTTTACGATTGTGAATGGCAAAATAGCCCTGGATGATGGGATGTTAAAAGAAGTGTATTCAGGACAGTTATTATCAATGTATGGTAGAAACTTATAATAAAAAAGTACCCGTTGTAATAACGAGTACCTTCTGCCGCCGAAATATCATGGAACGATCCTCACACGGCTTTAAACATTTCTTTACTGGCTCCACATAATGGGCATCTCCAAGTATCCGGTAACTCTTCAAAAGGAACATCCTTGGGTATTTTACTTTTTTTACAGCCTTTTTCCGAGTTATAAATATAGCCACAGTTTGGTGTTTGGCATTGCCACATTTTACTTTCCTCGCTCATCTTTATGCTCACCTCCTTATTTCATTTTATCACTAATTAATAGAAATTCCAATTACCTAATAAGAAAAAAAGAGCCCTCAGTTGAGCTCTCTTTCTCATACATAATTAGCAGCTACCACTACTTCCGCAGCCCCCGCAACAACCATCGCCACAGGCTCCGCCACTATCAGGATTTGCCCTACGTATTTCAAAACCCCCGCCAAGATTTGTCTCAACATAGTCGACGGTGGCTCCCTCTAAATAATTAGACAGTTTAATATCTATGACCACCGAAACACCGTATTCCTCATCAATAATATCATCCTCGGTTTTTAATTCCTCCAGAGCCATACCAAAACTTGGCCCACTACAGCCCGTACCTACAAGATAGAGTCGAAGAAGTGCATTTTCTTTATTTTGTTCTTTTAGCACTTCTTTAATTTTTTGGGCAGCAAGTTGTGTAATTTTAACCATCTCATTGTCACTCCTTTTTTTACGGGTATTATATTAATATAATACACATTTTTCCTTATAGCAAGATGCAATACACCCTCCATGTTATTTCTTCACTCAAACCAATTTTTCCGGATCAATTGGATAGCTGCCATATATTCTCGCTGCATCCATCAATGCAATTACATTTTCCCGTGGCGTATCCAGTGCGAGGGCACAGCCCGAAGATAAAATATAGCCTTTGGGGCTATCGTATGTCTTGCGCAGGCATTCCTTGGCTTCAGCATATATCTGCTCCCGGTTGCCCTTCATCAAGGTATCAACAGGTTTTACATTACCGGCCAGGCAGGCCCGGTGTCCGACCGCTTCCTTGGCCTCAGCTAAATCCACTATATTATCCAGACTCAAAACAGTTGCTCCGATATCCACCATATCTGGCCAGATCCGGTTAGTATTACCGCATATATGCAGCATAGGTCCACTACCACACCGCTCAATAATCCGATCAGCATACATTTTCAAATAAGGCTTGGCAAATTCTTGGAACTGCTTAGCGCTTATCAAGGTCCCCGATGCTGTGGGCTCGGAAATGCTGGGTTTAAACCCTAAGTCACAAACAGCATCAATATACCTTAAGGCACTTTCTGTCACCAGTTGTAATAGAGCATGAGCCATTTCTGGATTTCTTAGTAGGTCTTTAAGAAAGTTTTCAGTGCCCCGCAGTGAAGCGGCAGCCGTAAAAGGACCCCCAACTGAACTTCCCACCCCTACCTGATCACCAATCTGTTCGTTAATCATTTGGAGAGTTTCTAAAAATAGTGGCAACCTCCCATCCTGGTATGGATCTACTGGAGCCAAAGTGCTAAAGTCACTCCAATCCTTTAAAACTGGCTCATCGACATAAGGTGTACCATTTTCCGGAAATTCTAACTTGGTGCCCATGGCTTCCGCTATCCCAAATAGGCCTGGTCCAACACCGGCCCCATCTGGGCGGTAAAGGCGAAAAACAGCAATTTGCCCTTCAGCCATCAATTTTGCAGAATGACTATAGCGAGCTACCGACACACCTATCAGTCGGCAAGCATGATCGCCAATAAGTGGCATACACGGGATACGGTCTATCTCCTTGCCCGCGACAAATGCTGTCATTCTCTCCTTGGGAGTCATCTGGTCGCTTTTGACCCCATCGCTCATTGTCTGCCCCTCCCCCATCTTAAGATTGTGCGCACCCAACCATGAGCCACCACCTAGCTGATCATTTCTAGGAAGGCTTCAATCCTGACCTTTAATTGTTCTACATCAGACTCTGAATAGTCAGTTTCAATTTGCAGAAATGGGCGACGTTTTTTTTCCTGAAGATATTGCTTCAAGCTATAAGATTCAATGTTATAAGTGTGACACCCTTGCCAGGTGAGGTCCACGATACCGTCCACTTTAAACTCATCCGCTAACTCTTCCACGAGTTCAAACCTAGAGCTGTTCGGGGACATACAGGAACAAGGCGTTCTTAGATATTTTTCGGCAATCGCTAAAAGAGGTTCTTTATGTTCATCAACTTGATCATAAACTGCTTTATAGCCTCCACAACTTTCGAAGCAGACAACATTTCCGCCACACTCTTCAATGACCTGTATAACTTTATGGGAACCTACCCCTACCGGAACCCCAGTCAGTAGTATTCTAGGAGTCTTTTGATTAAAAGGGGTCACTCCTTGTTTATACATTTCTAGTAATTCTGAGGTTAAGCGATCAACTATTTGCACAACTTCCTTTTTATCGGTACAAAAGCCGCGATTGTAAAGAACCATCAGTAAACCCATGCCACTGATCGGTGAGGGCTTAAGTTTAGACACATCTTGTAAAGCTTTGAGTGAACGCTTTTCTTCGTTTGTCAGTTGGATAGCTTCTCTTAAAGCTTGATCTGTTATGGTTACGCCGAATTCGATTTCCAGCCTTTCTTTCATTTTATTTACTTCTCCATACCAATACCGTAAGGCCTCTTCACCCTCTTGCCTTTGCGGAAGCTGGAGTAAGTGTAGGGGCTTAAACTGAGCAAGAAGTTCATACATTTTTTTCTTACCATCACAGGTTGTTTCGGCTATGAGAATATCGGATAAATTAAAATAGGGACAAGTACCAGAGGCTGCAAACCCATAACTTGATTTAATAAGAGGACATAGATTTCTCGGCAGAACCTTTTCCGCGACGGATATAGGGACTTGACTGGTGCCACACAGAGGAATGGGTATTGCTCCTGCGGCCAAAACTATTTCTGTCGGCGAGTACAAACAGTACATCCCAGCAACCTTCTTGCCATTTTCTTTGGCCTTGGACAGCGAACTGATACTATTTGTGCGCATATCCTCAAATTCACCCAATAGGTCCTTATCCATCTTTACCCTCCTTCAGATTACCAAAACCAACAAGAGCAGCACCTAGGGCACCAACAACTTGCGGTTGCTGGGGAATATTAAATCTAACGCCTAATATTGAGGACAGGATAGTACATATCTCCGGATTATTAGCCACCCCGCCTGAAAAGGTGATCTCTGCCAGACAAGGAACCCGAGACGTTAAACTAATCAATTTCTTAGCAATAGTATGAACTATCCCTGAAGCAATAGTTTCTTTAGTAACTTCTTGGGCGAGTAAACCAATGATCTCTGATTCAGCGAAAACAGTGCACATACTATTAATACTAACCGGTTCGCTACCCGAGGCCATTTGCCCTAATTCAGCTAAGGTGATATCCAGAATCCCCGTCATGACTTGTAAAAATCGCCCTGTACCAGCCGCACATTTGTCATTCATTATAAAATCGGCAACCGAACCATCCTCGGCTACCGCAATCACTTTGCTATCTTGACCACCAATATCTATGACGGTTCTAGTTTGCGGAAAGAGAAATTTAGCGCCCTTAGCATGACAGGTTATCTCTGTCACCTTTTTATCGATAAAAGAAAGCGATACACGTCCATAACCGGTACCGACAATCCTATCTACGTCCTGCTCTTGTAAACCAGCTTGGTTTAGAGATTCAAGAAATACATTCCGACCAGCTTCTTTAGGGTTCCAGCCAGTTGGGATAATAACTATACTTCTTATCGTTCCATCAAAAATGACGGCCTTCGTTGCAGTAGAACCAACATCAATCCCAGCGGTTATCACCACTTCACCTCCCTCAACCTACCAAACGCTGCGATCTTTTAAAGATAGATGTACTGCCGACAGTTTGGTTTTCTTTGGTCTTCCAAAGAAAACCAATTCATAGTTATTCCATTGAATCCAACTGTGGCAAAATTCGAATTTTCCTTTAACTAAGGCACTAGTTTCACCTTCATTATAATAATCAATGTGAACGCGCGTCTTTAGAAAAGTTGAAACTTGTTCAAACGTTGATCCAATCTTAATGTTATCACTTATTTGGAACGGTTCACCCAATAAATCGGATTCAAAGTCATACATTTCGTTGCTAATCCCATAACACGAGCACAATTCATCTCTTTTCGCAAAATAACTTACTTGAATTGAAAATTGCCCTGGCCCCCCAAATTCTATCTGTTTCATATTTTCTATACGAAATTGCTCAGGGGAGAACCCTAACAAAAATCCGTTACCCATGTAGTAAGCATTTGTTTTGCCTAGCCTGAATTTTGGGTCACTAAATCTTTCGAACACTTTTTCTACAGGCAAAAATCGCGGAATTCTTGCTAGTCCCTTCCATTGCATAAGTTTCCTCCCTCTATAAAGAACACTCTGCTTTGCAATTTGCACTCTTGTTCACATGCGCATATTGCTCATAAACTGTTACTCTTTCTCTTATATAGTCCTTCTTCATCCCTTGTGTAGCACACTACAATTAGGTTCCCCCTTGACTAAAGTGCGTGAAAACCTTTTTGAACGAACAACGCGATAACTATGTGATTATGGTTTATCATTATAGTATAATTATATACCAGTAAGAATCTATTTTTCAATGCGTTTGATATTTAATTAATAGATGAATTAGTAATCATATCCAATATACGGAACAAAAAAGGCCAACGCGTTGAGATATAACGTTCTGACATTTTATGCACTCTATTCTTATTCATTGGTTCCAAGGACCGCACGCTAATCATTGCTTTAGCTAATTGTTATACCATTTTGCATCTAAAGTATGGATGTCCTTCAACTCTATAGTTCCATTAGTAACATCTTAGCGCCATTAACTATTTCCATCGTTCATACGCGGATTAGTATTAGATGTGTGATGATTCAGTCAATGTCTTCCTCCTCTACTATGAAAGGAGGCTAAGCAATGAAAGTTGTTTATCCTATCTGTTGTGGTGTCGATGTGCATAAAACGTTTCTCGTTACATTCAGGTCAAAGTTACAACCTGTCCCACAAAATGGGCATGTGGTTTGGACTAATGCCTGAGATATGCCTTGCTAAGTTTAGTGTTGGAAAATTCTTGCGCCAAACTTGGGCAATAACAAAATCTTCTTTGCCCGCACCACATCTCGGTTTCTAAGGAAGGGTCCTGAAAAAGAGCTTTAAATGATTTAAAGGAATATTTGCTCTTGTGTCGAAGTAATTGTTTAATGAGGATATAATTTTCTGATTATTTGAAAAACATATCCTCCGGCAATATAAAACCGCACAGCTTCAGTATTTATAAACCGCTTGGTTGGAATGTTGCCGGCATTACGTCCACATTAAGGGAGGTGAGAGAAAGTGCTATCAAGTACAAGGTTTAAGCAAATCATAAACCGTTGCATGTGAGGTAACTTGCATGAACCGGCGGTTCATAGTGTGCCCCTAGACAGCGGTGCGACTGAAGGCCTGAAATTGATGCAGCCTTTCTTTAACCACCCTATTTGTTGGATGAATTAACCATGCTTTACGCTTCATCCGACTTATTTGCAGGTGAATTATTGATCTGGCCCGTCATACATTCCTGCCTTAAATCCATCACTATTGAGTTCTAATTTGCTGTACCCCAAAACTTGTTTAGCAACAACATTGCTGGAAATTAATAGTTTCAAAAGCTTAACTCCAAAGCTATTTCACCTAAAGCTACGGCCATGGGGAATTAGTCGACCCGGCGTTATGCCGGCACGGTAAATCCGGAAACCGATTTATCTCCCTTGTTTGGAAAGGAGTTACTGGCCTTTAGAAAACAGTCTGCTTCGCCTGCGCCATTGTATGGGCTGGTAACGTAGGGTGCTTTTTAGAGTAGCCCGGTAAGTTGTTTCTGAGTAAGGGGAGAGAGCATTTGAATGCCAAGCAATGTCCTATTTTAGCCTGGCAAGGTACTTTATTCTCCTAAAATTTTTAGGAGTTTTTTTTATGTAAATTATGAAAAGGAATGATTGACGTGGAACAAATCAAATTGACTATCAACGGTAAAGAAGTTGAAGCCCCAGCCGGAAGTACGATACTTCAAGTGGCTGAGAAGGCGGGAATTAAAGTTCCCCGTTTGTGTTATGACCCAGATTTAAGTCGACTGGGCGCATGTCGCTTATGTGTTGTAGAAGTAAAAGGAAATCGGGTCCTGCCCGCTTCCTGCGTAACCCCGATAAGCCCCGGGATGGTTGTGGAAACTGAGTCGCCGAAAGTCGTTAAAGCCCGTAAAACTATCCTGGAACTGCTGGTTGCCAATCATCCCCTGGACTGCATGACCTGCGACAAAATGGGAGCATGCGTTCTGGCCGATTATTGTTTTCAGTACGGAGTAAAAGAAAGTCCCTATGCAGGGGAAAAACATGCTTACAAAATAGATGACAGCAATCCTTTTATTATCCGAGATTTAAACAAATGTCTTCTCTGCGGGGCCTGTGTAAGAGCCTGTGAAGAACTAACTGGCAAAGACAACTTGGCGTACATGAACCGGGGATTCAACGCTAAGGCTACCACAGTCAGCGATGTTCCGCTTATTGATTCGGATTGCGTTTTTTGCGGACAATGCGTAGCGGTTTGTCCTACCGGAGCTTTAACAGAAAAAATCATGACCGGCAAGGCTCGTCGCTGGGAAATCGAACGGGTCACAACCACCTGCCCCTTCTGTGGCACCGGCTGCAACTTTGACCTGGCTGTAAAAGACGAAAAGGTCATCGGAGTACTTTCCAACCCGAACTCTCCTGTAAATGGTCGGAACTTGTGTGTCAAAGGACGCTTTGGCTGGGATTTCATGTACAGCGATCGACGTCTCACCACTCCGTTAATCAAGCGCAACGGCAAATTTGTGGAAGCTTCCTGGGATGAAGCCTTTGATCTGATTGCACTGAAGTTCAATGAGAATAAAGCTAAAAACGGTCCTGATTCCTTTGCGTCGTTAAGCTCCGCCCGTTGTACCAATGAAGAAAGCTTCCTGGTCCAGAAATTCACCCGGGCTTATATGGAAACCAACAATGTTGATCATTGCGCCCGCACCTGCCATGCGCCTTCGGTAGCCGGTCTGGCCAATTCTTTCGGCAGCGGCGCGATGACCAATATCATTTCTGAAATCTCTGATGAAGCCGAACTGCTCTTCCTGATTGGAGTTAATCCTACAGAATCCTATCCTGTCATCGGTTATAAAATGCGTCAAGCGGTTCGTAAAGGTTGCAAACTGGTCGTCTGCGACCCACGCCGTACGGAACTGGCTGATGAAGCAGATATCTGGCTGCAGCAGAAGCACGGTACGGACATTCCCTTGCTTAACGGTTTAATGCACATTATTCTAAAAGAGGGTTTGGAAGATAAGAAATTTATCGCAGAACGCACTGAAAATTACGAAGCAATGAAAGCGCTAGCTGCCGAATATCCACCGGAACGCGTTTCCGAAATTACCGGGATCGCGGTGGAAGATCTTTATCAGGCGGCTCGTTTGTATGCCACAACGGATAAAGCGATGATCTTCTATTCACTGGGTATCACCGAGCATATCTGCGGAACCCGCAATGTTATGAGCATTGCTAATCTGGCCATGCTCACTGGTCATCTAGGACGGCCGGGCGTAGGCGTGTGCCCAATCCGCGGGCAAAACAATGTTCAGGGGGCCTGTGACATGGGGGCTTTGCCCAATGTCTATTCGGGTTATCAAAATGTTACCGATAAGGCTGCCCGGGAAAAACATGAAAAAGCCTGGGGAACTGCACTGTCTGATAAAGTTGGTCTGAAAATTCCGGAAATGTTCGAAGCGGCTCATGAAGGTAAAATTAAAGCAATGTATATTTTGGGCGAAAATCCGGTTTTAACCGACCCGAATGCCAATCATATTAAAAAAGCTCTGGAAAAACTAGACTTCCTAGTGGTACAGGAGCTTTTCCTGACCGAGACCGCAGAATATGCGGATGTAATTCTGCCCGGTGCCAGCTTTGCAGAAAAAGATGGTACGTTTACTAATACCGAGCGCCGGCCTCAGCGGGTTCGTAAAGCTATAGAACCGCTCCCGGGTAAGGGTGACTGGGAAACTATCTGTGAAATGGTAACCCGCATGGGGTATCCGATGAGTTATCGTCATCCCAGTGAAATTTGGGCTGAAATGGCCTCCCTTTCACCTGCCATGGCGGGCATTAGTTATGCCCGCATGGAAAAAGAATCCCTGCACTGGCCCTGTCCCACCAGCGATCATCCCGGTACACCGATTCTGCATATCGGCAAATTCACCCGCGGGCTGGGAGGTTTCCAACCCAATGAGCATATTCTTCCGGGAGAATTACCCGATTCAGATTACCCTGTCCTGCTTTGCACCGGCCGGGTAATGCAGCACTATAATGTCACTACCCAATACTCTGCAGGCATTGCTAGTGTTTGGGACCGGGAGATGACCGAGGTCCACCCGCAAGAAGCTCGCGACTTAGGTTTTGTTACGGGCAGCCGAATGAGGGTTACTTCTCGCCGAGGGTCAGTGGTAACTACCGTCTGGGTAACGGAGCGGGTACAGCCCGGAGTCATCTGGATGTCCCACCATCATAGTGCTACGCCTACCAATGAACTCACCAGTCCTTTTGTATGTGATATTGCCGGCACTGGTGAGTACAAGGTTTGTGCAGTTAAGCTTGAACAGGTTTAAGATGAGATGATGTAATAAAAAGCGACTGAGCAATCAGTCGCTTTTTATGTGGCACATAGGCGTAATCTTCCGGTTGCCAAATCTTCGAATGGAATAGTATCATTTTATTCGAGTCAGAAAACTCGTAATTCCGGAAATAATATCCACAAGGAAAGAAGAAATCCAGATGCGAGATTATGACAAAGACTTTAGAGAAGAAGCCATTAAATTGTCCTATGACTTGCAATCATACTAATCCTAGACACAAATTACCCCGTATCACTCCTACTTGAGTAATACGGGGTAATATTTTTCATATATTTGGTGCGCCACCCAGGGATCGAACCAGGGACCTGCCGATTAAGAGTCTGGTTCCCAAGTCTAAGCGCTGTAATGCTTGTGTAGCAAGGGTTTCAGGTTTTCCACCTATTTTTGGACCATCCGATTACGTAATCAAGACTAATGCTAGTTTAACAGTTTTAGCTAACCTATGCAATGCACTTAAGAGAATATAACAATCAGTTTCTCACTTTTAAGCATATCAATTATCTATCACCCTTGGCACACTTCCTTTTTAAGGAGGAAATTATCCTTAAAACACCTACATAAGAGCATAACTGATTCCCTGCATATTCAAGGCGTTATCCAATCAATAAAACCGTCCAATTAGAATATAGTCAACCGACCTAGGCTATGTCTACTTCAGTACATCCAGGTTGCCTACATAAGATGTCACATTCGAAGTGGTGACTTATTTCTATAGTTAGACTCCTCGTCAAACTGAACTGCATGCTTTAGCTAGGTAAAGCGCGAAAGCATTCGATAACTGGGAGTAATCATTCCAGATCGGCTGAAAATAATATCTTAGTTCATTATCAATGCAGCTCTTATTTGTGACATTTTTTCATAACCTAAAAATTTGGCATTTGACTGACACAAGTTGACCAACCATCAATTAATGATTCATTGTCTCAACCCCATTCTCTTGGAAGCCAAATCGGGTTGACTACTCCAATGTCATCACAGCAAAAGTGGTGTATCAAGATCGTGCCAATGTATAATCATAACTTAACAGTATTGACCATGGTTTTTTGGTGCTGTATAATCAAGGCATAGAACGTATTCAAAACTAATGGTCAAATCAATGTTGAAGAAATGAGGCTCTAAACATGATTATTGGGTATGCCCGAGTGAGTACCAAAGGACAATTGAAAGACGGCTATTCCTTGGAGGTACAACAACAAGAGATTCTAAGCAGGTACGAAAATGCACGTATAGAGCTTGAACAATTCACAGGTACTACAACTGAACGACCGGTATTCACCAAGCTAATTAGTGAGTTAAAGCAGGGAGATACTATGGTTGTCTCTAAACTCGATAGATTAGCACGCAACACTGTTGAGGGCATCCAGATAGTACAAGAGCTATTCGATAAAGGGGTAGCTGTACACGTCTTAAATGTTGGTCTACTCGAAAATACCACAATGGGCAAATTCTTTTTGACTACACTACTTGCTGTTGCTGAAATGGAACGAAACACCATCATAGAACGTACTCAGACAGGTAAGGCAATTGCTAAAACAAAAGCAGGGTTCAAGGAAGGCAGACCAAAAGAATATACTCAAACACAGATTGATCATGCATTGGGCTTATTAGGCCAGCATTCTTACACGGAAGTAGAAAAGATGACCAAGATCAGCAGGTCCACATTGACTAGGGAACAGAGGAAGAAGAAAATCCTAGAGCACCAAAGCAGGGGATAATACCTTGCTTCTTTTTTGCAAGGTGCATACGGCACAACATAAACATGATCCAAAGTTGGATCGGCTAATAACTTATAAAGAACTTGGGACTTCTCTTTGATCAGTTTTGAACCATCGTGAAAGGTTTGTGGGCTAGAGTATCAATGCCCGATCGGGAAATCTGTTGTTAAAATTGCAAACTTCACAAAAATAATGACCGAGTATAAAAAGTGATGCCACCCTGAGCTAAATAACACCCCTATACCTATTTGCCGTATGCCTGATGCCAAGGAAAATAAGATGTTGATTCTAATATATCACCGAGTTGACATCTATTTTACAACCTATTACATTGATGCCACCCCCTTCACGTAATCACTAAGTTTATAAAAGGGTCTTTCAAAATTTTTATATATTTTTTGCGAAAAACACGCCCCCCTTCTGTGAGCCCGATTCTTCTCCGTCTCACTCTCACGATAACGTCACACGTTACAACCAGATAAAAAAATAAGTCACCTCATAGCACCGTTTGCTTGGGGGTGACTTTTAGCATCTTATGACATCTTGAGTTATTGTAGCACCTTTTATACTACAGTACTGTAAACTTAAGATACACTTGGCTTTTGAGTTTAGTTCCTTTTGAGGACTCTAATCTGATTCAGACTTGAGCTTTTTTTATTCCTAACTTTGATAATTGCCTATGAATAATGCGTAAATAAAAACTATAGACGAAAGCCAATAAAAAAGTTAGATATCTAATCTGCTAACAATTATAGTGTCATTTATAGCTGAAAGAATTACCGCTAAGAACATAACACTCCCAAAACAAATACCCGTTATTACAACTTGCCTAAAGAAATGGTCTATAAAAAATAAAATCAAGATAAAGAAGCCAGCGCCAGTTAAAAAGGGCAAAAGTCTATTTAATTTTGATACTGGTAACGTCCAAACTAGAATATTTAAGAAAACTCCAAGGACTAAATAAAAAGGGAATAAGTAGAACATACCTATAAGTCCAATGGAGTCTGGATCATACCAAGGAAATACCTTATATGGTGAGGTAAATATCATCAGGGACAATAAGATAACACATAATATCAAAACATTCAGAAGAAAAAATCCTGTTACTATTAGAACTTTCCTCATAGGTTTCACCTCAAAAAATGCAAATCAAATAATCTTATACTGTAATACTGATTTTCAATGAGTTTCTGTGACTTCCGTCAGGGCCGTCAGCCTTTACACGTTTTATATAGCCTGTGGTTGTTCCATACAACAACTAAACGAATAGAAAGAATCCTGTTACCATAAGCCCTTCAAACTTATCAGGTATCGTTACCCCTTCTCCGACGAAAAATACCCAATTAGATTTGTAGCCTAGAAATGCATCAAAGATTGATAATCCAAAGGCAGACAATAAATACCCTGAATATAAGACCTTTTTTAAGTTGTTTTATAATTCAATCCATATGCCATGATATTTCACTCTTTCCTAATACAAGTAAGAAGGGGATGACGAGTAGGTGTCCCTTCTTTGTCAAATTCCCTTTACCTATTTGTTATTCTAACAACTTTATATTTATATCCTTATAACAAATGGCTCAGTCACAACACATGGTTGAAATTTAATGATTTTGTACATTAGAGCATAGAACGGCTCTTAAAGCTCCCGTTTTTTAAGCATAATCTCCATGGGCCAGTGATGCGCCTATTTTACGTTTTTTTCATTTTATATCTAAATATATCAATTATTAATCCGCAGCATATATAAGTGATGAAATGCCAACTGTACCATACAAGATTAGCATTGCGTGGAAAGTGGTTAAATACATTTGATGTTAAGTAAGTGTACAGAGGATAGTTTGAAAATGCTAGTAATAACCCTTCGCTACCTGTATTAATAAAATTATCGCATATGAGTGCTATGCTCGCTATAGCAAACCAAAATGTACTACTTCGGAGTATTCTTTTCATACACAACCCTCCTGCTTATGCTAGTTTTTGGGTAATATGGTATGGATTAATACCAATGGCTTTCAATTGAGTAGTGGTATTACGGGTCTATTTGATAGACTTCGACTCTTAATAGTTGCATTTGTTGATATAGCTGATTTTAAGAGAGAATCTACTTTATCCCACAAAGAGCCTTTTTTAACAGCGAGCCAACTATTCCATAATAGGTAGTTGTTTAGATACTTTGATGCGACACTGTTAAAGGCCCGTATAAAGCGCTTTAAGCTACTGTGATATGAGTTAATATGCTGTATATGGTAGATGCCCTTCTTTGACTTGCCAGATTTTATCTGTATGAGATTTAACTTGTTACTATTAGCGAATCTGACATATGAGTTCATTTTGTCAGTACAGAGTGTGGCATTTTCGTTAATTTTCCCGTCGTACCTGAGGTGTAAATCCTTTGTTTTGACTCTACCAAATGTAGCAATCTTACTCACGGAATGACCAGAACGGTCTATGGCACACGGCACGCAAACCAGTTCGCGAGATAACCCTCTTTTATGAATTGATTTGCCACGTTTACGGACTTCTCTCGGAATTACAAAGGAACTCTTTTTGTAATTCCCTTTGTACGATATAGGGAAGAATGTTTCATCGGCTTCCACTATACCCTCTAGTTTTTCGTTTCTAGGTACATTTTGTAAAGCATCTAATATTTTGTGTCGCCATATAAAGGTCGTGTTTCTGTGTATATGACATATTTCAGCCGCTTTACGGATTGGTAAGCCATTAATCATGCATTCGATATACTTTTCCCAAGTTTCAAGCTTTTTTCGAGTCCCTGATGTAATAGAGTTGGTGTTTGCAACGAACGATTTGCCACAATCTTTGCAGATGTATCGTTGCTTACCATCATTTCTGCGTCCATTCCTAGATATATGACCAATACATCCACAACGAAGGCATACAAGGCCACCTGAAAAATGGCTTTCACTAAGTAGTTGTTCCAATTTTCTTATATTTGGTGAGCCGTCTAATAGGACGGCCTTTTACTGGCTTTGCTCCATTGGAGAAAGAGCTTTTATTAAACTTAAAATATCCGCAACAGTCGCCATATAACCTACTCCTTCGAGTTTATGTGTGCTAATTATATCACATAAACTCGGAAGTATAGGAATTTCAACCAATTATCGTGACAGAGTCTAACAAATTAATAGTGTGGGTTCATATGGCTCCATTGGGTGACAGGATTAAAGGTATAACCATCCCAAGTATAGTAATTGGAGCTATGATACAGCATTGAATTATTGTTACTGATATCCCAATTTCCGTTTGTATCGGTCAAAACAGGCCAGTTATACCATTCGTAACAATATTCAACTAAACCATCACAACGTAATTGGGTGACATGACCAGGGTCTATATAAGTACCCGTTGTAGTACCATGCATCATATCAATCGCAGTATAGGATACATTTGCACGATTTGCCAAGAAAATAGCTGTATTCAGAACATTATTAAGATCATTATCAGTCATACCGCTTTTATATTGTGGGGGTCCTTGGTAGGTATGCCCACTAAGGAAAGTTGCCCAACTAGAATATTGAACAACCCCAGATCCACCAGGAGCCTCTATGACATACGAGCCAACCGTGGAGTAATTGTTAATTGCAGCGTGCCAAGTTAAACCTCCCAATACACCGTCCCTGTAAACTGCATCGCCGTAATGACTGGCAAAAGCGGGTACAACATTAACAAGTAGTAAAGAAATTACAAGTAAACATGCACTAATTAACTTTTTCATGTTCTAACCTCACTTTCTTATTTATATTCAGCGTCCCATTTAATGTTTCTGTCAATGTTACTGCTATCGATCAGATTAATGATTTTGTCCAGTCTGGCTTTCAAAGCTTGATCGATAGTAGAAGCTTCTAACTCGGTAATCTTAGGTAAGAAACTCTTGAAAGGCGCAATTTCCACACTTGTCAGAGCAGTGTTTAGTACCGATGAATCACTGCTATTCAGCATATCAGCGACTACTAAGAAATTTCTATCGATATAGAACCGAATGGCATAATCGTCATTGATTTTAGACCGATTTTGAAGAACCGTCGCGATCGACTTAGCATTCTTAAATTGAGCAAGTGAGAATACTGCAGCCTTTACTACATGAGGGTTATTCGTCTGGTTAAGTACATCATTTACCAAATCAATCTCATCTTCTGAGTCTGTGATATTCTCCACTTGTTTGGTGTAATTACCTAATGTATCAAGGGAAACGATAACTTCTGGTTCTGAATGCAGATTAGCATTCTTTAATATATCGAGGACATGCTTCATTCCCTTTTCCTTATCAATACTTTTTAAAATTCTTACTGCATTAGCTTTCAAAAGGGCAGGGGAGTCTTGGGAACTAATTAGCGCCTCAATGGTCGGGACATCCGCTGCGTTGTAATCATCGGTTTGGAGCAAGGAAACAAGTCTTAAATTATCCGGCTGGGTCTTATCTTGGAAAATATTTCGTAGTAACTGATTATACTCCGTATTATTCTTCGAACCATTATGATAGTTCTCAGTACTCTTGATGTCCATGGCATATTCTTTAAAGGGATTACTGTAATTTGGATTCGTAAAGATAGATTCAAAGTTTGCATTAGTTAAATTACCAAGTAATTTCTCCTCGGTAGCTGATGCAAAAATTTGTAAGTCGGAGATATTCTCGGGATCTTTTATTTCATCGGATACTTCTGCAATCGCGAGTAATAATTCATCTTTATTTAGACCTTTAAGATAGTTATCGACATCTTTTTGAGGCGTTTTGGATTGTGTAAGAATAGTTTCTAACCGGTTTAAATGAGCCCTTCCCACAATATCTTGCTGATTAGGAAGAGAAACCCCTGTTTTAGCATCCAGGGCAAAGGCATAAGAATTTTGGAATACAAAGGATGAAACCAATACACCGGATATAACCAACGAACCAATGATTGCTAATTTTTTGGACATCTTATCACTCCCTTAATATCTTACGTTCCCATCGGATTTTAATAAACTATTTGAGCACTTTTGTGTAATTATTTGCTCCATCTCCTTTCCATTTTTCTTTTTTCGTAAACCCTACAAAGATATTATAAGTATTTCCTTTGGTTATTTCCTAGATAACAACTTAAATACCATATAATTACAAATAATAATTATCTCGGAACAAACTTTCTACAAATACCCTCGATATTTTGGATACATAATTAATTGGGGCTAATATTTTCGCTGCCTTAGAGCGACGAAAACCGGCTTTTGCTTCCAGAAACTGTATTAGCATATATTTTTGTTAAAATGTTAGCGGGACCCCATATCGAAGAAAATTTGTAAATCGATACCTACCTCTCTTTTAAAAATCTCCCTTCACAAATATCCCTAGTAGGTGTACCATAGAAATCGCCTACTATTTTGTGTAGGGGCGAACGCCTTCAGATCATTTGTTACTTTGCTGGTATTGATGATCTGGGGGCATCTTTATTCAAATGGCGAATACCATTCAAATACTCATAGTAGTAGCATCCTCTAATTTGGCAAAACAAGACGGGAAAGTTGATTATTTGTGGATGTTCGAGCGACATCAGCTTGTACCACTGCATTTTTGATTATAACCCCTCTTCTCTGATTAACTTGTCATAATATGGTATTAATTCCCAGAAAGATTTCTTGGCTATCTCCTATCAAGTCTTTGGATTCGCGATAATAATTGTTTATATACGGAAATCGAATTGCACAAAAACATGAATATTAGTATAAGACATAATGAAGAAGCACCTTTGTAATCCAAATACCAGATAGCCACACCTTTTGCTTACTACGATTCGTCCCTTTTGCACTATTACCAGAGACACACACTAAATAATCATTGTTAATTAAGTATAAAAAACGACCTCTCACAATTAAACGTGGGAAGGCGTTTATCTCATTTGAACAACGCTCCTGCCTGTGCCGATCTTCCTGTCCTCTGACATTTTCGATGTAGCTATATCTAAACGACACCTTACGATGCTTGCCTTATACTTCATCATTTTCCTTGGCACAGTGGAGAAGAACCCACAAGATATTGCCACCAATAAGCTCGGTATCTTTCGTCGGCCCTAGCCACCCATAGCTAAGTAATGCCCACCTTGTCATATTGCCTATGTCTGGTGCAAGGGAAAATGCTTCACCAATATTTAGACCCAACCATTCCCCGCCCCTTTCATTCACAACGATCCTAACTGACTATCCGTTAAAGAAAATGCTCTTCTACAAATACCAATGCTAAGTGCTAATAAAAAAGAATCGAAGGCCAAAATCAGGGTGCAAGATTTACCTAATTTCCATCAATTACCTAATGAAATTACTGTTAGGACATGCTACTATGTTGTCAAGGGAATATTGTTTCCCGATGTTTGAAAAATTAAATTTTAAAAATGATGGTACTCACACTACTATCAACGAAAATAAACGAGGCGAGTGTTTCAGATGGTTCGCCACCATCAACGAGGGCAGTGTTTTCGATGGATTTGCCAACCATCAGCGAGGGCTATGTTTCAGATGGACTTGCCAACCATCAGCGAGGCTAGGTTTCAGATGATTAGCCATCATCAGCGAGGTGTGTCAATAATTTGACGCATCTTTTTTGCGTCTAAAAATAAGACCAGCTAATAAAAGTCAAGGGTTTGGTTGATTATTTCTTTTGTTTTTCGATTCCGAAAATAGGGTATTGCAA
>Ga0209415_10005671_pt1 | contig 22379 bp, 19 predicted proteins | sample PeaSoiSIISIP2007_FD_187696 | JGI IMG/M metagenome (GOLD analysis project Ga0209415, IMG submission 187696) | Peat soil microbial communities from Weissenstadt, Germany - SII-SIP-2007 (SPAdes) (version 2) | ecosystem: Environmental > Terrestrial > Soil > Wetlands > Peat | place: Germany... | reverse complement strand
AGGTACGGTAAGATCAGTTGTCGAGGAAGCTCCTGGTCCTGAAGCGCCTGCTACTTGGCCGCCGGCCGCGAGAGTTCGCCCGCCGCGGCCATTTCGTCGCGGAGCCCTTCCGGCGCGATGTCGAAACCGTTCGGCCAAGTCGGCACGCCGCTTTCAAGGAATACACGGGCAAAATAGGCCTCGTCGCGCAGCGGCCAGACTATGGAATCGGGTTTGCTCACCATGGCGGCAAAGTCGTGAACGCCCTCGCTCCCATCATTGAACCGAACGCGCAGCCGAAAGCCGTCGAGCTTTTCCAGGTGTGTTACCTTGGTCGCCATCAAGGCACCGCTCAATTATCCAAAAAGCTCCGCAGCTTCCTCGATCGGCTCGGATGCTTCAGCTTGCGCAGCGCCTTTGCCTCGATCTGGCGGATGCGTTCGCGGGTGACCGAGAACTGCTGGCCGACTTCTTCGAGCGTGTGGTCGGTGTTCATGCCGATGCCGAAGCGCATGCGCAGCACGCGCTCCTCGCGCGGCGTGAGCGAGGCGAGAACCCGCGTCGTCGTCTCGCGCAGGTTCGACTGGATCGCCGCGTCGATCGGCAGGATCGCGTTCTTGTCCTCGATGAAATCGCCGAGATGCGAATCCTCTTCGTCGCCGATCGGCGTTTCGAGCGAGATCGGCTCCTTGGCGATCTTCAGCACCTTGCGCACCTTTTCGAGCGGCATGGCGAGCTTTTCGGCAAGCTCTTCGGGCGTCGGCTCGCGGCCGATCTCATGCAGCATCTGGCGCGAGGTGCGCACGATCTTGTTGATCGTCTCGATCATATGGACGGGGATGCGGATCGTGCGCGCCTGGTCGGCGATCGAGCGGGTGATCGCCTGCCTGATCCACCAGGTCGCATAGGTCGAGAACTTGTAGCCGCGCCGATATTCGAACTTGTCGACCGCCTTCATGAGGCCGATGTTGCCTTCCTGGATCAGATCGAGGAATTGAAGGCCGCGGTTGGTATATTTCTTGGCGATCGAGATGACGAGCCGCAGGTTCGCCTCGACCATCTCCTTCTTCGCCTGGCGCGCCTCGCGCTCGCCCCTCTGGACGACCTGCACGATCTTGCGGAATTCCTGGATCTCCAGGCCCGTTTCGGTCGCCAGCGCATGGATGTCGGTGCGGATCTCGCGGATCTTCTCCTTGCGGCGGTTGACGAAATCCTTCCAGCCGCGGCCGCCGAGCTTCGAAACACGCAGCAGCCATTTCGGATCGAGCTCCGAATTCTGGTAATTCTTCAGGAAGTCCTCGCGCGAGACGCCCGATTCCTCGGCCTGGCGCAGAAGCTTCGTCTCGAACCCGATGAGCCTCTTGTTGATGTCGTAGAGCTGCTCGACCAGCGCATCGATGCGGTTCTGGTTGAGCGAAAGCGATTTGACGTCGGTGACGATCTCCTTCTTCAGGGTCTTGTAGCGACGCTCCTGAGCCGGGGTCAGCGTCTCATTTTTCAACTTGTTCTCGACGTTCTGGTCCTGCAGCTTGCGCAGCTTCTTGTAAGCGTCGGCGATGCGGTCGAAGGTGTCGAGCACCTTCGGCTTGAGTTCGGCCTCCATGGCGGAGAGCGATACGGAATTTTCCAGGTCCTCCTCGTCATCGAAGGATTCCTCGAGGAGGCGCGCTTCGCCGTCTTCCTCGGCAGCAGGACGCAGGCCGGCCGGCGGGATGAGCGGCGCCGTCGCAGGAGCGCGTTGCGCGGCGAGCGCCTCGGCGGCGCCGGGCGCAGTCATGTCGATCTTCGGCGTGTTCTTGCCGTCCGGCCCGGCATAGGTGGCTTCGAGATCGATGATGTCGCGCAGCAGGACCTTGCCTTCGTTCAATTCGTCGCGCCAGATGATGATCGCCTGGAAGGTCAGGGGACTCTCGCAGAGCCCGGCGATCATCGCCTCGCGGCCGGCCTCGATGCGCTTGGCGATGGCAATCTCGCCCTCGCGCGACAGAAGCTCGACGCAGCCCATCTCGCGCAGATACATGCGCACGGGATCGTCGGTGCGGTCGGCCGGCTCCGAGGATTTCGTGGCGAGCGCCTTGGGCTGGGTGATCTCGACGAGCTCGCCGGCTTCGATCTCTTCCTCTTCGCCCTCCTCGGCGTCCGCCTCCTCGGGCTCCTCGCTTTCGATGACGTTGATTCCCATTTCGTTGAGCATCGCCAAAATATCCTCGATCTGCTCGGAATTGACTTCCTCGGACGGAAGCACGGCGTTCAGTTCGCGATAGGTGACAAAGCCGCGCTTCTTGGCGAGCTTGATCATGCGCTTGACGGCAGCATCCGACAGGTCGAGCAAGGGACTGTCGGTCGTCTCGACGCTGGCCCCCTCGGCTTCGGCTTTCTCGTTGTCTTTCTTCGCCATCAAATCCTCGTTTGTCATGCTTCGTTGCGCCCAAACAAGCGCCGTTCTTCGCCGCGATCCGATCGCAGAGCGATTCATTCGACTGCCGGGGAAAAGGGCTGATCTCCTCCGTGTCGCATCTTGGCGGGAACCGCAACGGCGCTGCCTGCAATGGCCACCGGGCAGTCGACACATGATCACAATGCACCGCTCTGCCGACCGGAAGCCGCGCCGAAGCCTTCGATGACGGCTTCGGTGCCCGCTAAGGCGGACAATTGCTCCTGGATTGACTTCAGCCAAGTGAGATTCGTCTCGCTCGAATCACCCGCCAAAGCCGCTTCCGCCAGGACAAGTTCCCTATTTAGGGCCCTCATCTTACGATGCAAGGCCAGTGCTTGCTTCAGCGATTCCTCGGCATCGGGATCGGCGGCCTCCGCCGATACGCTCCAAAGCGAGGAATGCGCCGTCATCGCTTCGAGACGCTGCCTGACGGCGCCCAGTCCGCAGCGCTCGATCTCAGCTTTCAGGTCTTGCGAAGCGAGGCGCCGATCGGCCCAGAGATCGAGCAGCTTCCGGCGAAGCGTCTGAGCCTCAGAACTGCTGAGCTCGAGCTCGGCCAGAGTCTCCCCATGCGCGTCAAGCAGGTTGGGGTGATTGAGAAAGATCAACAGGATGAAAGCCTCGCGCCCCGGGATGCCGGCGCGTTTCGGGCGCAGCAGGAGAGATCGCGCCAGGCTCGCCCCCAACACCGGAGCCGGCTGGGAAACATAGGTTTGGGGCCCTTCAGCGCCCCTTCGGGGCGCACCTCTGTAACGCGCAGACTGAACGGCGAACCGCTGCTCCGCGGCCGGCGAGGCCTGCCCGAAGAGAGCCGCGAGCCGGTTGCGGAATTCCGCCGAATAATGGCGCCGCAAGGCCTCGTCGCGGATTTCCCCACAGATATTTTCGAGCCGCCGTTCGAGCCCGGCGCGGCGCTCGGGCGTCGTCAGGACCTGGGCCTCGGTCTCCCTTTGCCAGACGAGATCGACGAGCGGCAGGGCGGCACCCAGCACATCATCGATCGCCGCGGTGCCGCCGCTGCGGGCGAGGTCATCGGGGTCCTGGCCGTCCGGCAGAAGCGCGAAACGCAGCGATCGTCCGACGCCGATCAACGGCAGCGCCAGATCGACGGCGCGATAGGCGGCCTTGCGGCCGGCGCGGTCGCCGTCGAAACAGAGCACGGGCTCCTCCGCCATCTTCCACAAAAGCTCGCACTGGTCCGCCGTCAAAGCCGTACCGAGCGGCGCAACCGTATGGGGGAAACCCGCGGCCGACATTGAGATAGCGTCGACATAGCCCTCAACGGCGATAACACTGCCCCTCTCATGCGCCGCCTTGCGCGCCTTGTGATGGTTGTAGAGGATCGCGCCCTTGTGGAAGAGCGGCGTTTCCGGCGAATTCAAATATTTCGGCTGAACGTCCGGGCCGAGCGCCCGGCCGCCGAAGGCGATGACGCGGCCGGCGCGGTCGGCGATCGGGAACATCACGCGATCGCGGAACCGGTCGTAAGGCACGGCAATGTCCTCGCCATGGATCAAAAGCCCGGTTTCGATCATCGCCTGGGCAGAGATGCCCTTGCCCGCCAGATGATCGCGCAAGGCGTATTTCTCCGGCCCCGCGTAGCCGAGGCGAAATTCGGCTTGCAGCGTGCCATTGAGCCCACGGTCCGCCAGATAGGCTCGCGCCTTGGCGCCCGACCGGCCGACGAGCTCGGCGGCGAAATAATTCGCCGCCAATTCGAGCACGTCATAGAGGCTGGCGCGCTGCTTTTCCCGCGCCTCGGCCTCAGGCGACATTTGCGGCAGGGCGAGTCCTGCCTGCTCGGCCAGCCGCGTGACCGCTTCGGGAAAGCTGAGACCTTCGGTCTCCATGAGGAAATCGAAGATATTGCCGTTTTTGCCGGCCGAATGGTCAAACCAGGCCATTTTCTGGTCATTGACGAAAAAGGACGGCGTCCGTTCCGCATTGAAGGGGGAAAGCCCGCGCCATTCGCGGCCGGCCTTCGTCAGTTTCACGCGTTTGCGCACGACGTCCGAGACCGGCAGCCTCGCCTTGAGTTCATCGAGAAAGGAGGGGGGGAATCGCATCGCTGCCTTTAGGTTTGAGGCTCGCCACTATAGATAAGCAGCGCGGCCCGAGTAAGGCGTGTCCACATAATTCACAGAGCGGCGCGCGTGCCGCCATGAGGATCTTCCCGAATTCGCTGCCACCCAAGAGCTTTCGATCGGCATGAGTAAAGCGGCGCGATTTTTCGATTTCAAGCGACAGGGCAGCCCGATCGCCATGCTCACCGCCTATGATTATCCGACCGCCAAGGCCGAGGCAGCGGCCGGCGTCGACATCATCCTCGTCGGCGACAGCGTCGGCACCAATGTCCTGGGCTATGCGAGCGAGAGGGAGGTGACGCTGGCCGATATCGGCCATCATGTGCGCGCCGTCCGCCGCGGCGCGCCTGAGACGCCGATCCTCGCCGATCTTCCGTTCGGCAGCTACGAGCAGCCCGCCACGGCTGTTGCGAACGCGCAGCGCTTGATCGAAGCAGGCGCCGACATGGTGAAGTTCGAAGGGCCGCGCCCCGAGATCGCCGCGGCTCTGGCGGCGGCGGGGATCGCCTGTTGCGGCCATCTCGGCCTCGAGCCGCAGCACCACGAAGACAAGCGGCTCAAGGGCCGCTCCGTCGAGGAAGCCGCGAAATTGCTGGCCGATGCGCGCGCGCTGGACGCCGCCGGCATCTCCATGCTGGTGCTCGAACTGATCCCGGAGGAGGTCGCGGCGCGGATCACGAGGTCGATCGCCGCGCCGACGATCGGCATCGGCGCCGGGCGGCGCACCGACGGCCAGGTTCTCGTGATCCATGACATGCTCGGGATCACCGAGGTCGAGTTCCGCCACAACCGGCGCTATGCCGAACTCGGCCAGCTCATCGGCGAGGCTTTGGCGCATTATGTCCGTGAGGTGCGGGAGGGGAGCTTTCCTGCGGAAGAGAATGCTTTCCACATGTCGCAAGACGAGCTTTTGGCCTTTGGCGGCGAAGAAGAATGAGCGCGAGTCGCCACAGGCCCCTTTGATGATGGCCTACCGCGGACCTCCGGAACCGGCTGGCTTCCTCGCGCGTAAACTCTAGAGAGCATGGTTAGGCTTTCGGCCCATGAATCTGATCTACAATATCGTGCCGGCCGATCTCTGGCGCGAAGCCGAAAGGAAGGGCGCGTTCGTCGGCGCGCCGGTCGATCGCAGCGACGGATTCATCCATCTCTCGACCGCGGCGCAGGTCCGCGCCACCGCTGCCAAGCATTTCGCCGGACAAGGCGATCTTCTTCTGGTGGGCATCGATCCGGGCAAGCTCGGCGACGCCCTGCGCTTCGAGCCTTCCCGGGACGGCGCACTCTTTCCGCATCTTTATGGGACGCTCGATCCCGCCGCCGTCAGCTTCGCGCAGCCTCTGCTGCTCGGCGCCGATGGCGTGCATTGCTTTCAAGATCTCGTCCCGTGAACGCCTCCCTCCACAGGCTCGAGGGGCTCGCGCAACAACTTCTGTTGCGGCTCAAGCCTGAGTTGGCGCATTGGCTGACGATCCGGGCGCTGTCGCTCTTGCCTCTGCGAGCGGCGCCCCCCGACGATCTGCGGCTTGCGGTCAAAGCCTTCGGCCTCGATTTCCCCAATCCGCTCGGTCTTGCGGCGGGTTTCGACAAGAACGGCGAGGTGGTCGATGCGATGTTCGCCCTTGGCTTCGGCTTTGTCGAAGTCGGCACGGTGACGCCGCTGCCGCAGCCGGGCAATCCGCGCCCCCGCCTCTTCCGCCTGCGCGAAGATTGCGCCGTGATCAATCGTTTCGGCTTCAACAGCGCCGGTTCGGAGGCGGTCCATCGCAGGCTTGCGGCGCGGCGCGGCAGGCCGGGGATCGTGGCCCTAAACCTCGGCCCCAACCGGGATTCCGTTGATCGCATCGGCGATTATGTCGCCGGCATCAACGCCTTCGCCGATCTCGCACAGCTCTTCGTCATCAATGTTTCCTCGCCGAATACGCCCGGCCTGCGCGATCTTCAACGCCAGCAAGAGCTCCAAGACCTCCTGCCGCGCGTTCTCGCCGCCCGCGACGCAGCGCCGAAGCGCCGGCCGGTGATCGTCAAGATCGCGCCCGACCTGACGCTCGACGAACTCGATGGCATCATCCACGTTTGCCGCGCGCATAGGATCGACGGCTTGGCCGTCTCCAACACGACTCTTGCGCGGCCGGACCTCATCGATGAGATCAAGGAGCAAGGCGGCCTTTCCGGACGGCCTCTCTTCACGCCCTCCACGCGGATTCTCGCGCAGGCCTATCTGCGCGTCGAGAACCAATTCCCATTGATCGGCATCGGCGGCGTCGAGGACGCGGCGACCGCTTTTGCGAAGATCGAAGCCGGCGCCAGTCTCGTCGAGCTTTATTCCGCCCTCGTCTTCAAGGGGCCGAAGCTCGTCGAGGAGATCAAGGGCGGACTTCTCGCCAAACTCGAGCAGGCCGGCGTGCAGCGGCTCGCCGAGGCGCGCGGCAGCAAAGCGGAGGACTGGGCCGAGGGGAGAGTCACAGGCGCAGACCTCAGGCGCGTTCCCTCCCCCCTTGCCGGGGAGGGCTAGGGAGGGGGGTGCGCGAAACGCGAGCGAGCAGCTTCGTCGAAGTGCCTCATCGCGGCTCGCGCATATTGAGGAGCCGCGCGATCAACCAGAGCGGCACCACGATCATCGCGCCGGCGACGAGATAATCGCCCATGTCGCGCAACGCATCGAAGCCGAGCGACCAGACGCGGTGGACGAAGCGGACGGCCCCTTGCACAATATCGGCCGGCCTGATGTCGAGCCACATCAGCAAGGCGCCGACGATCAAGGACAAGAAGAACAATCTGAGCGCGACATTCAAAGGCGTGCCGCCGAGGAAGCGGGCGAGCGGCGTTTCCGGCCGGTGCCAGCGCGCGGCACTCGGTGTCCGCGGCGACGACCACGCCGATGCTGGTTTTGTTTCGTCGATCATATGATCTCCCGAATCTTGCGAGATATCCTGTTGCGCGGCATAGAGAGCCTCTCGCCCTTGCTCGTCGCGATCATTTTCTTTAGACGGCGCAGGACATCCATTATTCTCGGCTGCCGCGCCGCGCCTGGCAAGCGCCTCTCTTTGGATCTTCCGTGACGCAGCAGGACACTGACGCCAGTCTCGCCCGGGCGAGAATCGACGGCGGCTTCAGCTTCGCGCTCGCGGCCTTCGCTGCCGGCCTCGGCCTCATCGCAGTGCTCGAACGGGTCGGCCTGCCGGACCAAGCGCTCCGGCTTTGCGTCACCGCTTTTATCCTCACCGGATTCGTGATCATAGCCGCACTGCTGCGCAGCATGCGGCCGGTGGACTTCTATGCCGGCGGCCGCGCTCTGCCCGCGCCCTATGTCGGGCTTGCCTATGCCGGTCTTTCCGCCGGACTTTTCCTGCCCTTCCTGCCGCCTTTGCCGCAAGGCCTCGGCCTCAATTCGCTGGCAACGGGATTTGGCGCGGGCCTCTTCTGCGCGATCTTCGCGACAGGTCCCTATCTGCGCCGCAGCGCCGCCTTTTCCATCGCCGACCTCGCCGGATCGCGCTTCCCCCACCCATTGGCGCGCTGTGCGATAGCTGGAATTGCGGCGATCTGCGCCGGCCTCGTCGCCATGGGCGGCTATGAGATCGCTCTGCGCGCCTTCCTCGCCGCAACCGGGACGAGCCGCGCTTTCGGCGCGGCGGTCTTGGGCGTTTTGCTCGTTTTGGTCATCGTGCCGGGCGGCCTTTCGGGCGTGATATGGCTGGCGGCGGGCGCCGCCATCGTAAGCTTGGCGGCGCTTGGCCTGCCGCCGGCCTTATCGATGCTGCACGAAGCGACGCTCTGGACGGCAGGCGCGGCGCGCTTCGACGCGATGACCGGTTCGAATCCAAACCTGCCCATCGAGCCCGCCGTCGTCGTCGCGCTGGCGCTCGGCCTGGCCGCTTTCGCACCTCTCCTCGGCCCCGCCGTTGCCAGCCGCGACAGGCAGAGCGCTGTGCGCGCCGGCCCCTTCGCCTTCCTCCTCATTGCGATCATCGCGGTGCTCGCCGCCATGACCATGGCCCATTCGACGCTCGCGCTCGATGCGACGCTTGCCGGCCGCGAGCCTGGCAAATTGCCGGCCGAGATTCTTGCGGCGAGCGAACAGGGGGGGATCTCGATCTGCGGCGTCCGATCTGGCGCCTCGAGTGTCATCGCGGGCAGCTGCGTCGCTGAGGACGGCTTCGACGCGACCTTGCGATTGCAAGACATCGGCGCGAACGCCGAATATCTGCTGGAGAACCTTCCCTCTCTGCGCAAAGCGGGTCCGACGCTGGCCGGTCTTGCCGCGGTGTTCGCGATTGCCTTGGGCATCAGCGTCGCGGCGGCTGGCGTCCAATCCTTCGCCACGAGTCTCGGCCATGATGTCTTTCATCCGAAGCGCCGCCGACTCGGCCTGGCCAGCCGAAGGCTGGCCTATGCCCGCGCGCTGGCGATCCTGCTCATCGCCTTCTGTGGCGCTCACCTCGCGTCCGGCAAGGCAGATCCGCGGCTCTTCATCACGCTCGCCCTGACGATTTCCGCCACGCTGCTCGCGCCGCCGCTTGCCCTCACACTTGTCCGGCGCGCCACGTCCTTCGATGCGCTCGTGGCCTTGCTCGTCGCCGCGCTGGTGATCGGGCGGTTCATTCTCACCCACACGAAAGGCTGGGCGCCCGACGAGCTTGCCGCCAATGCGATCTTCGCTGCTCTCGACGCCTTTCTCGCCGGCGTTTTCACGAGCCTTCTGCACGAGGGAGATTTGCCGAGCCGACGCCCTGCGCTTCCCGCGCCCAAGGATGAGCCGCCCGGGCCTGATTGAGTCTGGCGCAATGACGGGCTTCGCGACGGCTTATTTCTCGCTCGCCAGCAACGCCGCCTGGTGGTGCGTAATGAGCGCGTCGATCACTTCGTCGAGCGCTTCGCCGCTCATGACCTTGTCGAGCTTATAGAGGGTGAGGTTGATGCGGTGATCGGTCACGCGCCCTTGCGGGAAATTATAGGTTCTGATCCGCTCGGAGCGATCGCCGGAACCCACCTGCGCGCGCCGATCGGCCGCCCGTTCGGCATCGCGCTTCTGCCGCTGCCTGTCATACAGCCGCGCCCGCAACAGCGCCATCGCCTGCGCGCGGTTCTTGTGCTGCGAGCGCTCGGCCTGCACGAAGACGATCGTATTGGTCGGCAGATGGGTGATGCGGATCGCCGACTCGGTCTTGTTGACGTGCTGGCCGCCGGCCCCTTGCGCGCGCATCGTGTCGATCTTGAGATCGGCCTCGTTGATGTCGACGTCGATGTCCTGCGCCTCAGGCAGGACGGCGACGGTCGCAGCCGAGGTATGAATGCGGCCTTGCGTTTCGGTTTCCGGCACGCGCTGCACGCGATGCACCCCCGATTCGAATTTCAGCCGGGCGAAGACGCCGCGGCCTTCGATCTCGGCGATGATTTCCTTGAACCCGCCGAGCGAGCCTTCGCTGGCCGAGAGGATCTCGACGCGCCAGGCTTTGAGCTCCGCATAGCGCTGATACATGCGGAACAGATCGCCGGCGAAGAGCGCCGCCTCATCCCCGCCGGTGCCGGCGCGGATTTCGAGGATGGCGCTCTTCTCGTCGGCCGCATCCTTGGGCAGCAGAGCGATGCGCAGCTTCTGTTCGAGGCTCGCGAGCCTCGCCCGCGATTCCTGGCGCTCGGCTTCGGCAAGGCCGCGCATCTCCGGATCGAGCGAGGCATCCTCGAGCATCGCGTCGAGGCCTGCGATGTCCCTTTCCTCGCTGCGATAATCGCGGATCGCGGCGACCACGTCTTCGATGTCGGCGAGCTCGCGCGACAAGGCGACGAAGACCGCCGATTCGGGTCGGGCGGCGAGCCGGTCCGAGATTTCGGCGTGACGGCGCAGGATGAGATCGAGCTTTTCTTGCGGCAGCATGGGTTTGGCAAAAAGTGTGGCGCGAACCCTCTCCCTGTGGGAGAGGGTGCCGCCGGAGGCGGCGGGTGAGGGCGCTGAGCGCCCCTCTCCCCGCTTGCGGGGAGAGGGGGTAACGCGGGGCACCTTCTCCCACAGGGAGAAGGTATGCGCCATCAAGGGCAGCGACAAGCTACACCGGGATGCGGTGGGCCTCGGCGAACCGATGCAGCTCATCCCGGAGCGAACGGGCGCCATCGCGTGCCTCGACGAGGCCGTTTACGAATTTGGTCGTCGCTTCAAGGTTGGTCGCGAGAATCATCGCCTTCACCGGCCCGATCGAAGCCGGCGACATGGAAAGAGCGCGAAATCCGATCGCGAGCAGCCCGAGTGCCTCAATGGGCTTGCCGCCCATTTCGCCGCAGAGGGTCAGCGGCGTGCCGGTCGCTTTCGCCTTTTCGACGATGATCTTCAGGGCGCGCAGAACCGGCGGCGAGAGCGGGTCGAAGCGGCCGGCGACGCGTTTGTTGTCGCGATCGGCGGCAAACATGTATTGGATGAGATCGTTGGTCCCGACCGAAAGAAAATCGGCGCGGGCGCAGATCTCGTCGAGCTGCCACAAGAGCGCCGGCACTTCCACCATGACGCCGAGCTTGAGGTCGCTGGGGAGCCGGTGATCGTGGCGTGTGAGATAGGCGAGCTCGCGTTCGGCGAGTGCCTTGGCGATCTCGAATTCCGCAACGGTGGCGATCATCGGGAACATGATCCGCACCTCGCGGCCGGCGCCGGCTCTGAGCAGTGCCCGCAATTGCATGCGCAGAAGCGCCGGCCGGTCGAGACCGATCCTGATCGCCCGCCAGCCGAGCGCCGGATTTTCCTCCTCGACCTTGGTCATATAGGGCAGGACCTTGTCCGACCCGATGTCCAAGGTGCGGAAAGTGATCGGCTTGCCGGGGACGGCGTCGAAGGCCGCCTTGTAGAGGGCCTGTTGCTGGCGCATGCCCGGAAATTGCGAGACGATCATGAACTGCAGCTCGGTGCGGAAGAGCCCGATCGATGCCGCACCCGTTTCCGCGACGTGCGGAAGATCGACGAGCAGCCCGGCGTTCATGTGCAATTCGATCGCGACGCCGTCCCTGGTGACGGCCGGCTTTTCGCGCAGCTTGTGATATTGCTCCTGACGCCGGGCGCGCAGCCGTGCCTTCTCGGCATAGGCATTTTCGATATCCTGCGGCGGCCGCACATGCACATCGCCTGAGGTGCCGTCGACGATCACCGCGTCGCCAGGCTCGACGAAGGAGACGATATTGGCGACTTCTCCGACGGTTGCGATCCCGAGCGCGCGCGCAACGATGGCGACATGGCTCGAAGCGCCGGCGTCTTCGAGGACGAGGCCGCGCAATTTCGTGCGGTCGTAGTCGAGAAGCGCCGCCGGGCCCATGGTACGCGCCACGATGATCGCATTGTCGGGCAGATCCTCGTGCGCGGTCACGAAGTTGCGGCCGGCGAGCTGATAGAGAAGGCGATTGGCGAGATCGTCGAGATCGTGAAGACGCTCGCGCATGTAAGGATCGGTCTGCCGTTGCAGCTTGGCGCGCGCGTCGCTCTGCACGCGCTCGACCGCTGCTTCTGCCGTCAGCCCGGTTGCGACCGCTTCCCGCAACCGCCTGATCCAGCCCCTGTCATAGGCGAACATTCGGAAGGCTTCGAGCACCTCGCGATGTTCGCCCGGGCCGACGTCGCCGCGCTCGATCAGGTGGTCGATCGTTTGGCGCACCGCGTCGATTGCGGCTTCGAGCCGTTCTGTTTCAGCCTTCACATCCTCGGCAACGAGCTGTTTGACGATCACCCGCGGTTCGTGCAGGACGGCATGCCCCAATCCGACACCCTCGGCGATCGGCACGCCCTTGAGGGCGAGCGGTCGGTGCAGCGCCATCTCGGTGTCGAGCAGCCCGATCGCCTGCAATTCGCCCGAGGCGACCATTTCGGCGAGCAGCATCGCCGTCGTCTGCAGGGCTTCGATCTCCTCCTCCGAATAGAGCCGCCGCACGCGATTCTGGACGACGAGCACGCCGAGCGTGTTGCCGCCGCGCAGGACCGGCACGCCGAGAAAGGATGAATAGATTTCTTCGCCCGTCTCAGGCCTGTAGGAGAATGAGGGATGGTGCTGCGCATCGGCGAGCGCGAGCGGCTCCGCGGTTTCCGCGATGAGGCCGACGAGGCCTTCGCCCTTGCGCATGGTCGTCAGGTGAACAGCTTCGCGATTGAGGCCCTCGGTTGCAAAGAGTTCGAGCCGTCCGTCGGCGCGCAGCACATAGACCGAGCACACCTCCGCCACCATGTTGGCGGCGATGTGGACGACGATCTTGTCGAGGCGGTCCTGCGGACTGATCGGCTCCGCCATGACCTCGCGAAGCCGTCGCAACAGCTGCCGCGGTCCGCCGATGGGGGCACGCATGGCCATTCCCTTTTCAGGAGCCTCACTGAGATCGGCAAGCCGAATCACTTGGGAGGCAGGTTTCCTATGATATTCCAAGGCAATGGGGCCGCTCCGCGGCTTCGCCGCCAGAAAATGCCCTAAAGCAATAGTTAGAGCGCGTGTCACGCATAAGTCTACGGTATCGGCGTAAACTTGCTGCGACCGCAAGCCAATTCCATTTTGCCGAACGCGCTTGAACGGCGTGCCAGCACCTGCCCGTATAGTCAATGCAAAGTCCGGACCGCAAGCGTGAGCCGGACCAGCGTCGGGCGCCGTCCAAACCGCGGTGTCACGCCTTGTCGAGGCCGTAGATCGTGTGCAGCGTGCGCACCGCGAGTTCCGTATAGGCGGCATCGATCAGCACCGAGAACTTGATCTCGGAAGTCGTGATCGCCCTGATATTTATGCCTTTCTCGGAGAGCGCCTTGAACGCGATCGCGGCCACGCCGGCATGGCTGCGCATGCCGATGCCGATCGCCGAGACTTTCGCCACGTCGCCCGCGCCCTGCAGCGCAGCATAGCCGATCTGCGGTTTCGTCTTCTCGAGGATCAGGCGGGCGCGGTCGAAGTCGGCACTCGAAACCGTGAAGGTAATATCCGTCGTGACCGTGTCGTCGGAGGCGACCTGGACGATCATGTCGACGTTTATGCCGGCTTCGGCGAGCGGCATGAAGATCGCCGCGGCAACCCCCGGCCGATCGGCGACGCGGCGCAAAGTGAACTGCGCCTCGTCGCGCGAAAAGGCGATGCCGGTGACGACCTGCTCTTCCACGATGTCCTCCTCGTCGCAAATCAAGGTGCCGGCCCGCGGGTTCTCCGGATCGTCGAAGGACGACCGCACGAAAGTCTTCACCTTCTTCAGCATGGCGAGCTCGACCGAGCGGACTTGCATCACTTTCGCGCCGAGCGAGGCCATCTCCAGCATCTCCTCGAAGGTCACCCGGTCGAGCCGGTGCGCCTTCGGGACGACGCGAGGATCGGTCGTGTAGATCCCATCGACATCGGTATATATATCGCAGCGGTCGGCCTTGATAGCGGCGGCGATCGCCACCGCGCTGGTGTCCGACCCGCCGCGGCCGAGGGTCGTCACCCGGCCGGTTTCCTTGTTCAAGCCCTGGAAGCCGGTGATGACCGCGACCTCGTTGCGCTCGACAAGGCCGGAAACGATTCGCTCTCCGTCCACGCTGGTGATCCGCGCCGCGCTGGGCGCTTGCGTCGTCAGGATCGGGATCTGCCAGCCTTGCCAGGATCGCGCCGGAATGCCCATGCCTTGAAGCACCATGGCGAGCAACCCCGCCGTCACCTGCTCGCCGGAAGCGACGACGCAATCATATTCGCGCACGTCGTAATGGCTAGACACTTCCTTGCAGAGCGCGACGAGCTCGTCGGTGCTGCCCGCCATGGCGGAGACGACGACGGCCACCTGGGCGCCGGCATCGACCTCCCGCTTGACGTGCCGCGCGACATTGCGAATGCGATCCATGCCGGCAACGGAAGTGCCGCCGAATTTCATCACGAGGCGGGCCATAGGTCCGGCAGGGCTTTCTGGCGTGGGTGAATGGATGCGTCGTCGCGGCGAACGGAACGCTCGCGCCGCAGGGACGAGCCGCGTATACACTACCGGCAGATCAAGTCAATTTGACCTGCCCGTCTGCGATCGAGCCAGGGAGGATCGCGCATGCCGCGTCAGCACGCAGACAGCATAGACCCCGAGGAAGTCGCGCGCTTCGAAAGGCTGGCCGAGGATTGGTGGAATCCGCTTGGGCCCATGCGGGCGCTGCACCAGTTCAATCCGGTCCGAGTCGATTATCTCCGCCGGCTGTTGGCCAAGCGATTCCGCAAGGATCGGCCTGAATCACAGGCAAGCCTCGAAGGCCTCGAGATCCTCGACATAGGCTGCGGCGGCGGCATCCTCTCGGAAGCCTTGCGCCGCCTCGGCGCCGATGTGACAGCGATCGACCCGGCTCCTGCCAATGTCGCCGCGGCGCGCCGGCATGCGGAGAAGTCCGCACTTGCCATCACCTATCTTTGCAGCACGGCCGAGGCGCTCGCCGAAGAAGGCAAGGAGTTCGACGTGGTGCTCGCCATGGAAGTGGTCGAACACGTGCGCGACGTGAGGTCTTTCGTCGCCGTCGCCGCCCGCATGCTGCGGCCGCGCGGCCTGCTCATCGCGGCGACGCTCAATCGGACGCTGAAGAGCTATGCGTTCGCCATCGTCGCGGCCGAATATGTGCTGCGCTGGCTTCCGAAGGGCACGCATCGATGGGAAAGCTTCGTCACGCCGCGCGAACTCGCCGCGGCGCTCGGCGCCGCGGGGCTTCACGTCATCGACGAGACAGGCGTCGTCTTCAATCCGCTCAGCGCGCAATGGCGGCAAAGCCGCGACATGGATGTGAATTATATCATGGCGGCCGAGCGTTAGAGCTTGACGGCGTCGGCCATTGGACTTGCCTCATGCATGACGCGGTGATCATCGGCGGCGGCCACAACGGTCTCGTCTGTGCCTATTATCTCGCCGCCGCCGGCCTCAAGACCGTCGTGCTCGAACGGCGCATGAAAGTCGGCGGCGCGGCGGTGACCGAGGAGTTTCATCCGGGGTTTCGCAACTCGCTGGCCGCCTACACCGTCTCGCTGCTCAACCCGAAGATCATCAGCGATCTCGATCTTCCCGGCCATGGCTTGCGGATCGTCGAACGCAAGCTCGCCAATTTTCTGCCGCTCGATGACGGGCGCTATCTGAAGGTCGGCGAAGGAAGGACGAAAGCCGAAGTCGCAAAATTCTCGGCGCGAGATGCGCACCGACTCGAGGCTTATGCCGCGCGGCTCGAGGTGCTGGCGGATCTGTTGCGCGAACTCGCGCTGGAAACGCCGCCGAACATCGTCAGCGCTCCGCCGCTCAGGGTGCTTAACGAGGCCCTCAAGACCGGTCGTCTCGGCAACCGCTTGCGGCGGCTGGGGCTCGAAACGCAGCGCGACCTCGTCGAAATATTCACCGCCTCCGCCGGCGATTATCTCGACCATTGGTTCGAGAGCGCGCCGATCAAGGCCGCATTCGGCTTCGACGCGATCGTCGGAACTTATGCGAGCCCTTATGCGCCGGGCACGGCCTATGTCCTGCTGCATCATTGCTTCGGCGAGGTCAACGGACGCAAAGGCCAATGGGGCCATGCGATCGGCGGCATGGGCGCGATCAGCGAAGCCATGGCACGCGCCGCCGCGGCGCGCGGTGCCGAGATCCGCGTCGGATGTCCGGTGAAGGAAGTGCTGGTCGAGAAGGGCCGCGTCGCCGGCGTCGTAACGGAACAGGGCGAGATTTTCCGCGCGACGATCGTCGCGGCCAATGTCAATCCGAAGCTGCTCTACCGCGATCTTGTCGCGCCGGATGCCTTGCCGGCCGACTTCAGGGAGCGGATCGGCAAATGGCGCTGCGGGTCCGGCACCTTCCGGATGAACGTCGCCTTGTCCGAGCTGCCGGATTTCGCCGCGCTGCCGGGGCGGGAACTCGCGGAACATCATACCGCCGGCATCATCATCGCGCCGTCGCTCGGCTACATGGAAGACGCCTATTTCGACGCGCGGCGGAGCGGCTGGTCGAAGAGACCAATCATCGAAATGGTGATCGCCTCGAGCCTCGACGACACGCTCGCGCCGAAAGGCGCGCATGTCGCGAGCCTCTTCTGCCAGCATGTCGCGCCCACCCTGCGGAACGGCGCATTCTGGGACGAGCATCGCGAGGAGGTCGCCGATCTGATGATCGCCAGCGTCAATGCCTATGCGCCGAACTTCAAGGCTTCGGTCATCGCCCGGCAGATTTTCAGCCCGCTCGATCTCGAACGCACCTTCGGCCTTGTCGGCGGCGATATTTTCCATGGGCAGCTCGATCTCGGGCAGATTTTTGCCGGGCGGCCGATGCTCGGCCATGCCGATTATCGCGCTCCAATCCCAGGCCTTTATATGTGCGGCGCCGGCACCCACCCTGGCGGCGGCGTCAGCGGCCTGCCGGGGCACAATGCGGCGCGGGAGATTTTGCGCGACGCGCGGCGCTGACGAATCGGGGCGAGGCAAATCCCCCCAGCCCCTCACCCTAACCCTCTCCCCGCAAGCGGGGAGAGGGAAGCGTCGCTTTGCGCTTGGCCGCGGCGCCGGCCTTGATTAGAATCCCAGCAGAATCGAAAATTCAAAAAAAGAGGGAGGATATGCGATGAGCTCGACTGCCTTTCTTGCGCGCCTGATCGGCCTCTTCACCGTGGTGATCGCGCTCGCAATCCTGATCAACCGGCGCGGCATGATCGCGGCGTTCGAGAGCGTAAGCCAGCACGGCGACACGCTTCTCGTCGTCGAAGTGATCGGGCTGGCCGCAGGGCTTGCGATCGTCATCGGCCATGAAGTTTGGACCGGCGTTCTTGGCGTCATCGTCACGCTTCTCGGCTGGCTCTTCCTTTTGCGCGCCCTGATCCTGATGCTCTTGCCGCCCGAGAAGATCGCGGAACTCTTCGCGCTCGTCGCCTGGCCGCAACGGGCGGAAACCTATGCGCTGATCAGCCTCGTGATCGGGATCCTGCTCACGATCGCCGGTTTTGCCGCATCGTAGTTCACTCCCTCTTATAGGGAAGGGCGAAGGAGGGGAAACATGTCGGAGCGATCCTGGTACATTGCGAACGCCGGCAAGCAGGAGGGACCCTTTCCTGAAGCCCACATCCGCGAACTCATCCTCGCAGGACAGATCACGGCGGACACGCTCGTCTGGAGCACCGGCATGTCCGCGTGGCAGAGGGCTGGCGACATCCCGGGCCTCATGGCCTCAGGCCACGCGCCGCCTATGCCGCTCCCCGGCGGCCCTTCCGGGCCTGCGGTTGATCTGGTCGGAGGCGCGGTCACCGCGGAGTTCGGCGTTTGGGCCCTCCTCGGTCGCATTCTCCTCGCCGCCATCGGACTCTTGCTGATCATCCCGGCGCCATGGGCGATGACGAGCTATTACCGGTGGTTCATTACGCATCTGCGCGTCCCCACAATTCCCGGGATCGGCTTCACCGGCCGGCCTGGCGACATCTGGTGGGTCTTCGTGCTCACCGGGCTTTGCAGCTACGCCGGCGTTCCGCATGCCCAGCATCTGCATGCCCACCACCTATCGATCCTCGTCATTCCGGTCGAGGCGGCTCTTTCCTGGTTGGTCATCAGATGGGTTCTGGCGAACATCAGCTCGGAGGGGCGGCCTCTTTCCCTGAGCTTCGCCGGCAGCGTCTGGGCCTATATCGGCTGGACCTTGCTCGTCTATCTGTCGTTCATCACGATCATCGGCTGGGCTTGGGTCATGACGGCCTGGATGCGGTGGGTGTGCCGGAACATCGTGGACGCGACGCGAACCGTGTCGTTCAACGCCAGCGGATGGGAGGTGCTGTGGCGAACCTTCGTGTTCGGCCTGACCATCCTTTTCATCATCCCGATCCCCTGGACGTTGCACTGGTACGTCCGCTGGTATGTCTCGCAATTCTCGGTCGCCGAGAAGACGGCATAGGGCCGAAGCGCCTCAATGCCCCTCGAAGGCGATGAGGCTGCGCACCGCCACGCCCAGCGCCTCGATCTTCTTGGCGCCGCCGAGATCCGGCAGGTCGATGACAAAGCAGGCGGAGACGACATCGGCGCCGAGCTTTTGCAGGAGCTTGACGGCCGCTTCCGCGGTCCCGCCGGTGGCGATGAGATCATCGACGAGGATCACGCGCTCGCCCGGCGCCAAGGCATCGACGTGCATCTCCATCTCGTCGATCCCGTATTCGAGCGAATAGCCGATCGAGACGACCTTGTGCGGCAGCTTGCCCTTCTTGCGGATCGGCACGAAGCCGGCCGAGAGCTGATGCGCCACGGCCCCGCCGAGGATGAAGCCGCGCGCCTCGATGCCGGCGATCTTGTCGATCTTGGTGCCGGACCATGGCTGCACCAGTTCGTCGACCGCGCAGCGGAAAGCGCGGGGATCGCCGAGCAAAGTCGTAATGTCGCGGAACATGATTCCGGGCTTCGGATAATCCGCAATGCTGCGAATGGCGCTCTTGAGGTCGATGGTCATGGCGGAGCGACTCGTTTGAGAATGGCATCGAGCTTTTTGAGGAGGCTCGCATCGCGCGCCGCGGGAGCCGTGATGAGCGCGGTCTCGAGCGCCCGGTCGGAGCCGATCGGACAGGCTTCGTGCTCGGCCGGGAAGTCTTTCAACAAGCGTGCCAAGAGCCGCCCCGCCTTGCCGGCATTGGCGGCGACGATCGAAAGAATGGCGGCGACATCGACATCGTCATGCGCCGGGTGCCAGCAATCGTAATCCGTCACCATGGCGATGGTCGCATAGGACATCTCGGCCTCGCGCGCGAGCTTGGCTTCCGGCATGGCCGTCATGCCGATCACGTCATAGCCCGAATTCTTGTAGGTCGAAGACTCGGCGAGAGACGAGAACTGGGGCCCCTCCATGGCGACATAAGTACCGCCCTTGACGCAGGCGATGCCCTCCGCTTCCGCGGCCGCCGCGATCCGTGCCTGCAGGAGGGGCGCGATCGGATGCGCCATCGAGACATGCGCGACGCAGCCATTGCCGAAGAACGAGGATTGCCGCGCGAAGGTACGATCGACGAACTGATCGATGAGGACGAAGAGACCGGGATAGAGCTCCTGCTTGAACGAGCCGCAGGCCGAGATTGACACGATGTCGGTGACGCCGACGCGCTTCAGCGCATCGATATTGGCGCGATAGTTGATGCCGGAAGGCGAGAGATGATGGCCACGGCCGTGGCGCGGCAGGAACACGGCTTGCGTCGCGTCGACCCGTCCGAACCACAGAGCATCGGATGGCTCGCCCCACGGCGTCGATACCCTCTCTTCGCGCAAGTCCTCGAGGCCCGGCAACTCGTAGACGCCCGATCCGCCGATGATCCCTACGATGGCCTTGGTCATGCGGGTGCGCCCGATCCCCGAGAGCGTCGCAGTCTCGACGCGGCGCGCCATTCGGGCAAGAGGCGAATTTCCCCAGATTCGAGCGAAAGACGATCGCCAAGCGATCTTCAGTGCTCGGCAACGCCTTCCCAAATCGTCTTCTTCACGAAATAGAGCAGGCCGGCAAAAACAATCAGAAAGATCACGACCCGGAATCCCATCTGCTTGCGGTCGTCGAGCTTGGGTTCGGCGGCCCAATAGAGAAAGGCTGCAATGTCGCGCGAATATTGCGCCAGCGTCTCCGGCGCGCCGTCGGTATATTTGACCTGGCCATCGGTCAGCGGCTTCGACATGGCGATGACATGGCCGGGGAAATAGAGGTTCCAGTTCGGGTCGTCGGGATGGGTATAGCCGTTCAGGATCGCGACGATGTAATCCGGCCCCTGCTCCTGATATTGGGTGAAGGCGTCGAAGATGAAGAGCGGGAAGGGCCGCTCATAGCTGCGCGCCTTGGCGAGCACCGACATGTCCGGCGGCACGGCGCCGAGCGCGGCTTTGGCCGCCTCGGGATTGGCGAAGGTCCAGGGAAAGTGATCCGAGGGCCGGCCGGGGCGCTGATACATGTCGCCGGCGTCATTGGGGCCGTCCTCGATCTGATAGGTCGCGGCGAGCGCCTTTACCTGCGCCTCGGAGAAGCGGGGTCCTTCAGGGTCGGCGAGATCGCGAAAGGCCACGAGCTTCAGCGAATGACAGCCCGAGCAGACATCGTGATAGACCTTGAAGCCGCGCTGCAATTGCTCCGGGTCGAACTTGCCGAACGGGCCGGCGAACGTCCAGGACTGGCGTGCCGGGACGGCGTGCGCCTCGCCGCCATTCAGGCCGCCGCTCTGGCTCGAGTCGGACTCTGCGGCAAGAAGCAGCGGCGCGAAGCCGAAAGAGAGGCCGCTCGCGAGCATCAGCGCAAGCCATGTCTTGCGAAGGCCCAACATCTTGCGAAGACCCATGCTCGTGTTTCCCAAGGTTGGCGGGTTCCGCTCCGGCGACGTTAGGTTTTCGAACTCGCGGCCTTGGCGAGAACCGCATCGGCGATCGAGGCGGGCCGGGGCTTCGGCTTCTCGATGAAAGCGAGGAGCGGCAAGACCACTAGGAAGAACGCGAAGTAAGAGATCGTGAGGATGCGGCCGGCGATCACGTAATTGCCTTCCGGCGGATTGGCGCCGATATAACCGAGTCCGATTGCGGTGGCGACGAAGATCCAGAAGAAGATCCGAAAGAGCGGCCGATAGGTCGCCGACTTCACCGGCGAGCGATCGAGCCAGGGCAGGAATGCGAACAGGAGGACCGCGCCGAACAGGGCGATGACGCCGCCGAGCTTCGATGGGATCGAGCGCAGGATGGCGTAATAGGGCAGATAATACCAATCCGGCACGATATGCGGCGGCGTCTGCAGCGGATTGGCTTCGATGTAATTGTCGGCATTGCCGAGATAATTCGGCAGATAGAAGACGAACCAGGCATAGAAGACGAGGAAGCAGACGAGCGCGAATCCGTCCTTCGCCGTGAAATAGGGATGGAAGGGCAGGGTGTCCTTGTCCGTCTGCTTCTCGATGCCGGTCGGATTGTTCGACCCCGGCACATGCAGCGCCCAGATGTGCAGGACGACCACCGCCGCGATCATGAAGGGCAAGAGGTAATGTAGCGCGTAGAAGCGGTGCAGCGTCGCGTTATCGACCGCGTAGCCGCCCCAGAGCCACGTCGTGATCGTATTGCCGACGAGCGGGATGGCCGAGAACAGGCTGGTGATGACGGTCGCGGCCCAGAAGCTCATCTGCCCCCAAGGCAGGGCATAGCCGAGGAAGCCCGTCGCCATCATCAACAGATAGATGATGACGCCGAGGATCCAGAGCACCTCGCGCGGCGCCTTGTAGGAGCCGTAATAGAGGCCACGGAGCATGTGGATATAGACGGCCAAGAAGAACATCGAGCCGCCGTTCGAATGGGCATAGCGCAGGAGCCAGCCATAGTTCACGTCGCGCATGATATGCTCGATCGACGTGAAGGCGAGACTCGAGTCGGCCGTATAATGCATCGCCAGGACGACGCCGGTGACGATCTGAGCCACCAGCATGAAGGAGAGAATGCCGCCGGAGGTCCACCAATAATTGAGATTGCGGGGATTGGGAAAGACGATGAAGGAAGAATGCATAAGGCCGATGAGCGGCAGGCGGCTTTCGAACCATTTTGCGAGAGCGCTTTTCGGGACGTAGACTGGTTGGCCGCTCATGACTGATCTCTACTCATCTCTACTCGGGAATGGCGCCGCGAGGAGCGCGCGGCTGTCAACCAATCGTGATCTTCGAGACGGGTCTCATGGCTCGTCCCGGCCGCTATGTGCCCGCTGCAAAAAAGGTGCCGCACCTACACGGTCGCAAACCCCCATTAGAATGCGATCCAAGTATAGGCGAAGAGCATGTTGTTGTCAGACGCGTTGTGACCCGCGCCGTCGAAGTTCGTCGTGCCTCGAAAAGCGTCAGATATGCCGTGTAAGACAGATCGATCTTAGCCGTGTAAGACAGATCGATCTTAGCATTGAACCAAGGGAAGTAAAGAACCGCTGCCGTGGCTGAAGGGCATATA
>Ga0209415_10005670_pt1 | contig 22386 bp, 21 predicted proteins | sample PeaSoiSIISIP2007_FD_187696 | JGI IMG/M metagenome (GOLD analysis project Ga0209415, IMG submission 187696) | Peat soil microbial communities from Weissenstadt, Germany - SII-SIP-2007 (SPAdes) (version 2) | ecosystem: Environmental > Terrestrial > Soil > Wetlands > Peat | place: Germany... | reverse complement strand
CAGAATGTCGGAATGATGCTTATCGAGGTGCTTCTCAACCCGAGAGTTCGAGAGCAAACGCTCAACATAGCCACACGCTATGGAGAGCGTGAGCATGTCTGTTCCGTAGGATTCCTCCACGGCTTTGAGTTCGCGAATCAATAGGTCGGTTTCCTGCTCAAGCATCGCCTGAGCCGCTCGCGAGGTCGCTTCAATCGTTGGTTTGCGCTTTGAGGGCACTTCCACGAGCATTTCAGGACGAGTCACTTCGAGTAGTGCTTTTGCAAAGCGAACCGTATGTGTACCGGTCGCACGCATGTGTTCAGCGGCTTCGATCTGCCGAATCGGCTTCATTTTCTTAAGGTAAGCAAAGACGGCAGGAGACACGTCGCGATTTCGTAAGATTTCAACTGCCTCCTTGCAAATTCCGTCGAGCATGTTTCGACGTTGTCTGATGGCCGAAACGCTAACATTCAACACTTGAGCTAATCGCTCTTCGGTTACACCGTGTGAAAGCGCTTTCTGCATCATAAAGTACTCGGCAACAGGCGGGGCATGGTTCACTTTCTTGTTATATGTGTATGCCTCGTCGTCCATAGCAAAGATTGTGCGTACCTCTGTCACACCGCGCTGCTTGAGAATGTCCAAACGAGCGTGGCCATCGAGCAACAGGTAATCTCTCGGCCCGCGCGGATACACAACGAGAGGCTCAATTAGACCAACATGTTCCAGGGAAGCGCTGATTCGCTTGTAGGTTGTACTCTTTCGAAATTCAGGAGACAACTCCTTCTGGGGAACAATGGTTTCAATTGGAAGGACAACAACTTGCTGGTTGAATGCAGGTTTCACCTTTGAGTTTGCCACGTGTGAGATCCTTTCTATGTAAGGCGAGCCGCGAGCTGTTCAGGCATATCGACCAGATTCTCGGCTCGCAAAAGCGTAGTGAAGTGTTCGTCCTGCATAAGGCGACGTATAGCGCTGGTGAGTAGCAGCAGCCGTTCCTTGGTCAGGTTTGCTTTCTGAACAAGGTGGCGCTGTTCTCGCATGCGGTCCTTGTATTCGCGAACAAGCGCGTCGCCTGTGAGTTTGCGACGAGTCTGGGCCAGCTTGCCCGCACTTTGCAGCTTTGCAATTCGCTGAGAAATTACGCGCCTGGCACTCTTCAGCTTGTCTCCTCTGAGGTCACCTTTCTCATAAGCCTCAGCCAAAGCTTGTTGCACTTCGTGGTCATTGCCGGTCGCAATTTGAACTGCGACGCTGATCGGCAGACGCCCAGCTTCAACCGCTTGCGCCAGCCCTTCCTCCCCCTTTTCCAACAGATGGATGATCCCGTTAATGTATGCACGATCAAGGCCGAGTTTTTGAGCAATTTCCTCGACTCTATACTTCCGCTCCCGGAGGCTCCGAACTTCCCTAAGCAGATCGCGATTTGATGGTCCCCGCCTAGCAAAATTCTCGACGAGGCTCATCACCATTTGTTCCTCCCGAGGAGCATCGGTCACGACTGCCGGGATTGTGGCCTCACCGAGAGCATGGCAGGCCTCCATTCGTCCTTGCCCGCAGACCAGATCGTACCTCGTGCCATCAGGCTCAAGCTCGCGCCGAGATACTGTGATCGGCCGCTTGAGGCCGACCGCAGCGATGCTCGCGACGATCTCTTGAAATCTTCCTTTGCTCCGAGTGCGTGGATTCGTTACCCGAATTTCCGAAATAGGAATGTTTTCAATGTCAGTCTTGTTCACGGTATCTCCTCAATTGAGGTGCGGCGTGCCATGCTCGAAAAGAAATCCAGATTGTCAAAGCGATAGGAATCCAACCTGATGCCGTTTTCTCCAGTGAGTCTGAGCTGGGCGGTCAACGTCTCGATCTTCGGGAAGATGTAATAATCAAGAATGTGCTCGTTAGTTGGCGTGAGGCGGGCAGCAATCGTAATGTCGGGATCGAGAGTGTTCTCAAGCCTAATGAGCCAGCGATGTCGCCCGGTTAAGGTTTCGCGGCAGCGGGAGATGACGAGAGAGGCTGTGAATTCTTGATTCACCTCTACCAGCCCATTCTTGCCCTCGCAAATTTCGGCGCCTTGGTTCTTTAACTCTTCCATAATTCGGGAACGCTGGTCTTTGTGATATTCGCGCATTGTGCGGTTGATCTCGATGTATCTGAGGTCTCGCAGCGGTGTGTAGCCGATCAGGGCATATGCCCGCGCCAAGCCGCCGAACCGTCGTTGATAGACCGCACTGGATGGCATGTCCTCGGTTTCATCAATGATGATGCCTGACACCTCCCCAATTCGGGCGATTAGACTCCGTAGGCGTTCAAGCAATTGCTCATCCGTCAGGTGTGTGTGCCGGCTTTCGATGATCGCAAGCGCTTGTTTGAACTGTTCCACCGGAACGATCGGGGTAAAGGCGTCGTCGCACCTGATCCACATCTCGGGTGGGTTGACGACTCGTTTCCGCTTGAGTTTGAACGATCTGCGGTTATAAACGTTTGCGCCACCGTATTTGGGATTCGTTAGGATCTGATGTACTATCCCGCGCGTCCACGGGCGCCCTAGATCAGTTACCAGGCCGCGTCCATTAAGCCACCCAGCGATTTCCCTCTCTGTTGAAGGCCCTTGCGTGAAACGATCATAGATTTGCCGCACAACCTGAAGTTCAGCTTCCGGCCCTGGAACTAGGATGACGCGATCAGTTTGAATGCTCTTGTGGACGCCTCGGGCTAAAATCTCCTTGGGATTTCTGTCCCGATCGACTAATTGCCTGCGCAGCCCGTATCCGGCGGGTCCACCCTGACGGAATCCATGTTCAATTAACCTGCACTGTCCGGCAAACACCTTCACAGAGAGTTCGCGGCTGTATTCACCAGCCATCGTTCGCTTTATGGTCTTGAGCAAGGTCGATGACAGGCTCCCGTCATTCTCGAACTGCTCAGCGCAATAGTGGACGCGAACGTTGGCTCGTTTACAGATGTATTCGTAATAGGCACTTTCATCCACATCCTGGAATCGCCCCCATCGACTCACGTCGTATACCAGGACATCGGTGTAATCAGCGCGTCCGGTCTCGACATCGCGAATCAGGTCGCGCAACCCGTTCCTGCCCTCAATATTCAGACCGCTCCTCGCTTCATCCGAATATGTGCGCACTATTTGCATTTTGCGGCCGTCTGCATAACGGCCCATCGTGTCCATCTGGTTTTCTGTGGAATATTGCTGGTGTTCCGTGGACATCCTGACATACTGGGCTGCTCGGGCAGGTCCCGCAGTCTTCTCAGAAGCGCTCTCTCTGACGGACCTCATTTCGTCCCTACTTCCGAAAACTCGTTAACAGCTGATTACCTGAGGTTGCGCTCGTGCCGATCTAGATAAATATTTGCGACGTGGAGTTTCCGCCTTTCCGCGTAGCGGCGAATGGCGGATTTCTGCTTGGTCGAATGCGGATGGTTTTCGGCTGAGATGCGGACGTATCCCGCCACGCGAACGTGTTCCGTTCTCTTCTTGGGAATGCGTACTCTGTCGGTCCCCATCTCGTGCTACCGATTCTTGCTAGAAGCTGTTTACATCATGTGTGTTGACGGCGTGAACAATGTCTTGCTCGAAATGGCTGTTCACTCGGATTCGTTCTCGCATGGCGCTTGCTCGCTGAAGGGAAAGTCTTGCGGATACTTCTCGAACCACTGAGGAGAACCTGCAATGTAATCAGCATCATAAAGAAAACTTCTGTTCGCCCTTGTTAAATTCTTGTGACAGAGGGAAAGCCTTTGCTTGCGGGTTTTTGCCGCAAAGATGTCTCAAACGGGGAAGACTTTTCCACAGAACTTATTCCTGTCACATAGCAGCGAGCGTGTGCCGTATTCTTGAGGGATGGCTGCAACCGAAAGGTAGGTTTCTCTCATCGCCGCTGTCGTAGACGAGCGGCTGAAGAATGAATTAAGCCGCGCAGGTCTCCAAGACCTGCGCGGCGGCGGATTTCTGATTGAGGTAGTCGGCAGCCCGCTGCGCGTGAGCGGCTGCAGTAAAAATAGCGCGATTGTCTTTCTTGAGGACTTCCAGCCACGTCGCGATATAGGCGGCGTTTTCTTCGCACGGCTCCTCGTGAAGTTCTAGATCGGCGCACAGGAAAGCAGATCCCAGTTCAGCAACGAGTTCTTCGCGGCTGTAACCTTCATCGCCCCAGCTCTTGCGGCCGAAGTCACGGTTAAGGCGCTGCGGGTGTTTTGTCCAGTGGGTCAATTCGTGGGCGAGAGTGGCGTAATAGCTCTCGGCGTCCCGGAACGCTTCGAACGGCGGCATCTGTACATAATCTAGTTCCTGGCCGTAGTAGGCACGATTCCCGCCGTGTTTGATCGTGGCGCCCAGACTGCCGAAATACTTCTCCGCATGGTCTATGCGCGCCACAGGATCGTGCGTCGGAACAGCCTTAGCGTAGTAGATTTCGGGCAACCCTTCGATCTGCTCCACGTTGAAAACCGTGTAGCCCTTCATGTAAGGGATTTCGCGCTCGACATCCTCGCCGGTCTGGTCGTCATGCTCGGTCCGCGTGATGGCGTTGGCGTAGACCACGAGTGAGCCTTTCTCGCCTTTGCGGACATGCGCGTTCAACTCGCCGGCCTGGCGGTAGGTCATCCAGATCGGCGCGGCGAAATTCTGACTGAGAGCAGACATCCAGAGGGACAGGACGTTGATTCCAGAGTAGGGCTGGCCGTTAAAACGCAAAGGACGAGTAATCCGGCCGGCGGCATGCTCCGCATTCCATGGACGAGTCCACGGGCGGACGCCTTTTTCCAGATACTCCACGATCTGCGCGGTGATGCGGCTGTAAACGTCTTTTCTTTCGGTGGTGTTTTGCATGGTCTTCTCCTTCAAAACAATTTTTTTCTTCGCGAAACCCGCGACGGTTTGAAGGCGTTCAGCGGCGCGGACCAGTCAAGGGCGCGGGCAGGGACCCGCGTTCATCGCAGACCCTTGACGGGGAGCACCGCTGGAATAACGCCGGTTTGGAAGGCGCGGGTTGAGTGGGGGAAAAAATGGAGAGAAGATGACTTCGGCCAAGAACACCGAATCGAAGTGGCGGTTGTCTCACGCGGTATGGCGAAGGGACGTTTATGCTGTACGGGAGGGATGTGAGGGGGGCGGGCCATGGACGTTTCAGCGTCGATTGAATTATCGGAAGCGCACGAAGCCAGGAGCGAGAACATCATCGAGATCGCGCTGGAATTCTCGGGCATGCTCCGGGTGTTTGAAGAAGGCTCGAACGTCAAGATAATTCCGAAACTGAGGGAGCTTTTCAAACGCCTGGACAGCGTCAAGGACAAGGCGGAGTATGACAGCGCGCATGCGGAGTTCTGCAGCTGGTTCGTTGCGAACATTCGGACGGCGGAGAAAAAACGGGGAGATCAAGGCAAGTGGCGCATGCTCGTATGGGCACGGGGCAAAAGTTCTCGACATCGCCGCGAAAGTCTATGTCTATTACTGTGGACAGCCTTCCGCTGAAATCGCCGCGAGCCTCGTTCCAATGTTGCATAGCGGGCTGGACACGCCGATGATGCGGCTCCTCGACTCCGGGAAAGCAACAATTCAGGAGGTTGACCGGGAACATTACGAGAAGCTTCAGGCTCTCGTCGCCTCGAAGATCGGGGGGCAGGGACTCCACCCAGTCCAGTACGACGATGTCATGTGGCGACGGTTGCAACGGAGTCAGCGGAAGTCAGGGGGCAAGTGAATGGTCACGTAGCGGCAACTCCGCGAGGGGAGCCAAAATCCGTCATTGACAGCAAGCGGCGGCGGCTAAAGTGCCTTCGCCCTGCCGTTCCTAGGGGCAGGCGCAAAGGGCGATTGAGGACGACCCGAAAACAGGCCCCGTGAAAATGCGGCCGTTTCCAGGGCCAGAACCTTCGGTGGCGGAGACTCATGCGAAGGCGGCGTATATAGCGAGACACGTAATCGGGGAGATTGTGGGTCGGACGATTTAGAAAAAGTAGTATACTTTTTCTAAATGCCGAGGCAGAGTGGCGACATGCAAACCATGCGGGATCAGATAGTTGCGAGGATTGAACGTCTTGGGGAGGGCAAAGCCTTCTCAGCGAAGGACTTTCTCGATATTGCGAGCCGGGGCACCATCGATATGGCCTTCGCGAGCCTGATCCGTAGCGGGACCATACGCCGTATCCGGCGCGGACTCTACGATATGCCGCGCGTCAATGAGGCGCTCGGCGGGAAGTTGAGCCCGGACATTGACGAGGCGGCGCGCGCGATCGCTCGAAGGCAGCGATGGAAGATCGTGCCGGAAGGGGCCTGGGCTGCCAATCTCCTGGGCCTATCGCTCCAAGTGCCGGCCAAGATTACGTACCTGACGGATGGTCCTAATAAAGAGATTCAGATAGGGCGCCGGAGCATTCATTTCAAGCATGCGCGGCCGACAGTGATGGCAGGGCCTGACGGCAAGTTTGCCCTCGTGGTTCAGGCGCTGCGTTACCTTGGCAAGGAAGGGGTCGGCAAACGTGAGATCGGGATTCTGAGGTCCTCGTTGTCCCCCGCAGAAAAACGAAAACTCACAAAGGATGCTCAGTTTGGCGTCGGCTGGATTCTGGAAGTGGCGAAGAAGATCGCGGAGAAAACCGCGTGAATAAGGTCGCCCAGATGTCCGCCAAGGATCGTGCCGCCATATTCGCCGAAACCGCAGATCGCAAGGGCTACGCGGAGGCAATCATTGAGAAGGATTTTTGGGTCTGTTGGGTCCTGAAACAGCTGTTCTCGGTCGATGCCTTTTCGAAGCGACTCCTGTTCAAAGGCGGAACATCGCTGTCGAAGGTTTTCCACGCGATAAACCGGTTTTCTGAAGACATCGATCTCGCCGTTGATTACGTCGCGTTGGGTTTTACGGGAGATCGGGACCCGCGTAAGGATGGCCTGTCGAAATCGAAACGGTCAGGCATTCTCGATGACATGATGACGGAGTGCCGCCGTTACATAGGCGGAGATTTCCTGGCCGCGTTCCGAGTACGATGCGAGGAAATTCTGGGCAAGACCGATACGTGGAGCCTCAAGGTCAGCGATCAGGACCCCAATTCCGTCGAGTTTCGTTACCCCGCGGCAAGCACTAAGAGGCTTGACTACGTTGCTCCCCAAGTCGTGCTTGAACTGGGAACCCATGCGGAATTTGTGCCGCATGGCGACTTCCCGATCCGGTCCTTCGTTGCCGAAGAATTTCCGAACGTGATCACGGAAGGGGATATAACCGTGGTTGCGCTTCTCGCCAAGCGCACGTTCTGGGAGAAAGCGACCATCCTTCATGCGGAATTTCACCGGCCGAAGGACAAGGCCACGCCTCCCCGGTATTCGCGTCATTACTATGATCTCGCGATGCTGGCTCAGGGAAACTGGCGTAAGGAAGCGTTGGCCGACATGCAGCTGCTGGCTGATGTTGTGAAGCACAAACGGACCTTCTATCCTTCCGCCTGGGCTCGTTACGATCTTGCGCTTCCCGGCAGCCTTCAGCTTGTGCCGGCGAAGGACAGGAAGGAAGCGCTGGAAAAAGACTATGGGCAAATGGGTGAGATGATCTTCGGGAAGCCGCCGGCCTTCAGCGAGATCGTGAAAACGCTGAAGGAGCTTGAAGAAGAGGTCAATAAAGAAGCAGGCGAGAAAACCAATCCGGAATCCGGCCAGCAGGGACAGAAGAGCTAGGGACTGGGTTTTGCAAGAGCCAAGATGGTTGCGTGAATAAAAAGGATCTCAGCGAGCGCGATATTTGCAGCAAGTTCATCGGCCCAGCCGTCAAGAGGGCAGGGTGGGACGGCATGCTGCAAATCCGCGAAGAGGTCGCCTTCACTAAGGGCAGAATCATTGTCCGGGGCAAGCTGGTGTCTCGCGGCAAGGCCAAGCGAGCGGATTACATCCTTTATTACAAGCCGAATATTCCCATCGCCATCATTGAAGCCAAGGATAACAACCACAGTGTCGGCGACGGTATGCAGCAAGCTCTCGATTATGCCGCGACGCTGAATATCCCTTTTGTGTTTTCGTCGAATGGCGACGCCTTTGTTTTTCACGACCGAACCGGGCAGAGCGCGCAGAAGGAAGCTAATCTGACGCTCGACCAGTTCCCGTCGCCTGCCGAATTGTGGGAAAAGTACCGAGTGTGGAAGGGGCTGACCCCCGACGAAGAAAAGATTGTTCTGCAGGACTATTTCGACGACGCGAGCGGCAAAGCCCCGCGTTATTACCAATGCAATGCCGTCAACGCAGCGATCGAAGCGATTGCAAAAGGCCAGAACCGCGTCCTGCTCGTTATGGCCACGGGCACCGGAAAGACTTACACGGCGTTCCAGATCATTTGGCGATTGTGGAAAGCCGGCCGGAAGAAACGCATCCTCTTTCTTGCTGACCGGAATGTGCTCGTTGATCAAACGATGGTGAATGACTTCCGGCCCTTCGGCGCGGCCATGGCCAAACTGAGTACGGGGGCTAAAACCATCGAGCGGGAAGACGGATCGGAAGTCGAACTGACGACCGCTCTCGACAAGAAGCGCCGCATCGATACTGCCTACGAGGTCTACCTCGGGCTTTATCAGGCCATCACCGGGCCGGAGGATCGCCAGAAGCTTTTCCGGGAGTTTTCACCGGGCTTCTTTGATTTGATCGTCATCGATGAGTGCCATCGCGGCAGTGCCGCCGAGGATTCAGCCTGGCGCGAGATTCTCGAATACTTCTCTGGCGCAACCCAGATCGGGCTTACGGCCACGCCGAAGGAAACCACTTACGTTTCCAACATTCACTATTTCGGCAAGCCGGTTTACACCTACTCGCTGAAACAAGGCATTCAGGATGGGTTCCTAGCACCTTACAAGGTCATCAAGGTCCATATCGATGTGGATGTCGAGGGCTATCGCCCGGAGAGGGGCGAGACCGACCGCTACGGCAACGAGATCGAAGATCGTATCTATAACACCAAGGATTTCGACCGCACGCTCGTCATCGATGACCGGACCAAGCTCGTCGCACAGAAAGTTTCCGACTTTCTAAAGGAGAGCGGGGATCGTTTCCAGAAAACCATCGTCTTTTGCGTAGATGAAGAGCACGCCGCGCGGATGCGGCAGGCCCTTATCAACGAAAACAAGGATCTGTGCGACAAAAACCACCGCTACGTCATGCGTATCACCGGCAGCGACGGCGAGGGGCAGGCCCAGCTGGGTAACTTCATCGACCCGGAAGCAAAATATCCTGTGCTCGTCACCACGTCGCGGCTGCTTTCCACGGGTGTGGATGCCCAGACGTGCCGCCTTATCGTGCTTGACCGCCCCGTGGGCTCAATGACGGAATTCAAGCAGATCGTCGGCCGCGGCACGCGCGTTCATGAGGACACCAAGAAGTTTTATTTCACGCTGATCGATTTTCGTGGCGCCACCAGTCATTTCGCGGACCCTGACTTCGACGGCGAACCCGTTCAGATTTACGAACCGGGCGCGAACGATCCCATGACGCCGCCCGAAGATGTGCCTCCCGGCGACGGTGATGAAGCGATCCCGCCGACACCAGGCGAGGACGAGGTCATCGTTGATGGCGAAGTACCCGACATTACGATCAAACCCGGTGAAGAAAAACCGCGCAAGGTTTATGTCGATGGGGTAGGGGCCACAATCCTGGCCGAGCGTGTGGAGTACCTCGATGAAAATGGCAAGCTCATTACGGAGACGCTGCGGGATTTCACCAAAAAGGCGCTGAAGAAACGCTTTGCCAGCCTCGATGATTTTCTCAGGCAGTGGAAGTCAGCCGAACGCAAGCAGGCCATTATTGAAGAATTCGAAAACGAGGGCCTGTCGCTTGACCCCCTCACCGAGGAAGTGGGCAAAGACCTCGATCCTTTCGACCTCATTTGTCATGTGGTCTTCGACCAGCCTGCGCTGACGCGGCGGGAACGGGCGGATAACGTCCGCAAGCGCGATGTTTTCACCAAATACGGCCCGCAAGCGCGCGCCGTGCTTGAGGCGCTGCTGCAGAAATATCAGGATCAGGGCGTCATCGATCTTGCCGATCCGCGGGTCCTTCAGATTCCGCCCTTCGACGCGATGGGAACCCCGTTCGAGCTGATTAAACAATTCGGTACGCGGGCTGATTTCATGTTCGCGGTTAACGAACTCCAATCCGCCATTTATCAGAGGGCAACTTAAGCCATGTCCGTTCGCACGACGGTTAAATCGATCCAAGACATCATGCGCCAGGACAGCGGCGTCGATGGCGACGCGCAGCGCATCTCCCAACTGTGCTGGATGTTCTTTCTCAAAATCATCGATGATCAGGACCAACAGTTTGAGTTGATGCAGGATGGGTACCGCTCGCCGATCCCCAAGAAACTGCGGTGGCGCGCATGGGCAGCCGATCCCGAAGGCATAACGGGCGACGAGCTTCTAGGCTTCGTGAATACACAGCTTTTCCCTCAGCTAAAGGAACTTTCAACGGCCGGGGAACAAGCGGATCGCCGTCGGGTGGTGCGCGATGTGTTCGAGGATGCCTACAACTACATGAAGTCCGGCCAGCTCATGCGGCAGGTCGTCAACAAGATTAACGAGGTGGATTTCAACAATCTCGCCGAGCGGCAGCATTTCGGCGACATCTATGAGCAGATTCTCAACGACCTGCAGAGTGCGGGCAACGCCGGCGAGTATTATACGCCACGCGCTGTCACCGCGTTCATGGTGGATCGCATCGATCCTCACCCTGGCGAAATCCTTCTCGACCCCGCATGCGGCACCGGAGGGTTCCTCACCAGCGCTCTTCGCCATATGCGCGAACGGTACGTTAAGAAGGTGAAGGACGAGCAGATCATGCAGCAAGCGTTACGAGCGGTGGAGAAGAAACAACTTCCGCACATGCTCTGCGTTACCAACATGCTGCTGCATGGGATAGAGAATCCTAGCTTTGTGCACCACGACAACACGCTTGCCCGACCCTACATCAGCTACGGTGCGAGTGATCGCGTGGACATCGTTCTCACCAATCCCCCTTTCGGCGGCAAGGAAGAGGACGGCATTGAAAGTAACTTCCCAAAACATTTTCAGACTCGCGAGACGGCGGACCTCTTTCTTGCGCTCATTATCCGCATTCTGAAGCCAGGTGGGCGCGCCGCCGTGGTGCTGCCGGATGGTTCTCTCTTCGGTGAAGGTGTGAAAACGCGGATTAAAGAGCATTTGATGGAGGAGTGCAACTTACACACGATTGTCCGGTTGCCGAATAGCGTTTTCAAACCCTACGCGAATGTAGGCACAAACCTTTTGTTCTTTGAGAAGGGCGAGCCCACTAAGGAAATCTGGTTCTACGAACACCAGGTGCCGGACGGGCAGAAAGCCTACTCGATGACGAAACCCATTCGCCTCGAATATCTGAAAGAGTGCGTGGATTGGTGGGGCGGCGCAAAGCGTAAAGATCGTTCGGAAAATGAAGTCGCCTGGCGCGTTACTACCGATGAGGTGAAAGCGCGCGCCTACAATCTGGATTTTAAGAACCCCCACACGACAGCCGACGACCACGGCGATCCTAAGGAACTGGTCACGAAACTCGATGAAGCTGAACGGGAAACGGCTTCAGTGCGCGACCAGCTCAAGGCCATCTTAGGTGAGGCGTTACTGCGATGATCGCGCAGATACTTCTTGAGCAATTTGATCGAATTAGCGATGTGCCCGGTGCAGTGTCGCGTTTGCGACGCTTCGTTCTCGATCTTGCGGTGAGGGGAAAACTGGTTGAACAGGACCCGAACGATGAACCCGCAACCGAATTGCTGAAGCAGCTCCAGAAAGAGCAGTTACGATTATTGAAGGAAACGAAGATACGAACTGGGAGGGGGTCGGTAGCTGTTGAGGACGAAGACGAACCGTTCCCGCTCCCCGCGCAATGGGTATGGTGTCGGCTATCTCAGGTCGGTTCGATTGTGGGCGGTGCAACGCCGCCAAGTGGTGATCTGGACAATTTTACAGCCGGTGGGTCCGGCATTGCGTGGCTGACTCCCGCTGACTTGGGGAAACATCCTGGCCTCTATGTATCGCACGGCGCGCGCGATCTGACGCCAGAAGGGCTTCGCTCTTGCTCAGCGACTTTGATGCCAAAGGGTTCGGTTCTCTTCACGAGCCGTGCTCCCATCGGTTATACAGCGATTGCGGCAAACGAAGTATCGACCAATCAGGGATTTAAATCCGTTATCCCCTTTATCCAAGCATGCAATCTGTACATCGCCGTCTATTTTCGTGCTTTCGGCAAAAGGATAGACGAGAAGGCTTCTGGCACAACGTTTCGTGAAGTATCGGGCAAAGTCGTCGCGAACCTCCCATTTCCACTTCCACCACTCGCCGAGCAACATCGTATCGTGGCGAAAGTCGATGAATTACTGGCGCTGTGTGATCGTTTGGAGGAGGCCCAAGCAGAGGAGAAAAAGCGACGGGTTCGGGTGGCAGCGTCAGCTCTTCATCACCTCAGGAACGGCGCAGATAAAGAGACCTTCCGGGAACATGCCCGTTTCTATCTCAATCATTTTCAGCGACTCACGGTGCATTCTAAGGCAATTCCCGCCCTGCGACAGACCATTCTAAATCTCGCGTTACGCGGCCAATTAATCCCCCAGGACCCAAGAGACGAACCCGCATCGGAAATACTCAAGCAGATTGACGCCGAGAGAACACGGCTGATAAGCGCTGGTGAAGCAAAAGATCAAAAGCAGGTTAGAATGACACCCCCCGACACTATTCCTTTCGATGTCCCACAGGGTTGGTGCTGGGCATCGCTCGGCCGAATTGCATACGGATTTCGGTACGGGTCTTCGGTGAAATGCGCCTATGAGCGGACTGGTGAGCCGGTGTTGCGCATTCCAAACATCCAGAATGGTCGGATTACGACCGAGGACCTAAAATTCGGACCTCTGTCAAAACGCGAGGCCGAAGATCTGCGATTGCAACTCGGTGACATCCTGATGGTTCGCTCAAACGGCAGCCTCGATCTTGTAGGCCGGGCTGCGCTGGTTGAGGCCGATACGGTCGGATACTGTTATGCCGGTTATCTTGTGCGGGTAAGAACAAGCATCAAATATCTCGATACGCGCTACCTACTTCTTGCCCTCAGTACCACGCACATCAGGAACCAGATAGAAATTCCAATCCGGACAACCGTTGGATTGAAGAATGTGAATGCAACGGAACTTAGTAGCCTAGCGATCCCTCTCGCGCCGTTGGCGGAACAACACCGTATTGTCGTCAAGGTGGATGAACTGATGGCCCTATGTGACCGTCTTGAAGGGCAGCTCGAAAACACGCAAAGTGAAAGCCGACACCTGCTCGAAGCGATCCTCGATCAAGCTCTCAACAATAATAGAGACGAGAACGATGCGCTTGAGAAGTCGTACGGATAGGGATAATTACTTTCGAAGCAGGCGGCGTGCTCTATCAAGGCGATTCCGGAGACTGTCCTGGAATGCCGGGTCCTTCTTGCGGTTATCGATGTGTTGAGCTATCGCCGCGCGAATTATTTCCGATACGGGTCGCGATTCTACATCCGCGACGGTTTCCAATTCTTCTGCCTGCTCAGCAGACAAACGAATGGTCATGGCTTTGACTGGTTTCATGGGGTAAAGATGGCCTATTGACACCAAGCTTGTCAAGTACCATAATGGCGTGGTAGCGTGATACCAATATACCAACAGGAGGCCTTCCATGAATACCGAGGAACGCGGTGACAAGCACCCGGAACACGATCACGAACACCACAAAGAGCATCACCATGAGTTTGAAATCCAAATCGATCGCGTGCATTACAAAGTGAAGATGGAGCGCATGACGGGACTACAACTTCGTCATGTACCGAATCCCCCCATAGGTCCCGATCGCGATCTCTTCGAGGTCGTGCCGGGTGGTTCGGATCGCAAGATTGGTGATGAGCAGGAAGTGGAAATTCGGAACGGGCTTCGCTTTTTCACGGCACCGGCGCAGATCAATCCGGGCAGCGAGGAACCCGAACGGGAGGATGATCGTGTTGCCTCCCACTGACACCAAGTACCTGGCGGAACGGGCAATCAACCATTCCGTCTCAACCGAGGCGAACATGACCTGCGTCCTGTTCCCTAATTTTGCCTTGCCCACAGGTTTCGACCGGCCGCAGTCGAACCTTCTGCTGCGCCTGAGTGCCGGATATCCGGACGTACCACCCGACATGTGGTGGTTTGATCCTCCTGTTCGCCGTGCAGACGGCCAGGTCATCCCTGCGACCGAAGTTATCGAGCATCACATGGGCCGCAGCTGGCAGCGATGGTCTCGTCATTTTGCTGCCGGACAATGGAAATCAGGCATCGACGGCCTTGAAAGCTTTATGGCGTTGGTGCGCAGAGAACTCGAAAAGTCAGTTCCGGTGCTTGTGCGATGACAGTTTCAGTCGTGGTCCCACAGACGATCGCGGAGGAACTGGAATCCGCAGCAAGGCTTCCGGTGGAAACCGCCGGGGTGCTGCTGGCGGGCATTGCCGAAGCTCCGAATGGTGACACCAGAGTTCTGGCCCGCGGCATGAGATGGGTAGGGGAGGAAGCATATAGCCGTCGGGAATGGAACGGACTGGGCATCCGCTCTGAAGGTTATGTGCGGGCATTGTCTGAGGCAGAGACAATGGGCGCTGCCTGCATATGGGTGCATACGCATCCTGGCCGAGATGCTTTGCCCCGTCCAAGCGATCACGACCACATCGTAGATCGTGAAATTGCGGATTTGTTTCGACTGCGTTCCGGCAGTCCCTATTATGGGGCGCTGATTTTCTCTCCACGACAAGAAGGCATGGCCTTTACCGGACACCTGCAGCGGGAGGGCGGCAACGATGTGCAAATCGAACGCTTATGGCAGATCGGAGACCGGTGGCGCCTGATTCGAGCGTTTGATTCTTTACAACCCCCGTTGTCTGCTATTTTCGACCGTAACGTGAGGGCGTTTGGAAGCGCTGTCCAGGAAACGCTCGGTGACCTCAAAATAGCGGTCGCCGGTTGCGGCGGGACGGGTTCAGCTGTAGCTGAGCAGTTGGTTCGCCTCGGTGTCAGGCGACTCATCCTGGTCGATCCTGACGAACTATCTGAAAGTAATGTGACGCGAGTGTATGGTTCGGCTGAAGCGGATGTGGGCCAGCCGAAAGTCGAAGTATTGGCGCGCCACCTCACCCGAATTGCTCCCCAAATGCGCTGCGAAACCGTTCAGTCGATGATCACGCTGGAAGCTGCGGCACGGAGGCTGGTCGGTTGCGATATCGTCTTTGGTTGTACCGACGACAATGCAGGGCGTTTGATCCTGTCTCGTTTAGCGACTTATCTACTCATCCCCGTAATTGATTGCGGAGTGCTTCTGAGCAGCAATGAAAACGGCGAACTCACGGGAATCGACGGGCGTCTAACGATCCTTTCTCCAGGTCAAGCCTGCCTTATCTGCCGTAACCGGATCGATCTTGCGCGGGCAGGGGCTGAACTTTTGACTCCCGATGAGCGCGTGCGCCGGGAAGATGAAGGCTATGCGCCGGCGCTCGCACGAACTGAGCCCGCTGTCGTCACGTTTACGACCGCAGTCGCCGCGGCAGCTGTAAGCGAGCTGCTAGAACGCCTGATTGGATATGGCCCCCAACCTCGGCCAAGTGAGGTTTTGCTGCGTTGTCATGAGCGTGAGATTTCGACCAATGTCGCGCTTCCTCGCCCTGGGCATTATTGTGATCCGCAAAGTGGAAAGCTGGGCGTCGGCATAACAGCACCCTTCCTGGAGCAGACGTGGCCAACCTAACGCAGATACCCTGGTGGGAGTGGTTATCCTTCTTTCGCGGTTGGAGGATCGTAGCGTCCGTTGAGGCCGCAGACGAAATCCCGGAACGGCTGCCACGCAATGGGGCTGTTGTGGTCGGGCCGCGGGCGCGCCCGAAATGGATCGCATTTGACTGTCCGTGCCGGGTCGGTCACCGTATTATGCTCAATACTGACAAAGCTCGGTCGCCCTATTGGTCGGTAACTGGACAGGGTCCACTGACCATTTCTCCGAGTATCGATTACTACGAAGATAAGCGGCGGTGCCACTATTTCGTCAGAAAAGGGCGCATTGTTTGGGCCCACGAGAGGTATAGACGATGACTTCCTACGATCCCGGTGATGAGGACGCTCCTGAATCACAGGAAGCTCCTAACGGGGCAAACGGGCCTCCCACCAAGACCCCGATGTACAAAGCCATCCACGCGCCCCGGTATCACCGCCAAGCGTTGATGAAATCCATAGAGGATGAGTGGAGTTGCCGGCTAATTTGCTACGTTTCCGGAAAGGCAGCGACAATCGATCGCGACGATATCGTCGGGTTCGTGGAGATGCTTCACAATATTGAGCCGGAAACCAACATTGACCTTCTCTTACACACGCGCGGCGGCGACGTTGATGCGGCTGAAAAGATGATGACCTTGGTACAGGCAACGGTCGGAGCCGGAAAGTTCCGGGTCATTATTCCCGACTTTGCTAAAAGTGCCGGAACGCTAATGGTCCTCGGTGCGGATACGCTCATTATGAGCGACTCGTCTGAACTCGGAACAATCGACCCGCAGATATGGTCCCACGATGAGAATGGCAAGGAGATCTGTCATTCGGTTCTGTCTTATCTCGACGCTTTCGCCACTTACTCCGAAGCATTGAAAAAGAACTCGGACGATCCCGTCGCCCGCGCGATGCTGAATAAACTCGATCCTACTACTTTAAGAAATTTCGAAGCCATTCGGGATCGGGCCCGGAATTTTGCGGAAGATCAGTTGAAACGCAAGGGGCGCAACTTTTCACAAATTGCCGGAGCGCTCATGGACACGACGCGATGGCCTTCTCACGGACAAATGATCAAATGGCAGGACGTGAAAGACCTGGGACTACCGGTTGAGTACCTTTCGCCGCGAAGCAAGCGATGGCAGGCGTACTGGCAGTTATATTGCTTGCTTCGCTTGGCGGTTAAGGATCGGCAGAACATTTTTGAATCGACCTATGCATCACTGATACTCGACCAATAGAAGTTGCGCCTCCGCAGGGAGAGATACGTTGGCCACAGAAATTCAGAATGAGCGGCCGGAACTGGTTTTTGCGCTTGTCGGCGCTGCCGGGACGCGATTGGAGGACTTGTCGAAGAGGCTTAAAGCAGCATTGGAAACGTTCGGGTATCAGTGTGTCGATATTCGACTCTCCGATCTGCTGCAGAACTTTGTGGGATGGACGCCGCCAGCGAGCCCTGGCAAGCCGGAGCGAACTCGTCATCTGCAGAATATGGGTGATGCGTTCAGGAAGCGTCTTCAAAACGGGGCTGCGATGGCCTTGGCCGGTATTACGGAGATTCGAAGGCACAGGGCGGAGATCTCAGGCAACCCCGAAAAACCAGCTTCGGGATGCGCCTACGTTCTTCACCAACTGAAGCATCCTGATGAGGCCAACCTGTTACGCAGGGTTTACGGTTCGTCGTTTTTCCTGGTTGCTGGGCATGCGCCTCGCTCGCAACGCGTGAAGGATCTTGGAGAACGGTGGGCGCGCGAAGAGTCTCAACCCGGACGTGGATCGCTCTTTGAGAGCAAGGCTCTGGATGTAATAACAGCTGACGAAAAGCAGGATGACGATCTCGGACAAAATACGCGAGATACATATCCACAAGCGGACTTCTTTGCGAATTTGGGCATTCCGTATGGAGAAAATAAGATACAGCGTTTTGTGGACTTGCTGTTCGGTCATCCTTTCCATACTCCTCAACCTGATGAATACGCGATGTACCAGCATTGGCAGAGGATATCAAACTTCCGGAACGGATGAGTGTTGATGCCAACTCGTGAAGAATTGGAAAATATGTTTCGGGGACTGGGAATTGATTTCGCAACTCCCGGTTTCTGCGATACGCCCGAATTTCAGGCGGTAGAGCGCAATAATCCAGCCTTTTTGAAGTCTTATGCGGATTACGTTCAGAAGTTAGAGTTGTCCGCCGAATACCTTGATCGAGCCCGAGCCGTAGTACGGGATACGGCACAGTTTCTTTACAACCAGCTGGTTGCGGACGGGCGGAGAGGGGCATGTGTCGATATCTCGGGTGTCGTACTCAGATTCCTGGAACGTCAAGGCATCTGGTGTCATGTCGCTTGCGGAGGAGTGAGGGTTGAGTTTCCTCCTGAGTCAGGCATCGCTACGAGAAGCTTCTATCCCTTGATGCACAGGAACAACAACGCATTCACCGGGCATGCTTGGATATATGCGCCCCCATTCAAGATTGTTGACGTGAGCATTTCGCTTCAGCCATATTCCGAAGAACAGCAAAGATACTTCCATGGCTACATACTGACTGAACAGTGGGACGAACCGCGGAAAGCAATTGGGATTCGTGATCTCATGGAGAACGAACTTGTGGAAGATCACGTACGCCGCTTTCGGCAGATGCCAACGATGAACAACGTATCAGCCAATCAGCGTCAGTTCATGAGAGAGTTCCCGGCACACGATTTCGCCAAGGACGGACTCAATTTCACCTACATACCTGTGAAAATATCCGCTCCTGACGTTCCGCTGGAGCAAATGCTTCACCCTACGTTATCGGGTCGCCGTCCAGTGCAGGTCTTCGAGGAATTCGAGAACCACCGAAACTGAGAAGTCTACGGTCTCGTCGTAGCCCCCATCTTCGCCCGCCGCCCGATTTCCCTATTGACATAATAATCCATGTGTCGTTACCATATAGGTAACTTTATGACTAGGAGAATGAGTTACCCGATGGGGAACGCATGGATATATACGTCAGCGACAACGACCTGCGCGCCGCAATCACCGAGGAAGCTGCGTGCAGGCGACAGTACGGGGCAGACGCAGCGAGAAAGATCACGTTGAGAGTGGCTGCCCTTCGGGCCGCTGATTCGCTCGCTGATTTTTGGCCTCCCAAATCGGGACCTGAGCGATGCCACGAACTCAAAGGCGATCGCTCAGGCACATTTTCGGTCGATTTGAAACAGCCCTATCGCCTGCTGTTCGAAGAGTATGAGGCGATGGCGATGCCGGATCGTTCCGACGAACGGCTGCGATGGAAATCCATTACGGCGATTCACTTCCTGGGGATTGAGGACACACATGAATAGCGCTCAACAAACTCGTTTTGAGCCGAACGCTGTTCCCCATCCGGGCGAGACGGTGCTTGAGTATCTCGACTTCTTCGGGTGGTCGCAGCGCGATCTCGCGCGGCGCACGGGCCTGGCGCCCAAGACGATCAGTGAGATATGCAGCGGAAAAGCGCCGATCACGCCTCAGACGGCGCTCGTTTTTGAGAAAGCCTTTCAGCGGCCCGCGCATCTGTGGCTCAACCTGCAGCGCAATTTTGATGAGGCCGAGGCGCGCCGTCGGGAAGTCGCCAAGTCCCTCGATTGGGGCGACTGGGTCCGGAATTTTCCGCTGAAGGAGATGCAGAAACTCAAATTCTCGCTGCCGGAGGGACACTCTGACGCCGACGTTCTCCTGAATTTTTTCGGAGTGTCTTCGCCGGACAGCTGGAGTTCCGTTTGGAAAGCCTCGGCCGTTTCATACCGGCAGACCCGCACGCTCAGGGCGCAGGAAGGGGCCATGGCCGCCTGGGTCCGCGAGACCGAACTGGTTGCCAGGGGTTTGGAGGTTGCGGATTTCGACGAAAAGCGCCTCATGTCATCGCTCGACGAGATGAGACGGTACAGCCGGATACGCGCCGACGAGATTATGGACCCGGTGCAGGCGATTTGCGCGCGCGCCGGCGTGGCCGTGGTCTGGGTGCCTGAACTTCATAACACCGGCATCAGCGGATGCGCGCGCTGGCTGACGGAAAAGACGGCTCTCATCGGATTGACGCTTCGGTACAAGACGGACGATCAGCTCTGGTTCACGTTCTTTCATGAAATCGGACACATCCTGCTTCACAGGAACAAGCGTTCTTTCGTGCTCGACAATGCGGCGGAGGATCTGTCCGATCATGTTGTCGATCCCGAAATGCATCGGTACGAGGAGGAGGCGAGCCGCTTCTCGGCCGATACGCTGATCCCCCCGCGCGCGCTCGCGGATTTCATGCGGGCGGGCGTTTTCACCAACGACTCCATACACGATTTCGCGGAAGCCATCGGCGTCGGGCCGGGGATCGTCGTGGGCCGGTTGCAATATGACGGAATTCTGAAACGCCATCAGGGCAATGCTCTGAAACAGAAACTTGACTGGAAATTTGCAGAGTAGAGGTGAAGATATGATTGGAAAGATCTTCATAACGCGCGCCGGTTACGATCCTGAATTGGGCAAGCACGTGAAGGACCCGTATCTGGGCCCGTGCCCAACGCTGGGCGCCTGCCGGCCGGATGTACGGCGGAAACTGGAAAAGGGTGACCACATCTTCGTCATTTCGGGCAGGGTTCCGGACCACAACCAGTTCGTGATGGCCGGGTTCGAAATCGAATCCAAGATAACTGCGGTCGAGGCCTACCGCCAGTTTCCCGAGCATCGGTTGCGCAAGCGCGAAGACGGGCAGCTCACGGGAAACATCATCGTGAGGGCAGACGGCCGGCAACACGAGCTGGACGATCATAGTTCGTTCGACGCGCGTATCAAGAATTACGTCATCGGCACGAATCTCATCGCGCTCGCGACGCCGGAGGAAATCGCCGAGGGGCGACGGCAGACACTGGAGGCGCTCCGCGACATCCTGCACAAGGGCGGCAAGTCGCCGTTTGCCATTGTCGGCCGTTTCGGCACGCAGCTGACCGAGAAGCAGGTTCTTCAGCTGCGCGAATGGCTGGAGACGCTTAAGGGGTCTGTGAATTAGTCGAGTGAATAGCAGTTCCAATTGCCTGAGCGTTTCCAGGCAGAGGAGTGCGTATGACCAAGTCAAATTCTGTCCGCGGTCGAAAGGCCCGCGCCGGCAGGCCTTCGCATCGCCAGGCGGCCCTGTTTCCCGCAAGGGACCCATCCGAGCCTGCGTCGGACGCGCAATCGACTCTGTGCGATATCGTCTCCGTGGGGAAGCGCAGGGATGGCGGCACGCGGTATTGGTGCCTTCGGCACAAGGCCGACGCGACGGCAAAGTATGGCAGGCCCGCCAGCCAGTGTCGCACCGCGCATATTCCGCCGATCAGCGCGGCAGAGACGCTCGCGCTCGATATCGACAAGTATGAAGGCGGGATCGCTCTCTGGGGCGCGGTTCCGCCGGTGTACGACACGACGACGCAGCCGATGGACCGGGGCATTCACGTCCACGCGCGCACGACAGTCGGCGGGGTTAAGGAGATGGATCAGACATATCGGGCCGTGCGAATCTTCGGTGATCGTCTGCCGGAGGAAGGGATTCTCATCTCCGAACTTGACGCCATTTATTACATGGTCTCCTCGGTATTCGGCTACGGGATGAAGCACGTCACCTGTTCGTATTGTGGCTATGCGCATCTGGACCGGGATTGGTTCAGCGTCCATCCGCACCGCAGGCATCTCTGCGCCGGTTGCGGCAGACATTTTCGCGATATCGAGACGGGCATTGGCAATCCCATTTATGCCGTTCGCGACGCGTGCGGCGTCACGACGCTGGAGCCGAAGCTTTCCGGGAAGAAGCTGGACATTAAACAGGCAGATTTTCCGGGCGGGATTCAGGTCTGGGGCTCGAACCCGGCCTTCATCTGGACGAGCGGCATCAACGAAGAAGAAGGCATCCATGTCCACGCCTTCCGCGAAAATACCGGCATGCCGGCGCTGGATGAAACGTACGGCAGGGTCACCATTGACGGCGTGAAGTTGAATGCATCGATGGTGCGCACGCTGATGGCGCAGAGCGCACTGCCTTCCCTGACGAAGCGGGTCTTGCCGATCGATTGTCCGTCTTGCCACAAAGCCCAGTTTGATGTTGGAGATCTCGCCTTCACGCCGTCCGTAGAACGCAGTTGTAAGGCGTGCGATCACGAATTCACGGCTCCCGGCCGCCTGCGTAAGATCATCGCCAATCCGCTTCCGGGCGTTCTCGCGCGTCTTGCCGAAAAGGCTCCGCGGCAACCGCAACATCACGATCTCGGCCTGATGCCGGAAACACTGTAGTAGTTTTTTCTGGCGCGATGCAGTTGGTCGTGATGCCTTACTTACTCAGCAGGCTGCCCTTGGCCTGCTTTGGGCTACCTTCCTTTGATCCTGTTTTTTCGATTTTTTCGACGGCGTGCATGATCCAGTAGTCCTTTCCACGAGAGCCGGATCATTGATCTCCTCGCTGTCCGGCAGGATCTCGACGAGCGCCTTGAAATCGCTTCTCTGGTGCAGAAAGGATTCATCCGGCATATTGCAACATCTCCCGGAACTTTTTCTGCGTGGAATATTTGCCGTAGAGAGAAACTGCCCGTGAAAGCTTTCTCGGGTCCATCTCTTTGGCTTTTTCGCGAACGCGAGAAAG
>Ga0209415_10005668_pt1 | contig 22388 bp, 25 predicted proteins | sample PeaSoiSIISIP2007_FD_187696 | JGI IMG/M metagenome (GOLD analysis project Ga0209415, IMG submission 187696) | Peat soil microbial communities from Weissenstadt, Germany - SII-SIP-2007 (SPAdes) (version 2) | ecosystem: Environmental > Terrestrial > Soil > Wetlands > Peat | place: Germany... | reverse complement strand
CGCCGCCGCGCTCGGACAGCTGCGGCAGGCTGATGTGGTGAGCCGGGCGGTGGCGCTCGGTGAGGCCGTGCGCCGACGGGATCCGGTCAGGGCAATCGTGCGCATGTTGCCGGAGATGGTCGATCCGGCGGCCGGTTAGACCGGATCATGGCATGGCTCGCGTCGGCCCGCGATCGAGGCGCGGTCGGGCAGCAGGGGCAACGGCCTCTCGTGGGCCAACACCAGCGGCGTGATCGCGCGAGCCCCTCATCCGCGACCGCGCGATCATCGTGGGCGGCGAAGGCGCCAGGATGGCCCACGCACTTATTACGCGACCTTCTCGCCACCGTCATCGCGGGCCGATGGCGCGCGGTTCGAACGTTCGCTGCGGCGCAGAGCTTGCGCATCGAGTCAAGAGCCTGCGGGCAATTCTGGGCGCCGGAAGCCGCCCGTCGTGCCGGAATCGTGAGCCCTTCTGTCGGGAACGTCCGATGCATCCGGCCAGGTCCCATGATGCCCTCGATCCGGCGCCTCGCGTTGCTGGCCGTTGCCGCCATTTCGGCATCGAGCACGAGTGCGTGTTCGCCGGAGACGGCGACCGCCGTCTCCGCAGATGCCGCGGCGGACGTCACGCCGACCGATGCACAGAAGTCATGCGCTCCAGGAGAGATGAGCTGTGGCGGGCAGTGCAAGAACCCTGAATCCGACAACGCCAACTGCGGGGTGTGCGGCCATGCATGCCCGAGCGGCCAGGTGTGCTCGGCGGGCAAGTGCTCGACGACGTGCATCTCCGGCGAGCTTCTGTGCAACGGGCAATGCGTGGAGCCGGCGTCGGACAACGCCCACTGCGGCACCTGCGACACCGTCTGCCCGAGCGGCCAGGCGTGCTCCGCAGGCAAATGCGCCACGGCGTGCATATCCGGCGAGCTCTTGTGCAACGGGCAATGCGTGGAACCGGCGTCGGACAACGCCAACTGCGGCACATGCAACAACGGGTGCCCGAGTGGAGAGGCGTGCTCGGGAGGCAAGTGCGCCACCACGTGCGTGAGCGGAGAGGTGCTCTGCAATGGCTTCTGCATTGATCCGTTGACGAGCAACCTGTACTGCGGCGCCTCGTCGGGATGCGGCGCCGGCGGTGGCAGCGCGGGGGTGTCGTGCGGGAGCGCCGAGGGGTGCGTCGACGGGACGTGCGGATGCGGGTCGAGCTCGTGTGCGGGTTGCTGCTCCTCCGGAACGTGCCTCACCCTCGTGGTCGAGACCAACGCGGAGTGCGGATCGGGCGGCGCCGCTTGCCAAGCGTGCGGCGGCCTCACGCCGACCTGTACCGGCGGCTCCTGCGCCGGGGCTTGCGGGGGATCGAACGATGGCGCGTGTGCCACCGGCTGCTGCGGCGGCGGCGAGTGCCAATCGGGCACGAGCGCAACGGCGTGTGGATCGGGCGGCGCATGCGTCGACTGCACGACGAGCAGCGCTGGGACCGCGTGCCTGAGCGGCACATGCGGCTGCGATGGCAATGGCGAGTGTGCGTCAGGCCAGCGCTGCGCCACGAGCTCGTGCACCTGCGACACGAGCTCGTGCGCCGGATGCTGCGTCGGCACGCTGTGCCAGCCGTGCGGGGGGACATGCGGAAACGGCGTCCTCGAGGGCAACGAGCAGTGCGACGACGGCAACCTGTGGGACCTCGACGGGTGCGACTCGCACTGCCGCTACGAGATGGTCGTGCGCCTGACGTCACTCGCGGTCTCGGGTGCGCCGGCGCCCGCGTCGCTCGGCTGCGGGCCGAACACCAACGCGCTCGGCACCCAGGTGGTCACCAGCGTGGGGCTCAGCCAGCTCAATGCAGCCCTCCAGAGCGCGATCGACGCTGGCACGAGCAACACGCTCCTGCAGGCGCGCAACCTCACCGATCTCACCGGCTCGAGCGCCACCGGCTTCGACCTCGGTGTCGTGAACGGATACCTGGATCCGGCGAGGGGGACGTACCCAGGCAACGCTCCCATTGACTGGTGGTTCCTGGCCGATCCGAGCGGGCTCTCCAGCGGGCTGCCCACGAGCCTATTCACGGGTGCCGCCCTCGCGAATCACAGCCTCGCAGCAGGCCCCTCCAACGTACCGATCGACATCCCCTTGTGGGGCAGCAGCAGCTCGGTACAGCTCCTCGCGGCCCACCTACGTGGGACCGTGACGGTGCCGCCCGTGCCGGACATACCCGCCCCCCCACCCGCGCAGCTGGCGACGGGGTTGACAGTATTCCAGCAGCTCGCGGGCAACGGCGCGGGTCAGGGACTGTGCGCCAACATCACCGTGCAATCCCTCGCTCAGGTCCCCGTTCCACCAACGTTCGTGCAGGGCGCCACGGCCTGTGAAGCGTGCGTCGGCTCGAACCAGTACACGTCGTGCGGCAGTGGGCCCGTGGGCCCCAACTGTAACTCACTGCTCGACGTCCTGGTCGGCGGATGCAGGGTCGGGAGCGGTTGCCTCGTGGCGGTCGCCGCCATCAACCCGACGCAGCCCGATGTTCCCTACAGCGCCTCCGTCACGCCGCTCGTGAGCAGCGGCTCGCTGAACAAGGTCACGCCGCCTGCCAACGACCTCGACGCCTACTCGGCGTACTTCACGTTTGCGGCCAACCGGGCTCACCTCACGGGGCAGACGTGCACGTCCAGCACTCAGTGTCAGACGGGAATGGCCTGTATCGCCGATCGGTGCGTCTTGGGTCACGGTGGGCTCGATGGCGGCAGCGATGCGAGCGCGGGTCCGGACGCGAGCAACGACACGGGTGCGCACGGTTGCACGGCGAGCTCTCAGTGCGCCGGCGGTTTGGTCTGCGTCAGCGGTCAATGCACGTCCGTCGTGCTGCTCCTCGCGACATCCCCAACGTCGAACATGTTCGGAGGCGCCTTGGTACCGGGCTCCTCATGGGTCAGCGCGTCGCTTGCAGATTCCTCGAGCTTCGCCCCGTCACTCACGATGGACTCGGCCGGTCGAGGCGTGGGCGCCTACGTCTCCACGACGGGCGCGGTCGTCAGCTCGACGGTGTGGAGCAACGGCACTTGGGGAGCCCCGGCTGCCATCAACGCGGTTGCTATTGCAAGGGGTCAACCTTCTATCGACGCCACCGGCGGTACGACAAGCCACCTCGTCTACCAGGACGCCACCTACAAGTATTGGCACCTCGCTTTCACGGGTACGTGGAGCTCGCAGCAGGCGATCGGGGTGGCGGGCAACCAGTACTACGGCCCGTTGACGGCGACCGTCGCGGCTCTCGGACCGAACGCCACCGCGGCCTTCTTCGACGGGCAGGCTGGCGCCGACGTCAACTACGCAGCTACGTCGGACCTCGTCGGGGGCAGCTGGCAGGCGAAGGTCGACGTCGCGGGCAATACCATCGGGGGCAACTCTTCTGGATACGTCATCCCGCCCGCGGTCATCGCCCTCAGCGCCGGTCCGGAGCTACTCATGGCCTACGTCGACGCGAGCAACGGCATCGAGTTCGTCACGCGCACCTCGGGCGTCTGGTCGTCCCCGCAGGCCATCTCCAACGCGTTGACCAACGACCCCATCGCGCTCGCACCGTTGCCAGGGGGTGGCGCGATACTGGCGTTCCGAGGCCAGGACTCGAATCTCTACTGGTCGGAATACAGGTCGAGCGCCTGGTCGGCCGTGACGGCGCTCTCGTCGCCGAACGTCGCTATCGCGATGGCGCCGGCCGTCACGCACGGCGTGGCCGGGGACGTGGCCGAGATCGCGTTCGTCGAAGGCGACGGTAGAGCGTACGCCGCACGCTTGTCGGGGGGGATGTGGTCCGCGCCGACGCTCGTGGGGGGCGCGTCACTCGCCGGCGTGTCCATCGCAGCCGCGCCTTGAGCGGAAGGCTTGCGGGGGCCTGCTCACTGGATGCGCCGCCTTGCGGGATGGCTGCTGGCTCAGTACTATCCGCGGCGGTTCAGCTCGGAAGGCGCGCTGAATTCATCTAGGGAGACTCTCATGAACTCGTGGAAAGTGGTCCTCGGCCTCACACTCGCAGCAGCGACGGCCTTCGCGTGTAGCTCGAGCTCGACCAGCACCGGCACCAGCAGCAGCACGGGCGCCGGCAGTAGCAGCAAGGGCGCCGGCAGCAGCACCAGCGGCACGGGCGCCGGCAGCAGCAGCGGTTCGGGCAGCAGCGCCAGCGGCGGCTCCACCGTCTCTTGCAACGTCGCTGCGTCGCACTGGTGCTTCAACAGCAAGAATGTCCCGTCGAGCCTGGCATCCAACCTCCAGACCGAGTGCACGTCAGCGCAGAACGGCGTCGTCGGGACCGGCTGCCCGACCGCCGACGTCGTCGGCTGCTGCTCCGCCCTGGTCGACGGCTACACAAGCGAGGAGTGCTACTACTCGGGCGGGAGCAGCACCTTCACCGCGGCGACCGTCATGGCAGACGAGTGCATCGACGGGTCAACCTTCTCGGCGACGCCGTGAGCTGACGCGTTCGTCGCTGTCGAAGCGCACGGTGGCACGCTGCCGGATGCCGGGGGGCGAGTAGGGCGTCTTCGCGCTCGTCGTACGTCAAGCCCTCCTCCCGGGACCGTCCGAACGCGCGCCGGTTGGCGCGCGTCAAGGCGCGAACAACATGGGCGCCATAGCTGCGGTCACGCCCGCGCCCACCGCCCCGCGCATGCGCCGCACAGCGGCACCTCCAGCTCCGCCTCCTTCGTCGTCGCGAGCGTCCGCACGAAGCCGACCGCCTGAAGCAGCCCCCCCGCGACGTCGCTCACCGCGCCGGCGACGTCGGACGCGTCGCCCGCCAAGCCTGCGTCCCCAACGACCGCGAACCGTCGCCGAAGCGCTTGCACGCCCTCCCGCGCCCCGCACTTGAGGCACACCATCGGCAGCGGTCCCGCCACCCACACCGTCGTCGTCGCGCCGCTGCTCACGCGCCGCCTGCGTACCACGAGCGTGCCCGTCCAGGTGCCGAACGAGCGATCTTTCTTCTGCCGCAGCGGTCACACTTCCGGCAGTCGGCGCTAGAATTGAATGGAGGTCATCATGTCTTTGGAAACGCTGAGGAAGCACTGGAAGCGCATCGCCCCGTTCGCCGTCGGACTCGCCGTCCTTGGCGCGGTCGGCGTTGGGCTTGCCGAGCGGTACGGTCTGTCCTGTTGCGGGCTCGGCGCAGCGTGCTGCCATCCCGGCGCACCCTGCTGCCACGGTCACGCCCCGAAGGCGTGAGGCACTGAACGTCCGCCCGTGGGTGACACCCGTGAAGACGAGTCGAACCTGGATGCGCTCATGGCCCGTCTAGCCGACGGGGACCGCACCGCGTTCGACCCGCTCTTCCGGGCGTTCCACCCACGGGCTGTCCGCCTCGCCCGGCTCCGGTTGACCGAGGCCGATGCGTCGGACGCCGCCCAGGCGGCGCTCGAGAAGGTGTTCTCCCGCGCGGCCGAGTTCACGCCGGGCCGACCGGCGCTGCCTTGGTTCTACGCCGTCGCGGCGAACGAGGTTCACGCCATCGCCCGCCGGGCGAGTGCCGCGAGTGCACGCGACGGGGGTGAGGCCGTCGAAACCGTGCGCGCAGCCACCGACCCGGAGCGGGAGTTCGCCAGGGCCGAGCTCCGCGCCGCGGTTGCCGTGGCGGTCGATGCTCTTGACCCCGCATCTGCGGCGGCCATCGCCTGTCTCCTCGGCGACGCGGAGCCCTCCGCGCGCAGCCCCGCAGCGCAACGCAAGCGCGTGTCTCGCGCTTACGCCCGACTGCGTCAACTCCTGGGACGGTTCCATGACCAGTAGAACGGAAGACAGCTTCGATCGCGCGCGCGCCGTGAGTCTCCGCGCCTACGAGCGGAGTCGACTGCGAGTGGCCGCGGTCCACGCCGTGACGTTCGGTCTGCTCGTCGCGGGGCTCTCTCTCCTCTTCGTTGGAGCTCGAAGCTGGATGTGGTTGCCGCTCACGCTGGTCGCCTGGACCTTCGTGGAGTGGCGCGGCGTCGGGCTCCTGCGTGGAGGACGCGTCGGCGCGCTCGCTGGCGCCGTGACACTCGCGCTGCCGATGTCGGTTCTCCGCTCGTGCTGCAAGCCGGGCGCTCTCGAGATGGTGGGTGCGGACTGTTGCTCGATGCCGGGAGCGTGCGCCGGCGCCGGTGTGGTCGTCGGCCTGGTGCTGGCGTGCTTCCTCCCGACGAACGGGCAGCGCCGAGACACCGTACTGGGGATGGTGCTCGGCATCGCTGCCGTCGCGCCGATGAAGTGCTCGACGCTGCTCGTCGGCGAGGCGCTCGGTCTCGTCGGTGGGTTGCTCGCGGGCGTGATGGCCGCGAGCGCAGCGCGCATCGTGCTTGCCCGGTGGACCGTCAAGGCCTGACCCAACTCCCGCCGCAGCGACGTCAGCGCGTGTGCTCGCGCAGCATGTTGCAGAAGAGCGCCCCCTGCTCGATGGCGTCGTCGAGCGCGACGTGCGTATGCGGGAGGTCGTCGAACCAGTGCTTCGGCATCTTCCGCTTCGTCGCGTCCCGGTACCCCGTCTTGAGCATCGCCATCGCGTAGGTCTTGATGTCGAGCGCCGAGTGCGAGAACGGGCTCTCGCCCGCGAAGCGCATCAGGTACCAGTACACGAAGAGGAAGTCGAAGCCGGCCGGGTACGCCACGAACACTGGCTTGCCGGTCAGAGCCTTCACCCAGACGAGGTACCGTCGCATCGCGACATCGGGGGCTTCGAGGTTCGTCCGGCACGCGGTCCACGCCTCCGCGTTCTTCTTCCACCACTCCATCGTGTCAGGGTGGCCGGTCGCCCCGGGTAGGGTCTCGAGGTTGGCGGAAAACGTCGAGACGAGCGTCTTGTCGGGCCGGTACGCGGCCGACGCGAAGCTCAACATCGAGTGCGGCCCTGGAATGGGCCCGTCGGTCTCGACGTCCGTGCTCACGTAGACCTCTTCTGAGCCGTGCATGCTGACCTCCTTTGGTGTCGCAAGATGTTCTGCGGATCGTCGCGCGGGCGCCAGCGGGCTGTGCCCGTGTCGCCGCCAGGCTACCCGCCGAGGAGTGCGCCGACGCGTCGTGGGCCGCGTGCCACAGGACGCGGCGCGTCCGGTAGGGTCACCTTCATCGATGCGTACGGCGTTCCGCGCGTCACCTCATGAAGTAGGTAAACCCGAGCAGGACAGCGATGGCCGCGAATGGCCCTCCGATCGCCCCGGCCGCGCGGACTCGCGATGAGTGTCTGCGGAGCAGAACGGCGTCATCGCGATGCTGGTACCTCATCACGACATGACCGACGCACCAGGCATTCACCCCGACCGCAGTGAGGCCCGCGCAGACCTTCACCAAGAGGATCATCGAAGGCGGCCAGGCCCTCGCTACCAGCACCGCGCCGGTCAAGAGGACGGCGGCGAGCAGCGGCACCTCGACGAGGACATCCATCCAGTAGTGGAGCTTCGCGGCCTGGGCGCGATCCTGGTCGTTCCGTGTGGTCAGCTCCACGACCCCCTCGGCGAGCACGAGCCCACCCCACAAGCTGAGCGAAACGAGGTGAGCGACGTGCCAGGGATCCATGGCCGCCATCCTACGCTCGACGGCGCCGGATCACGCGTCTACCCACTCGACCGGCCGGTCAGTGCGGGTAGACGAGCCGGAAGAACTCCGCCTGCGACCCTACGCCGCACTTCTCGTAGATGCGTGTCAGGTGCTGGCGGATGGTCTTGGTGCTGTTGCCGGAGCGTTCGGCGATCTCCGAGCCGGACAGGCCTTCGAGCATGGACAGGGCGACCTCGCGCTCCTTGTCCGTGAGGTTTGCTCGCGTCAGCACCTGCTCGATCGCGTGCCGCACGCCCGCGGCGGGTTGCTGCACCCTGCGGATCGCGTCGCAGAGCTCGCTCGCGCGGAAGGGCTTTTCGAGCAGGTGGGCGGCTCCCTCGTTGAGGGCCATCTTCACCTTGCCCACGTCGGCGAACGCCGTGATCACGATGACCGGGGCGAGGACTCCGGCGCGGCGCAGATCGGCCATCAGCGTGAGACCTCCGCGGTCGTCCTCGCGGTCGAGCACGATGTCCGTCACGACGACGTCGATGAAGTCCTCGCCACGTGCCAACGCGAGGGCATCGTCGGCCGAGCGGGCTGCGAGACATCGAAACCGAGCCCGCTCGAGGGACCGAGCCAGGGACTCGCGTGTGTCGTCCTCGTCCTCGACCAGCAGCACCGTCGTGCTCATCCGGACACCTCTCGCATGGGCAAGTCGAGGCGGAAGGTCTTGCCTCTGCTCCGCTCGAAGGAGAGCTCTCCCCGCATGGATCGAGCGAGCGCGCGCGCGATGGGTAAACCGAGTCCAAGGCCGTTGACCTTCGTGGAACGAAGCGGCTCGAAGAGCGCCGAGTCGACGCGCGCGTCGATGGGCGGGCCGTCGTCGTGCACGCGGATGACCGCACGTCCCGCTTCCTCCGTGAGGCGGATCGTGACGCGCTCGCCCCCGCCCTCGCGCAGCGACGCGAGCGAGTTGTCCACCAGGTTCTCCAAGATGATCCGGACGAACGTCGGGTCTGCGCGCGCGAGCACGGGCGTGGCGCACTCTGCGTGGACGATGAGACCATCGGCCGACGCCGCGAGTTGCACGGCGGCGGCGACGCTTCCGACCACGCGATCGAGCGTCACCCCCTCGACCTCGGGCTCCCCGGCGGACCTCATCGTGCGCAACGTCGCCAGGTGACGGTGCGCCTTCTCCATCTGCGCTCGGATCCGTTCGAGGATGCCCCTTCGGCTCTCCTCGTCGGCTTCGACCTCCGCCTCCGCGATCTCATCGACGAGGAGGCCGATCGCGTGCAGGGGGTTATTCAGCTCGTGGAGCATCGCTGCTGCCAGAACCCACACCGCCTGGTCGCGCTCCACCTTCTGCAGACGTGCCCTTGCGCGCGCGGCTGCGTGCTCGGCTTCGGAGAGTCTCGCGCGAAGCTGGCCGTAGTGCGCCGACAAGCCGAGCAGGACGCCCACGATGACCGGCGTCAGCCGATCCACCAACGTGTGGGCTCCGGCCATGAGGCCCGTGAGCGTGCCCTGCCGGAGCCTCGACTCGGACACGAGGTCGAACAGGGAGTAGGTACCGCCGAGGAGGACGCCGACGAAGACGTAGAGCGCCAAGCGGAGATCCCGCTTCGGGAGAGAGGCCTCGGTCACGTCGTCATCGTAGCGCCACAGACGCCCCCACCTATCCGACTTTTGTCGGATACCCGCGCACGAGTCGCCTCGGTATCGTGCAGGCCATGCGGTTCACCCGACGGTCGTTTCTCTCGCTTGCCGGCGTCGTGTGCCTCGCGCACTGCGGCTCGTCGCCCAGCGCCGGCTCGTCCGCCTCGGGTGACGGCGGGGACTGCTATCCGGACAACGACGGCATCACCAACGTCCCGGAGACCGTGGACGTGGTGGTCGACGACCGCGGCTTCTATCCAGGGTCGCCCGACTCGGGAGCGTACGCCGATGCCGGCATGAAGACCGTCATCGCCACGCAAAACTCTTCCACCGTCACCTTCACCCTGACGAACCGGGGCACCCAGCCGCACGGGTTCGAGGTCGAGTGCACGAGCGTCCTGTCCGTCTACCCGAGCTTGCCGGCTGGATGCTCCTCGACGGCCTGCTTCCCGAGCGATTCGACGATAGCTCCGCTCGCCCCCGGCGCCACGAAAACCGTCACGTTCGTGACCCCGGTACCGGACAACCTCAACTACCCCTTCAAGTCGAGCGCACCGGGCGATGCCAAGAACCCTGCGCTGAACGGGTCCGACGGAAGCGCGTGGAGCCTGATGTGAGATCGGTCGCGCCCGCGTGCTGAGCATGCGCCCGTGGTCGACCACGCGGGTTGCCGCGGCGTCGACGCTCGTCGCCGCAATGGCCGTCGCGAACCGCGCCGCAGCCCAAGCGGCCGCGAGCACCACGCCGACCTCCGACGTCGAGCAAGTCTCGGTCCGCGGCGTCACGTGGGCGTCTCCGCGAGGCGTCGGCGACGTCCGGGTCGACCGCGAGGCGCTGACGGCCTCTCCGCGCCAGCAGACGAGCGAGATGCTCTCCGCGGCCCCCGGCTTCTTCGTCGACCACGAGGACGGCGAGGGTCTGGGCAACGACGTGTACCTTCGCGGATTCAACCTCGACAACGGTTCGGGCATCGAGATGAAGGTCGACGACGTCCCCATCAACATTCCGATGCACGTCCACGGGCAAGGCTACGCCGACGTCAACTTCATCATCCCCGAGGTGGTCCGGAGCATCCGCGTCCTCGAGGGGCCTTACGACCCGAGGCAGGGCGACTCCGCCATCGTCGGCAGCGCGCTCTTCGACCTCGGCGTCATCGAGCGGGGCTACCAGCTCAAGACGACTTATGGCTCCTTCAACCAGGCGCGCGTCGTCGGGATCGCGGCCCCCAAGGGCCTGAGCGAGGACACGTTCGCGGCGTTCGCGATGCGCGAGACGCAGGGTTTCGGTCAGGACCGCGCCTCGAAATCGGCCTCGGTGAACGCCCAGTACGGCGTGGATCTGACCGACAGCGATCACCTGCGCCTCTTGGCGACCGCGTACGCGTCGAGCGCCGCGCTCCCCGGAGTCGTGCGCCAGGGCGACGTGAGCGCGGGGCGAATCGACTACTACGGCGCCTACCCCTACTTCAACTCGTTCTCCCCCGAGAACTGCACGACGACGGCTTGCACGCAGCCCGCGCAGGGGGTCAGCTCGGCACGCCTCATCCTCGCCGCACAGCTCTCGCATTCGAGCTCGGCGGGGTCGAGCGTCGAGGTGGCCCCGTGGTTCATGGGATCCTCCTTCACGTCGCGCCAGAACTACACGGGCGACCTCTACAGCTCCGACCTCCAGCCCCAGCTCGCGAGCCTTGGGGACCTCTGGCAGCTCAAGAACGGCGAGAACGCGGGCGGCGTGACGGCGCGATTGCACGCGCCTCCTGTCCACGTGGGGAGCTTCATCGAGGTCATCGCCGAACCGGGCGTGTCCGTGCGCGCGGGGCACGCCGACCAGAGCAAGGACCTCTTGAACCCGGCGAACCTGGAGCCGTGGGACTACCGGGAGAGCTACGGCCTCGACACCTTCGATCTCGCCGGCTACCTCGATCTGGACGTGCGGCTCTGGAAGAAGCTGCGCGTGTCCGGCGGCATGCGCGCCGACTTCCTCGACATCGGCGTCGACAACAACCTGGCGGGCGTGGCCCCGCCGGTGCCGAACGGCGCGCTCGTCGGGCAGAGCACCAACGTCGCGGGTGTGGCCCCCGGGCCGCGCGCAACGATCGCCTACAAGGTCGCGCCGGAGCTCACCCCCGTCGTCTCTGCAGGGGAGGGCTTCCGCTCGCTCGACGCGGGCAGCCTCGTCCAGTGCAACGGTCCGACGATCAAGCTCACGAACGGCGCTCTCCCGCCGTGTACGCCGGGCGCCGTGTTCTCGCAGGTGACGAGCTTGGAGGCGGGGCTTCGCTCCGAGGTGTCGAGGGGCCGCTACGTCACGACCCTCGCGGTGTTTCAGACCAACGTCGCCAACGAGCTCGTCTTCGAGGTCACGTCCGGCGGTCTCACGACGGAGCGCGCCAGCACGCGGCGAGGGGTGGTGGGCTCGCTCCTCGCCCGCCCGACGCGCTGGCTACTGGCGTCGACGGCGCTGTCGGTGCAGAGCGCGACGTTCGACACGCTCGTCGCGGGGACCTCGCACTACGTGCCCAACGTGCCTGCGATCTTGTGGCGTACGGACCTCGGCGTGCACGGGGCTCTCTTCGAGATGGGTGGGGATCCGGTGACGGGGCGCGCTGGCGCCGGGTTCACCCTCCTCGGCGGCAAGCACGTGAACGATGCCATCGTCGCGCCGACGGACTCCATCTTGAACGCGCTCGCGTCGGCGCGCTGGCGCTTCGTGGAGCTGGCGGTCGACATGTACAACGTGCTCGGCCTCAAGTATCCGGACGACGAGGAGTTCTTCGCCTCCAACTGGAGCTTCAAGCCCGGGCAGCAACCCGCGTCCGGCGCCGTGCACATCGTCGCGGCGCCCCCGCGGACGACGCTCGGCACCGTGACGCTGTACTTCTAGGAGTGAGAGCGCGACATGCGCGGCTCGGGCTACGGCGTGCCGACGGACGCGAACGAGGACGCCATCGTTGACGTCGCCCTGCGTCTGTCGCTACCTTTCGCGCCCAAATGTTCCCAATCCGTCCCTCCAGCAACGCCACGCCTCTCCCGGTCCGCGCCCGACGCGATCGCAACAGATTGCTCGCGCACGCGGTGTGGCCCGTGATCGCCGCGTGCTCGAGCAGTCCCGCCGCCACGACGACCGACGCTGGCTCGCACTCGAGCTCTTCGAGCGGTTCGCCGCGCACCGACGCGGGCGACGCCCACGCGAGCGCTTCGGATGCGGGCGCGCGGAGGGACGCCGGCGCCGTGCAGCGCGGTCCGCTGTCGATCGCGACGCCGAGCACCGACCCCAACGGGGTCTTCTGGGACGCGTCGACCTCGACGCTCTACATCGCCGACAACGAGAACGACCGCGTGATGACCTGGACGGACGCGGGAGGGCTGAAGGCGCTCGTGAGCTTGCCAGGACCGACGGGGAACGAGGTGGGTGGCATTGTCATGCTGACCAATGGCACGCTCGTCGTGCCCGAGTTCGGCTTCGGGACGTCGGGTCTGGTCGCCCTGGTGGCGCCGAACGGCACGGCCTCGAGCGTGCCCGGTCTCGACATGACGAAGCGGCGCCTGGGAATCGCGGTCGCCCCGAACGGTACGCTCTACGACACCTACTTCAACAAGGTGAACGGGACCGCGACGGGCTTCGTCGCCACGCTCGACGTCACGGCCGGGACGGAGACCGACGTCATCACCGGGCTCCAGAAGCCCGTTGGCGTCGTGGTCGTGGGCACGACCCTTTACTTGAGCGACCAGACCGCGGGCGAGGTATACGCCGCACCCCTCGCGACCCCTCAGTCGTACAAGGCGCTCGCGACGAATCTCTCGCCCGACCTTCTCTCGGCGGGGCCACCGGGGACGATCTTCTCGGGCTCGCCGACCGGCGTCGTCTACCAAATCGACACGACCACGGGCACGTTCAACACGCTCCTCACCGCCGGCGGCACGCTCGAGCCGCGCGGAACGGCGTACGACGCGGCCAACAAGCGCCTCTTCGTCGCGGAGCACGACTCCGCCGACGTCGCCCACTACATCGAGATCGTCCCGGTTTCCGGTTGAAGCGCGCGACGCTCGCCGCGGCCGTCGCGTTCGCCTTCGCCTCGCTGGTCGGGGCGAGGGCCCGCGCCACTCCGTTCGATCCCCGCGTGCCGGTCGACCCGTACTTCATGATGGAGACGGACGCGCTCATCCACTCGGCAGAGGTGGAAGGGGAGAACGGATTCGCGATCCGCCGCCTGCGTCTCGGGCTGGATGCGCACCCGCTGCCGTGGCTCACCGCCGTGGGCATCGCCGAGTACGCGTCGGCGGTGGAACCGAACGTCCACGTGTGGGAGGGGTACCTCGACGTCGCGCCGATCGAGACCTTCCACGTCAGCTTCGGCTATCGCCGGACGCCGCTCTTTCACATCGCGAAGGACGAGCTCTTCGAAGCGATGGCCGTGCCCGAGCTCCCGCTCGCCGTGCGGTCGTTCTGGCCAGGCGTCGACCTGGGCCTCGAGCTGCACTACCTCCCGCTCCGTCGCGTTCCCGTGGAAGCCTGGGCGCGCGTGGGGAACGGCTCGGGCACGCCGCTCGGCAACAACACCGACAAGCTCGCATACGAGGGGCGCGTCGACCTCGTGCTCGGGCGGCCGGCGTCGGCGTCGCGTGCGAAGGAGTTCTTCGGCATGCGCCTCGGCACGGGTGTCCACGTCGGCACGATCGAGAGCGCGTCCGGCGTCGGAGGGACGACCGCGGGCGACTACGTCTTCTTCCGGCCCGCGACCGTGTACGGGCTCCAGAGCATCGGCGAGGCGCACGTCGCCGTTTGGCTCGGTCGGGTGACCCTCGACGTCGAAGCCGCCCACGTGATCGAGGAGCGTGGGCAGTACGCGACGGGGAGCGCAGGGTCACCCTTTACGCTGCAGCCTTCCGTGCAGTCGTGGGGTGGTTTCGCGGAGGTCGCGTGCACGGTCTGGGGGCAGTGGCGCGCGCCCGGCGCGTGGCCGATCGACGCGCCGTGGAACGCCACGCTCTCGCACGGAGCGGTCGAGGTCGCGGGGCGACTCGACTACGTCGCGCTCGACCACGGCGCTCCGGACATCATGGGCGGCGGAGCGAAGGGGGGCGAGCTCGCCGTGCGCTGGTGGGCGACGAGCTTCCTCGCCGTGGGCGTCGCGGGGTACTACCTGCGTTACGACGTGGCGCCCGTGGAGGAGCCAACGACGCGGGACTCGTGGCTCGTCCTCTCGCGGGCGACGTTCAGCTGGAGGTGAGGGGTCCCGCCCCTCAGCTCCCGATGAGTTTCCTCACCCGATCCCACTCCTCGTGGAGCACCTCGAGTGCCTTCGGAAGACCGAGCTCGGCGGCGGCCGCGCGGAGGAAATGCTCGACTCTCGACGACGCGGGCGCCGTGTTGTGATTGCCGTTCGTCGTGGCGCGGCTCCCCTGGGCGCTCGTCTTCGCGGGCGCGGCCTTCGCGGGTGCGGCCTTTGCGGGTGCGGCCTTCGGGCTCCCTTTCTTCCCCCTCGCGCGCGCGCGAACCTTGTAGACGAGGCTGGCGTCGAGCTTCAGCCCCGCGGCCTTCCCCTTCGAGACGACGTCGCTCGCGGACATCGTGCGCGGCTGCGCGCGGATGAACTCCGACTTGCTCGGTTGCTTCGCGGCCGTCTTCTTCACGGCCACCGGCTTCTTCGCCCGAGCGCCCGGCGTCGTCGCCTTCGATGCCGCGGCGTTCGCAGGCTTGGTCTTGCGCCCTTTCAGCGCCGCAGCGCGGCGGATGTTGTAGACGTACATCGCGTTGAACTTCAGCCCCGCCGCCTTTCCTTTCGCGACCACTTCGGCCGGCGACAGGGTGGCGGGTTGAGAGCGGATGAACTGGGACTTGTTCGTGGCGGCGGGTTTGGTGGCGGGCATGGCTGAGAAGATGACCATGGGAAGTGCCCGAGATGCAACGTCGACGTGCGCTCCCCTCCCCGCGGGCGGCCAGGACTTCACAGGGGAGTGGTACCGCCCTCTCCGGCCCGACCGGGGGCGCGACTGGGGGCCCCGACATCTCCTGGCCCCGCACTACCCAAGTGTCGCCATCTCCACGTACCCTGCCACACACGGTGGACCCTCGGCCCAGCGCCATCGGCTCCCCAGCGGCCGAGACCCGACCTCGAGCAACAGCGACGACCGCGTTCCGTAGCCGAGCGCTGGAACGTGCACGCACGTCGAAGCTAGCGGATCGCCGTCGACGTGGTCACGCATGGCGGGAGCGAGCTCCTTCCACGAAGGCGCGCTCTCGCCGCCCATGAGCGGCCCGAGCCGGCGTCGAATGCGCTCCACACGCCCGTGATCGTCCCCGCCGAGGCTCCGCTCGGTGACGACCGTCAGTCCGGGAGGGAGCTCGCGCTGATGCACGGCCTCACCGTCGAACCACGTCACGAACGCCGCCTCGCGGTCCGCGTAGAGCAGGTGAAACGGGTTGTAGCGCCTCGCGTCGAGGCTCGTGGCGAGCGCCGCGTGCACGTTCTTCGCGGTGGCGAGGCGGAGCGCCTCGAGCACGAGCTGCCCGCGCGACGAGAGGGAGCCATCGCGCTCGGCGCCGGCGCGGTTCGTGACGCCGACGAAGAGCCCCGAGTCGTGCAGCCCGAGCCACGTCCCACCGGCCTGGTCGTCCCTGGGGGCGAAGAACCTCTCGTCCACCCAGCGCCTCGGCGCGGACGCGGGACGATCGAACCGCTCGTCACGATTGGCGGCGACGATGAGCGGTGACCCCGGCCAGGTGCGAACGAAGGCGACGAGCGTGCACATGATGTCCGACCGCGCGGAGCGCTACGGGTACCCGAAGGGCCACTTAGCCATGGGCCCGGCGAGGTTCAAGCGCGAGCCTAGCCTTTGTCGCCCCATCCACGTCGGATCGGACTACAAGACGGAGACCCGTGGGCACGATGAGTGAGCTCGACAGTCGACCTGGCGTGGTGTCCGTGGAAACGATCGCGGGCGATCGCGCCCGGCCGGACGCTCCGCCGGCGCTCCTCGTGGAGGTGCCTCACGGCGCGGACGAGCGCGCGCACTACGACGCGCTCCTCGGCCGGCTGCGCGGGCGCGCTCCGCAAGGGCTCGAGGCGTTCTTCTGGGTGAACACCGACGTCGGCGCGTGGGCGTACGGCAAGGCGACGGCGCGCCGGTTCGTGGAGGAGAACCCGACGAAGTCCGCGCTCCTCGTCCGCTGCCTCCTTCCCCGGACGTTCGTCGATTGCAACCGCGTGGCCACCTTCGCCGGCGGCGACCTCGGCAAGGGGGACCTCACCGCGTGCATCCCGAGCTACGTGCGCGACGCCGCGGACAAAGCGCTGCTCCTTTCGCTCCACGCCGACTACGTGAGCGTCGTTCGTGCCGCGTACAAAGAGGTCTGCGGTCGCGGCGGGTCGGCGCTCGTGCCGCACACGTATCAGCCGAGGTCGCTCGGCATCGACCGGGTGGACGACGACATCGTCGCGAAGCTTCACGAGGTGTGCGACGACGGGCGAGAGGAGACCTGGCCGTTGCGGCCGGAGATCGACCTCCTGACGCGCGACGGCGAGCGGCGTGAGCTGTCGCGCGCAGGTCTGGAGGCCGCGCTCGTCGCCGCGTTCACCGCGTCCGGCTTCGCGCCCGAGGTGAGCCGAACCTACCACCTGACCGCCGAAACGCTCGGCTACGAGTGGTCGGTGGCCTACCCCGGCCGCGTCCTTTGCCTCGAGGTGAGGCGCGACCTCCTCGTCGAAGAGTGGCGCCCGCTCGAGCCGAAGACGGTGGATGACGCGAAGGTCGCTCGCGTCGCGCGCGTGCTCGCGCCGGCGCTCGCGCCGGAGGAGTAGCGAGTGGCGACGCCGGACGCGGCGCCCCGCGACCGCGAGACCGTCGGCCCCGGCGACGCCAGAGGGAGCACCCGCCGATCGCGCATGCGATTCGCTGTCCCCCTCGTGGTGCTCCTGGTGGTCATCGCCGGGGGATCGGCGTTCATCCTCGTGAACCAGGCACGAACGCGTCGACCGCCGGTGGCGCACACGAAGCTCCCCGAGCGACCGCCGGCGCCGGAGTTCCCTGTTCTTACGTGGGGTCGTTCGATCCCCGGGCACGCGGGTGCGGTGAGCGCGCTCGCGTTCCGTCGAGACGGTGCCCGGCTCGTCACGGCAGGGGCCGACGGCGCCGTGAAGGAGTGGGATGCGCGGAGTGGAGAGGGCATCCGTACGCTCCCTGGCCACACCGATCGCGTCGCGGGGCTTCGAGCGACGCAAGACGGGCGGTTCGTGCTGACGGCGGGCGATCACACCGTGCATATCTGGTCACTCCGCGACGGCGCGCCCGTCCGGACCATCGACGTCGGTGCGGGGCCTGTCCAGTCGCTCGACGTCTCCCCGGACGCGAAGCTCGTGGCGGTGGGGGCTCCGAACGGCGAGGCGCGCGTCTTCAGCCCCGACGGTGAGCGCGTTGCCACCCTCGCGTACGGGACGAAGCGCGTGCTCTCCGTCGCGTTCTCGCCGGACGGCGCGCTCGTCGCGGCGGCTGGGGACGAAGGGCCGATCAAGGTGTGGAACGTCGGTGACTGGCAGGTCTACCGCACGCTACCGGGGCACGCGGCGCCCGTGAGTCAGGTCGTCTTCGCCCCCAACGGCACGTTGCTCGCGAGCGCGAGCGACGACCACACCGTTCGGGTCTGGCAGGTGCAAGACGCGGCGCTCGTGAGCACGCTCGTGGAGCACATGCACGCCGTCTGGGCGCTCGCATTCTCGCCGGACGGCGACACCCTCGTGAGCGGAGGGAAGGACTCGCTCCTCGTCGTCTGGAGCTCCAGAAATGGGAGCGTGAAGCAGCGGTGGCCGCTCGACGGCTCTCGAAGCACGTTCGGAATGACCCTGTCCGCGGACGGAGTGAGCCTCGCGGTCGGGTACGGAACCGGCGCGACCGACGTGTTTCGCGTGGCGAAGGCGAGGACGCACTCGCCCGTCCCCATCGCCAACGTCCGGGCGCACAGCCCGATTCCAGAGTCGGCCACGCCCGAACTGCGAACGTGTGCGGAGGCCATGGATGTCCTCGACAACTTCCAGGGCGATCCGAAGCTGCTCGACCCGGCGCGGAACGCCGTCGACGCGCTGTTCCGGGCGAATCCGCGATCGCCTTTGGCCCTCGCAGGTTCGGCCCGGGTCACGTTCGTCGCGGCCCGGAACGCGGCCGGGAGGTTCGACGCGGAAGCGCTCGCGAAGTCGTTCGACCTGACGTCAGAGGCCATTGCCGCCGACCCCAACCTCCCCGACTCCTACTGCACGCGCGCCGCGGCGGCGCTCGAGAGGGGAGACATCGCGGCCGCGCGGACCGCGGCCGGCACGGCGCGGAGGCTCGCGCCCGACATGGCTCGAGCCCTGTACGTGTCCATCGCGTTCGCGATGAAATACGGCGATCCCGACGAAGGGGAGGCGATGATCCAAGACATGCTCCGTCGCCCTGTGACGAAGCACGACGCGGTCGGCGCGTTCCGTTGGTTGGGGTGGCTGTACCGCGCCGAGGGCGATTCCGCCGCGGAAGAGGTGGCCGATCGAAGATTGGTCGAGATCGATCCTGGCTCGCCGTGGGCGAAGTGGAACCTTGCGACCCTCCTCCTCGACAAGCACGACTTCGACGGTGCCATTGCCGCTGCGAAAGAGTCGCTCGCCCAGAAATCGCTCGGCGCCACGAAGCGAACGCTCGCGGACGCGTACTGCGCGGCGGGCGAGGAGCTCCTCTGGGGGCGCGGCGATGCCGCGGGTGCCCAGCGCCACTTCAAGGACGCTCTGGCCGCGGACCCAACGTACTCCCGCGCCGCCTATGACGAGGGCGCCTTCTGCCAGTTCGACTCGAGCACGAAGTCGCGCGTTTCCTCGTTCCGCGAAGCGGTCCGCTGGTACAAGAAGGCGGTCGCGCTCGATGAGAGCTCGGCCATCGCGAGAAGGGCGCTCGTCGCGCTCGAGGAGTGAGGAGGATCGGGTCGCGGACGCTCGCGTCGCCGCCGCTCGCCGCGCGGAGGGACGATGGCGACGCTCGCATGTGCCATACTCCGAGACGGAGATCGTTTCCCATGCCGCTCTACGAGTACGTCTGCAAGCGCTGCTCGAACCCGTTCGAGGAGCTCTCTTCTCCTGACGAGACCGCGCCGTGTCCGAAGTGCGGAGCGACCGAGACCGACCGCGTACGCTTCTCGCGAGTTGCCGTCGGCAAGGGCGGCGCAGACGTTGCAACCTCGCCGTGTGGTCGATGCGGCGATCCGCGCGGGCCCGGCGCGTGCTCGATGAGCTGAGCGCGAAAAGCCCGACCGGTCAGGGGAGCGTCCCCACGACCTCGATCGCGGTGGGAAAGGAGAAGGGTACGGACACGCACGTCCTCGAGCCGGTCGGAGAAGGGTCGCAGCTCTGCCCCGGACCGCTCGCGCACATCGTCACGACGTATGGCCCGGCGGGCATGCACGTGGTGTCGGCGCAAGAGATCGTGAGGCCGTCATCCGACGTGCGGCACGTGGACTGTCCCGTGATCGCGACTCCGCTCCACGTCGCCGAGACGCCCGCGTCCAGCAACGACGCGCAGAGGAATCCGATGGGGATGGGCGTGTTCGCACACTCGCTGCACGTCGATGGGAGGTTGGCGAGAAAGATACGGACCTTGTCTCCAGACGCGGTGGCGACCGAGTACCAAAAGTAGCCGTCGCCCGGATCGCCGAACGATTGAATATAGGCGTAGGCGGCGTCTTCGCTGGGCGGCAGCATGCGAAACGTCACGCTGCCGAGCGACACGCACGCGTCGCTCACGTCGTGCGCGCCGTCCCTCGCGTCCGATCCCGTGTGGGCGTCGGCGGTCGCGTCGAGGGCCCCCGATTCCGGCGTCCCCGTGTCGGGACCCGCGACGTCCGGACCCCCGGCGTCCGTTGCGCGCATCGACGACGCTTCCGGCGGGGCAGACGGGCCGACCTCCCGCTGCGCGTCGTGGAGCGTCGCGTCGGGTCGCGCCCCTGCCGTGCCGTCCTGCGCGCGCAGCCCCGCGTCGTCCGGAGCGTCCGGCGAGGAGAGCGTCTCCCCGCACGCGGCCGCGACAAGGCCGAGCGCGAAAATCGCGCGGGTCGATCGATCGAGCACCCTCTAGGCGTATCACCGACGAAGACCAGGGCGTAGTGCCACCGAAACCGTGCTGCGGCTTGCGTGCGCGTCGCGTTTTGCGTTTCGCCGGCGGATGGACCACCCTCGGGCGCGTGACCTTCCGCCGCGCCATCGAGCTTGTGCGCGAGCACTCCGCGCTCGTTTCGCTGACCCTCCTCGCCGCGCTCTTCGCGTGGACGATCCTGCACTTCATCTACGTGCGGCACGAAGGGCGCGAGCAAGGAGCGGCGGCGTGCCTGGCGAAGGGGCACGACCGCGCGTGGTGCGACACGGCGTGGGCGGAGTACGGCGAGGAGTGTGAGACGTTGACGCTCGACATCGGCGGGGGCAGCCGGTTCGCGACGCACGTACCGCAGGGACTCGACAAGGCCGCCTACGTGACTTGCGTCGAGATCGGGCCCGTGGAGTGGTCGAGGGCGCGCGCGGCGGCGGCGAAGGCGTCGCGCGACGCGGTGCGCCGCGACCGGCAACCGTGAACACGCCTCGGACGTCGCTGTCGAGCGTCGACGACGGTCTGGGTTGACGCGCCGGCCCGTTCGGCGCTCTCCTCTCGTCCGCGAAGGAGATCACGACCATGGCAACGACCACGAAGAAGACCAAGCCCCTGTCGAAGAGTGCAATCCTGAGTGCCGTGGCGGACGCCGTGGGCGAAGCGATCTCCAAGAAGCACGTGAAGGAGGTCGTCGAGGCCCTGGTGAGCGTCGGTCACAAGGAGCTGAAGAAGACCGGGACGTTCGTCCTGCCGGGGTTCGCGAAGTTCGTCGTAGTGAAGAAGCCCGCGCGCCCCGCCCGCAAGGGGATCAACCCGTTCACGAAGCAGGAGCAGACCTTCGCCGCCAAGCCGGCGAGCAAGTCGGTCCGCGCGCGCGCCGTGAAGGCCATCAAGGACGCCGTGGCCTGAGGCCGTAGCCTCGACGATGCCTCGACCGAGGGGGACACCGCCTCCGATCCGCTCGATGCGGGCTCGAGCGGCCGGTCCTCCGAGGTCGTCGAGCGCGGCGTAGTTCCGCCGCGGGCGGGCCGCGTCATCCGTTTGGCGGACCAGCGCACCCGAGAATCGCCCGCTAGACATGCCTCGCGGTCGACGAGGCGCCTCGCGCACTGCGCGTCGCCCGTCGACACAACACCGAGGTAGTCACCATGAGCACTCATCTTCGCCGCCCTTTCTGGGCGCTCGCATCGACCTCTTTCATCGGTTTCGCGCTCTCGACGGGAGCCGGGTGCGCGACGGTGGCGGCATCGCCACCGCAGGTGCCCCCGGCGGAGGCGGTCGCAGCCGCAGCGGCGGAGGCCGCGCCCCCGGTCACGACGAGCGTCCCCGCCGTGGCGCCCATCCCCAGGGACGACACTAGCGTGGCGGCCAAGAAGGTCGAGATCGCGGCGCTCGAGGCCCTCGTCGACCAGGAAAAGCGAGCGCTCGCGTCGAACGACCTCGCGGTGTCCGACCGCCGCGACCACCAGTCGGCGCTGCGGAACCTCGAGAAGATGCAGCGCGAGTCGCACCTCGAGCTCGCGGACCTCGAGAAGGCGCCCACGTCCACGACGACGCTCACGAGCGCGATCGCCGTCGCGCCCGCGACGTTGCCCAAGGCGCCTTCCGTCGAGGCTCCAGAGCCGTCGGCGTCCGCCGCGCTCCCAACAGGCGCCGCTCTCCCCGCCGCCGCCAAGCTCGAACATGCAGCGCCGGGTCTCGGGTCGGCCGTCGCAGGCCTGCGTCAGGACCCGAAGGGCGCCGCGATGGGCCTCGCGAAGCTTGGCGCGGCCCGCGTCCCGGGCGGCTCGTCCGTGCTCGGCGCGGCGGGTGCGGTCGCTGGGCTCGCGCACGACCCGAAGGTGGCCGCCATGGATCTCGCCAAACAAGGCGTGGCCCGCCTTCCAGGCGGCTCCGCGCTTCTCGGCGCAGCCAGCGCGGTCTCGACCGTGGCGGCGGACCCGAAAGGCGCCGCCAAGGATCTTGCCAAGCAAGGCGTGATGGCGGCCGCGAACAAGGTGCCGATCCCGGGCGCGCTCAAGAGCTCGGCGCTCGGGCTCGGCGGGCTTACCCGGTAGAGCCGCCGGCGTCCTGCTACTCTGCGGCATGGTGCGCCGTGACGAAGAAGGGCCCGAGCCGCGAAGGGGCGAGGGCCTGTCTTCTTGCTGCGCTTCTCCAGCG
>Ga0209415_10005662_pt1 | contig 22403 bp, 17 predicted proteins | sample PeaSoiSIISIP2007_FD_187696 | JGI IMG/M metagenome (GOLD analysis project Ga0209415, IMG submission 187696) | Peat soil microbial communities from Weissenstadt, Germany - SII-SIP-2007 (SPAdes) (version 2) | ecosystem: Environmental > Terrestrial > Soil > Wetlands > Peat | place: Germany... | reverse complement strand
GAATCATAAACTTGCTAGTGCACCTTTGGATTCCGAAGTTCGCACCAGAGGATGTCGCAAAGTGATGCGAACTTCGGTATCGGTGCACTAGATCAACGACTCCATCGTCAGCCGAGCCGGAACGCGCGCAGATAGCAATCCGCGAGATGCGCGGCGGTGCGCGGGATATCGAGCTCGCGCTCGCGCCGCTGGACGATCGAGGTGAACGCGATCTGCTCGGCGCCCCCCAGAACCATGTCGCGCATCATCGCGGGGGTCACTCCGACGGCGGGATCGGCCGCGACGTCGAAACGCTCGAGCAGCTTCAGAAGCTGATTGGAGAATTCCCGCAGCAGGTCGCGCGACCGGGAGCGCCGATAGCCCTTGGCGGCGCGCACCTCGCGCAGCCAGATGCGGTAGATCTCGCGGGCCTCGACGATGATCCGCAACTGGATCGCGATCAGCCCCGTCAGGCCCTCGCGCAGGCTGCCGGCGGTGGCGACGACGCGCTCGGCTTCCGCAATCCGGTCGACGAAATCGACGAGGCTCACCCGCAGGACGAGGTCGCGCTTGTTGCGGAAATAGTTGTAGAGGGTGCCCTCGGACAGGCCTGCGGCCTCTGCGACCGACGCCATCGAGACGTTCTCGTATCCGCCGGCCGCATAGAGCGCCCGGGCAACCGTGAGAATCCCGTTCTCCCGCTCCCCCCAGCGCCCGACCGGCGCCGCGGACGCACGCCTGGGTGCCCGGGCCATTGTGCTCTTCTCGCCATCACTATGCAAAGAGGCATTGACGCCGGCGCCAATTTTGAGCCAAACTCAATTTTGAGGCAACTTCAAAATTTCCGCGGACGCGACCCGTCGTCCCGGCGGTGCGTCCGACCAGGAGAACGAGCTCGACATCGGAACGAGCTCGACAAGAAAAACCGAGCTCGACAAATACGTCTGCAGGCGTCGTCGACCCGCGTATGGCCCGGGAGGAAGGGTGTCCGCCACGCAACGCTATCGGTCCGTGCTCCGTCCCGGCCTGTTCGCCGGCACCGTTGCGATCGTGACCGGCGGCGGCAGCGGCATCGGACGCTGCACCGCACACGAGGTCGCCTCGCTCGGCGCCCGCGTCGCGCTGCTCGGACGAAAAGCCGACAAGCTCGACGCCGTGCGGACCGAGATCGCGGCCGCGGGCGGTGACGCCGCGTGCTGGGCCTGCGACATCCGCGACGAGGACCGCGTGCGCGACACGGTCGCCGGCGTCCTCGCGCACTTCGGGCGCATCGATCACCTGGTCAACAACGCCGGCGGCCAGTTCCCCGCCCCGCTCTCGACGATCAGTCAAAAAGGATTCGACACCGTCGTCCGCAACAATCTGACCGGCGGCTTCCTGATGGCGCGCGAATGCTACACCCAGTGGATGGCGGCGAACGGCGGCGCGATCGTCAACATCGTGGCCGACATGTGGAACGGCATGCCCGGCATGGGGCATTCCGGGGCCGCCAGGGCCGGCATGGTGAACCTCACCGAGACGGCGGCGCTCGAATGGTGCGGAGCGAACGTGCGGGTCAATGCGGTGGCCCCCGGCTGGATCGCGTCCTCGGGCATGGACCACTATCCGCCCGAGATGCGCGATCACATCCGCGGTCTCAAGAACCTGTGCCCGATGGGCCGCATCGGCACCGAGAGCGAGGTCTCCGCGGCCATCGTCTTCCTGCTCTCGGAGGCCGCGAGCTTCATCACCGGCGCGACCTTGCGGGTCGACGGCGGGGTGCCGATGACCCGTCCGAGCCGACCGATGCCCCAGCACCGCTCACCGGCGCCCGAGTTCAACGGCTTCCACCTGGCGCAAGCGCCGGGCGTGTTGCGCGATTGAGCCGACCATGCCGGTCATCGACAGCCGCATCGATCCGGCGTCCGAAAGCTTCCGGGCGAACCGCGAGCAGATGCTGGCGCTGATCGGCGAATTCCGCGCGCTCGAGCAAAAGGTGCGCGATGCCTCCAATTCCCGGCGGAATCGGTTCCACGGCCGCGGCCAGCTGCTGCCGCGCGAGCGCGTCACGCTGCTGCTCGATCGCGGCGCGCCGTGGCTCGAGCTCTCGACGCTCGCCGGCTTCCGCATGCACGACGACGACGGCGCCGACGGCATCCAGGGCGGGGGTGGCATCGCCGGCATCGGCTACGTGTCCGGCATCCGCTGCATGATCTCGGCCTCCGACAGCGCCATCAAGGGCGGCACGTCGACCCCGATGGGGGTCAAGAAGAACCTGCGCATCCAGCAGATCGCGATGGAGAACAAGCTGCCGATGGTGCGGCTGGTGGAATCGGGCGGCGCCAACCTGTTGTTCCAGGCCGAGATGTTCGTCGAGGGCGGCCGCGGCTTCGCCAACCAGGCCCGCATGTCGGCCGCCGGGATTCCCCAGGTCACCGTGGTGCACGGCTCGTCGACGGCCGGCGGCGCCTATCTGCCGGGCCTCTCGGACTACGTCGTCCTGGTGCGCAACAAGGCCAAGGTCTTTCTCGCCGGCCCGCCGCTGCTGCGCGCGGCGACGGGCGAGATCGCGACCGACGAGGACCTGGGCGGCGCCGAGATGCACGCGACCGTCTCCGGGCTCGGCGAATATCTCGCCGAGGATGACGCCGACGGGATCCGCCTGGCGCGCGACATCATGGCGAAGCTGCCGTGGAACGCGCAGCTTCCCGTGCGGCCGGAAAAATCCTTCGCAGAGCCGCGCTACCCGGCGGACGAGCTCGCCGGCGTCGTACCGGTCGACTACCGGAAGCCCTGCGACGTGCACGAGACGATCGCCCGCCTGGTCGACGGCTCCGATTTTCTCGACTTCAAGGCGCTCTACGGCGTGCACACGATCTGCGGTCATGCAGAGATCGAGGGCCACGCCGTCGGCCTCATCGGCAACAACGGACCGATCGACGCCAACGGCGCCGCCAAGGCGGCGCAGTTCATCCAGATCTGCTGTCAGGCCAACATTCCGATCGTGTACCTGCAGAACACCACCGGCTACATGGTCGGACGCGAGGCCGAGCAGACGGGCATCATCAAGCACGGCTCGAAGATGATCCAGGCGGTCGCCAACGCGACCGTGCCGCAGATCACGCTGCACATCGGCGCCTCGTTCGGCGCGGGCAACTACGGCATGTGCGGGCGCGCCTACGATCCGCGCTTCATCTTCGCCTGGCCCAACAACCGCATCGCCGTCATGGGCGGCGAGCAGGCCGCCAAGGTGATGGCCATCGTGACCGAGGAGAAGCTCAAGCGCGAGGGCAAGCCGGTCGACCACGGCAAGCTCGAATTCATGGAGCGGGCGATCGTCAAGCGGATGGAGGGCGAGTCGACCGCGCTCTACGCCACCGCCCGCCTGTGGGACGACGGTCTCATCGATCCGCGCGACAGCCGCAAGGTGCTCGCGCTGTGCCTGTCGATCTGCCGCGAGGCCGAGATCCGCCCGCTCAAGTCCAATACGTTCGGCGTCGGGCGCATGTAGCGGGAAGGAGCGAGGATGATGTTCACCCAGGAGCACGACGAGCTGCGGCGCAGCCCGCGGACATGACGCCCTTTACCAAGATCCTGATCGCCAATCGCGGCGAGATCGCGTGCCGGATCGCGCGCACCGCCCGCGATCTCGGCTATCGGACCGTAGCGGTGTTCAGCGACGCCGACCAGGGCGCGCCGCACGTCCGGCTCGCCGACGAGGCGGTGCGCATCGGACCGCCGGCGGCGAACGAGAGCTATCTCAAGGTCGACGCGCTGGTGGCGGCGGCCCGGCAGGCGGGCGCCGATGCGGTCCATCCGGGCTACGGATTTCTCTCCGAGAACGCCGAGTTTGCCGCCGCCTGCGCGGCGGCCGGGCTGGTGTTCATCGGGCCGGCGCCGGCGGCGATCCGCGCCATGGGCAACAAGGCGCGCGCGAAGGTGCTGATGCTGGCGGCCGGGGTGCCGTGCGTGCCCGGGTATCAGGGCGAGAGCCAGGCAGACGACGCGCTGACCGCGCAGGCGCACCGCATCGGCTTCCCGCTCATGGTGAAGGCGGCCGCCGGGGGCGGCGGGCGCGGCATGCGGCTCGTCGCCGGGCCTGACGATTTGTCCAAGGCGCTCGCCCGCGCCCGCTCGGAAGCCGCCAACGCGTTCGGATCGGACGAGGTCATCCTCGAGAGGGCGATCACCGACGCCCGCCACGTCGAGATCCAGATCTTCGCCGACCGGCACGGCAACGTCATCCATCTCGGCGAACGCGACTGCTCGGTCCAGCGCCGGCATCAGAAGGTCATCGAGGAAGCGCCCTCGCCCGCCGTCTCCGCCGAATTGCGCGCCCGCATGGGGGAAGCCGCGGTCGCGGCGGCGCGCGCGATCGACTACTGCGGCGCCGGCACGGTCGAGTTCCTGCTCGATGCCGGCGGCCAATTCTATTTCCTCGAGATGAATACCCGCCTGCAGGTGGAGCATCCGGTGACCGAGGCGGTCACCGGGCTCGATCTCGTCGCCTGGCAACTGCGGATCGCGGCCGGCGAGGCCCTGCCGCTGGAGCAGCATCAGGTGGCCCTCGAGGGTCACGCCATCGAGGCGCGGCTGTACGCCGAGGACCCCTACCGCGGCTTCCTCCCGGGGAGCGGAACGGTGATCGACTGGCGGCCGGCGTCGGCCCTGGGCGTGCGGGTCGATCACGGTCTGCGGCCCGGTCAGGACGTCAGCCCCTTCTACGATCCCATGATGGCGAAGATCATCGCCCACGGGGCGACCCGGGAGGAGGCGCGGCGCCGGCTGATCGCCGCGATCGAGGACAGCATCGTGCTGGGTCTCGACACCAACCGCAGCTTCCTACTGTCCGTGCTCCGGCATGAGGCCTTCGCGGCCGGAGCGGCGACGACGGCTTTCATCGACCAGCATTTCGCGGCGGGCAGCCCCGGCATGCAGCGCCCTGCCCCCGATGCCCGCACGCTCGCGCTCGCGGCCGTGCTGCTGTTCGATGGGCCCGGCGGATCGGGCCGCTCGCGCCCGTGGTTCTCGTCCGGAGCATCGCCGGCCTGGCCGCTGCGGCTCGGCCTCGGGGACGCGCAGCATATGGCCAGCATCGCAGCCCTGGGCGCCGACCGTTTCGCGGTGACGCTCGGCGAGAGGACGATCGATATCGCCATCGTCGAGCGCCTCGCCAACGGAGTCCGGTACGCGACGGACGGCCTGCAGCGGACCGCGCACCATGCCCTGCACGACGGCGTGCTCCATCTCGATCTCGGCGGCCAGACCATCGCGGTGCGCGAGATGGTGCTCGAGGTCGGCGGCCTGAGCCGGAAGGACGCCTCCTCGCGGCTGCTCGCGCCCATGAACGGCAGCATCGTCGCGGTCCTCGGCAAGGCCGGCGACCACGTGACCAGGGGCCAGTGCATCGTGGTGCTGGAAGCCATGAAGATGCAGCACGAGATCGCCGCGGAGCGCGACGGCGTCATCGAGACCGTCAGCGTCAAGCAGGGCGACCAGGTCGCGACCCGTCAGCTGCTGGCCGTGCTCGCTGCCGCCGCCGCCACGGTCGAGATGCCGGTCAACCAGGAGGACTCCCGATGAGCGACAAGGCCATCATAACCTGCGCGCTCACCGGCGTGCTGACCGATCCGCGGCAGCATCCGGTGCCGGTCACGCCCGAGCAGATGGCCCGCGAGGCCTGCGTTCGACAGGCACGGGACATGCTGGGGCTGCAGCACGCCGACGCCGCGAGAGCGTTCCCTCCGGACATCGACATGCCGTGACCATGACCCTCCCCAACGCGGTCCCGCCATCCCCCTACTACACCGACGGCCACGAGGCGTTCCGCAACACCATGCGGCGGTTCGTCGATCAGGAGATCGCGCCGTTCGCCGATGCCTGGGACGAGGCCGGGACATTTCCGCGCGAGCTCTACCGCAAGGCCGCGGACGTCGGGCTGCTGGGACTGGGCTTCCCGGTCGAATATGGCGGCGTGCCGGGCGACGAGTTCTTCTCCATCATCGCGGCCCAGGAGCTGGCGCGCGCCGGCGCCGGCGGGATCTCGGCGAGCCTGATGAGCCATTCGATCGGCGCGCCCCCGATCGCGCGGCTCGGCCACCAGGCCCTCCGGGAGCGCGTGCTGCCGAAAATTCTCTCGGGCGAGAAGATCAGCGCGCTGGCGATCACCGAGCCCGACGGCGGCTCCGACGTGGCGAGCATCCGCACGCGGGCCGAGCGTGCGGGGGACCACTACGTGGTCAACGGCGCGAAGATGTTCATCACCTCCGGCATCCGCGCCGATTTCTTCACCGTCGCGGTGCGCACCGGCAAGCCGGGCCGTCACGGCGTCTCGCTGCTGCTGATCGAGAAGGGGACGCCGGGCTTCTCGCAGACGCCGCTCAGGAAGATGGGCTGGTGGGCGTCCGACACCGCCGCGCTGCATTTCGACGACTGCCGCGTGCCCGCCGCGAACCTGATCGGCGAGGAGAACGCCGGGTTCGCCGGCATCATGATCAATTTCAATCGCGAGCGCATCGGCATGGCGGCGGGCGCCAACGGCTTTTCGGCGGTGTGCCTCGAGGAGGCGATCGCCTGGGCGCGAGCGCGCCAGGTGTTCGGCGGCCGGCTGATCGATCAGCAGGTCATCCGTCACAAGCTCGTCGACATGGCGATGCGCATCAACGCCACCCAGGCCTATCTGGAGGCGCTGGCGTGGCGCGTCGGCCAGGGCGAGAGCCCGGTGGCCGATATCGCCATGCTGAAGAACCAGGCCACCCGGACCATGGCGTTCTGCGCCTCGGAGGCCGTGCAGATCCACGGCGGCATGGGCTTCATGCGCGGCACCAAGGTCGAGCGCATCTACCGCGAGGTGAAGGTCAATGCAATCGGCGGCGGCGCCGAGGAGATCATGAAGGACCTCGCCGCGCGACAGATGGGTCTGTGACCAACCAATAAAGCCGAACCGGAGGAATGCCATGCTCCAGGGCCTGCAGATGAACATGCCCCTGATGGTGTCGAGCCTGATCGACCATGCGGCGACGTACCACGCCGATACCGAGATCGTGGCGCGCACCATCGAGGGCGACATTCATCGCACCACCTATGGCGAGGCCGGTCGCCGGACGCGGCGGCTCGCCCGGGCGCTGATCCGGCTCGGGGTCGAGCCCGGCGATCGGGTCGGCAGCCTTGCCTGGAACATCCACCGCCATTTCGAGATGTTCTACGGTGTCTCCGGCATGGGCGGCGTGCTCCACACCGTCAACCCGCGGCTGTTCGCCGACCAGATCGTCTATATCATCAACCACGCCGAGGATCGGACGCTGTTCGTCGACGCCGCAACCCTGCCGGTCCTGGAGCCGATCGCCGCCCGCCTGTCCACCATCTGCAACGTCGTGATGATGGCGCCGCGCGACCGGATGCCGGTCAAGACCGCGGTTCCCAACCTGCTGTGCTACGAGGAGCTGCTCGAGCAGGAGAGCGACGACTACGCGTGGCCCGAGTTCGACGAGAACGCGGCGTCCACCATCTGCTATACGTCGGGCACGACGGGCAACCCGAAGGGCGTGGTCTACTCGCACCGCTCGGCGATGCTGTCGTCCATGCTGGTCAGCAACATGGTCGGCCTCGGCGGACGCAACGGCGCGCTCGAGACATTGATGCCGATGGCGCCGATGTTCCACGGCAACGCCTGGGAGTTTCCGTACGTGGCGCCGATGATGGGCTGCAAGCTCGCGCTGCCCGGCCGCAACTACGAGCCGGACAAGCTGTTCGAGCTGATCGAGGACGAGCAGGTGTCGATCACCTGCGGCGTGCCCACCATGTGGATCATCCTGACCGACTGGCTCGATCGGACCAACAGGCGGCTGTCGCGGTTGCGACTGACGCTCTCCTCGGGCTCCGCGCCGCCTCGCTCCCTGGTGGAGAAGCTCGAGCGCACCTACGGTGTCGAGATGATGCAGGCCTGGGGCATGACCGAGGCGCTGGGCGGCACCAGCGCCACCATGAAGCCCGGCAGCGCCGATCTCACGTTCGAGGAGCGGATCGATCGCCGGATGAAATCCGGCCGCGCGCTGTGGGGCGTCCAGTACAAGATCGTCGACGACGCCGAGCGGGCGCTGCCGCACGACGCTGACGCTTCGCCGGCAGTTCAAGGACCATGCGCTGCGGGTCCTCGACCATGCGAGGCCGGCCCGATGACGCCGGCCGGCCTCACTTCTTCTATCGATCGTCGATACCGGAAGCCCGCCCAGCGGGTTCCGGCGTGGACTCTGCCGCTCGCCGCGCTGTGCTGCCAGCTTGCAACCGCCGTCCCGGCATCTGCGCAGGACAGCCCGCTGGACGCGCTGGTGCGCGCCTACCCGGACGTGCTCGCGAGCCATGACGGAAAGGACCTGGTCTGGAAGGACGGGACGCGCATGCCGGTGTCCGACGGTCGCAGCGACAAGAGCTTCGAGGACAAGCTGCGCCATGCGTCGATCCTCGACCAGCTTTCGATCCGCTACGTCAAGGGGCCGCTCGAAAAGCCTCCCGGGCCGCAAGAGGATCCCGGGCGGTTCCGCAACACCGCATTCTTCGACAAGATGTACGGCGACTGCTCGAAGGGCGAGGTGGAGAGAAAGCTCGCCACGGTCGCCTGGCTGAAGAAATCCGGCGGCGGCTCGGTCCGGATCACGACCGTGAACGGAGTGGCGGATCGCCTGCGCGCGGTGTCCGAGGAGCTCGACGCGCTGCGCCCCGAGCTCAAGACGTTCGCCTTTCCGAGCGCCGGCACGTACAACTGTCGCGTCGTCAAGGACACCGGCACCCGCAGCATGCACGCCTGGGGCGGCGCAATCGACCTCAACACGAAGTTCTCCGACTACTGGCTGTGGAGCCCGAAAGGCCCCTATCGCAACCGCATGCCCGCCGAGATCGTCGACATCTTCGAGAGGCACGGCTTCATCTGGGGCGGCAAGTGGGGGCACTTCGACACCATGCACTTCGAGTACCGGCCCGAGTTGCTTTGACGGCAGGTCGAGGGATCGGCCCGCGATGACAGCCGGCTGCGGTCCGCTTCGGGCCCGCGCGTGGTCCGACCGGGAGCTGAAAGGATTGCCCGGCCTGCTGATTCCGATCAAAGTCCCCTCGCAAGCAATCGTGGAAGGGGGGCTCATGCACAAGGCGATAGCGCTCGCAGCCGCGGTCGCAAAGATCCCCGACGGCGCATCGCTGATGATCGGCGGTTTCATGGGCGTCGGCTCGCCCCATCGGCTGATCGCCGAGCTGGTGCGCCAGGGGCGCAAGAATCTGACGGTGATCGCCAACGACACGGCGCGTCCCGGCGTCGGCATCGGCCGCCTGATCGACGCCAAGGCCGTGCGGCGGCTCGTGGTGTCGCATATCGGCACCAACCCCGAGACCCAGCGCCAGATGATCGCGGGCGACATCGCGGTCGAGCTGTGCCCGCAAGGAACGCTTGCCGAACGCATCCGCGCGGCCGGCTACGGCCTGGGTGGCGTCCTGACGCCCACGGGGGTCGGCACGACGGTTGCGGAGAACAAACGGCTGATCGAGGTCGCGGGCAGGACGTTCCTGCTCGAGATGCCGATCTCGGCCGACTTCGCGCTCCTCGCCGCGCACCGCGCGGACTACTACGGCAATCTCGACTACGCGCTCACCGCACGCAATTTCAATCCGGTCATGGCCATGGCGGGCGCCACGGTGATCGCCGAAGCGGTGGAAATCGTTCCCGTCGGCGTGATCCCGCCGGACGCGGTGGTGACCCCGGCCGTGCTGGTGGACCATCTGGTGGAAAGGGACAGGGTCGATGGACGCTAAGGAACTCATCGCGCGGCGCATCGCGCTCGAGCTGAAGAGCGGCGACCTCGTCAATCTCGGCATCGGCCTGCCCACCCTGGTCGCCACCTATCTTCCGGCCGGTATCGACGTGTTCTTTCAGTCGGAAAACGGACTGATCGGCATGGAGCCTGTGCCCGAGCCGGGCCTGGAGGACGAGTATCTGGCCGACGCCGGCGGCCGCTTCATCGGCGCCGTCCCGGGTGCCTGCAGCTTCGACAGCTGCTTTTCATTCGGCCTGATCCGCGGCGGGCATCTCGACGTGACCGTCCTCGGCGGTCTGGAGGTCGACGAGCGAGGGCTGCTCGCCAACTGGACGATTCCGGGCAAGATGGTTCCCGGCATGGGCGGCGCCATGGATCTGGTGACCGGCACCAAGCGCGTGATCGTCGCGATGACGCATACCACCAAGGGCAATCTGAAGATTCTCAAGAGATGCAGTCTGCCTCTGACCTCGGTGCGGCCGGTGAGCCTCGTGGTCACCGATCTCGCGGTCATCGAGCCGACGGCAAATGGCCTCGTCCTCAGGGAGCTGGCGCCGGGCATCACGGCCGAGCAGGTCGTCGCCGCGACCGAGGCCAGATTGATCGTTCCATCGCACATTCCCGAGATGAAAATCGCAGGCTAGATCAAGGCAAGAGAGCAACTCCATGTTGCGCCAACTCACCCGATACTGGGCCTCGTGGTTTGTGCGATCGTGGCGCGCGAGATCGGCAAGCGCCTGCGCGACGTCGATTTCGGCTTCCTGGTCGCGGCGGCCTATATGGGATTCATGGTCTGGGCCTCGGGCCTGTCGAGCTCGATCGCGATCGCGACCGCCACGCACGGCAGTGCCCTGAACATCATCGAGAAGGTGACGGGCAAGACCGCCGGGTTCGACGAGACGATCTTCACCTACTACAACATGGTCCCGGTCGTCCTCCTCATCATCCTCATCCCGATCACCCTCGCCTTCATGGGTCCGGAACAGAAGGAGATGAAGAAGGTCGATCCGGAGGTGCTGATCCGCCAGGACGAGGTTCAACATTCCGAGAACGGGGAGCGCACCTTCGCGACCGCGCTCGAGGATTCCTGGATCATCACCGTCCTGCTGGTTCTGATGGGCGTGTTCTACGAATGTCATGCGATCGCGACCAAGGGGTTCACGCTCGATATCAATGGATTCATCTTCATCGCACTGATGCTCGGGCTGGCCTTCCACGGACGTCCAATCAACTACGTCCGCTCGTTCGAGCAGGGGGCGAAGACGGTCGGCCCGATCCTGCTGCAGTTCCCGCTCTACGGCGGCATCATGGGAATCATGACCGGCACCGGGCTCGCCGCGGTCATCGCCCAGAGCTTCGTCACCTTCTCGACCGCGCGCACGCTGCCGTTCTGGTCGTTCATCGCGTCGAACATCATCACGCTGTTCGTGCCGTCCGGCGGCGGCCACTGGGCGGTCCAGGGCCCCTTCATGGTCCCGGCGGCGGTCAAGCTTCACGTCGATCCCGCCATCACGGCGATGGGAACCGCGATGGGCGAGCAGACCGCGAAAATGATCCAGCCGTTCTGGGCCTTGCCGATCCTGGCGATCGCGCGCCTCGGCATCAACGACATCATGGGCTACTGCGTGATCGCCATGATCATCGGGCTGGTGATGTACGGTGGATCCCTGCTGATCTTCGCTTGACGGAAAACCAGGTCGGAGCCTGGCGCAATCGGGCCGCGGCCCGTCACCCCTCGATGATCCCCCTGGCGATCATCCGCCCCGCATTGCCGAGCTGGGACGCGAGCTCGCGCATTCGGATCCCGGCGTGGCCGAGGCGCAGGCGGTCGAGCTGCACCAGCTTCGCCTCGTCGAGCTCGAGCGCCATCCGGGCCCACAGGGCGTCGAGATTGTAGGGATCGCGGCCGGGAGGCATCGCGACCGGCACCACCGCGTCCGAAGGCACATTCAAGGTCCGGCTGACGGCGTCCATGGCGGCGCGGATCGCCAGGGCTTTGGCCGCCACGGGCGTCGCGACGTCATACGGCGGCGCCCACTCGGCGGCGGGGCGCAGCTGATCCACATGGGTGAGCGCCAGGAGAACCGGAGGTGCCCGGCGCTCGATCTGCGCACTGGCCCAGGAACGCACGGCGTCGAGATGTGTCCGGTCCGGGCCGCGCGCCGGCTGGGTCGCGGCGGCGACCCACAGCACGAGATCCGCGCGCGCAGCCTGCCGCAGCAGCGCCGCCATGGTGGTGGCGCCAACGCCGAGGCCGGCGGTGTCGACCAGCACCACGGCGGGACGGCCCTCGAGCGCGAGCGGATGCTCGGCGGCGCCGGACGTGGTCGGCAGCGGACCGACGGCGCAGCGCACCTCCTTGGCCATCGCGTTGACCAGGCTGGACTTGCCGGCGTTGACCTGGCCGGCCAGCAGGATCCGCACCGGTGCGGGAGGCTCGGCCTCGAACCCCTGCCGGTCGCGCTCGCGCGCGGCCCGCATCTCATCGTCCGACAGGGCCAGGCGCCCGGAATAGAGATCGATCGCGGCGCGGCCGATCTCGAGCACGATCAGGCGCGTCGCGTAGGCGCGCACGCGGTCGGAGAGCGCATGCTGGGTCTGCTCGGTGATGAAGTCCCGTGCCTCCTGCACGACGGCCTGGATCGGATTGAGCGTCGCGCGGACGGCGCGCCACAGGCCGAAGCCCACGCGCCAGCCCTGCCGCGCCGCCGCGCCATAGCGGACGCTCTGCCGACGGACCCACAGCAGGTGGCTGAGCCGCATGGCCCGCACCCCGGGGATATGGCGCAGCGCCTCGCGACGAACGTCACGGCACAGACGCTCGGCGAGGAGCAAGGCTTCCGGAAGGGTGAACTGCGCCCACGGATCACGGGCCTCCGGATGGAACCGCCGCGCGACCGCCTCGACGGTGCCGCGGACGAGCGTAACCGCAGGCTCGGTCTCGGTGAACCACAGCGGCTCGGCGGCATCGGCGATCGCCAGCACCTCGGCCCAGGCCTCCTGCCCGGCCGCATTCCAGCCGGGCGCAGACTGGGCGAGATCGCCGAGCGCCAGCCGCGCATCCGCCCTGGCGCGGCGCCGGACCGCGAGCCGGAGCGGCACCGACAGCAGACCCAGCATCGCCGCCGCGGCCGCCCAGGCGAGGACATGTCCACCCTGCCACAGCCAAACCATTCCGAGCGCCAGCAGCGACAGCCAGGGCAGCGCCAGCACCAGCGCCGAGGCCGCCTCGCGCCAGTGGCGGCGCAGTGCCTCGGCGAATGTCATGCGTCCACCGGGCGATGCTCGCCGCGCCGGCGGGCCTGGCGGAACCCCCTTGCCAGCCCTTCGGCGAAGGCGCGGCGAACCTCGTCGCCGGGCGCCGTCAGGCCGCGGCGGCGATAGCCGAGCCACACGCAGGCGGCCTCGCCCACGCCGACCGTGACCGCGAAGGCGGCGGCCGCATTGAGCGCTCCGGCCGCCGCGGAGCCAATGACCGGCACCAGCTTGAGCATCTCGCGCAGCCCGTATCGCATCGCCCACCAGACCAGCGCGCCGCCGCCGGTCGCGGCGGTGAACTGCGCGAAGGCGCCCGGCGTCCACGCGACCCCATAGCGGCCGGCCAATCCCCGCAGCACCAGCGCCAGCACCCCGGCGAGCCCGCCGACGCCGACGAGGGGGATCGGGATCGCGCCGGCGCCGGCGGCGGCGGCACCATAGCCATAGATCAGCGGCCGGGCTTTGGCGCGAATCCGGTCGCTCTCGGCGTCGGCCTGGGCGCGGTGAAGCGCCTCGAACGCCCGCGGCCCCGCCTCCTCGAGGACCTCCCACAGCGCCGGCAGCCCGTAGTCCGGCGGCTGGAACCCGTCGTCCGGCAAGGTCAGGTCGACCGCCACGAAGCGCGGCCGCGGTCCGCGCAAATCCGCGAACAGCCGGCGCTGATGGGCCAGCGCCTGGTGCAGCGCGTGCGGCACCGGCGCCGCCGCCCCGCTGTCCGGCCCGGCCGCGAAGGGGTATGGCTCGGGATGCCCGGCGCCCGGCGGGTAGAGCCGGTGCAGCCCGGTCTGCACCACGACGACCGGCCAGTCGGGGTGGTGGCGGCGCGCTTCGTGGAGCACGCGCAGCACCGCATCCTGAACCGGATCGGCGACCTGCATCACGACGAGCAGGAGATGCGACTGGTCCTCGCACCAGGCGATGTCCGTCGCCGGGTCGTAGTCGACCTCGCCGAGCCCGCGGGTGTCGAGAAAGCGCAGCAGCGGCGCCTCGGGCGGCACGTCGTAGAACGCCGTGGTCCGGGTGCACGGCTCGAACCCCTCCCCGACCTCGGCCCGCGGGTCGCCGGTCAGCGCCGCGACGATCGCGGTCTTGCCCGCGCCGGTCTTGCCGAGGAGCCACACCACGGGCGCGATCGCCTGGGCGCGGACGCGGGCGTCCGCGGCGTCGAGGGCGCCACGCCCGTCGCCGAACAGCGCCTCGCTGATCGACGTCCACAGTCGGTCGAGAAATCCCATGTTCGCCGGATCACGCGTTGAAAGGCACGAGGACCCCTGCCCCCGCTGTCCGAGGCTATCGCATACGACGGGGAATTGCCGCCACCCTAAGGTCACGGCGCCCGCTCACGCGATCGACAGCGGATGGGCGATCTGCTCGAGCGAGCGCATCTCCGAATCGACGCCGAGCCTGACCTCGGCGAGGGCGGCGACCAGCATCAGCACGGCGGCGAACAGGTAGCCGGCGGCGAGCGACCAGGGCGAGCCGGTCTCCAGCAGATACCCGAACAGCAGGGGCGCGCCGGCACCGCCGATCGCCGTACCCAGGGCGTAGAAGATGGCGATCGCCAGCGCCCGCGTCTCCAGCGGAAAGATCTCGCTCGCCGTCAGGTAGGCCGAGCTCGCCGCCGCCGAGGCGAAGAAGAAGATCAGCATCCAGGCGAGGGTCTGCGTCCACGCCGTGAAGACGCCGAGACCGAGCCCGATCGCGGTGCCGATCATCAGGATGCCGCTGGCCGCGAAGGTCCCGGCGATCATGACGCGCCGGCCCACCGTGTCGAACAGCGACCCGAGCAGCAGCGGGCCGAGGAAATTGCTCGCGGCGAGCGGCAGCAGGTAGAGCCCGGTCCGCTCCGCCGGAACGTTCTGGTACGTCGTCAACACCAGTCCGTAGGAGAAGAACACGGCGTTGAAGAGAAATGCCTGCGCGGTCATCAAGGTGAGTGCGAGCACGCTGCGGCTGCGGTACTTGCCCAGCATGGTCCGCAGAATCAGGCCCAATCCGAAGCTCGGGCGGGGATGCACCTCGAGGCGCTCGTGCGGCTCGTCGAGCCGGGCGCCGGTATCCTGGCGAATGCGCTGCTCGATGTCCGCCATGATCGCATCGGCGGCCTGCTTCCGGCCGTGGGTGACGAGCCATCGCGGGCTCTCGGGGACGTGGCGGCGCAGCAGCAGGATGCCGAGGCCGAGGACGCCGCCGACGGCAAAGGCGAGGCGCCACCCGACGTCGGGCGGAAACACGTCGGGATCGAGAACCAGCAGCGCGGCGCCGGATCCCGCGGCCGCGCCGAGCCAGAAGCTGCCGTTGACGATCAGATCGATGCGGCCGCGCAGGCGCGCCGGGATCAGCTCGTCGATCGCGGAGTTGATCGCCGCATATTCGCCGCCGATGCCGAGCCCGGTGACCGCGCGGAATGCCGCGAAGCTCCAGAAGCTCCAGGATGTCGCCGTCAGCAGCACGCCGGCCAGATAGACCATGAGGGTGAGGTAGAACACCAGGCGGCGGCCGAAGCGGTCGGTCATCCAGCCGAATACCACGGCGCCGAGCACGGCACCGGTCACATAGGCGGACCCGGCGGCGCCGATCTCTCCGGCGGACAGCCCCAGCGTCTTCGCGCTCTGCAGCACCGGGCCGATGGCGCCGACGATCGTCACCTCGAGGCCATCGAGAATCCAGGTCACCCCCAGCGCAACCACGACGAGGATGTGGAAGCGGCTCCATGGAAGCCGGTCGAGCCGGGCCGGAATATCGGTGGAGATGGCCCGGTCGGCGGTCGGTGGTCCGGCGCGAGGCGTGGCGTGCAGAGCTGCCGAAGACATTTGAAATTCCGCTCCTCGCGGCCAACGCCGGATGCCGGCCTTCTCCGGCATTGCCCGGACTAAAACCCGAGCCCCTCCGTCTGTTCCGATCTCGCTCGACCTTTCTCGGGGCAGCGTTCCGCCCGGATGTGCGGGCATTAGCCGGACATTAACCATGCGGATGGCAGGATCGGCCGTTCGCACTCGGTCCAGGGAGCCCGTGATGTCTGTCGTGCCGGAAGCCGGGGCACGCCCGCGGCCGCATGTCGTGGTGGTGGGCAACCACAAGGGGGGCAGCGGCAAATCCACGGTCGCGATGCACATCATCGTGGCTCTGCTCAAGGCGGGAAAACGCGTCGCCTCGTTCGATCTCGACGTCAACCAGCAGACGCTGACCCATTACATCGAGAACCGCTGGGCCTGGGCGCAGCGGCACGACCTGCCGCTCGAGCTGCCTGACCACTGCTCGATCGCCGACGATCACACGGACCGGACCGAGCGCGACGAGTCCGCCGATCTCTCCTGGTTCGCCGCACGGCTCGCCGCGACCGACCGCGACGGCACCAGCGACTTCGTCGTGATCGATACGCCCGGCGGCGTGCAGCACCTGAGCCTGGTCGCCCACGCCATGGCCGACACCCTCGTCACCCCGATCAACGACAGCATGGTCGACCTCGATGTGATCGTCGCGGTCGGGGCCTCGAAGGACGGCGAGCCGCGACCTTCGCGCTACGCCAGAACGGTTGCCCGCGCGCTCGAAGGCCGGCGTCAGGTGTCGGGCCGCTCCACCGACTGGATCGTGCTGCGCAACCGGCTGGCGACGCTCGGATCGCACAACCAGCGCCAGGTCGCCGACATGCTCGAGGCGGTGCGCACGCGGCTCGGGTTTCGCACTGCGCGCGGCCTGTCGGAGCGCCTCGTGTTCCGCGAATTCTTTGCCGTGGGCCTGACCGCCTTCGACCGCATGGAGCGCACCGTGCTCGGAACTCGGCCGGGCGCGACCAACCTGGTCGCCCGACTGGAAGTCCGGGACCTCGTCGAGCAGATCGGCCTGCTGCCCAAGGAGCGGTCAGCCGACGATCACGCGATGGGTCCCGACAGCGGCGCTGCAGGAGCCGAGGTTCGGACCGCGGCGCCCGCCAGACCAGCAAAGCGCCGCCGCAAGGGCGCCATCACGGCGGAACCGGGCGGGCACTCCGACCGCAGGGCGGCCTCCTGAGGGCGTGATGGCCCCGCCGCGAGGATCGAGGAGCCGGAGTGCCGGGAGCCGGGTCCCGCCAAGACGGCGCCCGCGGCGATTCAGCTGTGGCCAGCCGCCGTTGACGTGACGAAAGGCGGGGCGCCCTTCCGATCATCGGAGTACAATCGGACGTTCACGAATCACGCGGGTTCCCCGATGCCGCGGCCCTACGTCACCTGTCCGGTCTGCCGGTTCGAAACCCGGCGGGTGTTCCGTGATGACATGTGCACGGTCGCCCTGGAACGGACGGTGGCCGAGGAAACCCCCGGGATGCCTGCCTCCCCGGCGCAGTGCTGTCCCAATCTCTGGCGCGCGGCGGTCGAGGCCGGCATCACCCTGGACGTCCCCGGCCGTCCGGCCGGCGAAACCCGGACGCCGGAAGCGGCCTGAGGCAGGCGGGCACCACGTTGCTTGGCGCATCCCGCGGGCCTCTCTCGGGATCTCGCAAGTATTCCGTATGCTTATGATATATTGAATAAATCGCGCTCTGGGTGGAGACCCGGAGAGGTCCAGGCCGAGCGGCTCGGGCTCGTGTCGACGGCCGACCGGCAGCGGCGTTCAGCAGCGGACGCCGGCGGGCAGATGTCCACAGGCATTGCGCGCGTTTTCACACGCAACCATGGACATGAACGTGTTTTCACATATGATCGTTTTTTCTTGCTGCGGGCAGTCGTTGCCGTCATTTCCGCAGGTGTCAGATGCGTCCCTCCGGCCTACCGTCCACGCCGAGCGAGCCCCACGGCCTGAAAGTTTCGTTTCAGGACGCGATGGCCAACCTCATCAATGCGTTTGCGCACCCGCGGCCCGCGGCGCACGCGCCGGAACTCCAAGCCCGGCCCGAAGCCGGACCCAACGGAGGGGTCGAGAAACCGGCCGCCGCCGAATCGAATCTCACCGCTGCGCCTTCGGGCCCCTACGACATCGCGGACGCGCTGGCCGACGTTGCCCGGGCGATCGCGCCGAAGGCGGCCATCGCGCCAAAGGAGGCTGCGCCGCGGTCCGAGGCTGCCGTCACCGCAAACGCCGTCTCCGTGCTCAAGGCAGCCGCGACCCCGCGGTCGGTCATCACTCCGAAGGCGGCCGTCAGCCTGAAGACGGCGCTCGTGCCGAAGCGGGCGTTCGTCGCTACGGCAATCCGAGCGCCGAAGGCAGCAACCGGGCCGACCGTCGAGGTGAAGAACGATTGGCAGCCGATCGCCAGCGCGCCGCTCGATCGCAACGTCCAGGTCGGCGTGACATTCAAGGACCGGACCCTGGCGATCTTCTTTCCGTGCCGGCTGACCGAGGCCGGGTGGATCAACGCGGTCGTGAAGGCGCCACTGCTGCACGAGCCGGCGTGCTGGCGCGAATGGCGTGAAGACTATCTCGAGGGAGCCTGACCGCGGCCGCATCTGACGCCGCCGACGGTGCCACGCTCCAAACATTTGTCGCAACGCGCCGGTCCGGCGTGCCGACCGTCGGCCGCAATTCGGTCATGATCAATCGTCTGACGGGCCGCCGCGATACGACCAATGCGGGGGATTCGCGAGAAATACAGCCGTCTTCACGCCGCTTCACGACGGCGTGTCGACAAATTGCATCGCCAGACCAAGTCCTTGGTATCACCGTACGTCCGCCACAAACGAGTCGGAACATGAGGACGGTTCGGGAGGGGGTGTACCGCGTCCGCCCGGCTCGGGCGGTCCCGATCGATCCTGGCTTGCCCCCGTGGATGATGATCGGGACCGTTCTGGGCCGAGCAAGTGCAGAGCCTGCACCGCCAGCTGAGTCGGAGCCCGGATGCCGCGGGGATTGCGGCATCCCCGCACTCCGCCAGCGGGACGATGAGACAGCTCGCGAAGCTCTGCGTCTCGACATGCTCGGATCACGCCCCGGCCACCTCGAGGGCGACGTCGACGTTGCCGCGCGTAGCGTGCGAATAGGGGCAGATCTTTTCGTGCGCCTCCTTGGCAAGGGCCGCCAGCTCGGCCTGCGGCAGGCTCTTGTCCTCGACGTGCAACTTGACGGCAAGCCCGAAGCCCCCGCCGTCGCGCGGGCCGATCGACACCGCGCAGGTGATCGCCGCCTTGGAGGCGTCCTTCTTGTGCTGCTTGCCGACAAGATCGAGCGCGCCGCCAAAGCAGGCCGCATAGCCAGCCGCGAACAGATGCTCCGGCGTGGTGGTGCCGGGCTTGCCCGGGCCGCCCATCTCCTTGGCGACAGACATGTTGGCGTCGACGGAGCCGTCGGCCGAGCGGGTATGTCCATTGCGCCCGCCGGTCGCGGTGGCGGCGACGGTCAAGAGCGGCTTGATCTTGTCCATGGTTCCTCCTGTTCGTTTGCAGTGCGGTGGATACCGTTTCGCGGGCGACCGCGCCAGCCCCGCCCGACAGTCCGGGCTCCCATTCCGACCTCCACTGACGTCGGCGCCAGCCGCGCCGCGCCGCCTGAGACAATACGAGCGATTGCTACCACCAGGGCATCAGGAGTAGGTTGCAATCACGGTCGCCTGCTGGTTCACCCCGACCGCGCAGGACGATGGAGATAGGGTGCACGCGCCCGGTCCAGGCGGGGCGGGCGCCGACCCGAGTTGGGCGGGCTGCTGCAAGCTCGGGGGACGGATGAACAACGAGACCGGCGAGCTGCCGGATGACCTTGGGCCGAAGCATCGGGCCGGTTTTCCAATCGTCGGGATCGGCGGATCGGCCGGAGCCCTCGAGGCGCTGAAGCTGTTTCTGCCGGCGGTGCCGGTCGCGAGCCGCCTTGCCTTCGTGGTGGTGCTGCACTTGGCGCCGGACCACAAGAGCCTGCTCGCCGAGCTCCTGTCACGGCTCACCAAACTGCCGGTCAAGGCCGTCGAGGACGGGACCGACGTCGAGCCGGGCACCGTCTACGTGATCCCGCCGAACGCCACGCTCACCATCGAGCGCGGCCGGCTGCGCCTGGCGCTCCCGGCGATGCGGCGCGAGCTGCGGACCCCGATCGACGCCTTCCTGATCTCGCTCGCGCAGGACCAGGGCGACAATGCGGGCTGCGTCATCCTGTCGGGCACCGGCAGCGACGGTACGCTGGGCCTGCGCGCCGTCAAGGAGCACGGCGGGCTGACGCTCGCCCAGGCCGGCGGCGAATACGACGGCATGCTGCGCAGCGCGATCGCCACCGGCCTCGTCGATTTCGTCCTGCCCGCCGGCGAGATAGCGGCGAAGCTGGTCGAGTATTTCCGCCACCCGGCGCAGACCGCCAACGAGGAGCAGCAGGGCATCGGCCCGGAGACGATCGATTCCCTCCCCGAGATCTGCGCCCTGCTGCGCACCGCGACGGGGAACGATTTCACCGGCTACAAGCACAACACGATCGTGCGCCGGGTGCAGCGGCGGATGCAGCTCCTGCAGATCCGCACGATGCCGGAGTTCATCGATCGCCTGCGTCGGGAACCGCGCCAGGTCGAGTTGCTGTTCGAGGATCTGCTGATCGGCGTGACCAACTTCTTCCGCGACCCCGAGATCTTCGCGAAATTCGCGACCGAGGTCGTTCCCCGGCTGTTCGACGGCAAGGGGCCGAACGATACGATCCGGGTCTGGGTGCCCGGCTGCGCGTCCGGCGAGGAGGCCTACTCGATCGCCATGCTGCTGCGCGAACGCGCGCTGCCGGAGGGCTCGCCGAAGCTGCAGATCTTCGCCACCGACATCAGCCAGAACGAGCTGGAGGTGGCGCGCGTCGGGCGCTACCCGGCTGCGATCGCCCAGGATGTCTCGGCCGAGCGGCTGGAGCGGTTCTTCGTCCGCGAGGACGGCGCCTACCGGGTCGTCGCTGCGCTGCGCGACATGTGCCTGTTCTCGGTGCACAACCTGCTGCAGGATGCCCCGTTCTCCAAGCTCGACCTGATCTCCTGCCGCAACCTGCTGATCTATCTCGAGCCGGAGCTGCAGAGCAGGGTCATCCCATTGTTCCACTATGCCCTGCTGGACGGCGGCTACCTGCTGCTCGGCAGCTCCGAGAATGTGACCAGGCATACGCGCCTGTTCGCCACCGTCGACAAGGCGAGCCACATCTTCCGCCGGCGTCCACAGACGGAGCGCCGGATTCCGGAGTTTCCCCTCTCGGCAGCCGACGCCAGGCGCAAACCGCCGGCGCAGACGACGCGCGGCGACGCCCGGGCCGAGGACAGCATCCAGACATTCGCCGAACGCCAGATTCTCGACCGCTACGCCCCGGCCCACGTCGTCATCAACGCCGAGGGCGAGGTTCTGACGACGTCCGGCCGGACCGCCAAGTACCTGGAGCTGCCCGCCGGCCCGCCCACCCACAGCGTCTACGCCATGGCGCGCCACGGACTGCGACCCGACCTCCGCGCCGCCGTCCACAGGGCGGTCTCCAACGGTCGCATCGTGGTGCAGAACAACATCGAGGTCGGCACCAATGGCGGACGGCAGCTGATCGACCTGATCGTGCATCCGATGCGACAGCCGGGCATCGAGGATGCGCTGTACATGGTGGTCTTCCGCGACGTCGGCGACGTCCGGCCGAATACGGAGTCGGATGAGCCGACGCTCGTCGAGGATCCGGAGGATGCGACCGTGCGCCAGCTCGAGGGGCAGTTGCGCGACACCCGGGAGCGGCTGAAGACCACGACCGAGGAGCTCGAATCCTCCAACGAGGAGCTCAAGTCATCGAACGAGGAGCTGACGTCGATGAACGAGGAGCTGCAGTCCTCCAACGAGGAGCTGGAGACCTCGCGCGAGGAGATGCAGTCGATCAATGAGGAGCTGCAGACCGTCAACACCGAGCTCAAGATGCGGGTCGACGACCTCGCCCGCGCCAACAACGACATGGCCAACCTGCTGGAGAGCACGCAGATCGCCACCGTCTTTCTCGACCGCGACCTCGAGATCAAGAGCTTCACCCCGGCCGCCAAGGACCTGCTCCATCTGATCGAGAGCGACACCGGGCGTCCGATCACCCATGTCCGCCCCCGGTTCGGTCCCGACACGATACGCGAGGACGCCGATCAGGTGCTGCGGACCCTGGCGCCGATCGAGCGGCAGGTCCAAGGCACCGACAGCGGCGCGCGCTACATCATGCGGGTGCTGCCCTACCTCACGGTCGACAAGGTGCTCGGCGGCGTCGTCGTCACGTTCACCGACGTGACGCGGATCAGCGCGGCCGAGGCGCGGATCGACGAGCTGACCCTGGACCTGCGCAACCGCGTGGAAAACCTGGAGACGGTGCTCGACGTGGTCCCGGTCGGCATCCTGTTCCTCGATGCGGCGACCCGGCAGGTGCTGGCCAACCTCGGTGCCGCCCGTCTGGTCGGCGAGCAACGCGACGGCAAGGGACTGCGGCCGATGGACGTCCCGCTCCGCCTGTTCGACCACG
>Ga0209415_10005661_pt1 | contig 22404 bp, 16 predicted proteins | sample PeaSoiSIISIP2007_FD_187696 | JGI IMG/M metagenome (GOLD analysis project Ga0209415, IMG submission 187696) | Peat soil microbial communities from Weissenstadt, Germany - SII-SIP-2007 (SPAdes) (version 2) | ecosystem: Environmental > Terrestrial > Soil > Wetlands > Peat | place: Germany... | reverse complement strand
CACTGCGGTTTGCGCAGCGGTTTGAGTGCAAGGACTGTAGCCTGCGGTATGAGGAGCCGGAGCCGCGGCTGTTTTCGTTCAACAATCCTTATGGGGCTTGCCCGCGGTGCCAGGGATTTGGGAATACGATCGACTTCGATCTCGATCTGGTGATTCCGGACAAGATGAAGACGATCGCTGACTGTCCGATCGAGCCCTGGACCAAGCCCAAGTATCGTCCGCTGTTTACCGATCTGAAGCGCTATGCCAAGCAGGCGGGGATTCCGCTGGATGTGCCGTGGGCTGACTTGGAGGACGAGCACAAGAATCTGGTGCTCAACGGTGAGGGAAAGTTTCTGGGGGTGCGCGGATTTTTCAATCACCTGGAGCGCAAGAAATACAAGCTGCACGTCCGCGTGTTTCTCAGCCGCTATCGCGGATATTCGCTGTGTCCGGATTGCAACGGGTCGCGGCTTAGGCTGGAGGCGCGGCAGGTCAGGGTCAATGGGAAAAACATCTGCGAGGTGTGTGCATTTACGGTCGAGGACGCGCTGCGATTTTTCGAGCAGGTTCAGTTGAGTCCGGAGGAGAGCGAAATTGCGGACAAACTGTTGGAGGAGATTCGCGAGCGCCTGAGATTTCTGAACGATGTAGGGCTGGAATATCTGACGCTGGACCGGCTGTCTTCTACGCTGTCGGGCGGTGAGGCGCAACGGATCCAGCTGGCGACTTCGCTGGGATCGCGGCTGGTGGGGACGCTGTACGTGTTGGATGAGCCGTCGATTGGGCTGCATCCGCGGGACACCCACCGCCTGATCAAGATTCTGCATGACTTGCGGAATCTGGGGAATACGATTCTGGTGGTCGAGCACGATCCGGACATCATGCGGGCAGCCGACCGGATTCTCGATCTGGGGCCGGGGGCCGGAGAAAATGGCGGAAAGCTCGTGGCTGAGGGAACATACGACGAGATCGTGCACAATCCGGTTTCGCTGACCGGGCGTTATCTTTCGGAGGATTTGCGGATTCAGCCCCCCACGCAGCGGCGGAAGCCGGGCGCGCAGCAGATCAGAATTCGCGGCGTGCGTGCCAATAATCTGAAGGGCGTGGACATCAGCATTCCGCTGGGCATGATCGTGGCGATTACCGGCGTCTCCGGGTCGGGAAAATCGACGCTGCTGCATCAGGTGCTGTACCGGGCTCTGGCACAGGCTAAACAGCAATCCGGCAACGGAACTACGGGGCCGGCCGCGAGCTGGGAAAGTCTGGAGGGCGATCAGTTCATCGAGGAAGTGGTGCTGGTCGATCAGTCGCCGATCGGGCGGACGCCGCGGTCGAATCCGGTCACCTACATCAAGGCGTTCGATGCCATGCGCGAACTGTTCGCTTCCCTGCCCGAAGCGAAGAAGCGCGGGTTCGGCGCGGGGCATTTTTCGTTCAACATTCCTGGCGGCCGCTGCGAAACTTGTCAGGGCGATGGCACAGTCACGGTGGAGATGCAGTTTCTGGCCGACGTGGAGCTGATTTGCGAGGAATGCAAGGGCACGCGCTACAAGCCGGCGGTGCTCGAGGTGCGCTACCGTGGGAAAAATATTCACGAAGTGCTGAATTTGACGGTCAAGGAGGCGCTGAAATTCTTTGCCGAGGCGCCCAAGATTACCGAAAAGCTGCGCACGCTGGAGGAAGTGGGGCTGGGATATTTGCGGCTAGGACAATCGGCAACCACGCTTTCGGGCGGCGAGGCGCAGCGCATGAAGCTGGCAGCGCATCTGCAGCCAGCCTCGCGTGAGGCGAACCGGGGTGCGTCAGCGAGCGACGGGCGGCTCAAGCGGCGCCTGCTATACATTTTCGACGAGCCCACGACCGGGCTGCATTTTGACGACGTCAGCAAACTTCTGGCGGCGTTTCGGCGTCTGATTGAAGCAGGGGGATCGATTGTCGTCATCGAACACAATCTGGAAGTTATCAAGACGGCGGACTGGGTGATCGATCTGGGGCCGGAGGGCGGAAACCGGGGCGGGAAGGTAGTGGGAGCTGGGCCGCCGGAAGCGATCGCCAAGCTGGCGGGTTCGTACACGGGAAAGTACTTGGCGCGTATCCTGAACGTCAATGGCAGCTCGCGTTCCCATAGCTCGTGAATTCATGGTCGCTCGCAGTCTGGTGCTCACCGTGCTGCTGGCGGGTGTGCCCGCATTCGCCGGCGGGCAAAGCACAGGCACCACTCCGCCTGCGACCCAGACGGATTCGCAATCGCCGGAGGAGTCTTCTTCCAGCGTTCATCACAAGGCGAAAACAAGTTCCGGCCAGAAGGTCCACCACACCACGGTTGCCGAAGACGAGGGAACTCCCCCTGAGCTATCCAAGGCCGAGGAGTTGATCCAGAAACAGGACTACGCCGCCGCCGAGCCGTTGCTGCGCAAGGTGACGAACGACGATTCCACAAATTACGTGGCGTGGTTTGAACTCGGCTTTGTGGAGAATGGTCTCGGCAAGAGAGACGACTCGATTGCGGCGTATCGCAAATCCGTCGCGGCGAAGCCGGATGTGTTCGAGTCGAACCTGAATCTGGGACTGCAACTGGCGAAGGCGGGTCAGCCGGAGGCCGAGCAATATCTGAAGGCCGCCACGCAACTCAAGCCTACCAGCCACATCGCGGAGGGTCAGGCGCGGGCGTGGCTTTCTCTGGGTCATGTGCTCGAAGCGACCAAACCGAATGAGGCGGTGGCGGCCTACCGGCAGGCGGCGACGTTGCAGCCGAAGGATCAGGAGCCTTATTTGTCTGCGGGACTGCTGCTGGAAAAGCAGGACAAGTTTGCCGACGCGGAGCACGAATACAAGCAGGCGCTGGCGCTGGGGCCGTCCAGCGACGCGCTGACCGGGCTGGCCAATATCTACATGCGGGGCCACCGCTTGCCCGAAGCCGAGGCGGAATTGCATAAACTGGTCGCGGCGCATCCCGAGCAGGGCGACGCGTATATCCAACTGGGGCGAGTGCTGGCGGCGGAGGATAAGAACGACGAAGCGATTGCCGCCTTGCAGGCGGGGGCGAAACTGGCTCCGGCGGAGGTTTCGCTGCAGCGCGAAGTGGCCGACTTGTACGTGACGGCCAAGAAATACGATCAGGCCGAGGCCAGCTACCGGACGCTAATAGCGGGCAGTCCCAACGACGCGACACTTCACCAGAGCTTGGGGAAGGCGCTGCTCGAAGAAAAGAAGTTCGTGGATGCGCAGAAGGAATTCCTGGAGGCGGTGAAGCTCAAGCCGGACCTGGGAACGGCCTACGGGGACCTGGCGTTCGCCGCGGGCGAGAACAAAGACTATCCGCTGGCCATCAAGGCTTTGGACGCGCGGGCGAAATTCCTGCCGGAGGAGCCGATCACCTACTTCCTGCGGGCGTCGGCCTACGATCATCTCCGGGACTTCAAGCAAGCGGCGGCGAATTATCACCTCTTCCTCAACACGGCGCACGGGAAGTATCCTGATCAGGAATGGCAGGCGAAGCACCGGCTCATAGCCATCGAGCCGAAAAAATAGTTCGTCGCGGGACTGGGATCATGCCTGGGGTGCGGAATCTATTTCGCTTGTGGGGAACGGTCGCACTGTTCGCGCTGGCGGCAACGACGGCGCATGCGGCGAGGAGCGAGCCTTCGGTCGAGGAATTGAAAGGCCGGCTGGCTTCGACGAGCATTGGGGACCGGCCGCACTTGTGCGTGCAGATCGCGCAGAAACAGATGTTGGCGGCTGACAAACTGTACGGGTCCGCCGAAGTCGAGAAGGGCGAGGCGGCGTTGACCGACGTTGTGGCATATTCGGAAATGGCCCGGGATTATGCGATCCAGTCGCATAAATATCAGAAGCAAACCGAGATCGCAGCCCGCACCATGACGCGCAAGCTCAACGACCTCATGCACTCGCTCGGTCAAGAGGACCAGCCGCCGGTGCGAGATGCCATCACCCGTCTGGAACGGGTGAGGGATGATCTGCTGAAGGCCATGTTTCCGAAAGGAGCAAAATGACTGCTTCCCGGTTTCGCTCCGTGCTGTGCATCGGCGTGTTGCTGGTTGCTGGTTCGGTGGCGCGGGGGCAGCACCGCCGCGACCCGCTGACCCAGCCAGAGATCGACAAGATTCGTGACGCCAGTTGGGAGCCGCAAAAACGGCTTACGCTCTATGTGGAGTTCAGCCGGGCCCGCCTGGTGAAGCTGGAACAGATGCGGAGCGATCCCAAGACGACAGATCGTTCGCGGCGGACGCACGACTTGCTGGACGATTTCCAGTTGCTGTACGACGAACTCAACGACAATATCGACACTTACGTCGATCGCAAGGACGATATCCGCAAGCCTCTGAAGGTCGTCATTGCGGCCGACACGGAGTTTCAGGCGAAACTGCGTGCCCTGAAGGATGCGGCCGATGTCCCGGCGGATGAAGCTCGGCAGTACGAGTTCGTACTGACCAACGTCCTCGATACGGTGGACACCTCGTCGGAGGACCATCGTAAATTGCTGGCGGACCAGGACGATGCGGCCAAGCACAAGAAACTGAATTCGAGTGCCAGCGTGAAAACCGAGGGGAAGCAGGAGTGAGGCGGACCTCGGACGTCCGACCTCAGACCTCAGCGAAGACTTCGTTCCAACAGGGGCTGAAGCCCGCAGCGTCCACATCTCACGCGGCCCTAAAGGGCCGCTCTTCCACGGTGACTTACGCGGCCGCTCTTCACGGTCGTGCATGCGTCCTCGAACTCTACTAGTCGAGGGTTGCTGAGACCTAAACGGCTGAGGTCTGAGGTCTGAGGTCCGAAGTCCCCTCTCGTGCTAACCTAAGCTCACCGTGCGCGAAGGGCTGCTCGAACTTTTCCAGGAAACTTATCGTGATTTGCGTCCGGGCGCTTCCCTGCCTGAGCTGAGGATTGAGTTTTTCGCCTTCGCCAACGTCAACAATACGATTCGGCTGCGGGAGGGGCGGCTTCTGGTACGGCTCTCGGATCTGCTGGAAGGGGCGCCAGACGGGGTTCTGCGGGCGATCGCACATATTCTTCTCGCCAAAATGTATCGCCAGCCGATTGACCGCGGACAGGCCGCGCGCTACCGCAAATATGTGGCCAGCCGTGAGATCGTGCGCAAGACACACCTGGTCCGGCAGATGCGCGGGCGCAAGCGGCTGCGTCCGGCGCGTGGACATTTTTACGACCTGGACGCGATTTTCGAAGAATTGAACACGCGCTTCTTTCACGGGCTGATGGCGCGGCCGCGTATGAGTTGGAGCCAGACCAAGACGCGGCGCATTCTAGGACATTATGATCCAGCGCACAACGCGATCATCATCAGCCGGATCTTCGACCATTTTGCCGTGCCGCCGTACGTGCTGGAGTACATCGTCTACCACGAGATGCTGCATTTGAAGCATCCGGTCAAGCTGCGGGGGAGCCGGCGCTGCGTGCACTCGGCGGAGTTTCAGGCGGAGGAGAAATTGTTTCCGCACATGAGGGAAGCAAACTCGTTTCTGAAACGTCTATAACGTCGGGTGCCACCCGGCTGCACGCACGCGGGCGAGGGCGCCCGCGCCACATAAAGCGATCAACTTGTTTCATCCTTGGAGACGGGTATGAGATCGATGCTTGGAATTTTGAGGTTCGTCGTAGCGAGTACAGCATTCTTCGCGATCGCCGGGTGTGCACAGAAGGCCGCCGCGCCGGAGACGCACGGCGTTGCGGCCGCCAGCATCGATCACTCGGTTAAGCCGGGAGACGATTTTTATCAATACGCCAACGGCGCATGGATCAAGCGTGCCGAGATAGCACCGGACCGCATCTCGGTGGACGTGTGGTCCAAGCTTGGCGACCTGAGCAACAAGCGGACGGCCGATTTGATTGCGGAGATCGCCAAATCGAACCCGGCTGCGGGCTCGGGCGAACGCAAGTTGGCCGACCTGTACAACTCATACATGGATGAGGCCGACATCGAGGCGAAAGGGTTGGCGCCCCTTCGCCCGCATCTGGAAGCGATCGCGGCCATTAAAGACAAGACCGAACTGGCACGGGCCCTCGGGGAAGGGCTGCGCGCGGACGTGGATGCGCTCAACAACGGAGTTTTTCACACGGCAAATCTTTTCGGATTGTGGGTCGCTCCCGGGTTCCACGATTCGGAGCACTATACCGGCTATCTGATGCAGGGCGGAGCGCAGTTGCCGGATCGCGAATATTACCTCTCCGACGCGGAGCCGATGCGCAAGATTCGCGCGCAGTATCAGACGCACATCGCAACCATGCTCAGGCTGGCAGGATTTTCTGACACGGACGCGCGCGCGGCCCGCATTCTTGAACTCGAGCACGCCATTGCGCAGACGCATCGCAGCCTGGCGGACAGCGAAGACATCCACAAAGCCGACAACACCTGGGCGCAGGCAGACTTTCCGGTCAAGGCTCCGGGCCTGGACTGGGCCGAGTATTTTCGCGGAGCCGGGCTCAGCCAGCAAGCCAGCTTTATTGTGTGGCAGCCGCAAGCGTTCACCGGCGAATCGGCCCTGGTACCTTCTACTCCTCTAGAGACGTGGAAGGACTGGCTCGCCTATCACTTGATCGAGAATTATGCGGGAGTGCTGCCCAAAGCGTTGGCGGACGAGCGCTTCGCATTTTTTGGCACGGTGCTTTTTGGCGCGCAGCAGCAGCGCCCGCGGTGGCAGCGCGGAGTTTTCGAGGTGGATGGATTGCTGGGCGACGTTGTCGGCCAGGCCTACGCGCAGCGCTACTTCTCGCCCCAAGCCAAGGCGCAGGCCGAAGCCATGGTCGCGAATCTGATTGCCGCGTTTCGCAAGCGGATTGAAGCCCTCCCGTGGATGGACGCGACCACCAAGGCCGAAGCCGAGGCCAAGCTCTCGACACTGTATGTGGGAGTCGGGTATCCGGAAACGTGGCACGATTATTCGAGCTTTGAGGTCAAAGCAGACGACATTTTTGGCAACCTCTGGCGGGGCAGTCTGTCTGACTACCAGCGCCAGATTGCGCGGCTGGGCAAGCCGATCGACCGGAAGGAATGGTGCATGACACCGCAGACGGTGAATGCGGTGAATCTGCCGCTGCAGAACGCGCTCAATTTTCCGGCGGCCATTCTGCAGCCACCGTTCTTCGATCCGCTGGCCCCGGCAGCGGCGAATTACGGAGCGATCGGCACGGTGATTGGGCATGAAATCAGCCATACCTTTGACTCCGAAGGCGCGGCCTTCGATTCGAAGGGGCGCGTACGGAACTGGTGGACTCCCGAAGACCTGAAACATTTCGAGGCAGCCACGGCACAGCTCGCAGCGCAGTATGACACCTACAAGCCGTTTCCGGACCTGGCGGTGAATGGCAAGCAGACCCTGGGGGAGGACATCGCCGACGTGGCTGGCATTGCCGCGGCCTATGACGGGTATCGGGCGTCTCTCGCGGGCAAGACGGCGCCCACGCAGGATGGCTTCTCGGGCGATCAGCAGTTTTTCATTGCGTTCAGCCAGAATTGGGGATCGAAGGAGCGGGAGGCTGCGCTGCGGCAACGAGTGATGACCGATCCCCATGCCCCGGACCAGTTCCGGGCCGCTACGGTGCGTAACATCGATGCCTGGTACGCGGCGTTCGGAGTGAAGGGGGGCGAGAAACTGTATCTCGCTCCGGGGGATCGGGTGAGGATCTGGTAAGTAACGAGAACGCCGGTCGGGCGCAATTCGCAGAATTCGATTGCTTGATCGCGAGGTAATCGCGTGGGTGCGACACAAAACGAAAAGGCCGCTTGCTTTCGGGCGCTTCACGAGGGTCCTGGCGTCTTCGTAATTCCGAATCCATGGGATGCCGGGTCCGCGCTCATTCTCGCTGGCCTCGGCTTTCAGGCGTTGGCCACATCGAGCGCTGCCTCAGCCTGTGTCTTGGGTCGAAGAGATGGCGGGCTGACGCGGGAGGAGGCGCTGGCACACGCGCGGCTGATCGTCGATGCCACGGATCTGCCGGTCTCTGCGGACTTGGAAAAGGGATTTGGCGATTCCCCCGAAGTCGTAGCGGAAACGGTCCGGCTTGCAGCTGGGGTCGGACTTGTCGGCTGTACGATCGAAGATGCGACCGGCAACCCGGACCGTCCGCTTTACGATTTTGGGTTGGCTGTCGAACGGATTGCCGCAGCCGCCGAGGCCGCACGTTCACTCTCGTTTCCTTTCATCCTGACGGCAAGAGCGCACAATTTCGTCTACGCCGAGCCGAGCCTGGACGAGACGATCAGCCGCCTTCAGGCCTTCGAAAAAGCCGGGGCCAGTGTGCTTTTTGCTCCTGGGCTGCCTGACCTTGCCGCGGTGCGCGCAGTCTGTCGGGCCGTGTCGAAGCCGGTCAACTTCATGGCGGGAATCAAAGGCAAATCCTTTTCTGTGAGTGAACTGGCTGCCGTTGGAGTCCGGCGTATCAGCCTTGCAACCTCACTGTACCGCGCGGCCATGACAGGTTTGCTAGATGCCGCGCGCGAGGTGAAAGATGAGGGCCAGTTTGGTTTCCTCAACCGCTCCGCGACAACGGCGGAGCTACGCACGCTGATGAATATCTGACGGCGCTGCCGGTCCGGAACTATGTCCCCGTTATTTCCGTCGCGGGCGGCAAATCGGATCTGCCTTGGGAGTTGAGACCCTTCCGTGCAACCAGATGCCGTTCAAGGCGTTATTCCGACTGTGTGATCCTAATCACATGCGGTTGTGAGGTGGCGGATTGACGGGTTTGGCGGGGCGGCGCTATCCTTGAAGTTGAAATTGAAATTCATTTTCAAAATCATAAGGCGCTCATTCCATGCTCCAGGCTTTCATCATTACGCTCCGCGAAGGGGTTGAGGCGGCTCTGATTGTCGGCATCACCCTGGCTTACCTGACCAAGATCGGGCGGCAGGAGCTGCGCAAGACGGTGTACGCGGCGCTGGTCGCGGCTTTTCTCGGCAGCATTGGCGTCGCCGTGGTACTCTCCCGCACTAACCTGAATGAGGACGTCTTCGAAGGCTGGGTCATGCTGGTGGCCGCCTTCTTTGTCATCACCATGGTGATTTTCATGATGAAGACGGGGCGCAAGCTCAAGGGCGAAATCGAGGGCAAGGTCGGGCTGCTGGCGGGCAACGACGCGTGGTTCGGGCTGTTCGTCTTCATCTTCCTGATGGTGCTGCGCGAGGGCGCCGAGACCGTTCTGATGCTGGCCGGTGTCACCCTGAACTCGACCGCTCTGATGAGCTTTCTGGGTACGCTGCTGGGCGTGCTCGCGGCCATCGCGTTTGGCGTGATGTTCGTGAAGGGCAGTGTGCGCATCAACCTGCAAAAATTCTTCCGCATCACCACTGCCATCATGTTCCTGGTGGCGGCGCAACTGATCATTTCCGGCCTGCATGAACTCTCGGAGAGCGGGGTGATTGCCTCGTCCAAGCGCGAGATGGCGATCATCGGGCCGATCGTGAGCAACGACTGGTTCTTCTTTGTAACCATTCTTGCGCTGGCGGCGTTGATGATCCTGTTCGAGGCCAAACGACGCGAGCCTGTACTAGCTGCCGCCGCTTCACCCGCGGAGCGACGCAAGGCCGCGTGGAGCGTCCGCCGCGAGCGCATGTGGATGATTTCCGTACTCACTTGCTCGTTTATCTTCATCACGCTGATCACGGTAGAGTTTGTGAATGCCAAGAGCGTCAGCAACATCCCCGCCGGAACGGAAGTGACATTTACCAACGGGCGAGTGAGCATCCCGCTGGCGCAGCTGGCCGATGGCGACCTGCACCGCTTCCAGGCCAAGGAAAACGGGACGGCGATCCGCTTCTGGCTTTATCAGAAGCCGGACGGCAAGATTGCTACCGTGTTTGACGCGTGCCAGATCTGCGGGGCGGTTGGGTTCTATAAGGGTGACAAGGGCGTGGTCTGCAAGAATTGCGCTGCGCCGATTGTTCCGCAGTCGGTGGGGACGGCGGGCGGGTGCAATCCGGTGCCGCTGAAAGCCATGCAGACAGCGGACTCTGTCATCATCGAGGAGGCGGACATTGCGGCCGGCGGTCGCATGTTCGCGCAACAGTAAGCGATGTTCGTCCGGCTGGTATACGAATCCTTCCGGCGCCAGAAGCGGCGCAAGTTGCTGGCGGGCGCGGCCATTACATTAGGCGTGACCGTGGCGACGGCAATGATTGCGGTGGCCACCGACATCGGCGACAAGATCAATCGCGAACTCCGCACCATTGGCGCCAACCTGGTTATCACTCCGCAGGAAGATTCTCTTGACGTAGAAATTGGCGGAGTGAACCTGAAGCCTCCGACCGACGGCGCTTTTCTCGACGAAGCCGACCTGCCCAAAATCAAAGGAACCTTCTGGCACAACAACATTACGGGATTCGCGCCGATGCTGCCGGTTGGGGTAACCATCGAGCAGGATGAGAAGCGGCAGGATGTGACGCTGCTCGGTACTTACTTTGCGAAGCAGGTTTCATTCGGGACCGACCAGTTCACGACTGGGGTGAGGTCGACGCATCCGTGGTGGAGAGTTTCGGGGGCGTGGCCCCAAGATTCTTCACGCGATGTTTTGCTTGGGGAACGACTGGCTTCGCGTTTAGGCGAAAAGACGGGGGACACAATTACGCTGGCGGGCCGGCCTTTGCGGGTAACCGGGATTCTTTCTACGGGCGGGGTGGAAGACGATGAGATCGTGGCTCCGTTAGCGCTGGCGCAGGACATTCTGGGGCGCCCGGGCGCGGTGAAACGGGTCTATGTCAGCGCGCTAACCAAGCCGGAAGATGCCTTTGCGCGACGCGATCCGAAGAGTTTGTCGGGAGCGATTTACGACCGCTGGTACTGCACGCCTTACCCGCAGGCGATTGCTCTGCAGCTCACGGAAGCCATGTCACACTCGCATGCCGAACAGATTCGGCAGGTGGCGCAGAACGAGGGAGCGGTGCTGACCCGCATCGAGGGTCTCATTTTCTTAATCACGCTCGCTGCTTTGTTTGCGTCGGCACTGGCCGTGTCGTCGGCCATGGCGACTGCGATGTTTGAGCGCCGGGCCGAGGTCGGGCTGATGAAGGCTCTGGGCGCGGGAAAGCTGGCGCTGGCATCGATCTTTTTTGCGGAGGCCACGCTGCTGGCAATGATTGGCGGCGTGGCCGGGTTTGTCGTGGGCTCTGGACTGGCGCATCAGATTGGGCGGTCAATCTTCAACTCGGATATTTCGATTCCGCCGGTGTTGTTGCCGGTGATCCTGGCGATTGCGGTGATTGTGACGTTTGCGGGAAGCGCGGCGGCGATCCGGCGCGCGGTGGGGCTGGATCCGGTGTTTGCGTTGCGGGGGGAACTGTGAGCGCGCCTGGTCGTCCTACCAATGTGGCCGATGCGAGCCTGTCACAGTCCGCTCGGAACCTGGCGGCGAGCCGGGCACAGGGTCCGCATACTTCGATGTTCCTGCGTATGCTGGTGCGGGCGGCCGTGCTGCGGCGGGGGCGCGCAGTTTCGGCGTTGTTCGCCATGGTGGTGGCTGCGGCGGTGGCTACGGCGATGCTGAATCTTTACGTGGATGTGCAGGCAAAACTGCGGCGCGAGTTTCGCAACTATGGGGCGAACATTATTCTGGTCGGCAGGGACGGCGCTTCCCTGCCCGCAGACACGCTGGCTCGTGTGGATTCTGTTCTGGCAGGACGCGGGATTGCGGCTCCGTTTGGGCTGGTGGTAGCGCGGACCAGCGATGGGCAGCCGATTGTGGTGGCGGGCACCGGCTTTGAGCGGGTGCGGCAACTGGATCGGTGGTGGTCGGTGAGCAACTGGCCTTCGGAAATCCCCACTTCTGGCGCAAAAAGCGCGCCAGAAATGGGGCACCCTGCGTTGATTGGCGTGCGCGCTCTGCCGATGGTGACACCCAAGAATCAGGCGTTTGATCTCAGCTTTCAGGGGCGCACTTTGCACGTTTCACCCACCGGCACGGTGCAGACGGGGGCGGCCGAGGACAGCCGGATCTATATTTCTCTGGCTGATTTCGTGGCGTGGACAGGAGTTCAGCCCTCTACGATGGAAGTGGCGGCCAGCGGATCTCCGGAAGAAGTTGCCGGCATCATGCAGCAACTGTCGCAAGCGATTCCTGCCGGCGATGTTCGCCCGGTGCGGCAGATTATGGAGGGCGAGGCGCGGGTGCTGGGCAAGACGCGCGCAACGTTGCTGGCCGCGGCGGCGCTGATTATTCTGACGGCGGCACTGTGCGTGCTTTCAACCCTGATGGGATGGGTGTTTGACCGGCGGCGCGATTTCGCCATCATGAAGGCTCTGGGAGCGTCGGGACGGCTGCTGAATGGATTCTTCGCGGCGGAGGCGGCGATGCTGGGCGCGATTGGGGCCGTTATCGGGTTCCTGGTCGGGATCGGAATCGCGGCGTGGATCGGGCGGGTTAACTTTCATGCTCCCGTGGTACCGCGTTGGAGTGTGCTGCCGGTGGTTCTGGCTGGTAGCATGGCTGTTACTTTGTTGTCGGCGATCCTCCCAATCGCGCTGCTGCGGCGAGTGCAGCCGGCGGTGATTCTGAGGGGAGAGTGAAATGATTCAGATCAAGGATGTGACGAAGCTCTACCCTGCCAAGGAATCGGGTAATGGGAACGGCGCGGGCAAAGACAACGGCGCCATTCATGCCCTCGACCACATCTCGCTGCACGTGACGCAGGGAGAGTGGCTGTCGATCATGGGGCCGTCGGGATCGGGGAAATCGTCGCTGGTGAACCTGATTGGCTGCCTGGACCGGCCGTCGTCGGGCGAGATCTGGCTCGATGGGCAGAATGTGGCCGGGATCTCAGCCGCGGATCTGAACCGGGTGCGCGCGGAGAAAATTGGATTCATCTTCCAGCAATTTCATTTAATTCCATTCCTCACCGCCGTCGAAAACGTGATGCTGGCGCAGTATTTTCACAGCATGACCGACGAAAAAGAGGCGGTCGAGGCGCTAACCCGCGTGGGGCTGGGAGATCGCGCGCATCATCTGCCGTCGCAGATGTCAGGCGGGGAGCAGCAGCGGGTTTGCATCGCGCGGGCGCTGATCAATGATCCGCGGATTATTCTGGCGGACGAACCCACGGGGAATCTTGACGCGCAGAATGAAGAGATCGTCCTGCGGCTGCTGCGCGAGTTTCACCAGCAGGGACGAACCATCGTGATGGTGACGCACGATCCGGTCGTGGCGCGGCTGGCGGACCGGCGCATTGAGTTGCATCATGGCAAGATCGCATCCCAGGAAATATTCTCGCTGGCGGACGAAGAGCAACTGGACGAGGTGCTGGAAGAACTCTGGGTACTGGCCGAGCATGGCGAGATCGCGGAAGTGGAGCGCATGGAAGTGCACGGCGCGCTGCCGGTGAGCCTGGCGATTGAAAAGATGATCGAGATGGAGCTGGTGAGTTCAGCGCCGCATCCTCCGCAGGCGCACGATCACAAGCCGTTCGTGAATCCCTGCCACGAGGCGCTGAAGCCGGTGGCGGCGTCTTCGGGGGACGGCACGCTGATCGTCGAACTCACACCGCGGGGCCGCGAGCGGGCGGGCAACATTATCCGGCGGCACCGGCTGGCCGAGCGGCTGTTCACCGACAGCCTGGCGATGGACAGCGAGTCGGAGATTGAGCAGCAGGCCTGCAAGTTTGAGCACATTCTTTCGCCGGAGGCCACGGACAAAATCTGCACGTTTCTGGGCCATCCGCGAACCTGCCCGCACGGGGCGCCGATTCCGCCGGGGCCGTGCTGCGGTAGTGTGGCCGGCTTAGCGGGAACGTCACTCCGAGAAACGGCGCGATCGAAGTAGAGACGCCGCTATGTTTCCAGGCTAGTAGAAGCCCCTCAGGGGCTAAGGCCCCGCATTTCTTAAGGCCCTTAACGGCACGACTTGAAGAGGTTGCGGAAAAACGTGCCCATCAGCGAAGAAGCGACCACAGGGGCTGAAGCCCTCATTGATTCCACGTGCCTACGCGGCCCTAGAAGGGCCGCTCTTCCACGGTGGTGCACGCATTTGTAGTTTTTCCGCCCCTCTTGAAGCCGTGCCCTTCCCAAACCAGGCTCGAGACCTGTTTCGTCCCGGCGCTTGCCCGTATCCCATCGATTACCTCATCGAACCAGCGCGCGGTTTATCATCGAAGTGATCATGCAGCGTCCCACCATTGGCGTATTCGATTCCGGCTTTGGCGGATTGACAGTTCTTAAAGCTTTACTTGAACTCATTCCCGGGGCCGATTATGCCTACTTTGGCGATACGGCGCGGCTGCCCTACGGGTCGAAGTCGGTAGAAACCGTTGCCCGTTATGCGGTGGAAGCGGCGCATTATCTCGAATCTCAGGGCGCGCAGATGCTGGTCATCGCCTGCAATACGGCGACCGCGCTGGCGCTGGACCGCATTACGGCGGGGACGCATGTTCCCGTGGTGGGAGTGATCGATCCGGGCGCGGAGGCGGCCGCCGCCGCCACCAAAAATCAGAAGATCGTGGTGATTGGCACTGAGGCTACGGTCAGCAGCCACGCTTACCGCAAGGCGCTGGAAGCTCGCGGACTGAACGCGCGGGAGAAGGCTTGTCCGCTGCTGGTTCCGCTGGTCGAAGAAGGATGGGTCGAGCACTCCGTCACCGAGCAAGTCGCACGGATTTATCTGGCGGAGGGTTTCGCGGACGGATTTCACGACGCCGATACACTGGTTTTGGGCTGCACCCACTATCCGCTGCTCAAGCCGCTGCTGCATCGCGTCACACCGGGACATGTGAGCATTGTGGATTCGGCGGAATCCACTGCCCGGACTGTGGCTTCGCGGCTGGAGCAGCTTGTGCCCGTGGTCGGGGAGGGTGAGGAAAAGCGGGCGCAGCCGCGGCTCAAATTCTTTGCCACAGATTCAGTGGAAAAGTTCCGGCGGCTGGGGGAGCGGTTTCTGCGCCATCCGATTGAGGATGTGCAGCATGTGGATTTGAAGGAATAGCTGCGCGGGGATTTCCTGGACGAAAGTCCATCTAAGATCGGCCGAGCTTCGCTCTGGCCGGACAGCCGAGGCGGCTGTCGCCACATGGACCGTGCTGATTTGCCCGCAAGAATCGGATAGCGGGCGCGAACGGTGAGAATTTAATCTGTCCTCGGGAAGCAGAAGTAAATCCAATACAGACACTGGTTCCGAACCCCTGCTTCGTTCAGCTGGCGAGAACGCGGGCGGGGGCGCCCGCGCCACATACAGCAAACTCCCATGCACGCACTCGATAACGTCATCTGGCAGGCGCTTACTACGCGGGATGCGCAGTTTGCCGAGAGCTTCGGAGAGGCGCGGCGCTTTGTTCGCGAGGTGGGACCGTTGGGCGCATTCCGCGAACACGGCTCGCAGGGCTACGCATCGCTGGCCGGACTGGTTGGACCCGAGGGGACGATCGGGCTATTTCTCGATGACCCGTACGAATCGCGAACGGGCTGGAACTTCGTGGTGGGTGCGCCCCTGCTGCAGATGGTAGCCGACAACGGCATTGCGTCGCCGGTTCGGCGTGAGCCGGGCGCGGTACTTATCATCCCGGAAATCGTGATCCCTAAAATCGTGGAGCTCGGCCCGCAGGATTCCGAGGAGATGATTGAACTGACTGCCCTGACCAAGCCCGGGCCGTTTGGCAGTCGCACTCACGAACTGGGTACCTACCTGGGTATTCGATGGGAAGGAAAGTTGGTGGCTATGGCTGGAGAGCGTCTGAAGGTTCCGGGCCATACCGAGGTCAGTGCGGTGTGCACGCATCCCGACCACGCGGGAAAAGGCTACGCCGGAATTCTTATGGCCGAAGTGATGAAGCGCATTCGTGATCGTGGAGAGACGCCATTCCTACACGTCAGGCAGGACAATGTGCGTGCGATTGCTATCTACAAGAGGTTGGGATTCCGCGAACGGAAACTGGGGCACTTTGCGGTGCTACGAAGATCGGGCCAGTGAAGATCCAACATCGGTTGGGCATTTCCCCAAGCAGGCTGGCAGTGTGCCGGCGGTAGAGACGTTGCAAGCAACGTCTCTACGGGTAAGTTGCGGAGAAGATTTCAGTACAAATGGAAGTCGACTTCGACTTCAATGGGGACGCGCACCGGGTGGCCATCTTTCATGGCAGGCTCGAATTTCCAGTTCTTTACGGCTTCGATGGCTTTTTCGTCGAGGCCCATGCCGAGGGTGCTGACCACCCGAATGTTGCTGGGACGGCCATCCAGTTCAACAATCAGCGCGAGCGTGCACGTACCTTGAAACTTGGCCTTGCGCGCTTCTTCGGAAAATTCCGGCTCGGGCTGGAAAGTCACTCGCGGCGGACTGACCCCGCCGCCTACCCTGAATAGACCGCCACCGGTGCCGCCACCTTCGCCAGGACCGAAGCCCGGCCCCTTGCCCGACCCAACACCGCCGCCGCTGCCAGAACCAATCCCGCCGCCGGATCCGGTGCCGTTTGAAGGCAGCACCGCGTGCGCCATGGGATCGCCCAGGTTGGGGAAGTTGTTGGAAGCCAACTGCACTTGCGGTGGAATCACGATCGTGGGCTCGACCGCCAGCTTAGGATGTTCGTTGCGCAACACCACAACCGGAGGCGTGATCTGCTGCATCGAGAACTTGGGCAGCTTGCCGCGAGTCGCCTGCAGCACATCGCGATCGCCGCCGCCACCACCGCCGCCCACTTGCGTCTTCGACTCCTTCAGAGCCGGAAGGTCGCCAGGATCCACCAAGGTAACGGTCACCTTCGGAATTGGGGCCGCATTCACCACGTGGCGACCAAGCAGAGTGCCGCCGATGATGAGTGCCGCAATCAGAACATGAACACCCGTCGAACCCAGGGCGCCGTCCTTCTTGTAATTGTAAAACCCCCAGATATCTTTGACCGGTTCCGGCTTGCATTCCAACTTAAGAGGCGGGAGTTTCTTGGGAAAGAAAAAGTCATCCAGTTCGCGGAAAAGCGACTTGTAGAGGGGTTCTTCGAAGCTTTCATTGGCCAGAAGCAAGTGCAGTTCTGGCTCGCTGCCGGGGCGGTTCGGGTTGATTGGCTCGGATCCCATAATTCTAGTCTGGACGCCCTCAATACTTTTGCCGGGAAACTACTTACTCCCGGGCGGACTTCTTAGGCTAAATCCCCGGTAACGCCCTCTTTACACAGATGAGCGGCACTGGCGACAAGTTGCTTCACTTTCAGCCCGATTTTGTAAACGCGGTACCCGTCGAGGAATCCCACGCATCCACCGGGCCAGGCCCATTCTCTACTTTGTAAAATTGTACCTCTAGTCGACCCATTCCGACAGTGCATTTCGTTGTGCTTGGCAAGTCTCGAAAAGACATGTCCTTACCGCCGCTGGAGGCGGTTCTTTTCCGCCAAAATCGCGTTCCGGAGGAAGAGCAAGACATTAGCCACCCGAGGTTACGCAGGATCACGAAGGGCTGGATGGGCAGGGTCTTCCTTCGTGATACCTCGGGTCCTTCGTGGTTCACGGTCGCCAAAATGCAACTCCGGGTACTGGGTCAGTTTTCAATCTCGTTCCCTAGCGGGTCAGGAATTTCCATGCCGCAACAGCCAGAAAAATAGCTATTCCGGCCAAATACGCCCAGCCTCGCCCTTTTTGGAGTTTTTCATGGTCTGTCATGAGATACCTTCGCCCTACACCATGATGCCACAGGCGGGGATGCTAAAGCGGCTAGTTGAATATTGAAACTGACCCGTTACCCATCGCCGCACCGCATGGACGTTCCCCGCCGCGCTCCCTATAATGAAAAGATTCAATCATTTGGGAGACGCGACTGAGTGCCGTTCGAACTGAAAAAAACCATCAATCTGCCGAAAACTGACTTTCCCATGAAGGCCAACCTGCCGCAGAATGAGCCCAAAATGCTCTTACGCTGGGAGCAGACAGGCATCTACGAACGCATCCGGCAGGCGCGGAAAGGCGCTCCGCGGTTCATTTTGCACGACGGGCCACCCTACACCAGCGGGCCCATCCACATGGGCACGGCGATGAATAAGTGCCTGAAGGATTTCATCGTCAAGTCGAAGACCATGGCGGGGTTTGACGCGCCTTACGTGCCGGGATGGGATTGCCACGGGTTGCCTATCGAGATCAAGGTTGACAAGGAACTGGGCGGCAAGAAACTGCAGATGCGGCCCATGGACGTGCGCGCCGAATGCCGCAAGTATGCCCAGAAATATCTTGACCTGCAGCGCACGCAATTTAAGCGCATCGGAGTGTTCGGACGCTTTGATCGCCCGTATGCCACCATGACTCCGCAATACGAGTCGGTGGTGTTGTCGACCTTCTTTTCGTTTTACGAAAACGGATTCGTCTACAAAGGGCTGCGCGCCGTGTACTGGTGCATGCACGACGAGACCGCGCTGGCCGAGGCGGAAGTCGAATATGAGAACCACACCAGCATCACGGTGTGGGTGAAATATAAGCTGCTCGACGATCCGGCGAAGATTGATCCCGCGCTGGCGGCTGATCTCCGAGGAAAGCCAGTTTCGACCATTATCTGGACCACGACTCCCTGGACTCTGCCGGCTTCGATGGCAGTGGCGTTTCATCCCGACGAAGAGTACGTGGCACTGGAATCCGGCGGCGAGGTTTACATCGTGGCGGCGAGGCTGGCGGCCGACGTCGCGGCAAAGTGTAATCTAGCCGACCCGCGACCTCTGGCCCACTTCCCGGGGCGGAAGATGGAGCGATTGAACTTCCAGCATCCATTTCTGGATCGCAAGGTCCTCGGAGTACTGGCGGATTACGTCACCATGGACACCGGGACGGGCGTGGTTCACACGGCTCCGTCGCACGGCGCCGAGGACTTCATCACCGGCATGAAATACGGGCTCGATGCCACGAGCAACGTCGATGAAAAAGGCATCCTGCGCAATGGGCTGCCCGAGTATACGGGCAAGCGCGTTTGGGAGGCGAACCAGCCGATCGTCGATCTGGTGCGGAGCCGCGGGGCGCTGCTGCATACGGAGAAGACGGAACATTCCTATCCCCATTGCTGGCGCTGCCACAACCCGGTGATTTTTCGGGCGACCGAGCAGTGGTTTATTTCGATGGAAACGCCCATGCCGGGCGGGGCTGGCAAGAACGACACGCTGCGCACGCGCACGCTCGAGGAAATCAAGAAGGTGAAGTGGGATCCGGCGTGGGGCGAAGAGCGGCTGTCGAACATGATTCAGACGCGGCCCGACTGGTGCATCTCGCGGCAGCGGGTGTGGGGAGTGCCGATTGCCGTGTTTCTGTGCGAGGGCTGCGGCAAGCCGCTCAACGATCACGCGGTCAATCAGAGGGTTGTGGAACTGTTTGCGAAGTCAGGCGCGGACGCCTGGTTCACGCCGGAATCGGACTCGATTCTTCCCGCGGGAACAAAATGTCCAAACTGCAGCGCCGCGAAGTTTGAAAAGGAAACCGACATCTTCGACGTGTGGCTGGAATCGGGCGCGAGCTATTTGGCGCTGATCGACGATGAACCTAGTTATCCCTGGCCTTCGGATTTGTATCTGGAAGGCGGCGACCAGTACCGCGGATGGTTTCAGTCTTCCCTGCTCTGCGCCATGGGCACGCATGCCACTCCGCCGTATAAAGGCGTGGTCACGCCCGGGTGGACGCTCGATGAAAAAGGGCAGGCCATGTCGAAGTCGCGCGGCAATGACGTAGACCCGGTCGACATCTCCAGCCGGCTGGGTGGTGAGGTCGTGCGGCTGTGGGTAGCCTCGGTCGATTTCCGCGAGGACGTCGTTGGTTCCGAAGCGCTGATGTTGCGCGTCGCGGAGAACTACCGCAAGATTCGGAACACGTTCCGCTACATCCTGGGGAATCTCGGCGACTTCAACCCCGAAACCGACAAAGTCGAGTTCGAGCAGATGGAGGAACTCGACCAGTACATGCTGGTCCAGACGTGTGCGTTCGCGGCCGACGTGCGCAACGCGTATGAGGAGTTTGCCTTCCACAAGATTTATCACCGTGTAAACCATTTCTGCATCGTGGATCTGAGCGCCTTTTATTTCGATGTGCTCAAGGACCGGCTGTACATCTCTGCGCCGAAGTCGCAGGCGCGACGCAGCGCGCAGACTGCGGTCTGGCACATCGGGGAAGCGTTGGTGCGGGTGCTGGCGCCGATCATGAGTTTCACTTGCGAGGAAATCTGGCCGTATCTGCCAAAGGTCGCTTTGCGTACCGAGAGCGTGCACCTGGCGCAGTTCCCCGTACCAGCGGAAATTTTGGGCGGGGCCGCGGTTCCCGCATCAGCTGCGAAATCAGATGAAGAATGGGCGAGCCTGCGCTCGGTTCGCGACGAGGTGCTGAAGGCGCTGGAGGAAGCGCGCAACAGCAAGCTGATCGGCACCGGGCTCGAGGCCCAGGTATTCATCACCGCATCCGATCCGTTGTACGCGCTGTTGCAGCACCATGCGGGGCAGCTGCGCTATCTGTTTATCGTTTCGGCGGTCACGCTGGTGCAGGGCGCAAGCAACGGGAGCGGCGGCGTGCATGTTGAGGTGAAGAAAGCCGATGGGGCCAAGTGCGAGCGCTGCTGGAATTACTCGACGCGCGTTGGCGAAGACAAGACGTATCCCACCGTCTGCGAGCGCTGCAGCGCGGTGCTGAAAGAACTGGACGGCAACGCTCATTGATGAAGACTCCTTCGCCGCGCTCCGTCCACTTTCTACTGGCTCTGCTCGTCGTGCTGCTCGACCGCTGGTCGAAGCGGCTCGTGGCGACGCACATCGCAATGTACCGGCACGTCCAGGTCATTCCCGGATTCTTCCGGCTCACGCACACCGAAAACACGGGCGCGGCGTTCAGCCTGTTCGCCGATTCTCCATCGCACTGGAAGGCCGGGCTGCTGATCGGGTTCTCGGTAATCGCGATGGTGATCGTCTCGGTACTGCTGTGGAAGCAGGCCTGCGCGCTCACCACCACGGGAATCGCGCTGTCTTTGATATTGGGCGGCGCGGTGGGGAATCTTTGGGACCGCGTGGCCAGCGGGCGGGTCGTGGATTTTCTGCTGTTCTACGTAAAGCAGTATCAGTGGCCGGTGTTTAATCTCGCGGACAGCGCGATCGTGGTGGGCGCAGCGTTGCTGGTGATCGAGATTCTTTTCAGCCGCACGAAAAGCAGCGAGCTATAACTTCTAGCGAAGCTCCAATTGTCCCGCTCCCACATGTGCGCGGACCCGGTACTTACCCGGCCCGCTGCGCTCGAACGAGCGAAAGAGGCCGCCCTTGGAAACGTCGTAGGCCGAGGCCTCCAGGTCGCCGCTATTCACCGAAGCCGCCACGCTCCGAATGTCGTCAGGCTTCCCGATGTCCATGGTGAGCTGGCCGAAGTGCAGTTCCACGTCCTTATCGCCGGTGATTCCCAGGACGTCGAGCTGTCCCGCCATCATACGGACGTAGAGATCGGACGACTTCGGCACTTCGATGGTCATCTTGAAGTTATTGTTTGGGCAGCCGGTAACCTTGAGGTCGGCTTGGCCGCCTGAGGCCTCGAGGCGGACTCTCACCTCATGGTCACGCCTCGGTTCGTAGGAGACGCGCAGCCGTCCGTCGTCCTTGCCAATGACTTCGATGCCACCGGGGCAAAGGCTCATCCGGATCCGGCCGCCGGGCGCGAACTTCGCCTCGATCGGGCTCTTATTCACTTCTTCGATGTTGGCACTCTGGCCAACCAGGAGAACAGCGCTGAAGCACGTCAGGGCAAGCAGGACAGTTCTCATGGGCACACCTCCGCCGAGCTACCGGAGATACGCAGATGTTTCCGCAATAGTTCCGTGGAATTATGACTACGGGGCGCCGTAGAGCTGCTTGTAAACGGCGGTGTTACGCAGGATCGCCTGCACGTACTCGCGAGTTTCGGTGAACGGGATGGACTCGACGAACTCGGGGGCATCGCGGTACTGGCCCTGTCCCATCCATTCCTCGACGCGGTCGGAGCCGGCGTTGTAAGCGGCCAGAGCGTGCTCGAACGATCCGCCGAACTTGTTGACCATGCCGCGGAAGTAGCGCGTGCCCAGCTGCAGGTTCACGGCGGGACTAAACAACTGGGTCGGGTTGTAGCGCCTCAGCTCTACCTCGTGGGCAACGACCTTGCCGGTCCTGGGCAGCAATTGCATCAGGCCCACGGCGTTGGCGCGCGAAACGGCGAGGGGATTGAATTCCGATTCCTGCCGGATCAGCGACGCGACCAGATAGGGATCGAGCCCGTTGGCCACAGAAAATCGTTTCAAGTCCGGCCAGTAAGGGCGCGGAAACAGCGCCTCCCAGTAAGCTCGGGGCAGCGTGGGAATTTCGACTGCGAAGTAGCTGGGAACGGAATGCTTCATGACCTCGATGGCGCGGTCGTAATGTCCGGTGTCAATGTACAGCTGCGCGGTCTCGGCCGGGCCCCAGTTGCCGCCGTCGGCACTGGCAGCGGCCTGCAATTCGCGCACCGCGAAATCCACCAGGCC
>Ga0209415_10005660_pt1 | contig 22407 bp, 16 predicted proteins | sample PeaSoiSIISIP2007_FD_187696 | JGI IMG/M metagenome (GOLD analysis project Ga0209415, IMG submission 187696) | Peat soil microbial communities from Weissenstadt, Germany - SII-SIP-2007 (SPAdes) (version 2) | ecosystem: Environmental > Terrestrial > Soil > Wetlands > Peat | place: Germany... | reverse complement strand
AAGACAAAGCTCATCGCTGCCCGCGACTACTTTATCTTTCGGGAACGTTGCATTTATTGCGACGTGTTGCAGCAGGAGCTCAAAGGCCCCCGATTAATCGCCGAAAACAGCACCTTTGCCGCATTTGCTCCGTTCGCCTCGCGTTTCCCGTTCGAAATCGCAATCTTCCCGAAATCACACAACAGTGCATTCCGCCGGGTTAGCCCCGAGCAAGTCACCGGCCTCGCCCAAATCCTGCACGACGTGCTACAGAGACTAAATGCCACTCTGGATGGTGCTCCGTACAATTTGTCGCTCCAAGACAGACCCTTTCTGCGTCCACGCGCGGGCTACTGGAATACAATCGAAGACGATTTTCATTGGCACATCGAGATTCTGCCGCAGGTTTTTCGGGTCACTGGATTCGAGTGGGCTTCTGGGTTCTTTTACAATCCGGTGCCGCCGGAGGTTGCGGCTCGTTGTCTGTCGCGGTCACAGGCACGTGGGTTAGCGCAGTAATGCTGCGGCGCAAATGGTCTGAGACTTAAGCTCCACCGGACAATGCCGGCACATTACCATCCTCTGATTTTCAGCAGTTCACGGATGGTTGAGCTCTTAACGCGCTGCGCACACATCGCGTATCGCGACGTCCAGATGGTTGACATTCTCAGCCTCCCTCATCCCCAGAACGTGTCATGGACGCGGCAGAGTGACAGACGTTTCGAGAGCGCATCCTGCGGGCGCTGACATTTCCAGTTCTTGAGCATCCACCACGGCGACTGCGGCGACATTTACAATCTCCTCGACTTCCGCTCCCCGTGACAGCAAATGCACCGGCTTGCTCATCCCCATCAGGATGGGCCCTAGGGTTTCCAAGCCTCCAATCTTAGACAGCAGCTTGTAAGCGATGTTTGCGGAGTTGAGATCCGGGCAGATGAGTACATTGGCTCCTCCCTTGAGCGGGCTGAACGGATAGGTATTCTCCAGCATCTCAGGGGAGACAGCGAAATCGGCCATGATTTCACCATCCGCGATGAGAGTAGGGTCAGCCCGGTGCAGCAGCTCCACGGCTTTACGCACCTTATCGGAGAGCGGGTGCCTGGTGCTGCCGAAACTGGAGAAGGACAACATGGCAACCCGCGGCACAACCCCGAAGCGGCGGGCTGTTTCGGCCGTGCACAAGGCAATTTCGACTAGATCTTCAGAGCTAGGATCGATGTTCACGCTGGTGTCAGCCAGAAAATAGAGATCACCGGCGCGGGTAATCAGGGCGTAGCAACCGGATACCTTGTGCAGACCCTCACGCATACGGACGATCTGCAGCGCCGGGCGAATGGTGTCCGGAAAATGTTGGGTGACTCCCGCCACCAGCGCATCGGCATCTCCCATGTGGACCATCATCGAGGCAAAAATATTGCGGTCATTGATGAGCTCGCGCGCCTGGCTGAGCGTGACCCCACGACGTTGGCGGAGGTGGAAGAGTTCCTGGATGTAGCTTTCCCGCAGCGGATGGTTCTCGGGCTGCACAATACGAGCAGCTCCCAGATCGAGCCCAAGCTGGAGCGCCTCCGCGCGGATCGCATCAGGGCTCCCCAGAAGTATCGGCAGGGCAATTTTTTCTTCCAGCAGACAATGGGCGGCGCGCAAGATCTTCTCGTTGTCACCCTCGGGGAATACAACCTGTTTGGGTTTGGTCTGGGCTTTGTGAATCATCATGCGCGCGAGCTCGTGGACCTTGCCCAGTCGCCGCTCGAGTTGTTCGCAATAAGCGTCGATGTCCACTGGTTCTTGCGCTACTCCGGTTTTCATCGCTGCCAGGGCAACGGCGGACGCTTCCCACACCAGCACACGGGGATCGAACGGCTTTGGAATCAGGTAGTCTGGGCCAAACTGCAACCGTTCCACTCCGTAGGCGCGGCACACCGAGTCCGGAACATCTTCTTTGGCCAAAGCCGCCAAGGCGTGGGTGGCGGCCAATTCCATCTCTTGGTTGATCGCCGTCGCACGCACATCCAGGGCGCCACGGAAGATGAAAGGAAATCCAAGGACATTGTTTACCTGATTTGGGAAGTCGGAGCGTCCGGTGGCGATGATGACGTCGCTGCGGGCAGCCCTAGCTTCGTCATAGGTGATTTCCGGATCGGGATTTGCCATGGCGAAGACAATTGGCTGAGACGCCATACTAAGCACCATCTCTGGTGTGACCGCGCCTTTCACCGAGCAGCCGACAAAGACGTCCGCGTCTTTGATGGCTTCCGCCAGGATGCGCAGGTTTGTCTCCCGCGCGAAACGCATCTTGTGCCGGTTCATGCCTTCCTCGCGACCGGTGTGAATTACGCCTTTGGTATCGCACATGAGGATGTTTTCCCGCCTCACACCGAGGCGCACATAGTGCTCGGCACAGGCGATGCCCGCCGCGCCCGCTCCGTTGAATACCACGCGCACTTTCCCGATATCTTTGCCGACAATTTCCAAAGCGTTCAGCAGCGCCGCGCCGGAGATGATGGCCGTACCGTGCTGGTCATCGTGAAACACCGGGATCTTCATGGTCATTCGCAGCATTTCTTCGATGTAGAAGCACTCTGGCGCCTTGATATCTTCGAGGTTGATGCCGCCGAAGGTGGGTTCCAACAGTTGACAGACTTTGATGATTTCATCGGGGTCATGGCTGTTGATCTCAATATCGAAGACATCTACATCGGCAAAGCGCTTGAATAGCACGGCTTTGCCTTCCATGACCGGTTTGCCGGCGAGCGCGCCGATATCGCCCAGTCCAAGGACGGCAGTCCCATTACTGATCACCGCCACCAGGTTGCCGCGAGCCGTGTACTTAAAGGCATCGTGGGGATTTTGTTGGATTTCCAGGCAGGGATCGGCAACTCCGGGAGTGTAGGCCAGGCTCAGATCGCGTTGCGTGCGACATGGCTTGGTGGGCGTTACTTCAATCTTCCCGGGACGTGCGCCAAAATGATAATCGAGTGCTTGTTGCTTGGTGACCGACATAACCTGCCTCTTTTCCGTGCGTCATGCGCCAGCTTGCGGGACCGCAATCATGGGCATTCCCGCGTCTCAGGTTAAGTTTCCGGCAGACCCGGGACGGAAGAAGTGATGACGGTCACAGCAGGGCGTGATCCTTGAATGGAATGTCTCCTCCGTAGGTTGGTCGGAAGCTAGCTCCCCCGCTCACATAACGTCGGGACTGGCATCCCATCGCTCACTCAAAGGTTACATCACAATGTTGACCAGAAAGCCGGGATTCAGCCTCAATCCGGAGGGCAAGGCTGGCTCCCTGCTCTATCCTCACACGTTTACACGAGATCCATGTTGTTGGTGATTCCAATCACACTCGGTCGTGCCTTCGGTCATGGCTGGCTAAATCGCTACCATCGACAATCACTATAGGAAAGTTGGGGAGAGGAGGCGGCCATGATGCTTACCTACAAGTTCGTCCGTCTGATTGAGGAGCGCTCCGACGCTTTGGCTAACGGTCTCCTGCACAAGGTTCAGCGATCCTCTCATACCGAGGCTTACTGCAACGTTCCACTAGATGAGCTGAAGCAGCGAGTGTACGAGATCTATCGCCATCTGGGTGAGTGGCTGGTCGACAAACGTGAAGCCGATATCGAGAAGCGTTACACCGAAATTGGCGCTCGTCGCGCTCAACAGGGCGTGCCTCTGAGCCAGGTCATCTGGGCGATCATTTTGACGAAAGACAACCTCTGGGAGTTCATCATCAGCGAGTCCTTTCCCGATCGCCCGGTGGAAATCTTCGGGAGGCAGGAACTATTGCAGTTGCTCAATCAGTTCTTTGATCGGGCCATTCACTCTGCCGCGGTAGGCTATGAGTGGGCAGCGGAAGCGAATGCCAGCGCGGACAGTAAAGGCAAAAAGCTGGTTAGGGAGTTCACAAAGAGATGACTTGGGAAAAGGAATACACCGGAAAGCTGCGCACTGCCGATGATGCGCTGCAATGCGTGCGGTCTGGAATGCGGGTATACATCCAGCCCGGCTGCGCTGAGCCAGAGACCTTAGTGGAAGCCCTGATGCGGCGCGGGCCGGATGTGTACGACGTGGAAATCGTGCACATGATGACGATGGGCTGCGCTCCCTACGTGGCCCCTGAAATGGCCGGTCACTTCCGCCACAACGCGATGTTCATCGGCAGCAACGTGCGCGACGCCATCAACAACGGGCGCGCCGACTACACGCCAATTTATCTGGCCGAGATTGAGGAGCTGTTCGAGAGCGGGGCGATGCCGATTGATGTGGCATTGCTTGAGCTGTCTCCGCCGGATTCGCACGGGTTTTGTAGCTTTGGCGTGGGTGTAGACACGTCCCTCACCGCTGCCAAGTATTCGCGCTACGTGGTGGCACAGATCAATGACCAGATGCCCCGCACTTATGGCGACAGCTTCATTCACGTGAGCGAGCTCGATGCCGTTGTAGAGTCGTCGCGCCCGCTGTGTGAGCTGAAGAAGGCGAAAGTCTCGGATGTTCACATCGCCGTTGCCAAGCATGTGGCCGGTTTGATCGAGGATGGGTCCGTCCTACAGACGGGCATCGGTGGAATTCCTGATGCAGTCCTTCCGTTCTTGATGGATCGCAAGGATTTGGGAGTGCACAGCGAACTGGTATCCGATGGAGTAATGCCGCTAATCGAGGCTGGGGTCTTGACCGGTGCGCGCAAGAATTTCAAACCGCGCAAGATCATTGTTGGTTTCGTGCTGGGGACAAAACAAATGTTTGAGTTTGTGGATAATAACCCGCTCTTCGAATTCCACCCCACCGCTTACACCAACCATCCCCAGTTCATCGGCCGCAACGACAACATGGTGGCCATTAATTCCGCCTTGCAGATCGATCTGACCGGCCAGGTCTGCTCGGATTCGATTGGCAACCAGTTCTACAGTGGCATCGGCGGCCAGGTGGACTTCCTGCGCGGCGCGTCCTACTCGAAAGGTGGAAAACCGATTATTGCGCTTTCCTCTACGGTAAAGGACGACAGCGTTTCCCGCATTGTGTCGATGCTGAGCCCGGGTGCGGGCGTGGTCACGTCACGCGGGCTCGTCCGCTATGTGGTGACTGAATACGGCGTTGCTTATCTCCACGGGAAATCGGTTCGTGAACGGGCGAAAGCACTCATTGAGATCGCCCATCCGAAGTTCCGCAATGAGCTATACGAATACTGCGAAAAGACCAAATGGTTGCAGCGGCCCCAGGGAGTCGAACTTGCTACATCGAGGTGAGCCATGGCAGGGCAGGCAAGGGGCAAGGTCACGATCAGCGAGGAAGAGTGTAAGGGCTGCGGGCTTTGCGTTGAATCCTGCCCGCCAGGCTGCCTGGAACTCGCGGCAGAGCTGAGCGCCTACGGGGTGCACCCCGCGCGCTACACCGGGCGTGATTGCAGCGGCTGCGGGATCTGCTTTTATTGCTGTCCCGAGCCTGGCGCCATTACCGTCTATCGGCTGGTAGCGCCGCCGAAAGTGGCCGCGGCTTCATCCGGAGGCGAACATGCGACAGCTTTGTAAGGGCAACGTCGCAGTAGTGAAGGGCGCTATTCTTGCCGGTTGCTGCGCCTACTACGGATATCCCATAACTCCCGCCAGTGAGATCGCCGAGGCGGCAGCGCTGTATTTGCCGCAGGTCGGCGGAACGTTTGTGCAGGCAGAGAGCGAAATCGCCGCCATCAACATGGTGTACGGCGCAGCTGCGGCCGGGGCTCGCGTCATGACCGCTTCTTCCGGTCCCGGCCTCAGCTTGATGCAAGAAGGCATCTCGTATCTGGCCGGCGCGGAACTCCCCTGTGTGATCGTGGACGTGATGCGCGGCGGCCCCGGATTGGGCAACATCGCGCCGGAGCAGGGCGACTACTTCGCCACGGTGAAAGGCGGCGGCCACGGCAACTATCGAAATATCGTGCTGGCTCCTGCATCCGTGCAGGAAATGGCCAACCTCACCGTCCTAGCCTTCGATCTCGCCGACAAGTACCGTAACCCGACGATTGTTTTGGCGGACGGCTTCGTCGGCCAAATGATGGAGCCTCTCGACCTTGTGTTCCGCAAGATCATATCTCCTGAAAAACCGTGGGCCGTTCAAGGTACCCCTGAGACGCGTGCCAACCTTGTGAGTTCAATTTACCTGGAGCCTGATGAACTCGAGGAGCATGAGCGCCGGTTGGAGGCCAAGTATATTCGTGCCCAAAACGCCGAGCCACGATATGAACTTTACAAAACCTCAGACGCAGAAATTCTGGTCGTGGGATTCGGCATCGTCTCCCGTGTGCTGCGGTCCATGGTAGAAAAAGCGCGTGCGGACGGATTGCAAGTTGGCTTGTTCCGTCCCATCACTCTCTGGCCGTTCCCGTCCGCGGCTTTGGCCAAGGCCGCAGCGCGCGCCGCGAGCGTCCTGGTGGTGGAGTTGAGTAATGGCCAGATGCTCGAAGATGTGCGCCTGGCCCTGAATGGCAGAAAGCGGGTCGACTTCTATGGGCGCGTGGGCGGCAATGTGCCTTCGGTTGAGGAGCTGCGCGCGCAGATCGAGGAGCGTATCTCTCCGAGGGTGGACGTTTTCGCGCTTAGAGACGACTAGAAGATTCTCTGGAGGCCGCAATGGCCGATGAAAACAAAGTCGCGCTAATGGACGCCGAAACCAGCACGTATACCGCAGTTCACTCCCGGTCCCCAGTCTTCTACGACCTCTACGAACGCAAGGCCGATCTCAAACAGCAAACTCATTATTGCCCTGGCTGTGGACATGGCATCGCGCACAAGCTGATTGCTGAAGCCTTGCAGGATCTGGGGATGCAGGACAGCACCATCTTTGTCAGCCCTGTCGGGTGCTCTGTGTTTGCTTACTACTATTTCGATGTGGGCAACGTGCAGGTGGCGCACGGCCGGGCTCCAGCTGCAGCCACCGGCATCAAGCGCGCCTGTCCGGACAAGATTGTGATTTCGTATCAGGGCGACGGAGACCTCGCCGCCATCGGGACCGCCGAGATTGTCCACGCCGCCAACCGTGGGGAGAAAATCACGGTGTTTTTCGTCAACAATGCGACTTATGGCATGACCGGCGGGCAGATGGCGCCCACCACGCTGGTGGGAGAAAAGACCACAACCACGCCTTGGGGACGCCGTCCGGCCAACGAAGGTTTCCCGCTGCACATGTCTGAACTGCTGGCTACGCTGCAGGCTCCAGCGTATATCGAGCGTGTGGCCCTCTGTGACAACAAGAACATCATGCGGGCGCGGCGAGCCATCCGCAAGGCGTTGGAAGTGCAACGCGATGGCGTGGGGTTTTCATTCGTGGAGATTCTTTCACCGTGCCCGACCATCTGGGGCAAGGAGCCGGTCGAAGCCCGTAATTGGGTGCTCGAGAAGATGGTCCCGGAGTTTCCGCTGGCTGTCTTTCGAGATCGCAAAGAGCAACTACCGGCCAACCACGCGCCGCCGCAGCGGCCGGCGGAGGAAGTGTTGGAGACCGCCCGCGATGCGGACGGGCTCGCAGAAAGCAAGCTGGCCCAGCATTTTAAGCAGCTGACCATCAACGTCGCAGGCTTCGGTGGCCAGGGCGTGCTGCTGCTCGGGCAACTGCTCGCCGAAATGGGCATGAGCGAAGGCTTGGAAGTAAGCTGGTTGCCGTCCTACGGTCCGGAGATGCGCTCGGGCAGCGCTCATTGCTACGTGTCTCTGGCCCAGGACCGCATCGGCTCACCGCTCACTTCGCATCCCGATGTGTTGATTACCATGAACGAACTTTCGCTGCGGAAGTTTGCTTCCCAGGTTCCCGCTGGCGGACTGATTTTTTACAACGGAAAACTTCTGCCTTCTGACTTCACTCCGCCTGACGCGCAGGTGCTCTGTATTCCAGCATCCGAAGCTGCCGACAAGCTGGGCTCGGCTAAGGCGGCCAACATCGTGATGATGGGCGCATTGTTGGAGGAAACCCGTTGCCTCAATTCCGCGACCGCGGTGCGAGTGCTCGAGACGAAAGTGAAGAATCGCGCTTTGCTGGAAATCGATCTGTGGGCGCTCGCAGCCGGGCGGGACTTTGTCGAGCATCAGGTGAACTTCGGCCCGGTGAGTCAACCGGACGGTTTTGCTTAAAGCGCCGGCTGGGAGAGGAGATATCAAATGTCCGAGCGCCGGCCGCTGACACTACCGCCGCAGCAGCTGGACAAACTGTTCGACGCTTTGCAGCGGAAGGGCTACGAAGTCATCGGGCCGACACCGCGCGATGGGGCGATTGTGTACGACCGTCTTGAATCGGCCGCAGAACTTCCCGTGGGCTGGACCGATGAACAGGAACCCGGCCGTTACCACCTGAAGCAGCGCGAAGATCAAGCGCTGTTCGGCTACGCCGTGGGGCCGCAAAGCTGGAAGAAGTACCTGCACCCGGCGGAGGTGCGATTGTGGTCGGCTGCGCGCCAGGATGGGGCTTTCCGCATCCTGAACAATGAAACCCGTCCCCAGCGACCGTATGCGTTCCTCGGAGTTCGGGCTTGCGAATTGTCAGCCATCTCAGTGCAGGACCGCGTGCTGCGGGGAGACAAATATCACGATCCGATCTATGACGGCCGCCGGAAAGGCGCGTTCATCGTCGCTGTGCAATGCACCCAGGCTGCGGCAACCTGCTTCTGCGTGTCGATGGGAACGGGGCCGCTTGTGCGCGACGCGTTCGACTTGGTCTTGACGGAACTGGATGCGGCAGGAAATCACAGGTTCGTGGTGAAGGCAGGCAGTGGTCGTGGCGCCGAAGTGCTGGCGGAGATGACCACCAGTTCGGCCAGCGAAGAAGACTTGCGGCAATCAGAAGCTGCGGTGGAAACAGCAGCGCGCCAGCAGGTGCGCAGCATCGACAACCACGGAATTAAAGAGTTGCTCTACCAGAACTTCGAACATCCGCGCTGGGACGATGTCGCTAAACGCTGCCTTGCCTGCGCCAACTGCACCATGGTCTGCCCGACATGTTTCTGCACGACCGTCGAAGATGTCAGCGACGTGACCGGAGACCACGCCGAACGCTGGCGGCGTTGGGATTCGTGCTTCACGCTAAGCTTTTCTTACATTCACGGGGGTAGCGTACGCGCCTCAGGCAAGGCCCGCTACCGCCAGTGGATGACGCACAAGTTAGCGTCGTGGATCGATCAATTTGGCACCTCAGGATGCGTGGGCTGCGGCCGCTGCATCACTTGGTGTCCGGTGGGAATTGACATCACCGAGGAAGCCCGGGCTATCCGGGAGGCAGGAAACCATGGAAACTCTTGAGCGCATCATCGAGCAGCATCCATTCTTCGCTGACCTGGATCCTTCCTACATGGGCCTGGTCGTGGGCTGCGCCTCCAACCGGCGGTTCAAGGCAGGCGATTACGTCTTTAAAGAGGGGAGCGAGGCCAATGAGTTCTACTTGATCCGATCGGGGAGAGTGGCGCTGGAAATCTTCGCGCCACAGCGCACGCCAATTGTGGTGGAGACGCTGGGCGACGGAGATATCCTGGGCTGGTCGTGGTTGATCCCTCCCTACCTGCGGAAGTTCCACGCGCATGCGATCGAAGACACCGCGGCCATCGCGCTCGACGGCAAATGCCTAAGGACCAAGTGCGAACAAAATCACGACCTGGGTTATGAGTTATTGAAGCGCTTTGCCCGGATTATTGCTCAGCGGCTGGAAGCCACGCGCTTCCAATTGATTGACGTGTACGCCGCAAAGTGACCACTATGGTTGCCCATGCCAAACTCGATCCGATGATGCCGCAACCCTTCACCATGCGGCAGGTGACCAAGGAAACTTCGGACACGTTCACGTTCACTCTCGAGCCGCCGAAGGGAAACAACGGGACCCGCTTTCTGCCGGGACAGTTCAGCATGCTGTGGGTGTTTGGAGTAGGCGAACTGCCGATCTCGATCAGCGGCGACCCCGCGGAGCACGAGCGGCTGACCTACACGGTGCGTTCCGTGGGTCAGGCGACGCATGCGCTGGTGAGCAGGAAAGCCGGAGACGGCATCGGCGTCCGCGGTCCGTTCGGCACCGGCTGGCCAATCGATGCAGCGCATGGCCGTGACGTGATCGTGGTCGCGGGCGGCATTGGGCTGGCGCCTTTGCGTCCGGTGATTTACCACGTCCTGCGCAATCGGAAGGAATATGGGCGTCTGGTGGTGCTCTATGGCGCGCGCAGCCCGCGAGACCTGCTGTATCGCAAAGAGCTGGCAAGCTGGGCGCGTCAGCCCGAGACCCAGGTGCTGATCACGGTTGACTACGGCGGGATTGGCTGGCACGGGCATGTCGGGGTGGTCACCACCCTGTTCAAGTACGCGCGCGTGCAACCCGCTCGTTCGGTCGCCATGATTTGCGGGCCGGAAATCATGATGCGCTTTGTGAACCGCGAACTGGAAACTTACGGCCTCAGGCGAGAAGACATATATCTCTCCATGGAACGCAACATGAAGTGCGCTGTCGGCTTCTGCGGCCACTGCCAGTACGGGCCGCACTTTATTTGCAAAGACGGGCCCGTGTTCCCCTATGAGAGCATACGGCCACTGTTGGACAAGTATGAGCTCTAAAGGCAAACGCAAGCCCAGAATCGCGGTCTTCAAGTTCGCTTCCTGCGATGGTTGCCAGTTGAGCCTCCTTGATGCGGAGGACGAACTCCTGGGTGTGGCGGAGGCGGTGGAAATTGCTCACTTTCCAGAAGCCACGCGGTCGGTTCTCAAGGGGCCCTACGACATTGGTCTGGTGGAGGGATCGATCACAACCCACCAGGATGCCCAACGGATACAGGATGTGCGGCGACAGTGCAAAACCCTGGTCACGATCGGCGCTTGCGCCACCGCCGGCGGCATCCAGGCATTGCGCAACTGGAAAGATGTGGATGAGTTCGTTCGCCTGGTGTACGCAACCCCGCAATTCATCAGCACCCTGAAGCTCTCGACGCCGATTGCCGAGCACGTGCCCGTGGACTTCGAACTGCGGGGTTGCCCGATCAACAAATATCACTTGATCGAGCTGATCGCGGCGACCCTCGCGGGACGCAAGCCGAACATTCCATCCTACAGCGTGTGCCTCGAGTGCAAGCGCAAGGCCAATGTGTGCATCGCCGTTGCACGCGGCACTTCCTGCCTGGGCCCGGTCACGCAGGCTGGCTGCGGTGCGCTGTGCCCCAGCTACGACCGAGGCTGCTACGGCTGTTACGGCCCGATGGAAACTCCGAACACGGCGTCGTTGGCCAATCAGTTCCACATTCTGGGACAATCGGACGGCCAGATCACCCGCGCCTTCCGGGGATTCAACGCCTGGTCATGGCAATTCCGCAAGGCGAGCGAGGAGTATGAGCGCAAATGAGCGCGCAAAAGAGTAGAACCATTCGCGTGGACACCCTGGCTCGAGTCGAGGGCGAAGGCGCGCTCTACATCAAGATGGCGGGCGAGCGCGTGACCGATGTGAAGCTGAAAATCTTCGAACCACCTCGTCTGTTCGAAGCTTTTCTGCGGGGGCGCCATTTTTCTGAAGCTCCCGACATTACCGCGCGAATTTGCGGAATCTGCCCGGTCGCCTACCAGATGAGTGCGGTGCACGCCATCGAGCGCGCCCTAGGGGTGCGGATTGACCCGGCAGTGCGGTTGCTCCGGCGTTTGTTCTACTGCGGCGAGTGGATCGAGAGTCATGTCCTGCATGTTTACATGCTGCACGCACCGGACTTTCTCGGTTTTCAGGATGTAATTGCTATGGCAAAGGACCATCGGTCCGTGGTCGAGCGCGCCTTGCGGTTGAAGAAAATCGGAAACCGGATCGTTTCCCTGCTTGGTGGCCGCGAGATCCATCCCATTTCGGCGGCGGTAGGCGGTTTCTACAAAGTACCCACAAAATACCAACTGCGCGAATTGGTAGAGGATCTGCAGTGGGCGCTGGAGGCCTCAGTGGCAACCGCTCGTTGGACGGCCACACTGGAATTTCCCGACTTCGAGCAGGACTACGAGTTCGTGGCGCTTCGCCATCCCGACGAGTATCCGTTCAACGAAGGCCGGCTCGTCTCCAACCGCGGCTTGGACATTGATGCTGCTGAATACGAAGACCACTTTGTCGAGCAGCAGGTGAAGCATTCCAACGCACTGCACTCCGTGGTGCGGGGAAGAGGTTCTTATCTGGTGGGCCCGATGGCGCGCTTTAACCTGAACTTTGACAAACTGCCCGAAGCGGCGCAGCGAGTGGCTCGAGAAGTCAACCTTACGATCCCCGTCCGCAACCCGTTTCGCAGCATCATCGTGCGCGCGATCGAACTCGTCTTCGCTTGCGCAGAGGCGTTGCGCATTATCCAGGAATATGAGCCGCCAGCCGTGCCGCGGGTCGAGGTCCCCAACCGCGCGGGCGTTGGTCAAGCCATTACTGAAGCGCCGCGGGGCATCCTCTACCACCGCTATGCCTTGGATGAAAAGGGTCTGATCGTCACCGCCAAGATCGTCCCACCGACCTCGCAAAACCAGAAGCGAATCGAGGACGACCTTCGTGAATACGCCCCTCGCCTTGTCGCCTGGCCACTCGATGAGGCCACTTGGAAGTGCGAGCAGGCCATCCGCAACTACGACCCCTGCATCTCCTGCGCCACCCACTTTCTTAGACTCCGGGTCGAACGCGCACAGCCCGATGGAGCTTGAGCCATGCTGATTATCGGCTGCGGGAATCGCGAGCGAGGCGATGACGGGGCTGGCATCCTGGTAGCTGAGCAGCTGCAGGGGCTGGGCATTGAAGCAAGAATCCACGCGGGCGACCCTCTGGCACTCATTGAATTCTGGAGCGGAATTGAGAAGGTCATCCTGATCGACACAGTCACGACCGGAGCGCCAGCAGGCACGGTACACCGTTGGGAGGCGGATCAGCTGCCCCCCGCCGCCGTGGGCTCGTCCGCCTCCACTCATGGTCTGGACGTGGCGCAAGCGATTGAGCTGGCTCGGGGCCTCCACCGTCTCCCCGGACAGCTGCGCATTTATGGCATCGAGGGCAAGCGGTTCCGTCTCGGCGAAGACATCTCACCCAGCGTGAGGAGGGCCGTGGAACAAGTCGTGGACCAAATCGCTGCTGAAACCCCAGTGCCAGATCGTCAGCGCGCATTGATCTAAGCCGTTCACTTGTGGCTGCGCGGCGAATAGGCTGGATTGGACCGCTGGCTGCCGGCTAGAGGGGCAGCTCCAGTCACGGTGACATGAGCCGAGTCTGAGGCGGCATCGAGCCAAGTGGCTTCGGCCGCCGGCGGAATGAAACTCATGGCGCGCTCGGCCAGCGCGGTAATGGTCAGGCTGGGATTGACGCCGAGGTTAGCCGCCACCACCGATCCGTCACAGATGTACATGTTCTTGTACCCGAAGACGCGGTGGCGCGAGTCAACCACGCCGTGGTCAGGGGAATCGGCGATCACGCAACCTCCGATGCAATGTGCCGTGCCCGGAACATCAAAGAGGATCTCCGGAAGCATGCTCATCGGAAAGCCGCCGGTAAGCTGCGCGAATTTCTGCGCAAACTCGTTGGCTTTCGGAATGTACGTGGGGACCTTTTTGCCGCGGCTGACAAGACATTTCTTGAAGGGCCAGAACCATGGGCGCTGCCAGCGCATCTGGATTTCGCCCTCCAGCGCCTGCATGCAAAGCAGAATCACAAACTCCCGCGCCCAGCCCCATGGTTGCAACACGCGTACCGTTTTGAACGGGTGGCGCATCAGTGAGGCAACGACATTTTTCAGCCAGAGGGCAATGCGCTGCGAACCGGGGCGGCCATTGGTCAGGATCGTGGTCAGAAAGCCCATAGCGTCGGAACCACGTGGGTAACGGACTGCTTCAATGTGGGTATTCTCGTCAATATAGATTCCGGAGCCGATCGCAATGCCTTGCGACAAATCCTCGTGCCAACCCGGCATGCGGGCTCCGATCAGCGACTCGGAATTGGTGCGTACGTGTTTGCCGAGCCGCCTGCTGATGGCTGGCAATGAGCCCTTTTCGTTGAGGCGAAAGAGCAGCTCCATCGTGCCCAACGAGGAGGCGGAGAAGACCACGCCGCGGCAGGTGAACCTCCGGGGTTGCCGACGAATCCATGCCGTGGACTTAACGGTGCTCACCTCGTATCCGGCGCCGCCATCGTTTGCGCCATTCATTGGCCTGACGTCCACCACCTTCGTTTCGGGAAACACCTGTGCACCGTGCTTTTCAGCCAGGTATAGGTAGCCAAGGTCCAGCGTATTTTTCGCGTTGTACCGGCAACCCATCATGCAGCCGCCGCAGGCGATGCAGGTAGTCCGCGGTGGACCTTCTCCACCGAAGAATGGATCAGGGAAAGTCTGGCCTGGCTTTGCATCCGGCGGCTGAAAAATGCCCACTTTGGTGCAGTAAAAAGTATGCCCACACCCCACGGATTCTGCGGCCTTTTTCAGGAGATGATCCGCAGGTCCAAGGATTTTGTTTTCCGTGACCCCCAGCATCCGTGAGGCGGTTTCGAAGTGCTGTGGCATTTCCGCTTTCCAGTCGGCCAACCCAGTCCAGGAGCTGGAGTCCCATACTTTCTGTGGTGGCGGAAGCAATGTGCTGGCGTAAGTGATCGATCCGCCGCCTACGGCACAGCCATGGAGAATGGTGGCGTGCCGGAACAGCCGCATGTTGAAAAAGCCGCGGAGTCCAAGCTTGGGACGCCAGAACCAGCGATGGATCGACCAACTGGTGCGCGGCAGATTGTCGGGCGTCCAGCGCCGCCCCATTTCCATGACGGCAACTCTGTAGCCCTTCTCCGTCAGGCGATGGGCAGAAACGCTGCCGCCAAAGCCGGATCCGATGACGATAAAGTCGAAGTCGAATTGTTGAGTTCGGCCCATGGTGCTCCACTACCGATCTGCTGCCGAAACAGCTTCCGTTCTCAGCTGCCCCCGCAACCGCGAGTCAATGACTTCCCCGATCCGCCCCAAGGCCTCGGCGCTCTGTGGGACCTTGGTTCCAAAAATCTGGAAGTCGTGATTCATGTCCTCCCAGGTCTCGAGGACGACATCCGCTCCTTGGTTCTTGGCGCGATCCGCAAAGGCCTGAATGCTGTCGCACAGAATTTCAGAGCCCCCAGCCTGAATATAGATAGGAGGAAGGCCGCGCAGGTCAGCCCACAGCGGCGATACGAGTGGATTGCGGCGCTGGGCGGGGTCGCAGAACCAGTCAGCCCATTGCCGGAGCGCCGCCCTGCTAATCCAGTCGAAGGGCTGGTTGCCGACCATGCTGGGATACTCGGTATCGAAGTCCGTTGCCGGGGAGAGCGTGATGGCGAGTGCTGGCAGTGGAAGCTTCGAATCGCGTGCTGCTAAAAGCAAAGCCAATGCCAGGTTGCCGCCGGCCGAGTCGCCGGCGAAAACCAAGCTGCCAGGATCGGCACCGCTGCTCAGCAGCCAACTGTAGGCGTTGAGCGCATCGTCAAGCTGCGTCGGGAATCGATGCTCTGGAGAAAGTCGGTAATCCAGGGCAAACGTCTTGGCTCTCGCAGCTAGCGTGACCAGCGCAATAAAGTTGGCGTACGACTGCGGATAAAAGGAATATCCGCCGCCGTGAAAATATAGAACGGTCACGCCGGTTGGTGCGTTCTTGCCGGCAAACCAATTTCCCCTGAACTTCTCTTGTGCGACCGAGGTGATTTCTACCTCTGCCAATGCCGGCGAACGGATCACCACCGAGTCCAAATAGCGGCGCGCTTCGCTTACATCACGCATTTTGAGAGCGGCGGTCACCTGCCCGCTCAGCATTTGCGTGCCAACTTCGACGAACCAATTCCAACCCAGCTGCCGTGGGCCTTTGAGGAATCGGCGGACGGATACCTGAAAAATCGACCGGCCCAGCTCCGCGGCATTTCGTAACCGGTACCGGGTCGGGCCCCCGAAATGTATTCGGACAGCCATGCAGCCACCAGTCTTCTACGCGCACCGGGAAGGCCCGTCGGGAGAATACGCGGGGATCTCCAGATGAACCGGCACGTCGGGTCGTGGATCCGCGACCAGGGTTTGTACGGTGCCATCCGCGTATTGCCACCAACCGTGGAAGACCTGGCCGCCAGTGTAGTGAACTCGCAGCGGGCTCCAGCCGCTGAGGTCAAACGCTTCGACGGGTCTGGCTATCACACTGCGGGTGTCGAGGCGAAGCCCCGCGTGCAGCGCCTTGAGCGCACTCTCCTTGGCACTCCAAAGTAGAGCCAGAAGCCGGGGCCGGTGCGCCGCCGGCGCCTCCGCGACCAGCGCTTGCTCTTCGGCGGTGAAATAGTCGGAGATGAAGGCGTCACTGCGCGGCTCGATCATTTCGAGATCACAGCCCAGCTCCGCCCGGGCCGGCGCCACCGCACACAGCGCAATGCCGTCGCGGTGGCTCAGGGATATGGTCAAATCGGCTGGTTTGTCGGCGACAAAAACTTCGGGAGCACCGGACGGCGCCGGCCGTACTTCGATGTTCGCAAGTACGCGGGGACGGGCGGAAAGACTCAAGTAAGCAGCAAGCGCACGCTTGGCCGTCCAGCGCCCCAAGCGCCAATCGTCATGGCGCTTGGCAACATGCAGGCCCTCCAGGCGGAGTATTTCGCTGGCGCCAAGCCAATCGTTCTCCGCCGGCACATCCGCTTTGGTCTGTTCCAGCCAGTACACATCCATCAAATCCACCTATCCCTCTAAGCCGCTTCCACGGCCTCGATTACGGGTTTCCCGGCCTGCTGTGTTTCGCTTGCCATCCCGCGTTCTACCGCATCGATCAGGTAAGGACGCAGGTTGGCGGGCGGAATAATGCAATTCAGAGCGCCCACTTCCAGGGCCCGCTGCACACTGTGTACGCGGTCAAATTCGGAGGCCGTCTCGCCCAGCTTCTCGGAATGCACGATTTTGAAGAGTTCTTCCCACTGGGCGCGTAAGCGGCCTTTCTCCGCACCCTCGGCTTGGGCTATGGCCTGATTTAGCGTTTGCAGTCGCGGATCTTTGCGAGCCCTGGCGTCCACTTCCCCAGCAAAGACCACCGCCGCCGCCGGCGCACCCCCAATGACGGAAGCGTAGGTTCCTTCCAAAGCCGCTACCTCGAGGTGCTCGTTCAGCGCTCGCGAGAAAACGACATACGCGCCACCGTGATAGCGGGAGATGACGCAAAACACCATCGGGCCTTTGAAGTTCACCACGGCTCTCCCGATCTCTGCGCCGTACTCGAGCTGCAGCCGACGCATGGACTCCGGCGAGCCGTCGAACCCGGACAGGTTGGCCAGAAGCACGACCGGCCGGTTGTTGCTCGCGGCGTTGATGGCGCGTGCCACTTTCTTCGACGATTGCGGGAAGAGTGTGCCGGAGGTCCATTGGTCGGGCCCATCGGCTGGGACAAAGCCGAGCCGCAGCAACGGACGCGACTCGATGCCGATGAGACAAATGGGGTAACCAGCGAGGTGAGCATCCCAGATGACTGCCGTCTCCGCTGCCCGCATCCCGGCCCACCGCTCCAGCGGGGGGTGGTCCTGGTCGATGGCCGCCATCATCACCCTGCGGATGTCGAAGGATTTTTTCCGGCCGGGGTTGGTTTCGTCGGACAAGATCTCCCCGATCAGCGCGAAGCTGTCCTCCCCAGTCTCGCCGTGGGGATAAACTCTCACGTCGCGATCGACCGGGTCGGTAGTTTCGGCACGCCGCGGGAACCGCTCGCCCGGGGCGGTGTAGGTGTGATCATAGTGGCGGAATAAAATGTGGCAGGCTTCATCGATATCTCGGGCCCAGTATTGCGCCTGGCCATTGATGCCCATGATGCGGTCGTAACCGCCGATCCCCTGATTGTCCTCCGCCGAGATGCCGCCTGAGTAGTCCAAGGCACGCTTGCCGGTAAGCACCATGGCGGCTTTCGGCGTCATCACCAGAATGCCGCGGGTGTGCATGAGCATGGTGGCCTCGGCATTCCAGTAGGGCTGCGCCCCCACGTTGATCCCATTAATAAGGAGGTTCACCTCGCCGCCGGCTTGCGTGAACTCGACCAAGCGGCGCAGGACGCGGGCAATCCAATCCATGTTCTCCACCCCGCTGTCCATCGAGATTTTGGCGCCGGCTGAAATGGGGAACCACTCCAGGGGCACACCCATCTCCTGGGCCAGATCCAGGGCCGCAATGATGCGACGGCATTCCGCCTCGGCAAGCGCCCCCAGGTCTTTACTCGGATCTCCCAGCAGCAGGACCCGGGTCATACCCTCAGGATACCTGGCCGTAAAGTTGCGGATGACGCCAGCAATGATGTTGGTTTTGTTTTGGCCATAAGGACGGTCGACGGGAACCAGACGGCCGGCTGCATCAAGATCGTGCTCGACAAAGTCGCCCGGAGGGAATTCCGCCCGCATGTGTTTCGACGCTGGGGTAAGCATTTTGATGATCTCGTACGGGTAGATGAGCCCGCGCTGCCGCATGCGGACGACTTTCTGCTCATATTCGGCCAGCGGTTTGATGGGCTGCAATTGATCGGCGGGCCGGAAGGTGACGAGCATACCCCGGCCGCCCGGGCTCGAAATGCGTACTACCATATCGCGCAGTTCGCCGGTGGCCGGACTGGGAATGCGAGCCCGGACTACCACCTGTTCCAGTCCCAAGCCTTCCGTTGCGGGCTCCAATCTGCGCACAATATCCTTCAACTCGTCCCGCTCCAGAGAGAGGGGAGGCCACACATAGAGCAATATCCGGTTCCAATAGAGGCGTTGATTGGCAGGCCGCCGCGACTGAAACAGCCGGATGCTGGCGATGGCTTCCGTCAACATGCGCTCCAGATGCGGCAGTTGCACGACCCGGCCCGCCTGATTGCGCACCGGGGTCACATCCCGAACCTCGGCGCAGGCGAACAGCCGTTCATCTTTCGGGTTATCGCGGGCAACCGCATGCAAGAGATAGATATCCTCGACCGACGGCAACCGGTCAATCTTGAAATTGCTGAGGCGCCAGACGTGCAGCCGCTTGCCCATCATCGGGTGCAGGCCGCGGTAAAGCTTTTCCTCTTCATAGGCGTTTCCGGAGGTGGGGCGGAAGGTGAAGTGCTGCATACCGCCCACGCCCTGGCTGTGGCCAGGACTCGCCACTTCCACCACGACGCGCCGGATAGAACGGGGGAACCCGGCGTCGTCCAGCAGCGAACGCACTTCCTGTTGCGTCGAGTCGGGGTCGCCGAGCCAGCCGGAATGCCAGGTGTAGAAATCGATGACGATGTCATGGTCTGCCGGAACTTCCGCGATCAATGGAAAAGTCGCCTGCACCGCCTCCGAGAGCCGGGAATGCTCGGTGTGGGTCGTGAAGACATGAATACGCTTCCCCCCATGATCGTATTCAGCGGATGCGTAGCAACGCCCGTCCCTATCGAACGAACGGAAATTCTCCAGGGTGCGAATCCGGTAGTACCGCCAAGTGATCGCCTCAAGCATCAACTTGCGCATGGCGAGGTCGGCAGACCCGAACCGGCTGGAGAGCAGGCCCACCAGCGGTTGCGGACATTCCACCAGCGCGTGGGCTCTCTCGTGACGATCCACAGCATCGGGATTGGCTGCTATATAGGCAAGGTGCTCTTCCACCTGCTGGTAGACCTGCTGGCGTGCCCGCTCAAACAGTGGTTGATCGAAGTAGCGGTAGCGCACTTCCCGAGCCAGGTCAGTGACCGCCGGAAAGAGACCGTTGGTCATCGACACCATCCGGTCGAGCAGTGTGCGCAACGATTCTTCTGCGCGCGGCGCCAAAACTTCGGCGCGCCGCAGACGCCGCTCCAGCACGCCAAGGACCGGCGCGATTTGCTGTTCCACGCGTTGGTGCGATTTGCAGATCCACAGCAGGCTCTCTTCCAGCGCCGGCGAGCGATCCAGGGTCTGCACGCCGTAGTAGGCCAGAGCGCGGCGAAGCCCGGTCACAAAGGCAGGCGGCAGCCCTTCACCGCCTGTTTCCAACATACGCAGATAGGAAAACAGGTAAGCCTCGGCGCTGGGCTCTTCCCCGCTGGCGCGATGGTTCACCTCCGGCTCGCGCTGGAACAGAGAGCAGAGATCGACGAAGATGTTGAGGATCTCATCTTCCGCCTCTCGTATCTCGTCGCTGTCGACTGGGCAATTCTTGCTCCAATCGGCAAGCAGCCGCGAGCTCTCTTTGGGGTCCACATCAAAGCCGAGCATAAGCTGGCGGAGTTCATCCAAACTCTGGCGGCAATGGGCAAGAACGATTTCCTGGCTTCCATCTGGTGGAAGCGACTCGCCAAAAACCACCCGCGCCGCTGCCGCTGCCGTATCGTCACCGACGGTAGGATCGATCTGCAGCAACGGCGCTCCCGTGTCCACCTGCACGTTCGGAATCGTCATCACCTGACGGACTTTCCCGGAAAATGGGGCTACGACCTGCGTTTCCATCTTCATCGCTTCCAGCACAGCCAAGCGGTCCCCGACCGAAACCATGTCGCCAGGCTTGACCGCGATGGAGACCACGACTGCTGGCGCGGGCGCGTGCACCACGCCGCCATCATCGCGGTCAATCCGGTGTGAGACACCATCCACTTCGATCCGATAACTCAATCCTTGAACTACCGAGACGATGTGAAAGCGCCTCCCGAACGCGGTCAGCCAATATTCGAACTGACCCAGACGTTCGATACGGGTGTCGATGCGCGATCCATTCACTTCCACGCGGTACTGTCGCGGGCCGAGCCGGTAGGTCCGGGGCGAGTAGGAGTGTCCACGATAGCGGAGTTCCGCAGTACGGCCGACCTCACTCCGCACCTGCGGCCGCCCGCGCAGTGCTGAGGCATAGAATTGCGCCTGCTCCACTGCCAACTGCGCGTCGTAGGCTTCGATCGCGGCCTGCACCAGCGCCACATCCGCGTAACGCCGCGAAACGTGCTGTCCAGTAGCCGCCAGTTGATCCAGCCATCCGATATGAACTTCGCCACGCTGTACCTCATCGCGATTCAGCAATTCCAGCAAGAATGCCTTGTTACTGGCCCCGCCCCGGATAACCACCACGCTCTCGCGCAGTGCCCGCTGCAGCCGGGAGAGCGCTTCTTTGCGGTTTTGACCGTGGGCAATGATCTTGGCGATCATCGAGTCGAACTCGGCCGGAACCGAGTCGCCCTCGGCTACGCCGGTGTCAATACGCACGCCGGGGCCGGTCAGAATCCGGAATCGCTCAATCACACCTGGGGCCGGCGCAAAACCGTTGTCCGCGTCTTCCGCATTCAGCCGTACTTCGATGGCATGGCCGACGGCTTGCGGAGCTTCTCCCTGCAGGCGGCCGCCGCGCGCCACATGAATCTGCAGCTTGACCAGATCGAGCCCGGTCGTGCATTCCGTTACCGGATGTTCGACCTGCAGCCGGGTGTTCATCTCCATGAATGAGAAGGTCTGGCTTTCCGGTTGGTACAGGAATTCCACGGTGCCCGCGTTGTGATAGCCGGCCGCTTGGCTCAAGCGCACGGCCGCGTCCCGTAGTGTTCGGTCTTGCTCCGGAGACAGCGCCGGAGAGGGAGCTTCTTCGAGGACCTTCTGGTGGCGGCGCTGAATGGTGCAGTCGCGCACTCCGGCAGCCCATGTTGTTCCAAAATGATCGGCGATGATTTGGACTTCGACGTGGCGCGCCCCCTGGATCAATTGCTCGAGAAAAACGGTTGGGTCCCCGAAGGCTTTGAACGCTTCGGCGCGGGCGCTCTCAAAAGCCTGCGGAAGTTGGCTCGCCGAACCAACCCGGCGAATCCCGTGGCCGCCGCCGCCAGCCGTGGCCTTGATAAGGAGCGGATAGCCCAGGCGCTCGGCATGGCGCAGGGCGTCGTCCAGCGTCTCTACCGGCCCGCCGCTCCAGGGCGCCACCGGTATTTGCGCTTGCTCGGCAAGACGCTTCGACGCGATCTTGTCACCTACGCGCCGCATCACCTCGCCCTCTGGGCCGATGAATACAATGCCCATCTGGCGGCAAAGGTCGGCGAATGCGGCGTGCTCCGCCACAAAGCCCCACCCTACCCAGACCGCGTCTGCGTGCGCGGCTGCTAAGGCTCCTTCCAGCCGGCCGTAGTCCACGTAGCTGCTCTTGAGTTGCTGGGTGTTCGCGTCCAGCACTTGAGCCGGCCCAAGACATACCGCCTCATCCGCTTCGCGGACGAACATAGCATGGCGGTCGGGCTCGGTGAAGAGCGCGATGGTACGCAAGGCTATGCCGTTTTCGTGGTTGAATTCGCGGGCCGCATGGATAAACCGCATGGCGGCCTCGCCGCGATTGACGATCGCCACGCGTCGGAATTCGTGGTTCATAGAATCCTCGATCCCTAGAGCCTCACGGCACGTTGACTATGCCGCGACGGGCTCCAGCAACATCGCCGCGCGCAACGCTTTCACTCGCTCCGCATCCATAGCGTTGGGAACCGCTACGGTGCGGTAGCTGGTGAGCTGCAGGTAGCGGTTTCCGTTTGCGTCCACAAC
>Ga0209415_10005659_pt1 | contig 22408 bp, 17 predicted proteins | sample PeaSoiSIISIP2007_FD_187696 | JGI IMG/M metagenome (GOLD analysis project Ga0209415, IMG submission 187696) | Peat soil microbial communities from Weissenstadt, Germany - SII-SIP-2007 (SPAdes) (version 2) | ecosystem: Environmental > Terrestrial > Soil > Wetlands > Peat | place: Germany... | reverse complement strand
GGGGTCGGCCATGACCTCGTCCAGAGTGCCGGCGGCGATCTCCTGGCCGAAGTCGAGGACGATGACGCGGTCGACGACCTGGGCCACCATGTCGAGGTCGTGTTCCACCAGCACCACCGCCGTCCCGTGCTCCTCGCGCACGTGACGCAGGGTGTCGGCCAGTGCTCTCGTCTCCTGCACGTCGAGTCCGGACGACGGTTCGTCGGCCATGAGGATGCGGGGTTGGCCGGCCAGGGCCCGGCCCAACTCGACCAGGCGGCAGTGGCCCAGGCTGAGGGCGGCCACCGGGGTATCGGCCACGTCGCGCAGGCCCACCATGTCGAGGACGCGGTCGACGGAGGCCGCCTCGTCGGGCTTCGGTTGGCTGAGGTTCAGCAGGTCCTTCCACAGGGCCCCGTCCCCGCGATGGGCCCGCGCCGCGATGAAAAGGTGCTCGCGGACGGTGAGTTCGGGGAACACCTCGATCCGCTGGAAGGTCCGACCGATGCCCAGGCGGGCCCGCTTGTAGGTGGGCAACTTGTCTATGAACTGACCGTTGAAACGGACGCTGCCGCCGTCGGGGCGCAATTGACCGCAGAGACAATTGAACAGCGTCGTCTTGCCCGCCCCGTTCGGACCCACCAGACCGAAGATCTCGCCCGCCTGCACCGACATGGTGACGTCGTGGAGCGCCTGGACACCACCGAACCGCTTGGAGATGGCGCTGGCCTCGAGCAGCGCGCTGTCGGTTCTCGTGTCCGTGAGCACGGCGTCGTCACGCACCGGGGGCACCGGGAGTGACGAATTGGGTGGACGCGCCGGGGGCCGGAGTGGCCCCGGCCGGGCCGGGCGTGGTGCGGCCGCGCCGTTCGTCGTAGCGCTGGAAGAGCTTGGCGATGCGGTTCATCCACATGGTCTTCTGGAACTCGACGATGCCCTCGGGATGCTGGGCGTATGTCAGGGTGCCCACGGCGAAGAGGATGGCCTCCACGCCGATGAAGCGCGACGGGACGTAGAGGTTCAAGATCTGCTGAATGACGGCGAACCCCATGCCGGCCTGGATGGCCCCTTCGATGGTCATCGCCCCCGTGGTGATCACGGCCACCACCCACACCAACCCGATGGCGAAATTGAAGTCGCCCGTGCCGGCCGCCTCCTGGGTGGAGGCGTAAAGAGCACCGCCGAGGCCGGCGATGCCGGCCGACAAGGCGAAGACGGTCAGCTTGGCCCGCGTCAGGCTGATGCCGAGGCTGGCCGCCCCCGTCTGGCTGCCGCGGATGGCGGCCAGGTACCGACCGACCGTGCCCCGCTGGACGAGGGCCACGATCAACATGACCACGGCCAGGATGACCATGAGCAGGATGAGGAGGTGACTGTCCCCGGGATCGCCGATGGCGAAATAGCTCCCGGGACGGGGGAACGTGAGCCCGGTGGCGCCCCCGCCCGACCAGTTGTACTGGAAGAGAACCTGATCGGCGAAGATGGCGAAGGCCAGGGTGACGAGGGTGAGCGGCAGGCCCGACAATCGCAGTGCCGGCAGGGCCACGACGGCGCCGACGGCGGCCGCCAGAACGCCACCGAGCAAGGCGCCGACCAGGATCGGTACCCCGAAGTGCGTGGCCATCTGCCCGGCCGTGAAGCCTCCCACCCCGGCGAACGTGGCCTGGCACAGCGACAACTGACCGGCCATGCCCGTCATGAGGGTGACCGACAGGAAGATGATGGAGAACACGATGCCCAGGGCGAACGGGTAGACCCAATTGTCGGGGATCCAGGTCAGCGACGACACGATGAATCCGGCTAGCAGGAGCCGCCAACCCCACTTCACGGGGATGTCCAAGCGCCGATCGCGGATCTGGACCGAGGGGGGCGGGGGTGGGGGATCGACCGACGCCAGGGGGTCGGACGACCGTTCCAGATTCCTGATGCGGGGATTGAACAGCAGCACCCCCACCAGGACGACGAACGGCAGGGCCTCGGCCACATTCTGCTGCACCACGGTGCCGGACGGCAGCAACCAGACGAGGAGGTTCTGCACGATTCCGAGGACGATCGACCACACGAGCGCCAGGGGCAGGCTGCGGAAACTGGCCAGCGCGGCGGCGGTTAGTCCGGCCACCAGCAGTGTCGTGAAGCTCAGGGTCGTGGTCGGGTCGAGAGTCTGCGACTGGGGGAGCATCAGCACGCCGGCCAGACCGGCCAGCGTGCTCGACAGGGCCCAGGCCGCGGCGGCCACCCGGGCCGAGTTGACCCCTTCCAGCTGGGCCAGGCGGCGACTCTCGACCACGGCCCGCATCTGCAGACCGATGGCGCTCCAGCGGAACACGGCGACCAGTCCGGCCACCACGGCGACAGTGATCACTGTGGTGGCGATGGCCGTACCGTTCAGCGGCGTCGAGAAGAAGTGGGCATAGACGATCCGGGGGCTGAGCCACAGAAAGGCGATCTTCTGGCGCGGCTGGGGGCCGAACAGAATGGGAATCGTGAGTGGGATGGCGATGAGCAAGCCGACGGTCGACACCAGTTTGGCCGTCGTCGACGCCGTCGGGATGTGGCGGAAGAGGAACCGGTCGAGCGCCAACCCGATGGCGGGCGATATCACGAGCACGGCCGCCACGAACGCCAACCACTGCGGCCAGTTCTCGTACTGGTTGAGCAGGTCGTAGGCGAACGCCCCGACGAACGCCTGGGCGCCGAAAGCCAGGTTGAACACGCCCGTCGCCCGGAAGGTGAGTACCAGACCGACGGCGATCAGCGCATATTCACAACCCTCGGGAATCCCCGGGATGGCGTAGTTGAGGAAGTTGCTCACCGGGCACGCTTTATGTCAGAGGCCGGGCGTACCTGGCAGCGGTGAAACCAGCTGGTCGTTGTTGCCGCCGCACACGAAGACCTCGTCGTTCGCCTGGGTGAACACGACTTTGAGCACATCTCCCGTCTCGACCTGGACGAAGGCGGCGCAGTACGGCGGTAGGGCCGAGGTGTGGGCGTTCGTCCAGTTCACCGGCGTGGTCAAGCCTCCGGTGAACGCCTTCTCTTTGTTGATGGTGGCGATCAGATCCGCCTGGGTCAGCGGTTTGCCCGTGGCCGCCTGCTCCTTCAGGCCCTGCACGAATTGGACCGCGTTCAGGTACCCCTGGAAGGCGAGGTCATCGTACGTCCACTTGGGCTCGTACTTCTTCATGGTGGCGATGTACTGGTCCATGGCCGGGTACTTACCCGGGAACTGGGTCGCCACCTCAAAGGGGACGTGCTGTTCGAAGTAGATGACGTTGACCATGTCGGCCGGGTCCTGCGTCAGATAGTCCCGGTTGTAGCCGTTGAGCCAGATGGCGTGGAATCCGGTCATGCCGTTCTGGCGCATGGCCTGGATGACGGCCAAGTTGTCGGATCCCTCCATGCAGGAGATGGTCAGGTCGACGTGAGCGGCCTTCATGGCGAGGACGTCGGCGGTGGGGTTCGCGCCGTATCCGAAGGCGACGTCCTCGAAGCCCACATGGATCCCGGCCTGCTTGAGGCCGGCCACCACCGACTTGCACGCATCCTCAGATGACGCGGCGATGCTGTAGGCCATGACGCCCACCGACGTGGCGTGCAGCTGCTTGGCCACGTACACCTCGGCCGGTTGCGACGTCGAGTACTGGAGATAGGACCCGTACGCACCGAACAGGTTGGGGTGGTTGTTCCAGTCCTGCGTCACCACGTACCCGAAGGCGGGGGTGCCGCTCGAGGCCAAGAAGTTGGCACCGGAGAAGAAGGGCGTGCCCACGCCCACCACGGCGAACACGTGGTCCTGCTCGACCAGGTTCCGGGCTTGCGTGGTGTCGTTGGTCGGGCTGCCGGTGTCGTCGGCATTGTCAGCGAGATTTATCGTGCGACCGTCGACGCCACCCTGGGCGTTGACGGCGTCGAAGTAGGCCTGCACACCGTCGGTGATCTGGGCGAACTGGGCGGCCAGCGCCCCCGACGCCGTAGTCAAGCTCCCCACAGTGATCGAACTGTTCGTCACGCCCGGCGCCGAGGACGGGATGACGTGGGTGCCCGAACCCCCCGTCGTCCCGGTCGTCCCCGTCCCTGACGGGGTCGAGTTGTTCGAGCAGGCGGCGGCCAACAGTCCGACGGCCAGTGCCGTCGTGGCCGTCACAAGGCGTCGGCGGTGGTGTCTCACGGTTCGGTTCCCCCTGTTCCTGCCCGGAGTCGGTTGCGCCTTCCCCCTCCTCGCCATCGGGCGAAAAAGCGGCGCAACTGACGCTCGTGTCAGTTCTGGTGCCGGTCACTGTAGTCTTACCCCGCCTGATGCGCCTGGGCAGGCCACGGGCCTGTCAGGCCAGAAAAAGACGTTCGGGGTCGTACCGCCGCAGCGCCATCACCTCGTCATGGGTGACGGCGTCGAGCTCCTCGACTGTGCGCACCGCGTCGGCCTCCCACCCGCACACATCGGCGAGGGCACGGACACGCTCGGCCACCGACCCTGTCCCGCTCGGTACCGCGGCGATGCGCAGGACGCCGTCGTCGCGTCGCAGGACCCCGCGGTCGGTGACGATACGCGTCACTCGCCGACCGGGACTGGTCACATAGCCCACCTGCTCGACCAGCCGTTCGGGACGCGCCAGCGAGACCACGACACAGGCGGCGGCCCGGCTGGCGACGTCGTTGGCCCCGCCCGATCCCACCAGGAACGGGCCGCCGGGGATCGTGGTGGAGTTGAGATTGCCGTCCCGGTCGACCTGGGCGGCGCCCAGACAGGCGACCGTCCGGGTCCCGGGACCACCCACCACCATGCCGAGAACGGTGGAAGCGTCGGTCAGCATCGGTGTCCCGGGAAACACGCGGTGATTGAAGATGTACGGATCGGCCGGCGTCGGCGTGTAGCCCCACATCCCCAACTCGGCGGTGAGCTTCACCCGGTGACCGGCGTCGCCGGCGCGCGCCACCGCCACCCAGGCGGCCAGGTTGGCCACACCGGCACCGGCCAGGACGGCGTCGGCATCGACGGCGTACACCTCGCTCAGCACCTCACGGGCTCCGTACGCCGCCGCCTGCTCCCAGGCGCTGGCCGGTTCGTCCTCGTCGACGGGATGGGCGTCGGCGTCGGCCCGCCACGACTGTGGGTCGGTGCGGCCACCGAGCCAGGCCAGGCGCTCGTTTCCCACCCGGTCGAGATACTCGTCATGGGTGGCGGGCTCGAGGACCCAGTGACGGGCCCAGGCGTCGAAGTCGCCCCGGGTGGCGGCGCGCGCCTCGGTCCAGAAGCCGATGTCCTCGCCGTAGGAGCGGGCCGGCAGCCCGGGGGCGTACAGGCCGCCCGGGTGGGCGCCGAACGGCGCCTCCACCACGGCCAGCACCCGGTGGGCGGGGATCTTCGCGCGGTGGCCGATCCCGTCCAATCTGTCCACCACGTGATCGACGGTGGCGATCACACCGCGGCGTGCCGCCCACGCACCCCACGCCCCTTCGAGTAGGGGTTCCGACAGCACCACATTCCCGGCCACGTCGGCCACCGCCCCGTGGACCAAGGTGACGTCGGGGACCAGAGGAGCGAGCAGGCCCACGGGACCGAAGGGCGACTCGACGGTCGTGAAGCCGTCGTTGTCGGCCATGGACGACCCGTCGAGCGAGCCGGTGACGACGGCCGGCAGGCCCCGGGCGGCGGCCTCGAGCCGCTGGGTGAACGTCAGGATCGACCAGTGCTCGACCTCCACCGCCCCCGACGCGTAGGCCTTCTGGAACACAGGGTTCGGTGTGTAGGTGGGAAAGGTGTCACCGGAGTAGGTGGTGACGACCTTGCGCACCATGGCGCCCCGGAAGAACAGCGCCCCCAGGGAGCTGAGACTGACCATCACCAGCGTGAAGCCGGCGTCGGTTCCCCAGAACTGCCGGGCCATCTCGCGCGCCGCCGCCGTCCACCGGCTGTGGCCGCACAGGATCTGCACGGTGTCGCCCGGACGGATATGCCCTTCGACGGCGTCGGACAAAGACAGCTGCGGCATCGACGGTCCCGACCTCTACCCGGTCGCCCCGCGCTACCGGTTGGTCCAGCGCGGGGGCCGCTTCTCGGCGAAGGCGGCCGGGCCCTCCTTGGCGTCGTCGCTCGAGAACACCTCCTTCGAGATCTCCGACTCGATCTTGTACGCCTCGTGCATGTCGACGGCCAGACCCCGGATCACGCTCTCCTTGGTCTTGCGCACGGCCAGCGGCCCGTTGGCCGTGATCCGGTGGGCATACTCCTCGGCTTTCGACCGCAACTGGTCGGCGGGCACGACGGCGTTCAGCAGGCCCATGGTCATGGCCTGCTCGGCCGGAACGCGGTCGGCGCAGAGGAGGAACTCCATCGCCGCCGGGAACGGCACCTGACGGGGCAGCCGCACCGTCGTCCCGCCCCCGGCGAACAGCCCCCGCTTGGGTTCCATCACACCGAAGTACGCCTCGGGCACCGCCACCCGCAGATCACAGCCCCCCAGCATCTCCATCCCGCCCGCCACGCAGGCGCCGTTCACGGCGGCCACGATGGGCTTGTACAGCTTCACCCCCCGCAGCACGGCGCGGATCCCGTCGTCGATCCGGTAGCCGTCGAGCTCCTCGATCTCCCGGCTGGCGATCTCCCGTTGCAACTTGGTGATCTGCGGGATGTAGGTCTTCAGGTCCGCCCCCGTGCAGAAGGCATTGCCCACACCGGTGATGATGGCCACCCACGACTCGTCGTCTTCCCCGAAGCGGTCCCAGGCTTTGCGCAGCTGGGCGAAATGGTCCATGTCGAGGCTGTTCATGGCCTCGGCGCGATCGATGGTGATCCACACCACGTGGTCGTCACCGGGCTCGTAGTGGACGGGCACGCTATCTCCTCTGTTCGCGGGGGAGCCCGAGCAGGCGCTCCCCGATCACGTTGCGCTGGACCTCGGACGTTCCGCCGGCGATGCTGGCGGCCTTGCTCCACAACCACTGCCGCGGCCAGGGCCCGAGCAGCGGTGCGGCGGGGCCGATCACGGCCAGCGCCGTTTGCGACAGCTGCTGCGTCATGTCCGACCAGGTGAGCTTCACCCAGCTCGACTCCGCCCCCGGCTCACCGCCGCGGCCCAGGTGCGACAGCGTCCGCCAATTGTGCGTCCGCAGCACCACCAGCGAAACGTAGGCATCGACCAGCGCGTCGGCCACGGCGGGATCGTCGAAGCTGCCGTTCGACACCGCCTCGGCGAACAGCCGTGACAGATAGCCCTCGTGCACCACCTCCTCCTTGAAGGGAAAGGTGGTCCCGCGTTCGTGGGCGAGCGTGGTCGACGCCACCGCCCAGCCCTCGCCCTCGGGGCCGACGAGCTGGTCCTCGGGCACGAAGACACCGTCCATGAACACCTCGTTGAATTCGGCCTCGCCCGTGATCTGGACGAGCGGCCGGATGTCGACGCCGGGGGCCGTCATGTCGACGACGAAGAGCGACAGGCCCCGCGCCCCGGTCGTCCCCGCCCCGCTACGCGCCAGGCACATGCCCCAGCGGGCGAACTGGGCGTACGAGGTCCACACCTTCTGTCCGGTTATCCGCCATCCCCCGTCGACACGCTCGGCCGCGGTGGACAGCCCACTCAGGTCGGAACCGGCCCCGGGCTCACTGAAGAGCTGGCACCAGATCTCGTGGGCGGTCGTGATGTGCGGCAGCCACCGCAGGCACTGGTCGGCCGTGCCGTGGGCCAGCAGCGTGGGCCCGGCCAGGTTGATCCCGACCCGGTTGACCAGCTGAGCGGCACCGCTGCGGGCGTACTCGGTGTTGAACAGGGCCACCTCCACGGCCGACGCCCCCCGCCCGCCGTACTCGACGGGCCAGTCGATTCCCACCCAACCGGCGGCGGCGAGCTTCGCCTGCCAGGCCCGCCCCCAGGCGACGGCCTCGGCCAGGTCGTCGGTGTCGGGCGCGGCCTCGGCGTTGTCGGCGAACCAGGCCCGGACCTCGGCGGCGAAACGCTCCTCGGCGTCGGTGAGCGACAGATCCACCGGCGTGGTTCAGAGATCCCAGGCCTGGGCGCGCCCGGCGGCCGAGAAGGCCTCTTTGAGCGCCCTCTCGTCGTCGTCGGTGAACGCCCGATAGGCGTCATCGCCGCGCCCGCGCACGAGGAGGGAGTCCCCACCGATCCGGTCCGACCGGAACTTCTGATGGACGAGCGTGCGCGTGAGCACCTTGTTGGTGGGCGTGGTGGGAAGCACCTGGGCCAGGCGCACATAGCGCGGCCGCCATTTGGGGCTCAGGTCGGACTGGGCGTCGATCCAGCGCGCGAACTGCGCCGGCTCGAACTCCGCCCCGTCGCGCAACACCAGGGCCACCATGATCTGGTCCCCGGCGTCGACGTCGGGCACGCCGTAGACCGACGCCAGTATCACGTCGGGATGGCGCCCCACGATGGCTTCGATCGGCGCCGCCGGGAAGTTCTCGCCGTCCACCCGCAACCAGTCCGACGTCCGGCCGGCGAAGTAGACCCAGCCGTCGGGGTCGACGTAGCCGAGGTCACCACTCCAGTACCAGCCGTTGCGGGTCGTCCGGGCCATGGCCTCGGCGTTGCGGTAGTACCCCTCGAACGGACCCTGGCCCTCGACGTTCACCATCTCGCCCACGCATTCCTCGGCGTTCTCGAGCTGGCCGTCGGCGTCGAAGCGGGCCGGCGGCAGCTCGTTGCCGTCGGGGTCAACGATCTTGATTCCCTGCCGCAGCCGGCCCACCGACCCCCGGGGCGGACCCCCTGACCGGTCGAGGGCGATGGCGCCCTCGGTCGAGCCGAAGACGTCGACGATGGCCACACCGAACCGGTCGGCCACCGCTTCCACCACCTGGGGCGACCCTTCGTTCCCGTAGGCCAACCGCAGCGGGTTGTCGGCGTCGTCGGGCCGCTCGGGGGTGGCCAGTAGATAGGCGAGCGGCTTGCCCGTGTAGTTGAACCAGGTCGCCCCGTAGCGGCGCACGTCGTCCAGGAACCGCGAGGCGCTGAACTTCCGGGCCAGGCCCACCGAGGCGCCGGCCACCAGCGCCGGCGCCAACCCCACCATCAGCGAGTTGGAGTGGAACAGGGGCATGGCCACGTAGCCGACGTCGTCGGGGCCCACCCCGAGGACCATCGTCATCCGGTTGCCGGTGGTGAGCAGCCGACGTTGGCTGCAGCACACGGCCTTCGGCGCCGCCGAGGTCCCCGACGTGAACAGCAGGGCCCACAGCGTTTCGATGTCGGGCTCGTCACCGGGGTCGGAGGCACCCGCCGGCAGGGCCGCCAGGGCGTCGGCCAGTGACTCGCCCAGCGTGGGAGGGGGATCGTCGCCGTCGGCGAACCGGCTCGACATGAGCACCCCGCCGGGCAGGTCGAGCCCGTCGGCCACCGGGGCCAGCAGCTCCTGGTGCCGGGGCTCGGTGATCACCAGCTGGACGTCTGTGTACGTGATGTCGCGGGCCAGGTGCTCGTCGCGCCGGGTGTGGTTGAGCCCCACCAGCGCCGCGCCCACCAGGGCCGCTCCGCACAGGGCGAAGACGTAATCAGGGGTGTTGTCGAGCAGGACGGCGACATGGGGGGGCCGGGCCGGATCGAGCCGCGACCGGTACAGCGCGGCGAACCGTCCCGCCTCCTCCAGCAACTGGCCGTGCGTCCACACCTGGTCACCGAAGCGCACGGCCGGTCGGGGGGCGATGTCCGCATCGGTGCCGTGACGGCGCAGCATGGCCGCCGCGTTCGGAGCGGGCAGCGGCGCCTCACCCGGCGCCGGTGCCATCGCCACCCGCTCCGCCACGTCCGGCGGGGCCACGACGTGGGTGCGGGAGGCGCCGCGTTCTCTGACCACGGCGTCAGGTTATGTCATCGTCCCGACAGGTAGTTTCTGGAACCATGCCGGCCGCCCGGGAGCGACGGGGACCCCGTCTGCACCCCACTCTCGTCCCCACCCGGGCCGCCCACTACCGCCGACCGGGTGGTCCCTGGGACCGGGGCGCGCTCGAATCGGCCTTTCCCGCCCGTCGAGAGGCGGCCGTGGTCGACGACGTCGGCCGCCTCGACGGTGTCGCCCTCGAAGCGGCCGTGGCCCAGCTGTCCGGCCGTCTGCGCGCCGCCGGCGTCCGCCGCGGCGACGTCGTGGCCTGGCAGCTCCCGAACGGCGCCCCCGCCGTCGTCCTTTACCGCGCCTGCTGGCGGCTCGGTGCCGTGGCCGCCCCGCTCCACCACCGACTGGGCGCAGCCGAGGTCGCCGCCGCCCTCCACCAGGTCTCCCCCGTCCTCGTCCTGGCCTCCCCCGACCTTCCCGCCGCCGCCCTCCCGGACGCATGCCCCGTGGACGGCGGCGGGGTCGACGCCCTTCTCGCCCTCTTCGCCCCCGCCGCCACGGTGGCGGCGTCGGCGTCGCCGGCCCGGGGGAGCGACCTGGCCGTGGCCCTCTTCACCTCGGGATCGACCGGTGTCCCGAAGGCGGCGCTCCACACCCACCGCGGCCTCGGCTACAAGGCCGCCCTCATGGTCGCCGTCCACGGGCTCCACGAGCGCGACGCCGTGCTCATGCCGGCGCCGCTGGCCCACGTCTCGGGGCTCCTGAACGGCGTCCTCCTGCCGGCCGCGGCCGGCATCCCGAGCGTCCTCATGGCGGCATGGGACCCCGACGAAGCACTGCGCCTCATCGAGGAGCAGAGGGTGTCGTTCATGGGCGCCCCGCCCGTCTTCTTCTCCCAGATGACGGCGTCGAGCCGGTTCAGCGCCGGACGGGTGTCGAGTCTGCGGCTCGTCTCCACCGGGGGCGCCTCGGTCAGCCCGGCCTTCGTCGACGCCACCGCGGCGGCCTTCGGCTGCCGGGTGAAACGCACCTATGGATCGACCGAAGCACCGACCGTCACCACCTCGGGCCCGGCCGACAGCCTGGAGCGGGCCCGCGACACCGACGGCCACGGCACCGGCGAGGTCGAGATCACCGTCCACGAACCCGCCACCGGCGCCCGCCTGCGCGCCGGTCAGGCGGGCGAGCTGTGGCTGCGGGGACCGGAGCTCTTCGTCGGCTACGCCGATCCGGCCGCCACGGACAGCGTCGTTGCCACCCCGGGCCGCTGGTTCCGCACCGGCGATCTCGGTGTCCTCGACGCCGACGGCTGGCTCCGCGTCACCGGCCGCCTGTCCGACATCATCATCCGCGCCGGCGAGAACATCTCGGCCTCCGAAGTGGAGGCGGTCCTCGAGGCCCACCCGTCGGTCCGTCACGCCGTCGCCGTCGCCGTCCCCGACGACGACCTCGGTGAGCGGGTGGCCGCCTTCGTCGAGACGACGGCCCCCTTCGATCTGGCCGCCTGCCGGGCCTGGTTCACCGAGCGCGGTGTCACCCGCTTCAAGACGCCCGAGTTCGTCACCACCCTCGACGCCCTGCCCGTCCTCGCCGCCGGCAAACCCGACCGCGCCGCGCTGCGCGCCCTGGCGGCGAAGCTCAGCTCGTGAGCCCGGCCAACAGGTCGTCGGCCGACGCCGCCCCCGGCGGCCGGCCCTGCCGGGCCGCCTCGTTGGCGGCGCGCTGGAGCAGGGCGTTGGCCGGTGTGGGCACGCCGTACAGCCGGCCCAGCAGCGCGATCTCGCCGTTCAGATAGTCCGCTTCGATTCGGCCCGTCCGCCGCTCGAGGCTCTGCCACGACGATCCTCCGGGCCGCGGGCCGCCGCCGATGGCCTCGGGCCGGATCAGATCGCCCCGCCGGGCGGCGAAGTCCTCGTCGGAGACGAAGGCGATGCCGGCGGCCCCGAGGGCGGTGATGCCCTCGTCGCGCGCCAGGCGCGCCAGCTCGCTCAGCCGCGCCGACGGCCCGCACAGCGCCTCGGCCGCATTGCCCAGGTTCATCAGCAACTTGGTGTACTTCCATCGCATGATGTCTTGCCGGGCCTCGGCGTGAAACGCCGCCCCCCGGAAGGCGTCCGCCAGTGCGACCGCCATCGCGTCGGTCCCTCCGGGATACCGGCCCACGTCAAAAAGGCCGGGCACGGGCACGGAAAAGGCCTGGACGACACCGGGCCGCAGATGGGCGGCCGGGCACATCACGCACACCCCGTAGACGCGGTCGCGGGTCCGTGCCGCCATCCGTTCGCTCTCCACCCCGTTCTGCGCGCACACCACGGGCACGTCGCCGGCACCGGCCGCCTCCAGCGCGGCCAGGGCGTCCGCCGTGTCCTGCGTCTTCATGGCCAGCACGACGACGTCGTCTTCACCCCAGTCGAGCGCGGCCGGGCGGTCGACGACGGGGACGGCGACCACGTCCTCGCCCACCGGCGTCTCGATCCGCAAGCCGTCGTGCCGCAGCGCGTCGTAGTGCGCGCCCCGGGCGATCAGCACCACCTCGGTGCCGTGGGCGAAGAGCCGGCCGCCGAGGACGCCACCGATGGCCCCGGCTCCGTAGATCACGATCCGCACGGCCCCCGCCCCCCGTCAGAGCACGGGCAGGCCCGACTCCGCCCGCGGCCGCAGGATCTGCGCCAGACGTTCGCGGTGGAACCCGGCGTCGCCGAAGCTCATCTGGTCGAGCTGCGACCGCTTCAGAAAGAGGTGCAGGTCGTGCTCCCAGGTGAAACCGATCCCGCCGTGGACCTGGAGTCCCGACGCCATCACCCGGCGCGCCGCGTCCGAGCTCCACACCTTTGCCACCGACGCCGCGGCCGAGGCGTCGGCGTCGCCGGCGCCGACGGCCCAGCCGGCGTAGTACGTGGACGACCGCATCCCCTCCACGTCGACCAACATGTCGGCACACCGGTGCTTCACCGCCTGGAACCCGCCGATGGGTCGCCCGAACTGCACCCGGTCCTTGGCATAGGCCACCGTCATCTCGAGAACCCGTTCCGCCGCCCCGAGCATCTCGGCCGCCGCCGCCGTGGCCGCCCGGTCGAGCAGGTCATCGGCGCGTGCCGGTCCTGCCAACCGCAGCGCCGGCCTCCCCCCGAGCGCCAGCCATCCGACGCTCCTCGTCCGGTCCATGGCCGGTTCGGCCGGCGGTCGTTGCCCCTCCCCGGGGGCGATGGCGAAGAGCGCCGGTGCCCCGTCGACCGCGGCGAACACCACCACCACGTCGGCCGCCGGTCCGTAGACGACGAGATCACCCCGGCCCTCGAGCGTCCACCCGCCAACGCCGTCGGGCTCCGCCACCACCGCCCCACCCCGGCGCGACCAGGCCACGGCCCCCACGGCGTCACCGCCCGCCAGCTTCTCGGCCCAACTGTCGACGGACCCGTCCCCGAGCCGGTCGCCGCCGTCGCTCTCACCGTCGGCCACAGCCCACCCGAGGGCCCGACCGGCCAGCATCGTCCCGAGAAAGGGCACGGGGGCGACGTGGCGACCGAGCTGCTCGCACAGCACCACGGTCTCGACCAGACCGAGGCCGAGGCCGCCGCTGCTCTCGGCCACCTCCACCGCCAGCCACCCCTGCGCGGCCATGGCCGTCCAAAGATCTGTGTCGAAGGGCAGAGCACCGTCGGCCACCTGTCGCACCCGGCTCGTCGGGCACCGGCCGTCGAGCAGCGCCGACGCCGCCTCCTGCAGCGCCCGCTGCTCGTCCGACAATTCGAAATCCACGCCCGGAGACTACAGACGAGCCGGTCGGCCAGTCTGACCGTTGTGTCATGCTCGTGCCGCGCCATGGACCTCACCACCACACCTGACCAGGAGCGCCTCCGCCGCGAGCTCCGCGACTGGCTCCGCCGGCACCTCCCCTGGGACTACGGCGTCGGTCTTCCCCCGCGTTTTCACGACCTGGCCGAGGAGGTCGCCTTCGGTCGCCGCTGGCAGTCCGAGCTGGCCGCCGCCGGTTGGGTCGGCGTCACCTGGCCCGTCGCCTACGGCGGCCGTGGCCTCGGCCCCGGCGAGAACTTCGTCGTCCAGGAGGAACTGGCCCGGGCCCGCGCCCCCGAGCTCGTGGGCCGCATCGGCGTCAACCTGGCCGGCCCCACCCTGCTCGCCCACGGGTCCGACGCCCAGAAAGAGCGCTTCCTCCCCGCCGTCCTCTCGGCCGCCGAGCTCTGGTGCCAGCTCTTCTCCGAGCCCGACGCCGGTTCGGACCTCGCCGCGGTCCGTACGACGGCCACCCGCGCCCCCGGTGGCTGGGTCCTCAACGGCCAGAAGGTCTGGACGTCCTACGCCCAGTTCGCCGATTGGGCCGTCTGCCTGGCCCGGAGCGACCCGTCGGCCCCCAAGCACAAGGGCCTCTCCTTCTACATCGTCGACATGCACGCCGAGGGCGTCGAGGTCCGACCCCTCGTCCAGCTCACCGGCGAGGCCGAGTTCAACGAGGTCGTCCTCCACGACGTCGTCGTCGGCGACGACCACTTGGTGGGCGCCGAGGGCGCCGGCTGGCGGGTGGCAGGCTCGACGCTCTCCCACGAACGCGGCGTCAACCCCCGCCAGCTCGTCATCCACATGCAGCACCTGGAGGAGCTCCTGCGCACCGCCGCCTCCGCCTCCGCCTTCGACGACCCGCGACTGCGACGCCGGCTGGCCCAGGCCTACGTGGAGGTCCGGCTCTTCCAGCTCCACAACTGGCGGTCGTTGTCGAAGCTCGAACGCGGCCTCGAGCCCGGACCCGAGGGCTCCATCCTGAAGCTCTATTGGAGCGAGATGAGCAAGCGCCTCCACGAGCTCGCCCTCGACGTCCTCGGCCCCGCCGCCCCTCTATGGCGTGACGCCACCGACAATCCCGGCGACGGATCGTGGCAACGGGCCTGGCTCTATTATCAGGCGGCGTCGATTTTCGCGGGGACGAACGAGATCCAGCACAACGTGATCGGCGAACGAGTTCTCGGTCTACCGCGCGAGCCCGAGCCACCGATGCCCGCGCCACCGACGAAGGAGGCGGCCCGTGGGAGCCGATGAACCCCGGGGAACCGAGGAGCCGGTCGTCCTCTACGGGGTCGCCGGGGCTGTCGCCACCATCACCATGAACCGGCCCCGGGTGGCCAACGCCCAGAACACCGCCCTCATCGACGGCATCGACGCCGCCTTCGACCGGGCCGACGCCGACGACGCCGTCCGCGTCGTCGTCCTGGCCGGGGCGGGCCGCCACTTCAGCTCCGGTCACGACTTGAAGGCGATCCTCGGGCCCGATCCCGACGCCTGGGCCCAGATGCGCGACACCCCCGAGGGCAAGTTCCGTCACGAGCAGGTCATGTACGTCGAGAAGTGCCGCAAGATCCACGACTTCCGCAAGCCCACCATCGCCTCGGTCCAGGGCAAGTGCGTCGCCGCCGGCCTCATGCTGGCCTGCATGTGCGACCTCATCGTCGCCGCCGACGACGCCGTCTTCTCCAATCCCGTCCTCCGCATGAGCGGTGCCGGCGTCGAGCTGCTGGTCGAACCGTGGGAGATGGGGATCCGCCAGGCGAAGGAATTCCTCCTCGCCGCCGAGGAGCTCGACGCCCACGAGGCCTGGAGGCTCGGCCTCGTCAACAAGGTCGTCGCCCGCCCCGAACTGGCCGAGCGCACCCGCGAGCTGGCCGAACGCATCGCCCTCGTCCCCCCGATCACGGCCCAGGTGGTGAAGGACTCGATCAACCACGTCGCCGAGCTCAGGGGCCAGTCGGCGTCGTGGAAGTACCACTTCATGGCCCACCACTGGGCCCACAACACGGCCACCTCGCTCGACGCGCTCGACGCCCGCAAGCAGATGGGCTCGATGAAGGAGGTCTTCGCCGCTCGGGACCGGGGCGACGACCCCGCCCCGGCGTCGCCGGACTGATCGGCCCGCCTGTGCCCGGTCCCCTCGACGGCCTCCGGGTCATCGACGTCGGCACCCGTATCGGTGCCCCCTTCTGCGCCGGGCTCCTCGGCGAGTGGGGGGCCGAGGTGGTGAAGGTCGAGCAACCCCGATCGGGCGACTTCATGCGCACCATCGGACCGTTCGCCGACGGCTACTCGCTGTTCTGGGCCGTCGAAGGACGCGGCCGCAAGAGCGCCACCTGCGATCTGCGCACGCCCGAGGGCCAGGACCTCTTCCGCCGGTTGGCGGACACGGCCGACGTCGTCTGCGAGAACTTCCGCCCCGGCACCCTCGAGGACTGGGGTCTCGGTCCGGCCACCCTCTCCCCCCACCTCGTCGTCGTCCGCATCAGCGCCTTCGGCCAGGACGGCCCCTATGCCGAACGGCCCGGACTCGACCGCCTCGGTGTGGCCTACGGCGGTCTGCTCCACCTCACGGGAGAAGCGGACCGGCCGCCGGTGCGCCCCGGCGTCACCGTCGCCGACTACCTCACCGGTGTCTTCGCCGCCGAAGCGGCCCTGGCCGCTCTCTACCGACGCGACGCCACGCCCCGCCGCCGCGGCGGGGCCGGACGGGAAGGTGCCGTCGGAGCACCGAGCGGGCCGGGGCCGGCCGCGGCGGGCGGGGCCGGGCGGGCGCCGACCGGCACCGGGGCCGTCGTCGACGCCTCGCTCTACGGCTCAGTGCTGCGGATCCTCGAATGGACGATCGCCGCCTACGACCGCCTCGGCACCGTCCGCTCCCGCGAAGGAAACCGCCTGTCGAACTCGGCCCCCCTCGACAACTACCCCACCTCCGACGGCCGCTTCGTCTGCGTGGTGGCGGGAGGGGACGCCAACTTCGGCCGCCTCTGCCACGCCATGGGGCGCCCGGACCTCCTCTCCGATCCCCGCTACGCCACGTTGGCCGACCGGGCCCGGCACGGCGACGAGATCAACGGCGTGGTGGCGTCCTGGACGGCGGCGCGCACGGCGGCCGAGGTCGAGGAGGCCTGTGTCCGCTTCGATGTCCCGGTGGCCACCGCCTACACGGCGGTGGAGATCGCCGCCGACGCCCACTTCACGGCGCGCCACGACCTGGTCACGGTGGACGACCCCGTCCTCGGCGCCATCCGGCAGCAGGCGCCCTACCCGCGTCTCGTGGGCGAGACGGGCGCCACCCCTGTCGGCGCCCCTACGCTCGGCGCCGACAACGTCGAGGTCTGGTGCGAGATGGTGGGCCTCACGGCGGGGGAACTCGACGGTCTTCAGGCACAGGGCATCGTGTAGAGAAGCACGACAACGCGAGGGGGACGACGTCCATGGCACACGACACCGCCGGCAGCGAATCACGGATCGCCTTGATCACCGGCGCATCTTCCGGCATCGGCGCGGCACTGGCCCGTGAACTGGCCCGGCGCGGCATGACCGTGGGTCTCGTCGCCCGCCGCCATGACCGCCTGCTCGAGGTCCTCGAGGCGTGCCGCGTCGACGCCCCCGCCTCGCAGATGTGGGTGGCCGACCTGTCGGACCCCGACGCCGCCGCCGCGTTGGCCGTCGAAGCCTGGGACGCCTTCGGTGCCATCGACGTCCTCGTGAACAACGCCGGTGTCCCCATGCGCAAGACCATTCCCCACATCTCGGCCGCCGACGTCGAGCGCGTCATGCGGATCAACTTCCTGTCGTCCACGGCCATGACCCTGGCCCTCATCCCCCGCATGCTGGCGCGGGCCTCGGGAACCATCGTGAACGTCGCCAGCATCGCCGGCCGTTTCGGCGTCACCACCGAAGCCGCCTACTCGGCCTCGAAGTTCGCCATGTGCGGTTGGAGCGAAGGCATCGCCGCCGACATGGCCGGGACCGGGGTGAAGGTCCGCCTCATCCTCCCGGGCACGATCGACACCGAGCTGTGGGACCAACCCGACAACGACCCCCCGCTCTACCGGGGGGATCTCGTCCCTGCCGAGGAAACGGCGGTGGGCATCGCCGACGCCATCGACGACGACCACTTCGAGCACTTCCTTCCCGACATGAAGGCGGTGGTGGAGGCCAAGGTGGCCGACATCGACAAGTTCATGGCCGGCATGGTCACCTTCCACCGGTCCCAGCAGGCGGCGGCCGAGAAGGAGAGAGCGCGGTGAGAGCCCTCGTCTTCGGCGCCCCGCCGGCGCCCGACGAGAAGCGGCCGGAACCGGTCGACGACCTCGAACGCGCTCTCGTCTCCCTTCCCTTCGGCCTCCACACGGTGGACGACGCCCGCCTGCTCGGTCCCGACTGGGTCGTCACGAGACCGATCCTGGCGGGGATCTGCGGATCCGACGCCAAGCTCGTCATGGGGGACTTCGGCGCCGGCGACATCGACAACCCCATGTCGGCGTTCTCGTCGTTGCCCCATGTCCCGGGCCACGAGGTGGTGGCCGAGGTGGTGGAGATGGGTCCTGAGGCGCAGGGTGTGCAGGTGGGCGACAGGGTCGTCCTCAATCCCTGGCTCACCTGCGCACCGCGCGGCATCACCCCCGTCTGTGCCGCCTGTGCGGCGGGGAAGCTCAGCCTCTGTTGGAGCTTCACGTCGGGCAAGCTCGGGCCCGGTGTCCATGTCGGCGTGACCACCGATGCCCCCGGCGCCTGGGCCGAGCTGCTGGCCGCCCACGATTCGATGCTTATCGCCGTGCCCGACGGGCTGTCCGACGAGCTGGCCGTTCTGGCCGATCCCTTCGCCGTGTCGATGCACGCCATCCTCCGCCATCCCCCACCGCCGGGGGGCCGGGCCCTCGTCTACGGCGCCGGTGCCCTGGGGGCGACGAGTGTGGCCGCCCTGCGCTGTCTCTTCCCCGATGTCGAGGTGGCCGTCGTCGCCCGCTTCGCCGCCCAGGGCGCCCTCGCCACCCGTCTCGGCGCCTCCAAGGTTGTCGCCCACGAACCGCGTCTGGCTGTGGTGGAGGAATTGGCGGCGTGGTCGGGCGGGGTCCTCCACACCCCCTTCGACGGCCTGCCCGTGGCCCACCCGGGCGGGATCGACGTCGTCTACGACACCATCGCCAAGCCCGAGACCTTCGAAGTGGCCGTCCGGGTCCTGGCCGAGCACGGCACCCTCGTCCAGACCGGCGTGGCCACACCGGGTCGCTGGGAGTGGACCCCGGTCTATTTCAAAGAGCTCACCATCGCCGGGTCCAACGCCTTCGGCATCGAGGAGGTGGAGGGCGTGCGCCAGCACGCCATCGCCCACTACCTCGATCTGGCCACCGCCGGTCGCGTCGATCTCACCGGCATGCTCACCCACCGGTTCCCGCTCGAGCGGTGGTGGGACGCCCTCGGGGTGCTCGCCCATCAGGATCGCAGCGGCGCCATCAAGGTGGCGTTCGAACCCCAGGCCGACGGCCACCCGTAAGCGCCACCCGTAACGCACCACCTGTCGGGTGGCCCTGTCAAGCGCCACCCGTCGGCAGGCCCCGTCGGCCGTGACCGCCACTCGTCGGCGGGCGCCCCAGGTGGGCACCCCAGGCGGTATCCGTCGGTACGGATCCGGTCACCTGAGCCCAGCCGCGGTGGCATGACTACGATTCGCACCACCATGGGACCAGCCGGAACGCTCGGCGCCGGCAACGGACGGGCCGACACGAAGAGTGCCCGTCCGGCGAGCCCGAAGGCCACCTCGTCGACCAAGGCGGCGCGGCGGACGAAGGCGCCCGATATCGCCGGCGAACCGGCCAGCCGCAGGGCACTTCGGTCTCAGGGCCGCAAGACCATGCGCAACCTTCTCGACGCGGCCATGGTCGTCTTCGCCCGCCGCGGCTACCACGCGGCGCGCGTCGACGACATCGTCAAGTTGGCCAAGACCTCACACGGGACGTTCTACCTGTACTTCTCCAACAAGGAAGACCTCCTGCGGGCCCTGGCCGGTGAGGCCGGGGAAGTGGTGGCCGCCCTCGACACCGCCCTCGGGCCAGTGGGACCGAACGATCAGGGATGGCGCGAACTGCGTCGCTGGATGGATGGTTTCTCCGAAGCGTGGCAACGCTACGCCCCGGTCCTGCGGGCGTGGACCGACCTGGCCATGAGCGACGCCGAATTGTCGGCCCAGGGACATGCCGCCGCCGGCGGCGTGGCCCGCACCCTGACCGGTCGCATCGCCGAGGCGGGGCCGCAACCAGGGATCGACCCCAATGCGGCGGCCGAGGCGGTGGTGGCCATGGTCGACCGCTTCCACTACCTGCGGCAGTTCGCGGGCGAGCCCGTCGACGCCGGGGCGCTCGACACGCTCACCACCATGGTCCATCGTGCTCTGTTCGGTGGCGGGATACCACCGCTCGAGTCACTGGCCGCGGACGGACCGACGCGTCCCGTATCGAAGAAGGCCCGGGCCACCGAGGGGACGAAGAAGAAATCCTGAACCCTTTCGGTTCTGACCTCCGGCCCGGCGCTGATCAGACGACCCCGGGGGCGGACGTCCCGTTGTCGTCGGCGTTCTTTCCCCGCTCCCAACCGCGGCGGGCCCAGGGAAGGGCCTCGACCGTGGCCAGAATTCCGAAGGCGGGTTGGGTGAGGACGATGCTCCCGGCGATCTCCTCCCACGTCGCCCCAACCTCGGCGGCGAGCATGGCGTGACGCATCACGCCCGGCGGGTTGCGCAGGATCACCGTGCACACCATGCGGATGAGCTCGTGGGTCTTGCGGTCCGGGGCGCGTAGAGAATCGATCTGCGCGAGCCAACCGTTCTGGGCTTCGTGCAGCGCCGGAGCCACGGCGTGCAGCTCGGCCTCGAAGGGAAAGTTCCAGTCTTCGCCCGGATCATCCTGGCGACTGCGCTCCTTGGGACCCACGTCGACACCTCCTGGCCCCAGCATGGCAGAGAGCCGCGACGGGGTGGAGGCGACACCTACCGGGTCGGCCCGAGAGCGCGAAAGCGCTCGTACCGCTTGTCGGCAGCCTCCTGCCACACGGCATCGGGGTCCACCCGGTAGCCGACCCGGGCCCACCGCCGTGCCCCGTCGAACGACTGCTCCAGGCCGGCCGCCATGCGAGCCACGTAGGCGGCGCCGAGGGCCGAGCCCTCGTGCACGGCCACGACGTCGACGGGGAGCCCCGAGGCATCGGCCATGGCCTGCATCCAGGCGGTGACGCGGGTGCCGCCCCCGCTGGCCACGATGCGACGCGCCTTGATCTGGCCCAGATCGAGCATGTGACGGACGACGAAGCCCGAGGCCTCGTAGGCGGCGCGTTCGAGGGCAGCGGCGTCGTGGGTGATGTCGAGGCCGTGGAGGGAGGACCGCAACGAGGTGTCGTTGTACGGCACGCGCTCCCCGCGCAGGTACGGCGTCCACACCGGCACCCGGTCGGGGTGACCCCGACGCGGCGGTTGTTGCCCCTCATGATCCCCGCCGCTCACCCCGGGTCGTCGCGAAAGAGGTGGACGGCGGGTGCCGTGCAGCAGCGAACGGGCCCAGTCCACGAAGAGTGCCCCGGCGTTGCTCGGTCCGCCGACGAGCATCTTGCCCGGCACCGTGTGGGGAATGGTCCACACACCGGGCGCGTCGATGTGTTCGTCGACGACGGCCCAGACGATCAAGGTGGCCCCGCAGATCACGAGCACGTCGCCGGCGTTCTCGGCGCCCGAGACGATCTGGTCGCACAAGGCGTCCACGGTCCCCCCGGCCAGCGCCGCGTCGGTGCCCGTCACCGTCCCCGCCCGCGCCCCCATGGGCACGATCAGCGGCATCTGCGCGGCGTCCACGCCGAAGGTCCGCAACTTCTCGACGTCCCACTGCCCGGCACTGAGCAGCGAGCCCGACATCATGGCCACACCGGAATCGATGGCCGCCACCCCGCTCAGGGCGAAGTTGGCCACGGCCTGGGCGGGCCAGTAGCCGAAGGCATCGGGCGTCCCGGCCGCCGCCCAACGCAGGAATCCCTCGGCGTCGGGCATGGTGTCGCCCACCCCCGGCCGCTGCGACCCGCCGGCCGCCGTCTCCCACTCCGACTCGAGGGCCCCGCGACCGCGTCCGTCGCCGTAGAGGAGGCCGGGCACCCGGGGCCGACCCCGGCGGTCGACCGCCGTCAGGGACGGCACCATGGCGCAGACACACACGCCGTCCAGCGGATCACCGGGGGACCAGACGGCGGCCAGCGCCTGGAGCGGCCCCCGGCGCCAGGCCCGGCCGGCGTCGTGCTCGAGGAGATCGGGCGCCGGCGACATCAGCCGGTGGGGGACCCGGGACCGGGCGAGCACCGTGCCCGACTCGTCCACCGCCACCGCCTTCACGGCCGTCGTCCCGATATCGATGCCGACCGTCACCGAGCCCGGGTCCACGGCCGTCACCTCACGCGACGGGTCGCCGTCATCTGCGCCGATCCATGGCGACTGACCAGCCCGTCGGTGCCATCGGTGCCCGTGCCACCGCCGACACGTCGCGGGCTCCCCGTCACGTCGCTCACACTACAGAAAGCACAGCTCGGGCCCCGTGAAGGAGGATCGAGCTCTGGTCCGTCTTCCTTCTCAGTTGTCCGGGGCCGGTTCAATCCGGGGCCGGTTCAAATTGCGGAAGATTGCGCCCATCGGACAACTCCTCCCATGTGACCGCCACCCGCATCCCCACCCGGACGTCCCCCGGAGGGCACCCGACCACGTTGGACATCATCCGCACGCCTTCGTCGAGGTCGATCAGGGCGATCGTGTACGGCGGGGCGAGGTTCGGGTTCTGCGGGTTGTGCTCGACGGTGTAGGTGTAGACGACGCCAC
>Ga0209415_10005658_pt1 | contig 22409 bp, 20 predicted proteins | sample PeaSoiSIISIP2007_FD_187696 | JGI IMG/M metagenome (GOLD analysis project Ga0209415, IMG submission 187696) | Peat soil microbial communities from Weissenstadt, Germany - SII-SIP-2007 (SPAdes) (version 2) | ecosystem: Environmental > Terrestrial > Soil > Wetlands > Peat | place: Germany... | reverse complement strand
TTTGGGGGGCGCGGAGGGCTAGGCCCGCAGCGCCTCACGACGGAGAGGTGGCAGAGTGGTCGAATGCACTCGCTTGGAAAGCGAGCAGACCCCCTAAAGGTCTCGGGAGTTCGAATCTCCCCCTCTCCGATGGACGATGAGCTCGTCGATTTCCAAACGCGCGATGCGGACGCTTCCCGCGCGAAGGCGGCCGATCACGATCGTGCCGATCGCCAAAGCGCCGATCGCGAATGCCCCGAGGGCAAAAGCGCCGATCGCGACGGCCCCCAGAGCGCCACGGCCGACCGCAAGGGACTTTGCCTTCACGTCGTCCCGCCGTTTCTCACCCATTTCGGCGTACCACCCATCGTTCAAGTATGCGTAACAGCCTTGTTGCGGGAAAATCGCGATCGGCGAGCGGCTCCGTGAGAATCGCGCGCAACCCAACGAGTTTCGCGCCTAAAACGTCGGTAAAGAGCTGATCCCCGATGACGACCGTCTCGCGCCGTTTGGTCTGCAAAAGGCGTAGGGCGCGTAGAAAGCCGTTCGGGAGCGGTTTGAGCGCATTCGGGACGGTCGGGACCCCGAGGTGGCTCCCGATCGCCGCAACCCGCTCTTCAAAGTTATTAGATAATAAGACCAGGCGAAAGCCGGCTGCGAGCGCGGCTTCAACCCACGCTTGCACTTCCGGGGCGAGCGTGCGTTCGTCGTAACTGACGAGGGTATTATCGAGATCAATGATGATGCCGTGAATCCCCCAGCCCGCCAGCGTGTCGAGCCGGACCTCGGCCAGACGCCGAACGGCGAGGTCGGGACGGATGAATCGTGCTCCCGCAGGCACGTTCTCCCCGCTATCCCCGGACCTATCCACAACGCGCCCGCAAAGCCGCTTTTCCCCTCCACACGCCATCCACGGCTTTCTGCAGTTGCCCACAACTTGCCCCGAAGGGCCTCACAGGGCAAACCCCATATCTTGTGTCCACCGTATAGAAGCGATACAATATTTGGTACCGAGCGTCGTCCCTGCTTCGATGGACTCCCTCCCGCAGACAGGGAGTTTTTCATCGAACAGGTGTTCGACCGCTATCTGCTGAAGCCGCCAAGCCGCCTGTGAGGGAACGCGCCATGAAATTCCGCCGGATCTTTTCGGCCGAGGGGGATGCCTACGCCGGGGTAACCTTCGAGCCCAAGACCTCACGTATCGTCAATCCCGACGGCTCCGTGATCTTCGAGGCCAAGGACGTGATGGTCCCCGCCGGCTGGTCCCAGGTCGCCGTCGATGTCATCGCCCAGAAATATTTCCGCCGCGCGGGCGTCCCGAAGGCCCTGCGCGCCACCCCCGAAGACGGGATCCCCGAATGGCTCTGGCCGAGCGGGCCCGATGAGGCCGAACTCGAGCTGCTGCCCCGAGCCGAGCGCTTCGGCGGCGAGACCGACTCCCGTCAGGTCTTCCACCGCCTGGCCGGGACGTGGACGTACTGGGCGTTCAAGCACGGTTACTTCGATAGCGAGGCGGACGCGCGGATCTACTACGATGAGATGTGCGCGATGCTCGCGCGCCAAATCGGCGCGCCCAACTCGCCGCAGTGGTTCAACACGGGCCTCTTCTGGGCGTACGGAATCGCGGGTCCCGCTCAAGGTCACTATTTCGTGGATCCCCGTTCCCTCGAACTAACGCGCTCGGTCAACGCCTACGAACATCCGGCACCGCATGCGTGCATGCCGTATCGCGCGCTCGTTACGACGCCCGACGGCCCCATCCCGATCGGGAAGATCGTCGAGCGCGAGCTCGTCGGTTTGCCCGTCTATGACTGGAGCGGCGTGACGAAGGTGACCGCCGTAAAACACAACGGCGTCAAATCCGTCTATCGCATCCGGCTCGCCAACGGGAACTTCATCGAAGCGACCAGCGATCACGTCGTCCTCGTCCACAATGAGCTCGAGCAGCGTAACGCGTGGCTCTACGTTCATGAGCTCAATGCGGGAATGCTCATGCTGCAGCGCAGTGACGCATCGCGGTCGGGCCTGGCTTCGAAAGAACGGCGCGAGGCCGGCGGGACGAGCGTCGCGACGCGCGCGCAGGTGGCGACGCTGATCCCCGTCGCGATCGTCGGGATCGACTATGTCGCCGACGAGGATGTCTACGACATCGAGACCGCGACGCACACGTTCCTGACGAACGGCATCGTCGTCCACAACTGCTTCATTCAAAGCATCAGCGACGATCTCGTCAACGAAGGCGGAATCATGGATTTGTGGGTCCGGGAAGCGCGGATCTTCAAGTTCGGGTCGGGTTCGGGCACGAATTTCTCAGCCATCCGCTCGGAGGGTGAGCGGCTCTCAGGCGGCGGGACGAGCTCAGGTTTGATGTCCTTCCTGAAGGTCGGCGACCGCGCCGCCGGCGCGATCAAGAGCGGCGGGACGACGCGGCGCGCGGCCAAGATGGTCGTCCTCAACCTCGACCATCCCGACATCGAAGAGTTCATCACCTGGAAGGTCAAGGAAGAGCAAAAGGTCAGCGACCTCGTCGCCGGCTCGATCGCCTGCGAGAAGCATCTCAACGCGATCATGAAAGCGGCAAACGATCAGGCCGTTCCTGAGGCGGCGCGGCTCGACCCGGCGCTCAATCCGGGATTGCGCAGTGCGATGCGCGCGGCCCTCGCTGCCGGCATTCCGCAAGCCAACGTGCAGTATGCGCTCGACTTCGCGCGCCAAGGCTACAAGTCGCTCGAGGTCGATACCTTGACGACGGACTGGGATAGCGAAGCCTATCTGACCGTCTCGGGCCAGAACTCGAACAACTCCGTTCGCGTCCCCAACGACTTCTTCTCTCGTCTCGACGAGGACGGCGATTGGGAGCTCAAGCGCGTCACCGACGGCCGCGTCTCCAAGACGATGAAAGCCGCCGATCTTTGGGAGAAGGTCGCCGTTTCGGCCTGGCAATGCGCCGACCCCGGCGTCCAGTACGACACGACGATCAACGACTGGCACACCTGCCCGGTCGATGGTCTTATTAACGCAAGTAATCCGTGCAGCGAGTACCTTTTCCTAGATGATACGGCGTGCAACTTGGCATCGTTGAATCTCACGAAATTCTTGCGCCCCGACGGCCAGTTCGACGCGCACCTGCTCGCGGAGGTCTCACGCACCTGGACGTTTACGCTCGAAGTCAGCGTCCTGATGGCCCAATTCCCCTCGAAGCTGATCGCCCAGAAGTCGTACGACTTCCGAACGCTCGGTCTCGGATACGCGAACATGGGAACGTTGCTGATGCGAATGGGGTTGCCGTACGACTCGGAGGAAGGCTTCGGCTGGTGCGGCGCCATTACGGCACTTATGACGGGTGCGGCTTATCGCACGTCGGCTGAAATGGCGCAACAGCTGGGCACGTTCCCTGCGTATCAACGCAATCGCGACCATATGCTTGCGGTAATGCAGAATCATCGCCGCGCCGCGTATCAAGCGCCCGATGATCAATACGAGGGCATCGCTGTGCGGCCGACAACGCATGCACCGACGCTCTTTACCCAAGAGACATGGGAGCTTGCGCGCTCGATGTGGGACCAAGCCCTAGTCGTTGGTGAATCCGCGGGCTATCGCAACGCACAGGTCACTTGTATCGCACCGACGGGCACTATAGGGCTGGTCATGGACTGCGATACGACCGGTGTCGAGCCCGACTTCGCGCTCGTGAAGTTCAAGAAGCTGGCCGGCGGCGGTTACTTCAAGATCGTCAATCAGTCGGTCGAGCCGGCGTTACGCAAACTGGGCTACACGAACGAGCAGATCGAGGCGATCGAGATCTTCGCGAAAGGCACCGGTTCACTCGAAGGCACTCCGCACGTCAACCGGGCGACGCTGAAAGCGAAGGGCTTTACCGACGAAGCACTTGCGAAGATCGAGGCTGGACTCCCTAGTGCATTCGAGCTGACGTTCGCCTTCAACAAGTTCGTGCTCGGCGAAGACTTTTGCACGAATGCCCTCGGCATCCCGGCGGAAAGACTCAATGACTTCTCCTTCTCGCTCTTGCGCGACGGCCTCGGCTTCACTCAGCAGCAGATCGACGAGGCCTCGGACGTGATCTGTGGGCGGATGACGTTGGAAGGCGCGCCGGATCTGAAGGACGAGCACTTGCCGGTTTTCGACTGCGCGACCCCGTGCGGCAAACATGGCGCACGCTACATCCGGCCGCTCGCACACGTCGATATGATGGCAGCGGCGCAGCCGTTCATCAGCGGCGGGATCAGCAAGACGATCAATCTCCCGCAGAATGCGACGATCGCCGACGTCAAAGAGGCGTACCGGTACTCGTGGGAGCGCGGGGTCAAGGCGGTCGCGCTCTATCGCGACGGCTCGAAGCTCTCGCAACCACTCGCAGGCAGCTACGATCTGGGGACCGACGAAACGGGCGAAGCGCCGGCTGCGTACGACACGCCGCTCAAAGTCGCGGAGAAGATCATCTACCGCTACATCGCTAAACGGCGGCGCATGCCGGATCGGCGCGGCGGCTATACGCAGAAGGCCGTCGTCGGCGGTCACAAGGTCTACCTGCGGACCGGCGACTACGACGACGGAACGCTCGGCGAGATTTTCATCGACATGCACAAGGAAGGCGCGGCCTTCCGCTCGCTGATGAACAACTTCGCGATCGCGGTCTCGCTGGGCTTGCAGCACGGCGTCCCGCTCGAGGAATACGTCGAGGCCTTCACGTTCACGCGCTTCGAGCCCAACGGTCCGGTCGTCGGCCACGACAACATCAAGATGGCGACCTCCATCATCGACTACATCTTCCGCGAGCTCGCGGTGAGCTATCTCGGCCGCTACGATCTCGCGCAGGTGCAGCCCGACATGTCGGTCGACGCGATGGCGCCCGAACCCGAGTACACGACCCAGGAAGAGGTCGAGGTCCGCTATACCCAAACGCCGCCAAAGGCGCTCCAGGACAAGTTGCATCCGCAGAGCACGCACATGCGGCCTGCTCTAACGGATCGGCCGCCGGTGCAGCCGGAAGTCCGCGAATCCGTCGCGACCGTAGCGCGGCCGGCCGGGCCAAACGGATCGATGACCACCATAACCTTGACCCGTAGCGAAACGATCCGTATGGCGATCGCCAAAGGCTACAGCGGCGACGCCTGCAACGACTGCGGCCAGTTCACCCTCGTGCGCAATGGCACGTGCCTGAAGTGCGACAGCTGCGGCGCAACGAGCGGGTGTAGTTAGTAACGCTAATTATTAAGAACGCGCACTGAAGCGTAATTCTTCGTGACACCGTAACTAGAGTGGACGGCCGTCTCGGACCGCCGTCCACTTTTCGCATTGACGAGGGCCAGGGCTGGAAAGAGCCCGTTTCGCGTCGAAACGCCGCGTCATGGCGAAAATCTCGGATCAAAGCAAGAAATGAGCAAGACCGCTTCCAAGATTCGCTTCAGAGCGACACTTCTCGAGCCCGCGGCGACCACGAAGGCCGACTCTTGGACCTTTCTCGCCCTACCGAAGAGCGCCAGTACGAAGCTTCCCTCGCGGGGCATGACCTCGGTTGAAGGCACCATCAACGGCTTCCCCTTTCGAGCCACGCTCGAGCCGGACGGCCAAAGGGGGCACTGGCTGAAGGTGAATGGGAAGATGCGCGAGGCGGCCGGCGCGGACGCCGGTGACGTCGTCACGCTGGAGATCGTGCCGACGGCAGCGGAACCGGAAGCCAGGGTACCCGCAGACCTGCGGAAGGCTCTCGCAGCCGATCCAAAAGCGTGGGCGCTGTGGTCGGACATCACGCCGATTGCGCGCAGAGATTGGATCCAATGGATCGTCTCCGCCAAGCAACCGGAGACCCGCGCGCGTCGGATCGCCAACGGCTGCGCGATGCTCGCTTCGGGGAAGCGACGCGTTTGCTGCTTCGATCGGTCCGGGTTCTACAGCAATGGCCTCAGCCGCCCCGAAGCGAAGAAGTCGAATAACTCAAGGCGCTAAAGCCCGCTTGGGCAAGGTGCGCGGAGTTGGAAGCGAGCGTCTTTGCCATGAAGCCCAGCGTTACTATCATGTCGATCACCGACGTCGAGCTCTTGAAGGCCGGGATCGGGCGCGAAGGCAGCATGGCCGTAAAGCAGTTTCCGCTCGATACCGGCGTTCCCGGCGTTGATATGGAGTTTTCGTGGAATTCCTACGCGAAAGGCTACGGCACGCCGCGACATAAGCATACGTTCGATCAAGTTCGCTTCGCGCTCGAAGGCAATCGCGAGATCAAGGACGGCTATTTGAAGCCTGGCGATTGCGGCTTCTATCCCGAAGGCGTCTCATACGGGCCGCAGATGCAAACCGAACCAAGCACCGGTTTAGGCCTTCAGTTTCAAGGCGCGGCCGGAATCCCGTACATGAGGCACGCCGATCTGATGAAAGCGGAGAGGGCGCTCAAAGCCGAAGGCGGCACGTTCGAGGGCGGCGTCTATACGCGCATTCTTCCCGATGGCCGCAAGATCACGAAAGACGGCCATGCCGCGTGCTTTGAATATTTGACCGGCAAGAAGATCGAGTTTCCCACGCCACGCTTCTCAGCGCCGATCGTCATGCACTCAGCGGCGGCGCAATGGACTGCCGATCGTAAGCTCCCAGGCGTCGAGCACAAGTACTTGGGCTCGTTCGGCGTGCGGCGCTCGGGCCTGCGTCTAACGCGGCTTAAACCGGGCGCCACGCTGCCGGCGCACGTGCAAGAAGATGCGGAGATTCGATATCTGATCGAAGGCTCGATCACCTATGACGGTAAGATGTGGCAAGGCGGCGAGACCGCAGACCTCGGCACCTACCTGTGGATTCAGGCAGGCGCCGAGGTGCTCGAGATCGCGTCGACAACCGGCGGCACGTTTTTCGTCATCGAACTTCCAATGCTCGCCGACATCGCGGCAGAACAAGCGCGCGCAAACACCGGCGCACAAAACGTAGAGATCCGCGAACCGCAGCCCGCCTGACGCGACCTTACTAAAAGCCCTTCGTCACCAAATCGGACGCTTTAACGGCGGTCGAAAGCATCCCGCTCTGCAATCCCGCATCGAGAGGCGGTTGGATGAGCCGCGTATCGAGCGCCCCGACGGTATACGTCGCGCGGCGCATCATGCGAAACACCGCCGGATCGCCCTTAGCGTACTTGGCCAAGATTGCCGCGGATTCGTCGCGGTGACTGTTCGCCCAGCGGCCAGCTTCGTAAATTGCATCAGCAAAGCGCCGCGCGAGGTCCGGGTTAGCCTTGAGCCACTCGGTGCGTCCGATCCACACGCCGATAAAAAACCGCGGCGCGACGGCAGCAAACGGATCGCCGAAGATTCGCGCCTCGCTCTGCAGCGACTGCGTCATGATCGGTTCCGGCGGCGTAGCGGCATCGATGCGGCCTTGCGCGAGGGCACCGAGCATCAGCGGCGGCGGATTGACCTCGACGTACTTCACCTTTGCCGGATCCGCGCCGTTCTTCTGAAGCCAGATCGTCATCGCGGCTTGCAGCTGATCGCCGAGCCCCGGCAAGCCGACCGTCTTGCCTTCTAGATCTTTGGGCGTACGCAGCGGCGAATTCTTCGGAACCACGAGCAGCGTCGCGGGCGACGCTGCGGTGTACAGTCCGCCGCCCGCGAAGATCGAGACGGGAACGCCCTTCAGGTACGCCTGTGCAACCGACACGGGGTTCGCAACGCCGATGTCCACGCTGTTGCCGGCGAGCGCCGCGAGCGCGATCGCGCCGGCGTTGTTCACGACGAACTCGACGTTGATACCGTGCTTCTTGAAGAAGCCCATATCTTGGGCGTAATACGCTTCGCCGTATGAATCGGTTGGGAAACAAGCCAGGCGCAAAACCGGGCCGGTTTGCGCGCCGGTGGGAAGCGCGGCGGCAACGAACAACGCCACGAAGCTAAAAAGCAGGCGCAGGTTTTTCATCGTTGGGTTCTCATTTCGATGGCGACGGGCGAATGCCGCTCAAGTAGGGCAGCGCAACCCACGTTCGCGAAGATGACACGATGCGAATTAGAGTCATCGGCACCGGGCCGATCTACGATGAAACGCGGGCGATCTGCGCGCGGCGCGGGCACGAGCTCGTTGAGGAGCGGCCGTACGATCTCATCGTTCTCGCCAACGTCACGCGGATCCTGAAAGCTCCGGAGATCGCGGAGGCCGGCCTTGGCGTTCTGTGCTTCCATCCGAGCGTGCTGCCACGCCATCGCGGCGGCGATGCGGTGTACTGGACCTTCAAGATGGGTGATAAAGAAAGCGGCGTTACTTGGTTCTGGGTCGATGAGGGGATCGACACGGGCCCGATCGCGATCCAGGCCGCAGTTCCGATTCCCGCCGAGAGCTCCCCATCGAAACTCTACTATGAAACCCTGGTCTCCCTCGGGGCGCGTCTTTTCGACGAACTACTCGCGAGACTCGAGCGTGGTGAGCGTCCGAGCACCGTGCAAGACGAGTCCCTGGCAACGTACGAACCGCTACGGCCGCCTAAGCCGACGGAGCAGCCTGCAGGCTGACGTCGCCGGGTTCGCCATCCTGGAGAATATAACCGAAGTGGAGCGTCGTGATGCCGTTCTCCATGAAATGCCGCATCATGCGAATCACTTCGCCGTCACGCTCTGGACCTCTGGACAGATGGGCAGCATGCGATTCCGCATACGCAATGAGCTCGTAGCCGCCGTGCACGAGAATCAGCGTCCGCCGCGCCTCACCTTGCCAAGCATGGATACGATCCGGTAACGTCTCGATGTTTGCAAGGTCAGCGCAGAGCGCGAGCGATCCCGGCCGCTGGAGCCGGTCGACGGCACCCGCCAGGATGCGCGCAACGACTTCGTCCCCAAACGGGCCGCCGCCGCGATAGAGCAAGGCATCATCCTGGGGCCGCGGGACGAACGGCGGATTCGCGACGATCGCATTAAAACGCACATCTCCAAGCGGCTCGTAACAGTCTCCCAGCACGAACGCGGCGTTTTCAATCCGATTAGCGGCCGCATTGAAGCGCGCGAACCGCAACGCGCGCGGATTGAGATCGACGCCGACGACGCGGTCGCTGTTACCTGCGGCGGCAAGCCCCTGCGCACCGGCACCGCAGCACAGGTCCAGCGTGGCATGACGCCGCGCCCGCGGCGCGATTTTCATCAGGCCAACGGAATCGCCGCCGGGCGGCATGACGTAATCTGGGAACGGATCACCGGGCCAGACGACGTTGTATGCCCGCGCATCGGCAACGATCAGCCGATCGGCAAACCAGGTCGCGCTGACGACTGAACGCCATCCGCCCTCGACTGCGACGAGCGCTGCCATCTCGACGAGGAAGCGGAATAGCTCGTCCCCGAGCCCGGCGCGGAGCTTGGGTTCCGGCGCGACATCGTGCAGGACGAAGAACCGGGCTGCATCTCCGGCTGGGTTTTGCGGCAAGACGAGGGCATTGTAGTACGCGGAGCGGCTGGCGCGCACGTCGGTGATTTCGCTCAAGCCGAACAGAGCCGCGGCGCACTGCGGCCCGAAGCCCAATTCGACGAGGCGGTCGTGCAGCGCCGCAGCAGCCGCCCGGTGCTCCGGGCGGTGCGGATCGAACGCGGCAAACGTGGCACCTCCGAAGACCCGTTCGCCGTAGGTGTCGGCCGTCTCGATGGACTCCACCGCTCCGGTTACGGAACGGCCTCGAGTTGACGCGACCCTTCCCGCACCGTGGTACGCCGAACGTCGCGCCGTTGGCGCTGATCGTCGAACGGCGTCGCGCGGTGCATCGTGCAGAGGTTGTCCCAAATGACCACGTCTCCGGCCCGCCACATGTGGGCGTAGATGAACTGCCGCTGTGTTGCGAAGGCGATCAGCTCCGCCAGCAGCGCGCGGCCTTCCTCGAGCGGCCAATCCACGATCCGCGACGCATGCGAAGCAAGATACAGCGCCTTGCGTCCCGATCCCGGATGGACGTGAACGAGGGGATGCTGCGCCGGCGGTCGAGAGCGCCGTTCCTCGTCCGTCGGTTCGGGCCCACCGCCGGCCACACGTGAGTAGTAGTAATCGTGCTCGGCGATCAGTCCATCGATCCTCTTCTTCACCCGAGGGGGGAGGCCGTCGTATGCCGCGCGCATGTCGGCAAATTCCGTCTGCGGACCGTTTGGCGGGATCTCATGTGCCGACAGCAGTGAAAACGTCGCCCGTACGCGGTGAAACGACATATCCGTATGCCAGAGCCGGTTCGCTCTCTTGTATGCGAGCCGTTTGTCATCGTCGGGCAGGATCTGGCCGTTCTCGTCGAGGTTGCTTTGGTCAATGATTTGCGGATGGGGTATGCGCAGCTTCGTTTCGTTGACCGACATCAGGCGCTCGATCGGCCCCAGGCGCGCGCTGAACCTCAGATGCTCTTCGTCGGTCAGCGGCCGATCGTGCCGTACGACGCCGACCGCATAGCGGCCCATGATCTCGAGGAAGTCCCGTAGCATCGCTTCGCTCGGAGCGACTCGGAGATCGATCCCGGAAATCTCCGCAGCGAAGAGAGGATCGAGCGGCGTCGCGGCAAGCGCGGTGACCATCTTAGCGCGGTTTCACGGCGACGCTGCTGATGACTTCCTGCGCCGGAAAGGACCGATCGATCAATCCATATTTCGCGCACAGGTCGATCAGGGGTTGGAGGTTCTTCGGCTCGAGATACTCGGCGTCGATGAAGCGGACGCTGTGCGCGACGACGTCGACCGTCGCGCCGCTGTACGCCGAGACTATATCGACTGTCTGCGGCAAATGCGCGTTCGTATAGACCTGCGACTCGTGCATGGCCTTCGCGAACCGAACCATCATGTCGCGGTTCTTCTCGATGACCGGAGTCATCGCTGCGAAACCAGCCGTCTCGCCGGATCCGACGGCTTCATAAGGGTTCGCGAGAATCCGGAGCCTCCCCGAGGCCATCGCTTGGCTGACTGCCGGCTCGTTTAAGGTCACGGCGTCGGCGCGATGTTCTTCGAGGAATGCGCCTCCTGCGGACGCCGGTACCTCGACGACGCGTAAAGTCTTGGAGTCCCCGCCCGTTTTATCGATCCATGCCATCGTTGCGGCGGCATTGATGTCGCGCAGCGAAGCCGACCCCAGCGTCTTTCCATTCATATCCCGGCCCGTGCGAATCGGGGATTCTTTGAGGACGAGCGTTACTGTAGGCGAACGCTCGACGATCTGCATCGCGCCGGGCGCCACGAAGACCATCGGCACGTAATGCGTGTGCGCCTGGATGAGCGTGAGGATATTCGTGTAGGCGACCTCAGCTGCGCCGCCGCTCAAAGCAGCTGCGGCGGCGGCTCCACTGGCGACGATCGAGGGCTGGACGTCGAGACCGTACTTCCGAAAGATCCCGGAGCGCACCGCATAATAGACGGATTTATACCCGTCGTTCGGCGGTCCCACGACGCGAATGAGCGCGGGACTTTGCCCCTGCGCGGCGGCGCTGCTCAATAACAAGAGCGCAAAGAAAGCCGCCGGCACCTTCATGTTACTTGGGCTTCTCCTCGGCGTCCAACTCGGCTTCCTCGATCGCTGCCTCGGTGATGAGCTTCTCCGATGCGATGAGTCCCGTATCATCCGCGGCGATTACCGCTTCGTCTATGTCATCGTTCATGCTTGCCTGTACCCAATCGGCGCGCTAACCCTATTTCGAGGCCTCGCTCGCGCTCAGCGGTTTGGAATTGCCGACGTCGATCGTGTTTCCGTCCTGCTTGAATTTCTCAACGCTCTCGTTGTTCATCACGACGATGCTGATGCGGCGATTAGTCGGATTTGACGGGTCGTTTTTCACGAGCGGAATGGCGTCGGCCAGTCCCCGCACCTGAAGGATCTTTGATTGCGCCATCCCGCCCTCGATCAGTTCGCGCCGAGCGGCATTGGCCCGTTCCGCCGAAAGCTCCCAGTTCGAATAGCCCGCCCCAGCGCCCGAGTATTTCAGATTGTCCGTATGCCCTGCGATCGAGATCGGATTCGGCACGTCGTTGAGTGTCTTGCCGATCTGGTCGAGGATGACCTTCGTGTAGCTTTCCAGCTTTGCGCTCCCGACGGCGAACATCGGCCGATCTTTATCGTCGACGATCTGAATGCGCAAGCCCTCGCTCGTCACGTCGATCTTGATTTGATTCTTGAACGCCGCGAGCTTTGGGTTCTGCTGGACGAGCTGCTCGAGTTTCTGCTGTAATTCTTGCAGTTTTGCCTGATCAGCGGCTTTTTCTTTCTCTTTCTCTTTCTCTGTATTTTGCTCGGTATTGGTCTGCGGCAGATTTTCCGTCGAGCCCGGCCCCTGCTTAAATAGCGCGGAGAGCGGACGGTTGAAATATTGAGCGATCCCTTCCAGGTCTCCGTGATTGGTCGACATCATCAACCACATGAGCAAGAAGAACGCCATCATCGCCGTCACGAAGTCGGCGTAGGCAATTTTCCAGGCGCCGCCGTGTGCTCCGCCGTGTTCGCGCCTCCGTCGCTTTTTCCGGACGACGATCAGCGGCGTCGACTTCTCTTGTTGCGGACTCTCAGCCATGCAAAACCCCGCGCGCTAAGCGGCCGGAGATGGTTCCGCCTCCGGAGCTGCGGCGGGTGCGAGACGAGTCCCCTCGGACTTGGCGGCTTTGATCGCATCTTCGAGCTCTTGGAAGCTCGGACGGTCGACGGTGAAGAGCACCTTGCGACCGAATTCGATCGCGAACGCCGGCGGATAGCCGTTGAGCGATGCGAGCAGGACCGACTTCACGCACTCGAACGGTTTGGCCGACTCTATGGCCTTGGCCTCAAGCAACGTAGAGAGCGGGCCGATGAAGCCGTAGCCGAGCAGAATACCGAGGAACGTCCCAACGAGTGCAGCGGCAACCATCTCGCCGAGCACAGCCGGCGGCTTGCCCACCGATGCCATAGTATGCACGACGCCCATGACCGCGGCAACGATGCCGAAGGCGGGCATCGCATCGGCCATTTTTTGCATCGCGTTTGCCGGGACGGCCATCTCGAGATGATGCGTGTCGAGTTCCGAATCCATCAAATCTTCGACGCCGGTGACGTCCGTGTTACCGCTGACCATCATGCGGACGTAGTCGACGATGAAATCACGCAGATGGTGGTCCGACATGATCGCACCGTACTTCTGGAAGATCGGGCTCTCGTCGGGGTTGTTGATGTCCCCCTCGAGCGCCAGCATGCCGGCGGAGCGGCCCTTTTGCAGTATCTCGTACAGCAGCGCGATCAGCTGCAGATACTTTTCCTTTGTATACGCCTTGTCGGGCTTGAAGCACGACGGGACCGCTCCGAGGACGGCCTTGAGAACTTTCATGGGGTTGCCGGCAACAAAGGCGCCGACCGCAGCCCCGAAAATGATCGTAAACTCGAACGGTTGGAGCAGGGCAAGCACCTGGCCACCCATCGCCACGAAGCTGCCCACGACGCAGATGATAACAACGACCCAGCCGATGATCACGAACATGCCCGAACACGATCCTCCAAAGTATCGCCTGTCTTCTTAGGCGTCCAGGGCCGGCTTCCCGCGGGCAAACACAATGTTGACACTGGGCACGGCGGCCGAGCGAGCAAGGCGCTACTCGGGCCGGACCTCCGCGAAGCTGTCGTTCATGCTCACCCGCGTCGAAGACAACTTCTGTTCGAAGCAGTAGTCGAAGAACGCCTCGAGCGATGCACGATTAGCCTCGATCCCGAATGGATATGGATCTCCGCCGAGCAGCTCCCGCGCCTTCCCGAAGGGGACCCCGGGAAGCGGCGACTCGAGCTCTGCGGCGGGGTCGGCATATGCGGCCTGCTTCGAGCGGCTGAACAGATCCCCGATCGCCGGCGCAAGCTCCGCGCGCTCCCGCAACAGCTGTCCACGCAGAACGATCGTGTGCATCAAAGGGTAGATCCCGGTCCGCTTGCGATACTCGAGCGTCGCCGCGATCGGATCGCCGAACAGCCGCGGGAAGTGCGTCAAGTAGTCGAAGAGACGCGGCGCGAAGATGACGTCAGCCGTCCCGGCCGCGAGCAAGTCCGGAATCATCTTGAAGAATTCCATCAGCGGCCGGTTCGCGATCTGCGTGACTTTGACACCAGGCGTAAAGCCGGCATCAACCCGCTCATCCTGCGTCGTCAGGAACTCGACCTCGGTCGCCGGCACGCCGTATTCGTGCTCGAGCATGCCGCGGTGCCAAACGCTCGAGGTCATCCAAAATTGCGGAAATGCGATCTTCTTTCCGCGTAGCTCCCCGAATGACGCGATCCGCGTCTTCTCACCGAAAAGGACGCAGGGCTGCAAGAAACGCCGTCCCAAGATGATCGGCAGCGCGATCAAGTCGGCACCGTGACTCCTCGCCTGGACGTACGTCCCGATCGACATCTCAGCGATGTCGTATTTGCCGGCGATCATCCCCCGGCTGTTGTCGTCAACGTTCCCCCGCGAAAAAACGATATCGAGTTCGTCCCGCGGAACCGTGCCCTTGAGCACGGGCTCCGTCAGCCCGGATGGGATCAGGGCACACGAAAGGGGCAACTACGGAAGCGTTTCGAGCTTGACGATCGCCGCGCCGTGATTGCTCCCGACCCACAACGTCACCGGGTTCGCGTTGTTATCGACCCACACGCGCCGGATGTTCGTCTCCGTCGGCAGCTGCCATTCGATGACTTTCCCCGTCGCCGGATCGAGCCGCGAAATCCGGTCCGTCGTCATCGCTCCGGTCCACACCTGACCGTTCTTGTCCGGCACGACGTCGTAGGGCGAATCCCATATCGTCGGCAGCGGATATTCTTTGATCGTCCCGCTATCGAGCTTGGTATCGTACATTCCGATTTGGTTCGCACCATACTCGGCGAACCAGAAGAGCCCGGTACGATCGTCCACCCGTCCGCGCCGCGGCCGCGAATGCTCCGTCGGCGTCGGCATCGCTTTGAATGTCTTGCCGTCAAAATGTCCGATCGCCGAATGCGGGAAGTCGAACATCCACACGTTGTTTTTCGCGTCCGACACGAGCCCGTACGAGTTAAAGTTGAGCTTCGGATTCCCGCCGTATGCATAGAAAAACGGACCGAACGTTTCCCAAGTCCCGGTCGCCACGTCAAGCCGCCGCAGCGAATGATCGTCCTGATTGTTCGTCCAAACTTTTCCGTCGACGGCCTCATGCACCGGCATCACCATCGATTCTTGCGTGTACTCCGGATGCTCGGCCGCCTGGACTTGCCATTGCTTGAACGTGCGCGTCTTGCGATCGAACATCGAGATCCCGCCCTGGTACATGTTCGCAAGCCACAGGTTTTCGTTGGGATCCTTTTCGAGCTCAAGCGAGCCTGTCAGATAGCCTTTTTTCATCTCCGGGACCGGAAATTCGGTGACCTTCCCGGTTTTCGGATCGAGCATGCCAAGGAATTGCTGGCCGAAATCCGAGTACCAAATCATCCCGTCGCTCGTCCCGATGACGTCGTGCGGCTGGATTTGGCGGCGCGGCAAGTCGTATACCGTCATGATCACGTGCGTTGAGGCGCCCTTCAAACGCGGATACGTGCGAAGCGGCCACTTGCGCGGACCGCTGCTCTGATTGATGCTCGCAAGGTATGTCGCGAACTGCTCGTTGACGAAACCGCCGCGGCCCGAGCGCGGATTCTTGAACGCCTGCGGCTTGAGCCAGAAGGTCTGGTTTGCGTAGTTTTCCATTCGCGGGAGCACGTTGTTGAGGAAATCGTCCGCGTTGTGGTACGAGTCGACGACGCGCTGCAACGTATGGCAGCCGGTACAGTCGAGGACCTGCGCCTTCTGCTCATTCGTACCAGGCATGCTGATCATCCACTCGCCATTGGACATCTGGTCTTCGAGATGGGCAGTCTTCTGGAGCCGCAAATTCGCCGTCGCCGGCTGGCCGGAGGCGATCGTCGCAGTCTTCGGGCCTGCCGGATCGTAGCCGATGGCGCGAATGTCCAAGGCGTATTTACCCGGCGCCAGACGCGAGGCAGGGAAGCGGTAGCGGCCTTGCGCGTCGCTGACGACCGAGACCATGATCGTCGAGCCGGTGCGCTTGGCGCTCACGACGACGCCTTCCATTGCGCCTTCGGCTGCCGACGTCACGCGCCCGGTCAGGGCGACCGCGGCGGGCGGCTGAGCACGCAACGCGTTGACGAACGTGGCCACGAACGCAACGACGAGCGCAGCAACGATAATGGCAAAACCCTTAGTCCGCATCACTTACCTCACCTATATGGCAACTGAACCTACAACCGTATGAGCGGTCCTTACTCGATTTGCTCCGTCGGGCGAATCACTACCTCGCTGATTGAGACATGTTGCGGCTGCGTGAGAGCAAACACGACGACCGCGGCGATGTCGCGCGGCTGTAAGACCGTCATCGATTCCATCATCGCACCAAAGCGAGCGCGCACGGCGGGATCCTCGACATGCATGAAAAGTTCGGTGTCGACGAGGCCCGGCATGAGCAGCGTTACGCGGATCCCGTACTTCACGCACTCCTTGCGCAACGATTCCGTAAATGCGCCGACACCGTTCTTCGAGGCCGCATAGGCCGGCGAGCCGACGTTCGCCAACCGCCCGGAGATCGAGGATACGTTGAAGATGTGGCCGCTACCGGCGGCGCGCATGAGCGGCAACGCCGCATGCGTCACGTTCATCAAGCCGAGCAAATTCGTCTCGATGATGCGCCGCCAATCGCCTGTCTTTGCGTCCGCCACCGCCGCGCTCATCATGACGCCCGCCGCATTGACCAAGATGTCCAACCTTCCGTGCCGAGCGCGGATGCGGTCGAGCGCCGCAGCAACTTCCTCGTCGCGCGTGACGTCCAGCGCAAGCGGTTCGACGCCCGATAGACGCTCGAGTCGGTCCAGCCGGCGCGCCGCCGCGATGACGGTCGCGCCTCCGTCTGCCAGAGCGCGCGCGACCGCCTCGCCGATCCCCGAGGAAGCGCCCGTGACCAGCGCGACGGCTCCGGCCGGGTTCATCGATTCGCCAAGAGTTCGGCAGCGGTGATCGGACGATCGATCGTCCTGTACTTGTAGAGCGCCGTCAAGATCGGGTCGATCAGTTTGGGATCGAGCCCGGTTGCGTAGCGGCACCGGGTCATCCCCGCGATCGTGGTTAGATCAGCATGCGACCACCGCGCTAAGATCGGCGCAGACTCCGCTTGATGCGTGTTTGCCCAACGCGCCGTCTCGTTGATCACATCAGCGAAGCGTTTGACGAGTGACGTATTGTTTCGATAGAACTCGGCCGACGCATACCACAGTTGAACCACGAACTGGGGGGCGACGGCGTTGTACGCGTAGGCTAAAACCTGCGCGTTGTGCTTGCGCCCGCTCGAGAGCCATGGTTCGGCCAGGAGCGCCGCATCGACGTTCCCGCGCTCGAGCGCAGCGCTCATTTGGGACATTGGGAATTCGATGATCCTCGCCTTGCTCGAGTCGCCGCCGTTCTGGTCGATCCAGGATCGGCAGATCACCTCGGTGAGATCCTTGAGCGTCGGGACCGCGATGATCTTGCCGTCGAGATCTTGCGCCGTCTTGATCGGAGAGTTCTTCGCGACGCAGAGCGCGCCGTTCGGCGCCTTGGAACTGTACAGTCCACCGCCGGCGATGACGACGAAGGGCGCACCATGCCGAATCGCATCGGCCAAAATGCCGGTGTTCGAGACGGCGACGTCGATCGCGTTACCGGCGACGCCGGTCATGACCTGGCCGCTCGAGGGATACGGCGTTACGGCGACGTTCAATCCGGCCTTCGTGAAGAATCCCACGTCGGCCGCATAATACGCCTCGGCTGTCGTGTCGGCCAAGCCGCAGCCGACCCGAATCGGGACGCCGGCCGTCTGCGCACGTGCCGGGAGGGCCGTAGCGCTCAGCGCGATCGCCAGATTACGAGCGAACCAGCGCCTGCGCATCGATTTGAAGATCGGCGTCATAGCTAGACGGCATCGCGACCTGCTGGTGCAGCGTGATCTCGCGGCGCTCGCGCGCCGATTGCATCACTGCGAGAGCGGCTTCCAACGTCGCTCTGCCCCACGCTCCATCATGATAGACCGGGCGGCCCAATACGACCGCAGAGTGCAGTTCCTCGAGCACGGCGATCGATAGACCTCCCGACGGATCGGGTTCGGGGCGCTGCAGGTGCAGCAAGTCGACGTCGTGGCGCCCGTCATCGTCGTAGACGACGAGCCCGCGTTGTGCGTTGCGAATGAATCCGCGCTCGCACGTCACCTCGACCGGTCCAAGATCGAACGGCGACCAATGCTGCGGACCGCTCGATTTTTTGGCGGCCGCAGTGGGATCGTGCCGGCCACCCACGCGGTAGTCTTCCTTCTCTTTCTCTTCGTCGCGTCCACCGGAGCGCAAACCGCGCCGCAACATTGCACGATCCTCGTCGGTGTACTGGCGCTTCGTCACCACCCACGGATACAGTTCGTTCATCGAATAGTACCCGTAGCCGTTGTGCATGATCGTCGCCGGAGTACCGTCCTCGAATTCGAGGTAAGCGCAATAGTAGCCCGGGACCGGGCGCTCACGCATCCACTGGCCGGTCATGGCCCGGACGCTGCGTAAGAGTCCGCCGCCGATAAGCCGGACCGTGTCGATCTGATGCGGTCCCTGGCGAAACACGATCCCGCCGCCTTGGTCGGGATCGAGTTCGTCTGCAGTCCGTGGCCGGAGCATCCAATCCGTATACGCCCAGACGTGAATGGCGCGGATCGGGCCAAGCGCGCCCGACAGAACGAGCTTGCGCATGGCCCGCGTCCAAATGCCGTAACTGCGCGTGTGCGCGGCGAGGAGCTTGACGCCGTGTTTTTCCGATGCGGACACCATCGCGTCGGCTTCTTCCAGCGTGATCGCCATCGGCTTCTCGACGATCGCGTGCTTGCCGTGCCGCATCGCTTCGAGCGCATGTTCGCAGTGGAACCGGTTCGGCGTCCCGATATACACGGCTTCTACGGACGGATCGGCGCACAATTCCCCGACCGTCTCGTATACGCGCGTCCCCGGGAAGCGCTCGACAAAGCCCGCGCGCATCGCGGGATTGAGATCGGCACCGGCGACGAGCTCGATCTCGGGCATCGCACTCATCGACGGAATCATCCCGGCAGCCCCTTGTCCGAGGCCGGCGACGCCCATTTTGAGTGCGCGGGCCGCTAGGCCGATTTGAGCGGTGCTTTCTGCGTGAAAAGGGCGACGATCTCTTCGGCGATCGGCGAGTACCGGCCCTGATGGCGGCGGAACATGTTCTCGAAGCCGTCGGCGCGGTGTGCTTTCGTGCGCTCGAGCGGGAGATTGATCACCGTGTTCTCGGAAGGGTCGCGGACGATATTTTTGGGATCTGCGCCGTCCTCGATCGCCTTGAGCTCGCGCAGCAACATCTTGCGGAACATCGTGATCCCGCGGTCGGGCGTCCCTAACGCCTCGCGCGTCCGGTCCGCAATCGGACCCTGTGTCTCCCACGCCATGATGTCCTGCGCGTGGATCGAGTCGAGCAAATACTCCCCTCGCGCGTCCTTGATGGGGACGTCATAGGTGAAGACCTTATTGAGCAGATGGCGCGGCGCGGTGACACCCGGCGGCATCACGAAAGCGCCGTACCAATAGTGCATCGTATGCGTGTCGTCGATCGGGACGCGGATTTGGAAGCGGTATTCGTGCCAGTTGGTCCCCGCGTTCCCGATCGCCAGGGTCGAAGGGAAGAGCAGCGGATGGCCGATCTTCCAATCGTCGTCTTCTTCGCTCCCGCCGACGAGGACGCGGCGTTTGACGATCCCGTACTCGAACTCATCCCACCCGATCTTCTGATGGTGCCGGGAAATCGCGACCGTCACGCCATCCTTCTCGCGGACGAACTCGTAGAGCTTGCCGTGGAGCCACTGCGTATGAACGGTGTCGACGGAGTTCTCCATGATCTGCAGCCAATTGCAATTGATGACGGCACTTCCCAGCAGCCGGATCGTCCCTTCGGCGACGAATCCGTCGAGGCGCGGGATCAACGGCGCGGGTAACGGACCGAGATAAGCCCACAGCAACCCGCCCAGCTCGCCGACCGGATAACCGGCCGTCTTGATTTTGTCCTTGAACCCGCTGCCTTCGGGCTCGTTCGGTTGCTCGATGCACTGGCCGCTGCGGTCGTACATCCAGCCGTGGTACGGACACCGGATACCTTGCTCGGTCGGGATCCCGTAAGCGAGGGACGCGCGCCGGTGCGGACACTCCTCGGCGATCAACCCAAAGCGGCCGCCACGATCTTTGAAGAGGACCAAGTTTTCGCCGAGCAGGCGGACGCGCTTCGTCCACCGTTCGTCCATTTCACCCGCCGCCGCGATCGGATGCCAATAGCGGCGCATCAAATCGCCCATCCGCGTCCCAGGGCCGATCCTGGTCAGCAGCTCGTTTTCTTCGACGGTTAGCATTGCTGGAAGACCTCGCTCAACGCGCTATTCTCCGCAACCAACGCGCGGCCTAGCCCGCATCGGTGTAGGCACAATAGTAGCGCCACAGCGCCCCGGGCCGGCCTGACGGGGGACCACCATCCTTCGAGACCGGCGCGCGCTCGAGACCGCGGAAGTGCTCCTGATCCTCCCGCGAGATCGGCATCGGATCGCCGAGCAATTGGGCGTGATAGTTCATCGTCGCGACCTCATTGATACCGATCGCGGCAAGCGCGGCTTCCTCGATGCTGGGTGCCGCTGCAGTGATGCCGTGCCCGCGCATCAGACAGACGCGCGCACCGCCCATCGCACGCGCGACGTCCTGGCCCAACTGCGGTGAATCGATGAGAATACTCCGATCGTAAGTCGGGATGCCGTCGAGGACGAGCTGCAAGCTCGCCGGATCGAAGGCGCCGTACAGAGGCAGCAACGGCTTCTTGCAGACCGTGAACAGGACGACGGTCGGCGGGTGAATGTGGATGACGGCATGCACCTCGGGCCGCGTGCGATAGATCTCGGTGTGGATGAACACCTCGATAGGCGAGTTCAACCCCGCATCGTTCTTCCGACTCAGGTTACCGTCGAGCCCGACCTCGACGATCTGGTCTTCTTCGGTGTACCGCACCCCTAACTCGCCGGGTCCGCGCGCACGTATGAGGATATTCTTGCTTCCCGGTATTCGCGCGCTCACGTGACCCGCCGCGGCCTTGGTCAAATCCAACCGCGCCAAAACGCGGCACGCGCGCGCGACGCGCCCGCGGAGTTGCTCGATCTCGCTCATGCGCCGTCCTTTCCACAAAAAAGCAGCAAGCCCGCCGAAGCGGGCTTGCTTTCTCTACGCTAGAGCGTCGCTTATCGGAAGCGCTCGGATGCGCTTGCCGGTCGCGGCGAAGTACGCGCCGACGAGTGCCGGTGCAACGGCCCCCACGCAATGCTCGCCCGTTCCAAACGCGGTCGGTCCGGACGGCATCACGAGGACCTCGATCGCCGGCGCCTGATTGTGGCGCAGGACGGGCGCGTCGTAGAAGTTGTTTTGCACGACGCGGCCCTTTTCGATCGTCGCCTTCCCCATCAGCGCCGCCGAAAGCGCGTAGTTGACCGAGCTGCGCGCTTGCGCTTCGACGATCGCGGGGTTGATGACCATCCCGACGTCGGTCGCGACGACGACGCGATGCACCGTGACGTTCTTGCCGGAGAACGATGCCTCGAGGACGTTCGCCGCGATCGAGTTGCTGAGCAGCGTGATGGCGATCCCGCGATAGACGCCGGGCGGGAGCGGCTTACCCCAACCGGCCTTCTCCGCCGCCGCATCGAGTGCGCGCAGCGCGCGGGGATCCTTGATGTTCATGCGGCGGAACTCGTAGGGATCTTTCCCGGCAGCGTGCGCGAGCTCGTCGATGAAGACTTCCGTCGCGAAGCTGTTCCAGTTCGTGCTCGGGGCGCGCCAAAAGCCCGTGGGGATCGGGAGATCGTGATACGTGTATTCGGCGTGCACGTTCGGCAAATCGTAGACGACGACCGTGCTACCCGCTATGCTGGGGTCGACGCCCGTCTTGGCCATCAGGAACGGGAGCGCGCGCTTGAACTGCGATGTGTTGACGTTGTGCAGCTTGTAGGCGACGATCTTTCCGGTCGAGTCGACGGCGCCGGAGAACACCGACGTGTTCGCGGAACGGTAGTAGTCGTGCTGGGTGTCGTCTTCGCGCGAGTAGACGACCTTCACGGGGACGCCGGCCTTCATCGACGCTTCGACGGCGTCCTCGACGAAATCGGTCTCGCCCTTGCGCCCGAAGCCGCCGCCCAGGAACGTCGTGGTGAGCTTGATCCGCTCGAGCGGGATACCGGTGATCTTCGAGGCGGCGTCCTGCGACGGCGTTTGATGCTGCGTCGGCGCCCAGATCTCGACGATCCCGTCGTGGACCCAGGCCGTCGCGTTCATCGGCTCCATCGTCGCGTGCGCGAGGTACGGTCCGCGATAGGTCGCGGCGACGACCTTCACGTCGGGCCGCTTCATCGCCGCGTCCGCGTCGCCGGTATGCT
>Ga0209415_10005657_pt1 | contig 22410 bp, 18 predicted proteins | sample PeaSoiSIISIP2007_FD_187696 | JGI IMG/M metagenome (GOLD analysis project Ga0209415, IMG submission 187696) | Peat soil microbial communities from Weissenstadt, Germany - SII-SIP-2007 (SPAdes) (version 2) | ecosystem: Environmental > Terrestrial > Soil > Wetlands > Peat | place: Germany... | reverse complement strand
CGTTCCACTCCGCCCAGCGCCGGTCGGCGAAGACTCCCACCTGATACGCGCCCGCCGCATCCCATGCCTCCGCGATCAACTTGGCGTCGCGCAGAATTGGATCTTCCCCAATCCGCTCTAATAACGGCGCGTCCCTCAGCACTTGCCCCTTGTGGTCGCGGCCGAGCACCGATGCCAGATCGAATCGGAAGCCATCGACGTGCATCTCCATCACCCAATAACGCAGCGCGTCCAAAATCAGATCGCGCACCACTGGATGCGCTGCATTGATGGTTTGCCCGGTTCCCGTGAAGTCGCGGTAATAACGTTTGTCGTCCTCAAGCCAGTAGTAAATCTCGTTGTCGATTCCCCGGAAACACACGGTGGGACCCAACTGGTTGCCTTCCACCGTGTGGTTGAACACTACATCCAGGATCACTTCGATTCCGTGCTGGTGGAATGCCCTGACCATTTCCTTGAACTCAAGCACCTGCGCCCCGGCCTGGCGCACGCTGGAATACGATGCCTTGGGCGCGACAAAACTGAGCGGATCGTAACCCCAATAATTCCTGAGCCGCTCGCCCGTCCGTGGATTGACGCGCGAAATGTGGCTCTCGTTAAATTCCTGGACCGGCATCAGCTCCACGGCGGTCACGCCCAGGTTTTTGAGGTAAGGAATCTTCTCGATCAACCCGCGATACGTTCCCGGAAACGAAACTCCGGCGCTCGGATGAACCGTATACCCGCGCACGTGGAGCTCGTAAATTACCGTCGACTCCCAGGGATGGCGCAGCGGCTGATCGCCCTGCCAGTCGAAATCCGGATGAGTAATGACGCACTTCGGCGCCTCGGCGGCATCGTCGTACTCTGAACAGGACAGGTCTTTTTGAGGAGAGGACGGATCATAGCCGAGCGCCGGCAGGAAGTCGCGTTCGCCGACGGCCGCAAGCGCGGTCGCGTAAGGGTCCACCACCAACTTCACCGGATTGTACCGGTGTCCATCATGAGGAGCGTAGGGTCCGGCAAAACGGAATCCGTACAGTTGGCCCGGCCCGATCCCCTCCACCCACACGTGCCAGATGTCGCCCGTTTTGTTGCGCGCAGCGTCCAGAAGGATGGTCCGCGAGGGCGCCGAATCATCGGTGCGATCGAAAAAATCGAGGCGGACGCCAGTGGCGTGCCGGCTGAAAATCGCGAAATTGACGCCAGCGCCTTTTACGCTCGCCCCCAGCGGAAGCGGCACGCCAGACCGAATGGATTGGACCTCACAAAGACGAAGCAACCGCTCCAGCTCGTCGAATCGCGATCCTGTTGGCATGCATCGACATTCTACCTCCGGGTGAGCGATATGACCCAGGCGTGACGGCTTATTCGCCCCAACTTCAACCCGGAAAGCTTCCGAACGGCCGAAAAAGCCATGCTCCTGTGGCATATGGAGTGCTCCCTGTGAGTTAGCGTCACAGCATGTTGTTCAAAAACAGGGGCGAGGGATACCTGGCGGCGATTCTCGGCATCGCTGCCGTGACGGCGATCTGCGCTTTGTTACGGAGTCACATCAATGAAATGACCGTGGCACTGGGGATACTGTTGGTCGTGCTTTTTGTGGCCAGCAAGTGGGAGAGCTGGCCGGCTTTGGTTGCGTCCGTATTGGGCATGCTGTGCCTCAACTATTTCTTTCTGCCGCCGATTTATACGTTTACCATCGCGGATCCGAAGAACTGGATCGCGCTCACCGCTTTCTTCATCACCGCGTTGACTGCCGGTCGCCTTTCAGCCTGGGAAAAACAGCACGCCGCGGAGGCCGAGGCGAGCAGAAGCCAGGCGAGGCTGGCCAGCACCTACAACCGAAGCCTGCTCGAAGCCACGCTCGACCCGTTGATGACCATCGGCCGTGACGGCAAGATCAACGACGTAAACGCAGCCGCCGAGACCGCCACCGGCTATTCGCGCGGACAACTAATCGGCACGAACTTCTCCGACCATTTCACGGAGCCGGAGAAAGCTCGCGCAGCATGTGAGCAGGTATTTCGCGACGGCTCTGTTCGTGGTGACTCCCTGGAACTTCGTCATCGTCGCGGACACAGCACTTCGGTTCTCTATGATGGCTCACTTTACCGGGATGCCGATGGAAACGTGATCGGAGTGGTTGCGGCCGCCCGCCCCATTGGCACTTATGCGGGAAAGCCCGTGGAACTGCCGCCCGACGCTCGCGTGGTCAGGCACTTGAATCTCTTCGTCCGTTTCGCCAGCTTGTTTCCGATTGCCACCGGACCTGCGTCCCTGATCGGCCTGATCTTCGGCATTTCCGTCCTTAAGAGCATCATTCCGGGCCAACCGGTCATCAAGATGAACGCCGCGGTCTGCCTGATGCTGCTCGGTCTCGCACTATGGCTGCTACGAAAGCCGGAGCAACCAAGGATCAAAAGGCTGTGCGGCCAGATCCTCGCTGGCATCGTTGCCCTGGCAGGCTTATTGAGCTCCGCCGAACACTGGTTCGGATCGGGCCTTGGAATCGATCAGTTGCTGTTTCATGAACCCGCGGCCGACGCCTTCTTCAGCGTTCGTCCCGGCCTGATCGCCCCCATCACTGCCTTGGACTTTCTCTTGCTGGGGCTCGCCCTCCTGCTTTTGGACCGCTCCATTGCGTGGAAGTCGCGTCGTTTTTGGCCAGCTCAATACCTGGCATCCTTGACGGCGACTCTTTCTATCGTCGGGCTGCTGGACTTTATTCTTGGATCCCACGTCTCCTACACTCACATCGCTTTGCAGACCGCCGTGACCCTGTTACTGCTTTCTCTCGGTCTGCTTTTGGTTCGAACCGATCGCGGGTTGGCGGCATTGCTCGCCAGCTCCACTGCCGGAGGAGTGCTTACGCGGCGTTTGCTGCCCGCTGCCATCATCATTCCAACCGTAATCGGCGCCTTGTCATGGAACGCCTTTACCGCCGGCCGATACTCGGAGTGGGGTGCCGTCAGCCTGATGATCGTCGCTATGACCACGCTGCTCGGCGCCTTCGCAATCTGGAATGGATATATCGTCAATCGCGGCGATGTGGAACGCGCACGAGCGGACGAAATCCTGCACCGCCGGGAAGTGGAGCTGAGAGAAGCACAGCGCCTGGCCCAGGTCGGCAGTTGGTGGTGGGATCCTCACGGCGATAGCGTCACCTGGTCCGCGGGACTCTCTCATATCGCGTGGCGCGATCCTATGCTGCCCCCGCCCACATACAAAGAACACCTCGCGTTCTTTGCGCCTCAGAGTTCTGCGCGACTGGATGCCGCCGTGAAAAAGGCCATCGACACCGGAGCATCCTTCGAACTCGACTTGGACATGCTCCGCACTGGCGGCGCGGTTCGTTCCGTTACCGCCCGTGGCGAAGTGGAGCGTGACGCCGATGGCCAGGTCGTGCTGGTACGCGGGACCGTCGAAGACATCACTGAGCATAAGCAGGCCGAGGACGCCCTTCAAAGATCGGCAGCAGAGATCCGCGACCTCTATAATCACGCTCCCTGCGGCTACCACTCACTGGATCAAAACGGCGTTTTCGTCAGGATGAACGATACCGAACTCGAATGGTTGGGTTATACGCGCGAGGAAATCATCGGCCGCCGTCGTTTTACCGAGTTCCTGACTCCCGAGAGTTTAAAAACGTTCAAGAAAAGTTTCCCGCAATTCAAAGCCAACGGGGTGATTCAGGATCTCGAATTCGATCTGGTCCGCAAGGATGGCACAACCTTCCCCGTTCTGTTGAGCGCCTCCGCCGTCACAGATCCAGCCGGGAACTATCTGATGAGCCGGTCTACGGTGTATGACATCACCGCGCGCAAGCGGGAGGAGCAGCTCCGCGCACAGCTCGCCGCCATCGTCGAGTATTCCGATGACGCCATCATCAGCAAGACGCTAGACGGGCAAATTCTCACTTGGAACAAGGGCGCCGAGCGAATCTTCGGCTACACGTCTCAGGAAATCGTGGGGCGCCCGATTTCGATGCTGGTTCCTTCCGACCGGCTGGAGGAATTGGATCGCATCATGGCGAAGCTCAAGCTTGGCCAAAGCACGGAGCACCTGGAAACCGTCCGTGTCAGGAAGGACGGGCAGCGGATTTCCGTTGCATTGACCATTTCGCCCATCAAGGACGCCGATGGAGATATCGTTGGGGCAGCCACCATTGCCTTGGACATCACAGAGCTCAAGCAGGCCGAAGAAGCCCTTCTGCGGAGCAATCGCGCCCACCGCGCGCTCAGTAGTTGCAACCAGGCACTGGTCCGCGCAATCGACGAATCCGGATTGCTTCAAGAGATATGCCAGATCATCATCCAGGAAGCCGGGTATCGTTTCTGCTGGGTCGGTTATGCGGAAGCAAATGGCGTGAAGGCGGTGAGTCCTCTTGCATACGCGGGCTACGAAGAAGGCTACCTGAAGACCGCCAACATCACCTGGGAGGATACCGAGCGCGGCCGGGGGCCCACCGGCACGTGCATCCGCACCGGCCAAACGCAACTGGTGAAGAACTTCGCATCAGATCCGAGACTCCGCCCATGGTCCGCTGAGGCGTTGAAGCGCGGCTACGCTTCGTCGCTGGCGATCCCTCTGACGGTCGACTCGAAGCCATTCGGGGCTCTGACCATCTACTCCGGGGAAGCGGCGGCGTTCGGCGCTGAGGAAGTGAAGCTGTTAACCGAGCTCTCCAGCGACTTGGGCTATGGCCTGACGACCCTGCACACGCGAGCCGAGCGTCAGCGCGCGGAGCAGGAAATCCGCACACTCAATACCGAACTGGAACAACGCGTATCGCGCCGGACTGCCCAGCTTCAGGCAGCCAACCATGAATTGGAGCAAGCCCATGAACGGGAGATCGAGATCGGCTTCCGCATCCAGCAGACCCTGCTGCTCGATCAGCCGCCCCAGGATGTTCCGGGCCTCCGAATCGCCGCTTTGACGATTCCCTCCCAGCGCATCGACGGCGACTTCTACATCTTTCTCAGGCACTCCGAACATTGTCTGGACATGATCGTCGGCGACGTGATGGGCAAAGGCATTCCAGCCGCCCTGCTGGGAGCCGCCACCAAGAGCCAGTTCCTAAGGGCCCTCAGCGATCTGATGGCGCTGTCTAAAGACGGAAAACTTCCGGAGCCGAAGGAAATCGTGATGCTGGCCCATGCCGAGCTGGCGCCTCATTTGATTGAACTCGACAGCTTCGTCACGGTGTGTTACGCCCGCTTGGATGTAGCCCAGCGTAGTCTCACGCTGGTCGATTGCGGCCACACCGGTATCGTTCACTGGCACGGCACGACGGGTCGGTGCGAGATGTTGCACGGCGATAATCTGCCGCTCGGAGTACGGGAAGGCGAAATCTACGAGCAGATCTCCATTCCCTTTGCACCTGGAGATCTGTTGCTGTCTTTTTCAGACGGAATCACAGAAGCGCGAAACCCGGCCGGGGCGCTGTTCGGCGCCGAGCGTCTGGAAGAGTGCGTGGCGGCCAACGCTGAGCTCCCTCCTGCAGCCTTAGTGGAGGCCATCCGCAATGCCGTAGTCGCCTTTTCGGAATCGAACCGATTTACCGACGATCTGACCGCGGTCGCCGTCCGCGTAGAAGAGAGGCAGCTCCCCGTGGCGCAGGCGGAGATCGAGATCGCGAGCGACCTCAAGAATCTTTGCCAGGCTCGCGAGTTCGTGCGCGGATTCTGCCGCAATCTCCCGGACACGCCCGTCGATGAAGAGAGTGCCGGCGCTCTTGAGCTGGCGGTCAATGAAGCGGCCAGCAACATCATGAAGCATGCCTATCATGGCCGTTCCGATCAGCGGATTCACATCGAGGCCGAGGCGTTCCCGAGCCATCTGTCCATCCGGCTGCATCATTTCGGCGACGCGTTTAATCCGTCGACGGTTCCTCCGCCGCCGCTCGATGGCTCGCGCGAATCCGGGTTCGGAGCTTACATTATCTCCAGCAGTGTGGATGAAGTACGTTACTATCGCGATGAACGCGGCAGAAACTGCGTCGCCTTAACCAAATTTCGGAAATCCAAAAATAATCTGAAGGGAAACGAGTCCTAATGGAAATCTCTGTGAATAATGTGGATGGTGTAGCGGTTGCGGCAGTGCCAGTGGATGAACTGGACGCCAGTAACGCGAGCGAATTTAAGCGCGACATCACACCGGTTCTACAAGCCAATACTAAACTGGTGCTGGATCTGGGACGGTTGCGATTCGTGGATAGCTCCGGACTCGGCGCCATGCTTTCCTGTCTGCGGCAGCTGAGCGCCAAAAGCGGCGATTTGAAACTGTGCGGCATGTCCAAACAGGTTCGTGCGTTGTTCGAGCTGGTACGCATGCATCGAATCTTCGACATTTACGCCACACAAGAAGAAGCGGTTCGAGCATTTCGTCACTAACAACGCCATGACCACGCTAAGTTCGACGCCCGATACGGTGGCACTTCAGGAATCTATCGAACGCCACGCCAGATACTCGCTGGGGAAGACTTGGTCCGGTCTGTCCGTGCGGGACCGTTTTAACGCGGTCGCGCTAGCCGTACGGGATCGGATGGTGGATGGGATGCTTGCAACCGAGGATCGATTTAAGCGAAGCGATTCCAAGCGGGTGTACTACCTTTCTATCGAGTATCTGATCGGCCAGTCGCTCGGAAACAATCTTCTCAACCTCGGCATCCGGGAGGCGTGCCGGGAAGCTTTGAGCAATCTTGGCACGGATCTGGACGACCTCGAAGAGAGTGAGCCGGATGCGGCGCTGGGCAACGGAGGCCTGGGGCGCCTGGCCGCATGCTTCTTGGATTCGCTCGCGACCCTCGGAATGCCGGGTTATGGATATGGCATCAACTATGAATACGGCCTCTTTAAGCAGGAGATCGACGACGGCTATCAACGCGAGAAGCCCGACAATTGGCTGGCGCAAAGCACGCCTTGGGAAATTCCCCGGCCGGACGAAGCTTGTCTGATTCCCGTGTATGGCCGCATTGAAGACAGCGTCGATCGTCGCGGTCTTTACAACCCCATGTGGATGGACTGGAAAATCCTCATTGGCATACCTTACGACATGCTGATCCCAGGCTATGGCGGACATACCGTAAACTACCTGCGGCTTTATTCGGCGCGCTCTTCGCACGACTTTGACATGGGAATTTTTAATGATGGCGATTATTTTAAAGCCGTTGAACAGAAGATCGCTTCGGAAACCATTTCCAAAGTGCTGTATCCCTCCGATGCGGTGGTTGCCGGCCAGGAGTTGCGTCTCTTGCAGGAATATTTTCTGGTGGCCTGCACCCTTCGCGATATTATCCGGAGGTTCGAGCTGGACCACACCTCCTACGCGGATTTTTCCGCGAAGGTCGCCATTCAAATGAACGACACTCATCCGGCCCTTTCGGTTGCGGAATTGATGCGAATCCTGGTGGATGAGAAAGACGTCGAATGGGAAGCAGCCTGGCAGACCACACAGGCGACGCTGGCCTTCACCAATCACACTTTGATGCCGGAAGCGCTGGAGAAGTGGCCGGCAGAGCTGTTGGGGCGCGTGCTCCCGCGACACCTGCAGATTATCTATGAGATCAATCGACGCTTCCTGGATCAAGTCCGTATATCCTTCCCTGGAGACGCCGAGCGCGCCCAGCGGCTGTCGATCATCGAAGAGTCTGCGCCTAAGCAAGTGCGCATGGCCAATCTGGCGATCGTGGGAAGTCACTCCATTAACGGCGTTTCCGCAATTCACTCCGAACTGGTCAAGACGGTGCTGGCGCCGGATTTCTTTAAACTCTGGCCGGGAAGATTCAATCAGAAGACCAACGGCGTCACGCAACGCAGGTGGTTGTTAAAAGCCAATCCCCCGCTGGCGAACTTAATCACTTCCGCGGTTGGCGACGATTGGATCACGGATCTTAATCGGCTTCGGGAACTGGAGAAATATGCGACTGATGCCGGCTTTCAAGCCGCGTTCCAGAAGGTGAAGCAGTTCAACAAAGAGAAGCTGGCGAGCGTCATTGAAGATGCCATCTATCTTAAAGTGGACCCCAATTCTCTCTTCGACGTCCAGGTCAAGCGAATCCACGCTTACAAGCGTCAGTTGCTCAACGTAATGCACATTGTCGATCAATACCTTTCGCTGATCGAAGATGGGCATCAACCCGCCGTGCCCAGAACCTATATCTTCTCGGGAAAGGCCGCTCCCGGTTATTGGCTCGCGAAGCAGATCATTAAATTAGTTCACAACGTGGCGCGGGTAGTGAACAACGACTCCAAAGCCAATCCGTGGATCAAGGTCGCGTTCATTCCGGATTATCGCGTGTCGCTGGCGGAGAAGATCATCCCCGCTGCTGATTTGAGCGAACAAATCTCGACCGCCGGAACAGAAGCCTCCGGAACCGGCAACATGAAGCTGGCCTTAAACGGAGCCGTGACCATCGGGACGCTCGATGGCGCCAACATCGAGATCCTGGAAGAAGTGGGTGCGGAGAACATGTTTATCTTCGGCCTGCAACCTTCCGAAGTTCAGACTCTACGTCAACAGAAAACCTACCGGCCGCGCGATCACTACGCTCGCAGTCCGCGATCGAAGCGCGTGGTCGATAGCTTCTCCTCTAACCTATTCAGTCCTCACGAACCTGATCTTTTCAAGTGGATTTTTACAAGTCTTCTCGACCCCAACGACGAACATGTCCACGTGGCGGACTTCGTCCCATATATAGAAGCGCAAAGGCAGGTGGCCGACACCTTCGGCGATCGCGCTCAGTGGAGCCGGATGGCAATCTTGAACATCGCGCGTGTGGGGAAATTCTCGAGCGACCGTGCCGTCACGGAGTATGCTCGCGAGATCTGGGGCGTTCGGGACGCTTCCCTGCCGAGTCCCGTTGGGGCCTTCGCCGGGTCCGGCGAGACAGGACAGTCGAATCCTTCCGCGGTGCTCACAAGAGCATGAAAAGCGGAACGAAAACAGGTCTGCGGATCTGCTTCGGGGACCAAGGCAGAAATTCGAAAGTGATACACTGCGACCGAATGACTTGGCCTGTTGCGGTGGTATTCTGGCACGGGAACTCGCCGCCGCGGCTCTGACGCTTGTGCCGTATCTGACTAACGATGATTTGCCAGTTTCTGTTCAGCGGCATCTTCCGGAGCACGGGCAAGATATTTTCCGCGAGGCCTTCAACCATGCATGGGCGCAATATGCCGGCGATCCGCGCCAGGAGGAAATCGCATTCCGCGTCGCCTGGGCGGCGGTGAAGCGCGTCTACGTCAAAGTAGGCTCCAAATGGTTATTGCGCTGAGCGGAGGGAACTGGATTCAATCCAATCCTTTTGCGGAAACGCATCGCGCTGAAGCCGGCAATGGCCGCTCCGCAAATCAGCAACGCGAGCATGTCTCTCCAAAGCAAAGCTGGCAATCGGTGTTCCACGATCGCCACAAGAACCTGATCAGGCCCACGCTCGATTTCGCTGGCGAAACAGCTGGAAGGGGGGTATAGTACCTACAGACATCTCGTAGGTAATCGAGGAGGTTCGTCATGCTATGCCGCCTCAACGCCCCTCTCATGGTGCTGGCCTATCGAGACAATCATCAGGCCGCGACCACCATTCCGGCCGGCAAGACCATTGACGTGATCGGACCAGCAGAAGATGACCGTTTTTGCGTCGTGAACTCAGACGGCGAGGAATTCCTTGTATTCGAGAGCGATCTAATGGATCGAGGAACCCTGCTCATGAGGAAGGAAAGTTCGAACCGAGAGGTCATCCAACTGAGGCGCGCGACGCGCCGGTAGTGCTGTCAACCGAGCCTGGCTGAAGGCGGCCATGACAGAAGCCATCGTAGAGATCCTGATGCGGCGATACGGGCAGACGTTCGCGGAGGATCTGGGGATTGACGCGGCAGTCAATCAGCCCTCTCCGCTTTTCTGCCTTTTGATCAGCGCAATGCTGTTCAGTACGCGCATCAGCCACAATGTTGCATTGAGGTCCGCGCGGGTTCTGTTCGAACGGGGCTGGACGACTCCGGAAAAGATGGCCGCCAGCACCTGGGAGCAGCGTGTTCGCGCACTCGACGAAGGCGGTTACGTGCGTTACGATGAGCGCACTTCCAAAATGCTCGGCGAAACCTCGCAATTACTCATCGACATGTATCAGGGCGACTTGCGGAAACTTCGCGAAGCCGCTGGCCGGGATCCCAAGCGCGAACGGAAGCTGCTTGACCAGCTAAAAGGGATCGGCGAGGTCGCCGTCAATATCTTCTTTCGGGAAGCGCAGCTTGCCTGGCCGGAACTGTACCCGTTCGCGGATCAACGGACCCTGGAGTGTGCAAGAGCGCTTGGGCTTCCGGGTGACCCAAGCAGCTTGGCCACACTCGTCCGCGGCCGCCGGCGGTTCGCACGCCTCGTGGCCGCCCTGATTCGGGCCGAGCTCGATCACAAGCTCGATGAGGTCCGTGCCGCCGCAGTGGGGAAACCTCGGGCGAGCAGGGCGTTGACGCGTCCAAAACCTCCCGCGCCGCGATCTTGATCAGGCTGCTGCAACCTCAATCGCCTTTGGCTTTGCCGCTTGCGCTTTGGCCGCAATGATGTGCAGCATGCCTTTCTCGAGCGAAGCCTGGACTTTGTCCACGTCGATGGCCAGCGGCAACTCGAATTTGCGGAACACGTCGTTCGATCCGAACTCGGTCCATACGATTTTGCGTGCCTCCGCTCTTTCCGCCTTGCACGCTGCATGGACGATAATTTCGGAGGGCGTGGCCGTGATCTCGATCTCCTTGGCATCGAAGCCGGGCAGCGTCAACTCGACTTCATACTTCGAATCTGTTTCCGCCAACTCTGCCGCAGGCCAACCGAACACCTGGTGCTCGGCCTTGATCCAGTCGTCGACCGCGTGACCCAGTTCCCGGCCCCGCTTTTCGAAAAGCTCGAATGCGTTCTGCCGGACAACATCCAGCCGTCTCTCGATTTCCTCGAAGATCGGAAGACGATTGATGTCCGATTTTTCCACTTTCTGAATCGCGATGTTTGCCATAAACTTCACCTTTCGTCCCGTGTTGGGTACCTAGTACTGAGCACCTTCTGTGCCACCGGAAATCCCCCGCCTGGAGATTCCGGGGCATCGAGCCCTGCCTGGAACCGGACGTGCACGTTTAAAAAAAGTCAGATGAGCGGAATCAAGGCGGATTTCAAAGTTACGGTGCAGGGCTTCGCCGATGGAGGCGATCTACCGAGGCGGATCACCTGCGATGGTGACGACCTGTCGCCCGCATTGCACTGGACAGGCGAACCTTCTGAAACCGCGAGCTTCGCACTGATCATGGACGATCCTGATGCGCCGCGCGGCACTTGGAACCACTGGCTGGTCTGGGATATACCGGCTCATACTCACGCGCTTCCGGAGGGCAAAGAGCGCATCCCGATCGGAAAATCCGGAACAAATGACTTCGGCAGGCTCGGCTACGGCGGTCCCTGTCCCCCGGAAGGCGGAGGGCCGCACCGTTACTTTTTCCGCCTTTTCGCGCTCGACATCCATACACTCGGCGTGCCTGAAGGAGCGAAGCGCCGAATACTTGAGAAGGCTCTCAAGAAGCATGCTATTGGGCAAGCTGTCTACATGGGGCGCTACGAGCGGCAGTGAAGGCAGTCGATTTTCAACCACTTCGGACCCGGTGATTGCGATTCCAATCGGGTACTCCGAAGGATCAGGGCAGGTTCGATCATCACGATCCGATCGGTCTTCGAATTGCACTCAAACGCGTCAAATCAATGGCAAATGGCACCGTGATTCTGCTTGGAAATCTTCCTCCTGGCCCGCTCGACCGCGTCGTCACCGAGTTCGGGTGGTCCCTTGAGATCGTCCGCAGCCTCGATCGGGTGCGCGAGATGAGCGCCGGCCGAAAACTTATCGCGATCCTCTTCGAGCCGTACTCTCTCGGCCTTTCGTGGAGCTTGGCTCTGCGGTCACTGCTCTACGCGGCGCCCACCGCTCTCCCGATTGCATGTCACCGATTCTCAGACGCGATTGACTGGCCGGAACTCGCGAATGCCGGAGCGTTTCACGCGCTGTCTTCTCCCTTTAACGAGCGCGAGCTGAGGCAGAGTCTGGGATTCATCTGGGCCCGAAGGTTTGAGAGGCTACAGAAACCGCTCCTCGAGCTTCACCGAGCCCAGGACACCGAGCTTGTCGCTTAAGTCGATTCTTGCTAATTAGTAAGACTCATCGCCGTAAGGTCGAAGATGAGATTTCTTGTATTCTTGCCCGACTTGGGCTAACACGCGCAGGTCTTGAGGACTATCACCCAGATTTGACCCAGGTGGGGAAGCAGCGTCCACAAGGCGCGAGGCTTTAGGGCGGTGCTCAAGTTGCACCTTCAAATTTGTTTTCCCCGAAAGAAGGAGGCCAACATGAAAGTGCGTGAACTGATGACTAAGAGGGTTACGGCTTGCCGTCCTGAGACCAACCTTGCGGCGGCCGGCGCGCTGATGTTTGAGAACGACTGCGGTGTTCTTCCTCTGGTGGACGAAAGCGGCAAAGTGACCGGCATCCTCACGGATCGTGACATTTGCATTGCATTGAGCACGAGGGACGGCAAATCCTCGAAGATTACTGCCGCGGATGTCTCCAAGCCTCGAGTGGTCATGTGCGAGCCGGATGATGACGTCCACGCTGCGCTGAAGACGATGCGCAGGGAAAAGATTCACCGGTTGCCTGTCGTGAATCGTGCAGGCGCTCTGGAAGGCATTCTCTCGATGAACGACATCATTCTGCGATCGGAAAAAGGCGATGGCAAGAGCCAAGCGGAACTGTCGTATGACGACGTAGTGCATACGCTGCAAGGAATCTGCGCGCATCGCGCTGCCAAGATCCACGTGGTGGCCGCATAGGAGCTTGTTGAAAAAAAGGGGGACAGACTACTCTGTCCCCAGTCGCAAACTGCTGATTTCGCATCGGAGCGTCGGCGCGGACAGAACGGTCTGTCCCCCTTTTTTCAACAGGCTCCTAAGCAGTGCCGTATCGCATGAGTCGCAAACCGCTGATTTCGCATCGGAGCGTCGGCGTGGACAGAGCGGTCTGTTCCCCTTTTTTCAACAAGCTCCGATGCAGTGCCGTATCGCATGACCCACGGCTCCCTCGCGGGAGTCCATTAATCACCGAAGAAAACAAAAGGAGTAAAGCATGTCCGAAGTGAATGTGACGAAAGAAAAATCGCCCGCAAAGCGGGAAACCGCGCCGGCCGAATTCAAGGAGTTCTTCAAGCCGGTGCTTCCATTCAGAAGCTTTTTCCACCAGAGCCCGTTTGCGCTGATGCGCGACTTCAGCGCCGAAATGGATCGGATCCTTCGTGGGGTCGCGCCGGCGACTGACGGAGGAGCCTGGTCCCCTGCCATCGACATTCAGCAGTGCAACGGCAACCTGGTGGTGACCGCGGAGCTTCCCGGCCTTAAGAAGGAGGAAGTGAAAGTCGAGCTCACCGAGGACGCCCTCATCATCGAAGGCGAACGAAAACGCGTGCACCAAGAGGATCACGAAGGATTCCATCGCTGGGAGAGAAGCTACGGCCAATTCTATCGGTCGATCCCGTTGCCTGAGGGTGCAAAGACAGACCAGGCAAAGGCCGAGCTTACCGAGGGCATTCTCAAAATTACATTGCCGGTCGCGGAGGCGAAAAAGAAGATCCACCAGGTGACGGTTGAGGAAGGGACGAAAACGAAACCTGCGGCGGCGTAAATAAAAGATCGCAGTGTCATCGAAGGACGGAGGAAATGCGGCGCCGTGGCAGAATACGGCGCCGCATTGAACGAACGACCCGGCTCATCGCTGTTTGCGCAGCAGCGCAGTGCCGGCGGCGTTACGAGCTTGCTTAGCCAGGCGGACTAGTTGGACCGAGCTCGCTTGTGGACCTTCTTCGCCGGCTTCCTCAGCAAACCGCACGTCGCTTCCGATGCGTAGAAGATTGAACCGTTCATCCAAAACGCTGTTGCGGTGAAAATAGATCTCGCGCCCATCCGGTGTTTCCAGGAAACCGTAATCCTCAAACAGCTTCACGACTCTGGCCGGGACTGGAGCCTCATGCTGCTTCGTTTGTCCTTGCAAGCGCCGCGCATAATCCTGCAAACGACGGCGCATCTCATGGAACGCCTCGTGAATCGCGCGGTACACGTCACGGCTGTCCCGCTTCGGCTCGGACTGCTTGGTTCTCTTCGAAGCCTCGATGTCCTGAAGAGTTCCGTGAAGGCTGGGCGTGTGCTCAACCACCAACTCCTCCGTGGGGACTCCGAGGTCGATTCGCACATGGTACAAGCCACCGTAACGCCGGCCTCTTGGTCCCTCGATCATGACGCGGCAACTCATGATCCGCTTGAAGAATCGTTCGAGAACCGCTATTTCCTTGAGCACCGCCGGTTCAAGGTTTGGAACCGGCTCCATATTTCGCAGCGTGATCTGTGGGGGTAGTGTCATATGTTTTCATCCGAGCCATTGAATTTCAGGAACGTTGCGGCCGTGCGAGCTCGGCCACGCCACTGGATGTCCCAGCACGATAGGAGCGACGACGTGGTATTTCTCCGCCAACCCGAGTTCGTGCTTTATCTCCGGCAGATTCAGCCAGGGACGAGCGAAGCCGACCCAACAGCTGGCAATCCCCTGGTCGCGCGCGGCCAGCATCAGATTCTCCGCGGCCAGGCAGCAGTCTTCCATGGCCTGCGCTTCCGGGGATTTCGCCAAGATCATCACCAACGCCGGCGCGTGATTGAACAAGGCGTATTTTGGATCCTCAATCATCCCCCGGATGGACGGGCCGTACATCGTATCGGAAAAGTTCGCCAGCAGCCACTTCTTGACGCGTTCGGCAAGCTGGTCGACCCGCGCCCGGCCGAGAAGGACTGCGAAGGCCCACGGTTGCAGATTCATTGCGCTGGGCGCGAGGATTGCGGCACGGATCAGCCGCTCGATGGTAGACCGTTCCACAGCCGCATCGGTGTATTCCCGGACCGCGCGCCGTTTTTCAAGGACATCCATCAACTCCATAAGTCAACTCCATATCCTGGATTGCCGCCTTTGCCCAGTGCACTTCGTGGACCGAAGCCGGCTTCCCTCTATCGCGCCGTTTGGCAGAAAGCATGCAGCGATCAATTCGTTAACCGAAGGAGAAAACTTATGCCGGTTGGAGAACTTTGCATCCGTCAAACCGTGGTTGCGTCCCGCGGGATGTCCGTTCGTGAGGCAGCAAAACTTATGCGCCAATTTCATGTCGGCGACCTTGTCGTCACAGATAAGCTCGATGGGAAACGCATACCTGTCGGGATCGTTACCGACCGGGATATCGTCGTCGAGGTATTGGCTTTGGAGTTAGATGCAGCCAGCCTCGCGGTTGAAGACATCATGACCCGCGATCTGGTCACCGTGCGGGAGCAGGAAGGTGTTCTTCAAACGATCGCAAAGATGCGGACGAACGGAATTCGCAGGGTCCCGGTTGTGGATGCGGAAGGCGCGTTGGCAGGCATCGTGGCTGTCGATGACATGGTTGAACTGCTGGCCGACGAACTGGGCGAACTCGCCAAGCTTATTTCGCGGGAGCAGAAACACGAAGTGCTCGCACGCCCTTAGTTATGCAGGTGGGCAAGCCGACCAAAGAGTCCACGGCGCGGTGGGAGCATTTTCCGCACGGCGCCGACATCGGTGTCCGCGGCATCGCCGCAACCAAAGAAGGAGCTTATGAGCAAGCGGCGCTCGCCCTTATGGGAGTCATTACTGATCCTTCGCGGGTAGTAGGACGAAGAGTGGTCGTCGTCGAATGCGAGGCCGAGAACCGTGAAACTTTGCTGGTCGACTGGTTAAACGCGCTGGTTTACGAAATGGCCGTCCGTGGAATGATCTTCAGACGCTTCGAAGTGCGCATCCAAGGAAATCGCTTACGGGGCAGAGCTTGGGGAGAGGATGTCGACGTCGCGCGTCACGAGCCGGCGGTCGAGGTCAAGGGAGCCACGTATACCAGCTTGTTCGTCGGCCGGAACGCGGCGGGGGAATGGGTCGCGCAATGTGTCGTGGATGTGTGAGGGCTCATGGAAACGGCGCTGCTAAATCGCGTGTCCGAATTTGAGTGGAAGATTGAACCGCATGGCAAGATGCGCGTTCCTGCCGTTCTTTATGCGAGCGAAGACCTGATACATGACATGGACGCGAAGGTCTACGAGCAAATCGTGAATGTAGCAACCTTGCCGGGCATTCAGAAAGCCGCCTATGCGATGCCGGATGCGCATTGGGGGTACGGATTTCCGATCGGCGGCGTGGCAGCATTCGATCCTGAGCAAGGCGGCGTGGTCTCCGCGGGAGGCGTAGGATTCGACATCTCGTGCGGTGTTCGCACTTTGTTGACGGGCCTGAAGTCTGACGACATTACGACGGTAAAGCAAACCCTCGCGGACGCGCTCTATCGGCACATCCCTGCCGGCGTTGGAAGCCGGGGCCTGCTTAATTTCACGGATTCACAGTTGGATGAAATGCTCGACGGCGGCGCGCAATGGGCGTTGCGCATGGGCTACGGCGTCGAGGCGGACCTCGATCGGACTGAGGAGCGCGGCCGGATGCTCGGCGCTCAGCCTGGCACGGTCTCCGGCTTCGCCAAGAATCGGCAACGGCGTGAAATGGGGACGCTCGGATCGGGAAACCACTACCTCGAAGTGCAGCGCGTGGTCTCGATCTTCGATGAACCGTCGGCCCGCGCCTTCGGCATCCAGCTCGACGACATCCTGGTGAGCATTCATTGCGGATCGCGCGGGCTTGGCCACCAGATCGGGACGGAGTTTCTTCGTGACATGGTGATGCAGGCCGCACAATACGGAATTGAGCTGCCGGATCGGGAGCTGGCGTGCGCGCCGATCGAATCTCCACTTGGAGAGAAATACCTCGGTGCCATGCGGTCGGCCATCAACTGCGCGCTGGCCAACCGTCAGATGATCACTCACCTGGTCCGCCGCGCCTTCGCCGAAGTAGTGCCAAAAGCCGAGCTGATAGTGCTCTACGATGTATCCCACAATACTTGCAAAGTGGAAGAGCATAAAGTCGATGGGTGCACGAAGCGCCTCTTCATTCATCGCAAAGGCGCAACCCGTGCGTTCGGCCCGAATCATCCTGCCATCCCAGAAGCTCTGCGCTCGATCGGGCAGCCAGTGCTGATCGGCGGCACGATGGGCACGGCATCGTACATCCTGGTAGGAATGGGGGAAAGCGAGAAGCGATCGTTCAGCTCGTCCTGCCATGGAGCCGGACGGCAGATGAGCCGTCACCAGGCGACCAAGCTCTGGCGCGGCAGGCAACTGATCGACGATCTTGCCGACCGAGGCATTCTGATCCGCTCACCCTCGTCACGCGGAGTCGCCGAAGAGGCGCCGGGAGCTTATAAGGACGTAACGGAGGTGGTAGAAGTAGCCGAAAATGCCGGACTCTCGCGACGTGTCGCGCGGCTCGAACCAATGGTCTGTATCAAAGGATGATTTCGTATCGAACTTGCGGGCCGCATCTTATTCTCCTTTTATTCACCTGCTGTGCGCCCGCTTGTGGCTGATCAACTCCGTATACGCGCGATGTCGTTCTTGGGTCGCATTCTGCTGATCTTTTCTCAAGGCTTCATACTCATCCATGTCTGAAACCCCGCCAAATCGCTCATGCGTGATCAGGTAACACCGCAGCCCAGTTTCAGCCTTGTCGGCCGCGACCATCGCCTCGAGCAGAAAGCGCTCCAACCGTGCACATTCATCGCAGTTCGTCATCTAATAACCTCTTTTCGCAACCATGCCGGCACGTGACAGACCAATCAGACGTGCCGCCACAGCGACCGCAGACAGGCCTTCAAAGCCACCTGGTCACAACGCGGGAATTGGCATCCCGAATGCCAGTATCATCCTGAGGTTCATTATGGCAACAAAACGTAAAGTCAAGAAAAGTACAAGCCGCTCCAGCGGTTTTCCAGGAGGAGGAGCCGGGCGGAAAGATCGAGTTGGCCCATCCGGAGTGTATCCGATGTCGGGTCCGCACCCGCCCGGCGACGCTCCCATGGTTTGGCCCGGTTCTTGGGGACAAGGCAAACGTGGAGCTTCCGGATACGAAGATCACGGCGAATCGGAATTGAATATCGCCCCGGTGATGCCCGAAAAGTGCCGGGACATCATGACCAAGGATCCGGTGTTCTGTCAGGCGAGCGATAGCGCTTCGCTCGCGGCGAAGCTGATGCTGAAGCACAATATCGGAGCCCTGCCGGTGGTCGGTAGCTTGCCCGAGAACAAGTTGGTCGGCATCCTCACAGATCGCGATTTGGCGATGAAAGTCGTGGCTCCCGGCCGCGATCCGCACCAAACGACCGTGTACGACATTATGTCGAGCCCGGTGATAACCTGCTCGCCGGATGACGATTATCAGACAGCGCTGGATTTGATGGAAGGGCATCAGATCAAGCGAATTCCGGCCGTTGACAGAGGGGGACACGTCGTCGGAATGATCTCCGAAGCCGACGTCGCGCTGCGCATTCCCGACGAAAAGAAAATCGAGGAGCTTGTCCGAAGCGTGGTACAACCGGTCTGAAGGAAATTGGCGGAATCCCGTGTGAAGCTGACGTTCCTGGGAACCCGAGGAGAAATCGAAGCAAGAACGCCGCTGCATCGCATGCATTCGTCGCTGCTGGTGTCCTGGCGCCGCAAGGCAGTCATGATCGATTGCGGCGCGGACTGGGCCGGCAACGTCGAGCGTATTGGTCCGGATGCGATCCTGCTCACCCACGCACACTCGGACCATGTTGCCGGACTAAAGACGGGCGCCTTCTGCCCTGTCTATGCGGCTGCGGAGACATGGAGCAGGATCTGTACTGCCCGGATCGCTTCCAAAGTCGTGATCCGGTCACGTTGCAGGTTCGAGTTGTTCGGGATCGGGTTCGAAGCATTTCCGGTAGAGCACTCCATTCGCGCGCCCGCGGTCGGATATAGAATCACGGCGGGACGGCACAGCGTCTTCTACGTTCCAGACCTGGTACAGATTCGAGATCGGAGCGAAGCCCTGCGCGCGATCAGTCTCTATATCGGCGATGGGGCGTCGATTACACGTGGGATTCTTCGCAGGCGCGGCAAAACTGTGATCGGACATGCTTCGATTCGCACGCAGATTCAATGGTGCAAAGAAGAAGGCGTGCGGCGTGCGATTTTCTCTCATTGCGGTTCGGAAATCGTGACGAGCGATCCGGAGGAGGCTGCCCGGAAAGTTCGGCTTCTCGGCTCAGATTTCGGCGTGGATGCACGTATCGCTTATGACGGACTGAGCGTCACGCTGTGAGGCTTCCGTGGGGCTTTCAACGCTCAAAATGAGCCGGTCGAGCTCGTCGCGCTCCAATGTCTCTTTACGGACGAGCTCTACGGAAATGCGGTCCATCGCCGCGATTCGCTGTTGCAGGATCTGTCTTACTTCACCGTAGATTTCATCCACAATCCGCCGCGATTCCGCGTCGATCATCTCTGCGCTTTTTTCGCTGTAGTTGCGTTCTTCCATATCGAACGGCGATTTCAGGAATGCTCCGGACATCGGCTTGCCATAAGTAAGCTTCCCGAGCTGCTCGCTCATCCCAAAGCGCGTCACCATTTGCCGGACCAGCTCGGAAGCCCGCTCGAGATCGTCCGACGCGCCGGTTGAGACCACTCCCCGATAGTGAATTTCTTCGGCCGCACGCCCGCCCAGCAGAACGGCGATCTGATCCTCCAGTTGCGGCTTGGTCATCAAATAGCGCTCCTGCGTGGGTAATTGCAGCGTATAGCCCAAGGCGCCAATCGATCGCGGAATAATAGAGACGCGATGCAATGGATCGGCGTGCTTCACCGAAAGCGCCACCAGCGCATGGCCGGACTCGTGAACCGCGACGCGTTCTTTCTCTTCCGGGCTCATGACGCGGCTCTTTTTCTCAAGACCGAGCATGACACGATCCACCGCCTGCTCCAGATCGCGGATTTCGACACTTTCCGCGCCCCGGCGCACGGCCAGCAGCGCCGCCTCATTCACGATGTTGGCCAGATCGGCGCCCGCCATTCCGGGCGTTCGCGCCGCAATCGTCTCCAGGTCGACATTTTCCGCCATGTGGATTTTGCGAGCGTGAACCTTTAAAATCTCGACGCGATCCTTGAGGTCCGGACGATCCACAAGAACCTGCCGATCGAAGCGCCCGGCGCGCAGCAGCGCTGCATCCAGCACCTCCGGCGTGTTGGTGGCCGCCATCAGGATCACGCCTTCGGAACTGTCGAATCCATCCATTTCCGCCAGGAGTTGATTGAGCGTCTGCTCGCGTTCATCGTTGCTGAATCCCACCGCCCGTCCGGAAGTTCGCGATTTGCCGATCGCATCCAGTTCGTCGATAAACACGATGCAGGGCGCCTTCAGCTTGGCCTGCTCAAACAAGTCGCGCACGCGGGCCGCACCGACGCCGACGAACATCTCCACAAACTCCGATCCTGAGAGCGAGAAGAAGGACACGTGCGCTTCGCCGGCCACGGCTTTCGCCAACAAGGTCTTGCCGGTGCCCGGCGGTCCCACCAGCAGAACGCCTTTCGGAATCCGGCCGCCGAGCTTCTGATACTTCGCCGGCTGGCGAAGAAAGTCTACCACCTCTTCCAGTTCCAGCTTGGCTTCATCCAGGCCCGCGACATCGTCAAAAGTCACCTTGCTCGTGCTCGATTCATCGTGAATCTTGGCCCGGTTCTTCCCGAACGTCAAAGCGCCGCCCGCTTGAGTCATGCGCCGCATTCCCATTCTGAAGATCAAGACGATAAACAGGAACGGCAGGACCCAACCCAGGATGTTCCAGATCCACGAAGTTTGGTCGATGCGGCCTTGGAACTTCACCGGATGTGCTTCGAGCTCCTTCAGGAGTTCTGATTCGTCCACGCCCGGCAGCCGCGTGGCGGTGATCGTCTGCGGCGGACCAGGGTTCTTTGCGTGAGCCGCATCGCTCTTCAGCACGCCGATCAGTTCGTGCTCGGTAACCTGAACCTCGCTCAAATGATCCGCTCGAAGCTCCACCAGGAAATCGCTGTAGGAAACCGCTTTGGATTGAGCCCCGGGAATGAGCCTGGTGGCAAGATAGATCGCAACCATGAGCACCGCGAAATTTACGGTTGAGAAGATCAAGCGATTCTTTTGCTTACTGTCCATAGCTGTTTTTGGCCGGGCGTTTGCGTAGGCTGGCGCTCTCTCCGGGAGCTGCACGTAGACCACCAGAAAGAACCAGATAAGACGTCGATTAGAAACGGGGAATCTAGGCGGGCGCACGCATTCTTCGCGCATGTGCGTCGCTTAGGGATTTACTTCGGTCGCCAGTGCACCGGATACGAGTGATCGCGCCCTCGGCCCCGGTTTCTCGGCTGCTTCCGCCGCCATATCGCCGACCGCTGAGCTATTGTGCGCAGAAATCGCGGTCACTTGCGCTTTTTCGCGCTTGCTGGTCACAGGACCAGAAAGAGTCCAAAAAGACTCGACCGCGGCTCGAAGCCACGCTCACCGATTACCGGTCGCCCGACGGCCGCGGCTCGGGCGCTACATAGACCTTGGGTGCGGCCACGATTTCTGCATTCGGAATCTCTGTGGTAAAACGAACCGGCGCCAACTCGGGCTTCGCGAGCGGCTTCATCAGAAAACTCACCGAATACTGATGCGTCAGGCGCTCCGCCAGATCGGTCAAATACGGCCCGATCGACACCGGAGGTCCGAACCCGAGCATGTACGCTTCGCCACCGGTCTCTTCCGCGAGCTCGGTTAACTGGTTCTGTCCCCAGTTCATGCGCCATAAGCTGTGGCCGCCGTGCCCGGCGTGAGGCGTGTAGATCGCGTACACGATCGTGCCGGCCCGCTGCGCATGCGCGATCGCGCTATCGAGATACGGATTGATCGGGCCGGTTCCACCCAGCGGGTCGACTCCGCTTGAAACCATCAGGACTTCTCTTCGCACGCAGCAACTTGGCCATCTCTTGATGAGATCGCTGAGTGCGAGATATGGGCTTTCGCCGGCAGCGATGCTTCCTAACGGTAGCCGCAGCGCTTGGGCCGCCTTGGCGTGATCGGAAGTCAGGTCCTGTTTAATGTCGGCGATCCCGTTGTGCATGTATCCGATTCCGATCAGCGCGCTGGCCGGCTGGCGGTTGATGAATTCGCGTAAATCGGCCAACTGCGATCCGAGACTCAGGGCGGATGCGTCGTCGATCAGAATGAAAAGCTCCAGTCCGGCCTGTTCTCCTTTGAGCGTGGTCCACTCGGTTACCGGAAGACGTTCTTGTCCATGAAAAACCATTACGTCCTCGCGCTTCAGCTCGGGGACCTCTTTTCCGTGAACCGCCTCCACGGTGACGGTCACGTGAACCGGAATCTTCTCCTGTGCGATGCCGAGAGTCGCGGTCATCGCCATAACTGCGATAAGACTTTGTTTGATCATGATT
>Ga0209415_10005656_pt1 | contig 22411 bp, 20 predicted proteins | sample PeaSoiSIISIP2007_FD_187696 | JGI IMG/M metagenome (GOLD analysis project Ga0209415, IMG submission 187696) | Peat soil microbial communities from Weissenstadt, Germany - SII-SIP-2007 (SPAdes) (version 2) | ecosystem: Environmental > Terrestrial > Soil > Wetlands > Peat | place: Germany... | reverse complement strand
TGGGGGGCGCGGAGAGCTAGGCTCGGAGCGCCTTTCAAATGTTTGAGGAGACGGTCGAACATCGCCTGAGGCCGATTGCGGCTGCGTTCGCGGAGAGTGATCTGGTTCGCATCCGCGTCGCCGACGATGCGGCCGAGATCGAACTGCGTCGCGCCGTCCCGAATGCGCGGGCAGTCGCGCCGGGTTCCGGAGGCGAGCAGACCAACCGCACGTACGATGTGATTACCGCCGAGGTCGTCGGCGTGCTTCATTTCCAGCGCCCGCCGGTCGAGGAGGGTTACTCCCTCGACGGGGACCGCGAACTAGCCCAGATCGAGGCGCTGGGGATCCGCAATCCGGTACGCTCGCGCGGGGCCGGACGGGTCGCGTGTATCTACGTCGCCGAAGGCCAGCCCGTCGACTACGGCCAGCCCTTGTTCGCGATCGACCGCTCTTAAGACATGTTCAGAAAGATACTTATCGCGAACCGTGGCGAGATCGCGCTACGGATCAATCGTGCGGCACATGAGCTCGGCGTCCCGACGGTCGCGATTTTTTCAGAGCCGGATCGCACATCGCTGCATGTCCGTCATGCCGACGAAGCATTTTGCGTCGGGCCCGGCCCGGCAGCGCGCTCGTATCTCAACGTTGCCAATATCATCTCCGCGGCGCTGATCTGCGGAGCCGACGCAATCCATCCCGGATACGGCTTCCTCGCCGAGAACGCGCGCTTTGCGCAGATCTGCATCGATCACGATCTCGCGTTCATCGGACCGCCGCCCGCCACCATCGCCTCGATGGGCGACAAAGCAGAGGCACGCCGAAAGATGGCGGAAGCCGGCGTGCCGACGACGCCGGGAAGCGAGATCTTGCGGTCGCTCGACGATGCGCGCGCCGCAGCGCGGCAGATCGGGTATCCCGTGTTGCTGAAAGCGACTGCCGGCGGTGGCGGCAAGGGGATGCGCGTCGTCGACGGCGAGGATGACTTGCCGTCCGCTTTTGCGACGGCGCAAGCCGAGGCGGAAGCGAATTTCCGGGATGGGCGTCTGTACCTCGAGCGGCTCGTGCGCAAGCCGCGGCATATCGAAGTCCAAGTGCTCGGCGACCGCTTCGGAACGATCGTCCATTTGGGCGAACGCGACTGCTCGATCCAAAAACCGTCGCATCAAAAGCTGATCGAGGAGGCGCCCGCGCCCGCGCTCTCCGAGCCGATACGCGAGAAGCTGCACGCCACGGCGCTCGCGGCGGCGCGCGCCGTCGGCTACAGCAACGCCGGAACGCTCGAATTCCTCGTCGACGGCAGCGAAATCTACTTCATGGAGATGAACACGCGCATCCAGGTCGAGCATCCGATTACGGAACTGATCTACGGCGTCGACCTGGTCAAGGAGCAGATCCGCATTGCGGCCGGGGAGCACCTCGGATTCGCACAAGACGATATGAGTCCGCACGGGTATGCGATCGAGTGCCGCATCAATGCGGAAGATCCGGCCAACGGCTTCGCCCCGAGTGCGGGGACCTTGGTCGATGTCGAGTTCCCGGGTGGCCCCGGCGTCCGCGTCGATACGCACATCGTCGCCGGGAGCCAGATCCCGCCGTACTACGACTCTCTCTTGGCCAAGGTCGTTGCGGTCGGCCGCACGCGAGCCAACGCCATCGCACGCATGGAACGTGCGCTTTCGGAAACACGTATAGAAGGTGTGCCGACGACCATCGAGATCTGCCGCGACGTCCTGCGCAGCGAAGCGTTTCGCGCGGGGGGCGTCGACGTCGAGTTCCTGCCGAGCCGCTTCATCGCCGACCGGGCCGTCGTTTAACGTGCCCAGCCGCCGCCTCGCGCGCGAGATTGCATTGCAAGCGCTGTTCAGCGTCGAAGTGGGGCACCGGGATACCGGAGAAGTGCTCGACGAAACGTTTGCGAGGGTGCGAGGCACCGACAACGCGTTCATCAAGGACCTCGTCTACGGCACGCTCGAAAACGCTCCGCAGAGCGACGAGCTTATCGCACCGTTGCTTGAGGGCTGGACGATCGACCGCTTGCCGACGATCGATCGCCTGCTGCTGCGCATGGGCGTCTTCGAGTTGCGCCACCGGCCGCTCGTCCCCAAACCGGTTGTCATCAATGAAGCCGTGGAGCTGGCCAAGAAATTCTCCACGGAGGACTCAGGCCGCTTCGTGAACGGCGTTCTATCCAAAGCGAGCACGCTGTGAAGAAAGGGCCCGGCGCTCTAAAAATAGCGATCGCCGCCGCCGTCTTCGCCGTTCTGTTTGCAGCGGGCATCATCGCGGGGATCATCGCGTCGTATTCGAACGACTTGCCCGACATCAACCGCCTGGCGGACTTCCAGCCGTCGCGTTCGACGCGCGTCTACGCGCGCGACGGCTCGCTGCTGGCGAACTTGTACCGTGAGAACCGCACGTGGGTCACGATCGATCGCATCCCGGTCGTCGTGCGCAATGCCTTCATCGCGACTGAAGACCAGCACTTTTATTCGCATCACGGCGTCGACATCGGCGGGATTTTGCGCGCGGGCTGGGCCGATTGGCGGCACGAGCAGTTTCAAGGCGCGTCGACGATCACGCAGCAGTTGGCGCGCGCGCTGTTTCTCTCGAATCAAGTCTCGCTCTCGCGCAAGATCGAAGAGGCGCTGCTCGCCATCGAGATCGAGCGCTACTATACGAAAGACGAGATCCTCGAGCGCTATCTGAACCTAATTTATCTCGGCGCCGGCGCGTACGGCGTCGAAGCCGCATCGCACACCTATTTCGGGACCGACGTCGGCCACCTCACGCTCGGGCAGGCGGCGATCCTGGCCGGACTGCCGGCCGCGCCGTCCGATTACTCGCCGTTCGTGAGCCTGGACCGCGCCAAGGAACGCCAGAGCCACGTGCTCGAGCGGATGGCCGCCAGTGGATTCATCACCGGGCAGGAGGCGCAGCAAGCCCAAGACGCTCCGCTCGGCCTGATTGCGGAACGTCCCGCCGGGCTGCAATCGTATCGCTTCCCGTACTTTACGACGTACGTCACGCACATCTTGGAGCAGACCTTCGGGTCGCAGGCGACATTCGAGAGCGGGCTCGAGGTCTACACGACGCTCGATCCGCAGATGCAAGATGATGCCCAGTCGGCCGTCGACTGGGGGCTCGACCAAGCCGCAGCGGAAGGGATCGGCGCCCATCAAGCCGCGCTCATCGCGCTCCGGCCGTCGACCGGCGAGATCCTCGCAATGGTCGGCGGGAAGGGCTTTTCACTCAAAGATCAGTTCAATCGCGCATGGCAAGCGCGCCGTCAGCCCGGCTCCTCGTTCAAGGCGTACGTCTATACGGCGGCGATCGATAGCGGGATGCCGCCGACGACGATCATGGACGACGATCCGGTCAGCTATCCGATGGGCGACGGGACGCGCTGGGCGCCGCAAGACGACGACCATCGCTACTTCGGTGCGATCACGCTGCGGTACGCGCTCGCGCAGTCGCGCAACATCGTCGCGGTCAAGCTCGCTGAACAATTGGGAATCGACAAGGTCATCCAGTATGCGAAGCGGATGGGCGTCAAGGAGCCGCTCGAAGCAAACCTGTCGCTTGCGCTCGGAACCTCGGTCGTGACGCCGCTCGATCAAGCGACGGGCTACGCGACGCTGGCGAACCAGGGGATCCATATCGATCCGTCGCCGATTCGGATCGTGCGCGATTCGCTCGGGACCGCGATCCTCGACAATCAGTATCCGCAAGAGACCGAAGTCGTCAGCGCCGGGACGGCCTACGTGATGACCTCAATGCTGCAGAGCGTCATCAACGAGGGGACCGGCTATCCGAACGCACAGATCGGCCGCCCTGCCGCCGGCAAGACCGGGACGACCTCCGATTATCGTGATGCCTGGTTTATCGGCTACACGCCCGACCTCGTCGCCGCGGTGTGGCTCGGAAATGACGACTACCGCAAAATGAACGAGTCGTACGGCGGCAATATCCCCGCACGGATTTGGGCACGCTTCATGAAGGCGGCGCTCGCGAAGACGCCCAAGCACGAATTTGTGTTCCCGCGCGGAGAGGTCAGGAAGGTCGCGCTGTGCTCCGGGAAGACCGAAGTCTTCCTCGCCGGGACGGAGCCGCAACCGTGCAGCGTATCGCACGGCGCAGCGCTCGCGCCGCCGGCAGAGCCGAAGACCCCGCCGACGATTCCGCCCGATACCGTCGGCGACGGCAAAGTGTTCGAACGGCTGGACAACGCGCCGCCATGATGCGCCCGCTGCGCACGACCCCGCCTATCCGCAGCGTCAGCAAAGTCGTCCAGTACATTCGAAAGGTTCTCAAAGAGAACAAGTGGCTGCACGAGATCGGCGTGCGCGGCGAGATTTCGAATTTTTCACGGCATTCAAGCGGCAGCGTCTATTTTAAGCTCAAAGAGAACGAGGTTGTCTTGGAGTGCGTCGTCTGGAAGGCCGATGCTGTAAGGCTGCCGTCGCTCAAGGACGGAGTCGCCGTGGTAGCGACCGGGCGAATCGAGACGTACGACAGGCGTAGTACTTATCAATTAATCGCGCATACCATCACGCTTGAGGGAGTCGGCGATCTCCACGCCGAGTACGAGCAGCTCAAGAAAAAGCTCGCCGACGAGGGCGCCTTCGACGCTGACCGAAAGCGCCCGCTTCCGAGATTTCCCTTTCGCATTGCCTTGGTTTCGTCCAGCGAAGGTCGCGGGGCGACCGACTTCACGACGGAAGTCGCTAAACGCGCACCGCATGTTGAGATCGTCATTGTGGATACGCCGGTTCAGGGCACCGGAGCCGCAATAGAAATTGCAGACGCGATCGACAAAGCATCCCGTCTTGATGTCGATGTCATCGTCGTCGCTCGCGGTGGCGGTTCTTTTGAAGACCTGTTTGCCTTCAGCACCGAGACGGTGGTGCGCGCAATCTTGCGCTCCCGCCTTCCGGTAGTATCAGCGGTCGGCCACGAAAAGGACGTCTCGATTTCCGATCTCGTCGCCGATCTACGGGCTCCGACGCCGGGCCTCGCAGCCAACCTCATCGTCCCCGTGCGCAGCGAGCTGCTTCGGAACATTGAGCGCCACGAGCGCACCCTCGGACGCGTGCTGGACCGGCATCTAAAGGATGCGGGTCGCGAGCTTGCGCAAGCCGTGCGTTATTCGGTTGTCGCCGATCCGGCGCGGCTTTTTGTGCCCCGGCAACAGCGCCTGGATCGAGCGACGATGCAGTTGCTTCGCGAGGCAGAACTCGCGCTGCGGGGCCGGTTCGAGCGCGTTACGTCGCTCGTGCGCCGGCTCGAGCCGTTCGATCCGACGCGCCGCCTATCTCAGCGCAGACAGGAACTCGAAATTCTTCGCTACAGGCTCGGGCGCGCGGGCACGGAGAGGATCGAGCGCGATCGAGCTAGGGCTGCTGCCGCGCGCGCGCTGCTGGAACCGGCCATGAGGCGCGGCTTTGCTGCTAGGACGCTAAGGGCCCAATTCCTAGAGGCAAAGCTCGACGGCAACAACCCGGAAACGATTCTTCAACGCGGGTACGCCATCGTTCGCCGAGACGGGGTTGTCGTGCGGGACGCCCACACGGTACCCACGGGTGCGGAAATCTCTGCTAAAGTCGCTCGCGGAACGCTGGTGGCCCGCGTCGAAGATCGGAGGAACGATGGCGCAGAGTAAGGCCGACGATTTCGAAACCAGCTTGAAGCGGCTGGACGAGATAGTTACAAAGCTTGAGAGCGAGGACGTTACCCTCGATCAGTCCGTGGAACTCTACAAGCAGGGTAAGGAACTTGCCCGTCGTTGCACCGCGTTACTCAACGCTGCTCGCAAGTCGATTGAGGACGCTTCTCGCGATGATAGCGAAAACGGAGCAGCAGAACCGCTCACTGATGAAGATGCCGAGGACGAACAAATCCCGTTCTAAGCGACTCGACATGGTCGTAGCCGAGCGGACCGGGTTGTCGCGCGCGCAGGCGCGCGGCTTGATTCTAGCCGGGCGCGTTCAGGTCGACGGCTCGCCGCATGTCAAGCCCGGCGCGCACGTCCCCGACCCCTGCGCCATCGTCGTCGAAGAGCCGATGCGATACGTCAGCCGCGGCGGCGAAAAGCTCGACGCGGCGCTGCGCGCCTTCGAACTCGATGTCCGCGGCCTGCGCGTTCTCGACGTCGGCGCGTCGACCGGAGGGTTCACCGATGCGTTGCTCGCGCACGGCGCAGCCCACGTCGTCGCCCTCGACGTCGGCTACGGGCAGCTCGCTTGGAAACTCCGCAACGATCCGCGCGTGACCACGATCGAGCGAACCAACGTGCGGCTCCTCGCCGACGATGCGTTCACCGAGCCGTTCGATCTGATCGTAGTCGATGCGTCGTTCATCTCGCTACGCACGGTCGTCCCGAAAGTGGCGCGCTTCCTGGGTGAGCGCGGCGGGATCGTAGCGCTCGTCAAACCGCAGTTCGAAGTCGGACGCGAGCACGTCGGCAACGGCGTCGTGCGCGATCCGGCGCTGCATCGCAAGGTCCTGCGCGAGGTGCGCGACGCGCTCGCCCCGGCCGGCCTCTCCGCAGTCGATGTGACCGCCTCGCCGTTGCGCGGACCTGCGGGGAATATCGAGTTTTTCTTCCTCTTGCGGCCCCAGGGCGCGGCCCTCGACGATGCGCGCCTCGACCGCGTCGTTGATGAAGGGCACGCATGAAGGCCTTGGCGCGGCGGGTGGTCGCCTTCTACATCGATCTGCAGCGCGAACGCGCGCGCGAGACTGCCGCGCGCGCGACCGAGATCGCGCGATCGCATGGATGTACGATCGCGCTCTCCGACGAGCAGAATGGGGTCCTCGGCTGGGCGACCGCTGGGGCGAACATTGCCGAAGCCGACGTGCTCGTGACGATCGGCGGCGACGGGACGCTCTTGCGCGGGGCACGGATCGCCGCGCCGCACGACATCCCGCTCCTGGGCGTAAACACCGGCCACTTGGGCTTTTTGACCGAGGTCGACGGCGCCGACGGCGGGCTCGAGGCGCTCGTTCGCATCTTCGAGGGCAAGGAATATGCGATCGAAGACCGCGTCGCCCTGCAAGCTTGCGTGGGCGGCGGCAAGGCGCTCTTCGCGCTCAATGACGTCGTCGTCCACAAGGGCAACGCGTCGCGGATCGTCCCATTCGGCTTGAAGCTCGATGGCGAAGACGTTGCTCATATTCCATCCGACGGAATCGTCGTCGCGACGCCGACGGGTTCCACTGCCTACTTCCTGTCGGCCGGCGGGCCAATCGTCGCCCCGGGCGTCGACGCGTTCGGAATTGCACCGCTCCTTCCGCACACGCTCTTTTCGCGGCCGCTCATCGTACCCGCGTCGTCGGTGATCGAGATCCACTGCGACTCGGAGGTTCTCCACGCGAACCTCGAGACCGACGGCGACGTCATGGCCGATCTCTCACCCGGCGCGACGGTGACGATCACGCGGTATCCGAAGCCGGTCCGCTTCGTCCGGTTGCAAACCGGCGCGTTCTTTAGGCGCCTGGAGACGAAGCTGCGCTGGGGCGTGCCAATCAAGGAGGACCGACGATAGTGTTGTTGAGCGCGCCCTCGGGGAATCGCAATCTGAGTAATGTCGTGAGCGCGCGTGAGGTATTGGGGGCCCCAAGCGAAAGCTTGGGGGGCGCGCAGCCTGGGGCGGAGCGCCTTTCAAAAGAAGACCGGCGTTAGGCGCTAAAGCCGTGACCTTGCAGCGGCTCACGATCGAAGATTTCGGACTGATCGAGCGTGCCGAGGTCGCGTTTGCAGACGGGCTGACGGTCTTCAGCGGCGAGACCGGGTCGGGGAAAACGATGTTGCTCGGGGCGCTCGCGTTCGCGCTGGGCGCGCGCAGCGAGACCGAGATGATTCGCGCCGGAGCAGAGCGGGCCCGCGTGATGCTCGAGATCGAGACCGGAGTCGAGCTGCGTGAAGAGCTCACGCGCAGCGGGATTGAAAGTGATGCCGGAGAGACGATCGCGATCGTACGCGAGATGTCGGCCTCGGGGCGCTCTTCGGCGCGCGTCAACGGCGTCGCCGTAAGCGCGGGCCAACTACGGGCGCTCTCCGAGCGCGTGATCGAGACAGTCGGGCAGCACGAGGCTCAACGGCTGCTCTCCCCGTCGTATCAGCTCGAGCTGCTCGACCGTTTTGGCGGAGAGGAGGTCGTTGATGCCCGTGCGCGCGTCTCTCGAGCGCATGCGGCGCACGCGGAGATCGCACGCGAACTGGCGCGCATCCGCTCCGATGCGGGCGACGCGCTCGCCGCCTATGATTTCGCGAAATTCGCGTTGACCGAGATCGACCAGGCCTCGCCCGAACCAGGCGAGGACGAGCGGCTGCACGAGCGCCGGGACTATCTTTCCAACATCGAGCGCATCGCAGCTGCGCTCGCCGCCGCGCACGAAGCGCTCGCGGGAGAGGGCGGCGCAATCGATGCGCTCGGTGCCGCAAGCAGCTCGCTCGCCGGAATCGCCCGGTTCTCCGACCGGCTGGGCGCGTCCAGCGAGTCGGTCGCGGCTTTGCAAAGTGAGGCGCGCGATGCCGCGCTCGAGCTCGCTCGCGAACGGGAAGCGTCGGAGTACGATCCTGCCGAGTCGGAGGCGATCGGTGCGCGGCTCGAATTGCTCGATCGGCTCAAGAAGAAGTACGGCGGGAACATCGCGTCCGTCTGCGACGCGCGGCTGCGTTTCGCGGAGACGATCGAGAACTATGAATCACGCGACGAGCGGATCGTCGAGTTGGAGTCGGGCGAACGCTCCGCGGCGGTCGAGCTGCAAGCCTCGAGCGACGGGTTGCGAACGCTGCGCGCGCGCGCCGCTGCCGGCCTCGAGGCGGCGGTCGTCGCCGAACTTGCGGCCCTCGCAATGCCGGCCGCGCGCTTTTTCGTCGGGCTCGAAGCACTCATGGCAGCGACGCCGAACGGTGCCGACCGCTGCGAGCTGTTGCTCGCGCCCAATCCGGGCGAGCCCGCCCGCCCACTCGCGAAATCGGCCTCCGGCGGCGAACTCTCCCGCGTGTTGCTCGCGCTCATCGTCGTCCTTGCGGAAAGGCGTGAACGAACCGCCATCGTCTTCGACGAGGTCGACGCCGGGATCGGAGGGGCGACCGCAAACGCGGTCGGCGTGCGCCTGGGCCGACTTGCGACCGAGTCGCAAGTCGTCGTCGTCACCCACCTGGCGCAGATCGCATCGTGGGCCGACAGCCATTATGCGTTAAGGAAACATGAGAAGCGCGGCGTGACCACAATCACGGCGGAGCCACTCGATCCGGACGAGCGGCGCCGGGAAATTGCGCGGATGCTTGCGGGCGACACGCGTGATGTTGCTCTGGATCACGCTCGGACGATGCTGTCGGAAATCGCAGGCCAAAAGTCCAAAATACTCTAACGGAACATTCAGAATTCTTGGAACTTTCGAAGCTATACTCGCAGCATGAACAAGCCGCTTGCTTGGCCGATGATCCCCCGCCTGATCTCGATTGTAGCAACCGCCGCCGTCGTCCTGACGGCCGGTCCCGCCGTGCGCGCGCAAGATGAGGCCGGCCCGCTACCCGTCCAAGTCGCCGCCGTCCTCGACCGCCTGGCCGCCGATCCCCTGACGCCGCCCAGTTATGCCGCCGCCGTGACCCTACGCGTCAAGCTGCGCATGTTTCCGTTCATCTCGCTGACGCTGAACGGCAACTCGACATACGAACGGCCCGGCCAGTATAAGTTCTCATTCCATGGCTTTCCGCTCGTTGCCCGGCAGTTCGAGAAGATGGACTTCAACTTGGGCGACCCGAAGGTGTGGCCGGAAAAATACGACGTCGCGCTCCAGCCTTGCGCTGCGGACGGCGACACGGTGCTGCGGTTAACGCCCAAATCCTCAAAGATCGTACGCTACATTCAACTCGAAGTCGATCCACAGAAGGGTCACATCAACAGAGCGCAGTGGTCGCGGTACGACAACGGCACGCTGGCCCTGACCCAACGCTTCAAGACGGTCGGATCGAACGAGATGGTTTCGGAGGCGCAGGTCCAGGTCGCGATCGGCGCAATCAAGGCCAACCTCAACATCGACTTCGCGAACTTCGTGATTCGCGAGCAGACCGTCGCCTCGAACTAGGCGTTCTACGGAATCTGGTGGATCTTGAGGACGTTGGTCCCGCCGGCGCCGACCGGCATCCCACTCGTGATCGCGATCGTCTCTCCGGTGTGCGCATAGCCTTCGGTTAGAACGCGCTGCTCGGCGATCTCGATCAGCGTCTCGATAGAGCGGTACTGCTGCGAGACGATCGCCTCGACGCCCCACATCAACGCCGACTGACGGGCAACGGATTCCAGCGGCGTGAGTGCGACGATACGAGCTCTCGGGCGGAACGAGGAGACGTAGCGGGCGGTGTTCCCGGTCGTTGTCCCGACAACGATCAGCTTGAGTCCTAGGTACTCGGTCGCGCGCGCGGCCGCTTCGGCAATCACTTCGGCGACGCCGATCTCGGAATCCGCGAGCCGCCGCAGCTTCAGCTCGTCGTGGGGATAGTTCTGTTCGACTTCCTTCGCGATCGTCGCCATCACGTTCACTGCTTCCACCGGATAAGCTCCACGCGCAGTCTCGCCGGAGAGCATGACGGCGTCGCTCCCGTCGAGGATCGCGTTCGCCACGTCAGTCGCTTCGGCGCGGGTCGGCCGCGGACTCGAGATCATCGATTCGAGCATTTGGGTCGCAGTGATCACCGGTTTGCTCGCGCGGTTGGCCCGAGCGATCAAATCTTTTTGGACGAGCGGGACTTTTTCGAGCGGGATCTCGACGCCGAGATCGCCGCGCGCAACCATGATCGCGTCGCTCAGGCGCACGATCGCATCGATGTTTTCGAGGGCCTCGTGCTTTTCGATCTTCGCGATGACCGGGATGTCGGCGCCGTGGTTCTTCATGAACTCTTGAACGCGCGCGACGTCGTTCTCCGAGCGGACGAACGAGACGCCGACCCAATCGACCCCGTGCTCGATGCCGAACTTCAGATGCTCGAGATCACGGTCGGTCACCGACTCGATCGAAAGCGATCCTTCGGGATAGTTGATCCCCTGCTGCGCGCGCAGATCGCCGCCGACCTCGACGCGCGTCGCAATGTCCGAATCATCTTTGCCCTCGATCCGCAGCGCAATCGTCCCATCGGCCAGATAGATCCGCTTGCCGACTTCGACGTCGTGGGGTAAGCCCGCGTAGTTGACCGAGACGCACGTGCCGTCGCCGGGGACTTGGCGCGTCGTCAGGGTGAATGACGACCCGGGCGCGAGCCGGACGCTCCCACTCCCGTTTCCGTTGAGGCTTCCCGTACGGACTTTCGGCCCCGGTAAATCCATCAACACGGCGACGTGAATTCCAAGGTCGCGTGCGATCCGCCGCGTCTCCTCGATCGCCTTGCCATGCTCGTCATGCGTCCCGTGCGAAAAATTCAGGCGCACGACGTTGACGCCGGCGCGCAGCAGCTCGCGCAAAACCACGGGGTCGCGCGAGGCTGGCCCGATAGTGGCGACGATCTTGGTGCGTTTCGCCGCAGGGCGTGCCATAGATAAGACGCGCTTCTCAAGGGGAGGCGCGGCGATCCTGCGGCCAAGAGGCGGAAGATATTTTTTATTTCCAGGACCCGCGTACGCACCGGCTAACAAGGCTTGCGTGCGTGCACCGAAGGGCGAGCGTCGACGGTACGCCGCCAGCTACGCGATCTCGATCGTCCTGCATCTGGCGCTCATCGTCTTTTTCCTCGGATCATCGGGGCTCGAGGCCGGGGGGCCGGAGTCGGAAAATCAGCCCGTTGTCGCGCAACTCGTGACGATCACGCACGAGCAGCGGCCGACGCTTACCATCACGCGCGAAGCGCGACCGGCGAAACCTGCTCCGCCGGCACCGCAACGCAAGCAGACGCCGGCTCAGCGCGTTGCTCCGCCGGCCGCGATCGTGCAACGGCCCGCGCCCGCACCGACGAGCGCGCCGCCGGTCCCGCGCGCGCAACGCGAGTTGGCGAAGACCGTCAAGACCGCTCCCGTTCAGGCGCACTCAACCCCCGTTCCCCAAGCGGTGGCCGTCGCCGGGACGCCCGTCGCACAGCCGCCTTCGCCGCCGACCGCACCGCCGGAGATCACTCCCACCGCCGAGCCCGCGCGCGTCGCCGCGACGGTGCCCCCGGATACCTCGCGGATCGTGCCGCGCCCGACTGCGACGATTCCGCCCGACACCGCCCGCATCGTCGCGCGAGCCGAGACGCCCGCTCCGGCGGAACCGACAAGTCCGCCGACGGTGACGCCGCGGACTCCGGCGCCCGAACCGACCCGTGCACCGACTGCAGCGCCGACGGCCGCGCCGACGCGCGCACCGACGATCGCGCCGACAAGCGCGCCGCGCGTCGTCGCAACTGCGGTCCCGACCGCGCAAGCCGTCGCGGTTCACACGCCCGGGCCGGCGCCGACTGCCGCCGCGGCACGTGCGGTGGCCGAAGAATCGGGCGCGCAAAAGAACGCGGCCGCACCGGTCGCGGCGCCGCTCCCGGTCGCGCGAGCGGCGACGCCGGCGCCCGTCGCCTTCGTACAGCCGACCAACGCCCCGCAGCAACGCAGCGCCGCGGAGCTCTTAAACGAGCGGCTCAAGTCGCTCACGCTCAACGTCCTCTTGCCGCGCTCAGAGGTCAACTATTCGCAAAAGCACTACGGCGGCGACGACATCGCGCTCTTGGGACAGCGAATCGAGCAAGAGTGGCAAGCGAAGATCGCGCCGCCGTTGAGCATCATCGGCGAGATCTTCGGGATCGTGAAAAAGCCGACGACGGACCTGCAAGCAGCCAGCGTCACGTACCTTTACAAACACGGGATCTTCGGATTGTGCTACGGCTGGTATGTCATCGAGCATCCGCTCAGCGGCGGCCACCCCGAAGGCGGATATACGATCCTGCCCTGCGGCCACTTCACGCCGGTCACACCGGGCTCGCTTACCTTCCCGTCCGCCTCGCCCTCACCGGGGCCTCGGCCCCAGGCGACGGCCGCCCCGCGAGGTTGATCCCGGGGCCGCAATCGTGTATCCTTATATACCGGATATACCGGAAGTATCGATGGAGCGTGGGCGAGTCCCGCGCTTCTCTGTTGTAAGGCAGCGTTCTAAATAGGCAGCTTGTTGTTACGGGCCCCCTCGGGGGATGGTTATGTTAGCAGATATATTGATGGGCCCGATAGTTTTGGGGGCCCCATGCGAAGCATGGGGGGCGCGCAGCCTGGGGCGGAGCGCCTTATGACCGAGAACTATGCTTTGAGTGACGCGTTTGAGCGCGTCGCTTCGCGATTGCCTCACGAGCGCGAGTTTGCCGGGATTGAGATCGTCTCGACCTCGGCAGAACGCCATGGCGCCGAGACTGCGCTCAAGCTGATGATCGATCGTCCCGGCGGCGTCGATCTCGTGCTCTGCGAGCGGGTCGCAGCGCGCATCAACGTTGCGCTCGACGCCTTCACTGATCCATATACGCTCGAAGTTCGTTCAGCTGGTCTCGATCGTCCGCTGCTCCGGCCCGCCGACTACGAACGGTTCGCCGGGAAGACCGTCTGCGTCCATACGACGCTGGCGATCAACAACGCGAAGACACACCGTGGACGCCTCGCCGGCGTGCGTGGGACGAACGTCGTGCTCGAGACCGAGCGCGGCGAGCTCCCGCTCCCGCTCGAAACGATTCGCTCCGCGAATCTAGAGTACGATTTCCGAGCCGACCTCCAACGGGAGAAGCACGCGAGGAAGAACAGAAAGAAGAAGATTCACCGTGAACCCTGAGATGATCTCAGCACTCAAAGAGATCGAGAGCGAGCGCAACGTCAGCTTCGAGATGCTCTTGGAAGCGCTGGAAGCAGCGTTGATCTCCGCCTACAAACGCAATTTCGGCGGCGAAGCGAACGCGATCGTAACGATCGACCGCCAATCCGGTGAGTACAAAGTGTACCACCGCCGTACGGTCGTCGACGCGGTGGCCGATCCGAAGCTCGAGATTGCCAAGAAAGAAGCGGGCGAACGTTACGAACCTGGTGACTTCTTCGATGAGGTAGTAACCCCGAAAGACTTCGGGCGCATCGCCGCCCAGACCGCCAAACAAGTGATCGTGCAGCGCATACGTGAGGCCGAGCGCGACACCATTTACAACACGTATATCGCGAAGCTGCACGGCATCGTGAACGGCGTCGTCCAACGCTACGAGCACCGCAACATGTACGTGCTGCTCGACAACAAGAACGAAGCGCTCTTGCCGTTCTCGGAGCAAGTCCCGCGCGAGAATTATCGGATCAACGACCGGATCCGCGCGTATCTTCTCGACGTGCGCAAGACGAACAAGGGGCCGCTCGTGGTGCTTTCGCGCGCCGCGGAAGGGCTCGTGCAGCGGCTGCTCGAGTTCGAAGTTCCCGAGATCGAGGACAATATCGTCGAGATCATGGCGATCGCGCGCGAACCGGGGAGCCGCTCGAAGGTCGCCGTCCACTCGCATCGGCCCGACGTCGATCCGGTCGGAGCGTGCTTGGGACCGAAGTCGACGCGCATCGCCAACGTCTCCGACGAACTTCGCGGCGAAAAGATCGACGTCATCCGCTGGTCCCCCGATCCGATCGCCTTTATCAGCAACGCGCTTGCGCCGGCGAAAGTCCTCGGCGTCGAGCTCTTTGAAGACGAAGGCGTCGCGCTCGTGACGGTCCCCGACTACCAGCTTTCGCTTGCGATCGGGCGTGAGGGCCAAAACGTGCGTCTCGCGGCCCGCCTGACCGGCTGGCGGCTCGATATCACGAGCGAAGCCGAGGCCGAAGAGGCTCGGCAGCGCTACCTAGCCGAGCGCGAAGAGCGTGCCGCTACGGTAACGGTCCCCGCACCGGTGGCGGAGGTCGAAACCGCCGTAGCGGAGGAACCTGTTTTGGAAGAGGCCGAAGAGGGCGAGGCTGCAGCCGTTTCGATCGATCCAGACCTGTTGCGCAAGCTCGAAGAGTTCAAGCGCGAACGGCTCGGTCAAGAGAGCGGAGGCGGCGAATAACCTTCCCGCTCCGTACCTGCGTCGGTTGCCGGACGCGACGGGAGCAGCGCACGATGCAGCGCTTCGTACGCACTCCCGAAGGCTGGCTTCCCGATCGGGGACGGCGACGAGAGGGACGCGGCGCCTACCTCTGCTCGGTATCCTGCGCCAAGGGTGTCGAGAAGAACAAACGGTTCTCAGGACTGGCCCCGGCGGCGCGGAGTTTCTTCGAATAATAAAAATACAGACGATCGCCTTCCCTACAGGACAGCGACATGAAGTAAAATGAGGTTCCCGCCTTGTGCGGGTGACGAATAAGGGACAAAATGGCAACGGGTAAAGTTCGGATTTTTGAGCTCGCGAAAGAGCTGGGGATGTCCTCGAAGGAGCTGCTGGCGCTCTTCGGACGTCTTGAGCTTGAGGCGAAGAACCAGTTGAGCGTCGTCGATGCGAAAATCGCCGACTTACTGCGCGCTCAGCTCGGAAAGGCCCCGGCCGCTGCGCCGAAAGCCGCGACGAAGTCGAAGGCCTCGGCCGCGCCGCAGGCGCCGGCCGCGGCTCCGCGCGCGAGAGCGGTCAAAAAGGCGGCTCCCGAAGAGCCGATCCCGGTCCTGCGTCCCGTGACCGGTCCCGCAAGGAAGGTGGCCGAGTCCGCAAAGCCCGCGCAACCGGAGCTACCCGTGCAACCCGTTGCGGCCGCCCCAACTGTACCGGTTGAGCCGCCTCAGGCGCCGCCGGAAGCCGCGCCGCCTCCGGCAGCAGCCGCACCGCCTCGACCTGCACCGGTGCCTCGCCCGCCTGCCCCCGAGCAGCCGATTCCGAGTCTGCGTCCGGTCCCGCCGGGGCGCTCGAGCGTCGTCCCGCCGACTCCCCGTCCCGTCCCGCCGCCGTCACAGAACCCGGCATCGGCCGCACCGGGACCGTATGCCGGCATCCCAGGCCGTCCGGGTGTTGCCCCGCGCCCCGGTCAAGGCGCACCGGGCGCCTATCAGCCGCGTCCGCCGCAAAACGGCCAACCCCCCGCGCCGGGCGCGCGGCCCGGAACGCCGGGCCGTCCGGGCGCACGGCCGTTCTCAAACGGTCCCTTCCGTCCGCTTGGCCCGCCGGGACCGCGTCCGTTTACGCCGCGTCCGGGCGGTGCGCCGCTTTCACCGACGCAGACCGGTCCGACGCCGTCGAGCGGCGCGCCCGGTCAACAGCAGCGCGGCCGCGGACGCGATCGTGACGATCCAGCTTCAAAGAAGGATCGCGAAAAAGAGCTGCTGATCGAGAAGGCGCGTCAGCGCAAGCAGCGCGATGTCGAACGCCCGGCAGTCGAGCCGGCAAAACTCGAGAACATCGAGATTCCCGACGTCCTGACGGTGCAAGAGCTCGCGACGTCGATGATCATCCCCGCGAAAGACGTCATCAAAGAGCTCATCAAGATGGGCACGATGGCGACGATCAATCAGAACATCTCTGCGGATATAGCTATTGCCGTCGCGCGCAAGTTCGGCTTCAACGCGATCGTGAAGGAAGCGGGCGAAGAAGTCGTCGTCGAGCAAGAAGAGGACAAGCCCGAGATGATGACGGCGCGTCCGCCGGTCGTCACGGTCTTGGGTCATGTCGATCACGGCAAGACCTCACTGCTCGACAAGATCCGTCAAGAGAACGTGGCGGGGGGCGAAGCCGGTGGGATCACGCAACGCATCGGCGCGTATACCGTCGAGAGGAGCGATCGGAAGATCACCTTCATCGATACGCCCGGTCACGAAGCATTCACCGCGATGCGGGCCCGCGGCGCGAAGGTCACGGACGTGGCGGTTCTGGTGGTCGCGGCCGACGACGGCGTCATGCCGCAGACGATCGAGGCGATCAGCCACATTCGCGCGGCCGACGTCCCGATTGTCGTCGCGATCAACAAGATGGACAAGCCGGACGCGAATCCCGATCGCGTCATGCAGCAACTCGTCGATCAAGGCCTGCAGCCGGTGCAATGGGGCGGGAAGATCGAAATGGTCCCCGTTTCGGCGCGGACGGGCGACGGGATCGACTCGTTGCTCGAGACCGTCTTGCTCGAGGCCGACATCAAGGATCTCAAGGCGAACAAGAACCGCCGCGCCACCGGTGTCGTTATCGAATCGGCGCTGGATCGGGGACGCGGTGCCGTTGCGACCGTCCTCGTGCAAAACGGGACGCTGCGCACCGGCGACGTCGTCGTCGTCGGTCCGACCTACGGCAAGATACGGGCACTGGTCGACGACAAGGGCAAGCAAGTGAAGAAAGCCGGACCTTCGATCCCGGTCGAACTCATGGGTCTGTCCGACGTTCCGTCGGCCGGCGATACGCTCATGGTCGTTTCCGACGAGAAGACGGCGCGCGAAGCGGCCGCCAAGCGGAGCGGCCGTCGTCGTGAGGTGCGCATTCAAACGAGTGCCGGGCCGAAGGTGACGCTCGAGACCTTCATGCAGATGTCATCGGAAGGCGGCAAGACGCTCAACCTCGTCATCAAGGCCGATGGTCAAGGTTCAGTCGAAGCGCTGCGCGGACGCGTCGAGGGTCTCTCGACCGCGGAAGTCAGCATCCGAGTGATCTATGCCGGCGTCGGTGGAATCACGCCCAACGACGTCAACCTGGCAAGCGCATCAAACGCGGTGTTGATCGGGTTCAACATTCGTCCCGACGAGACCGTCAAGCGGCTCGCCGAGAACGAGCAAGTCGATCTGCGCTTCTATCAGGTCATCTACGACGTTGAAAACGACCTCAAGAAGGCGATGGTCGGGATGCTCGAGCCGAAGTTCCGCGAGGTCGTCTTGGGGCGCGCCGAGGTTCGGCAAGTCTTCAAGGTCAGCAAAGTCGGGACGATCGCCGGCTGCTACGTGCAGAGCGGGAAGCTCACGCGCAACGCCAAGGTGCGCATCCTGCGGGATTCGGCCTTTGTCTTCGAGGGCGAGCTCGAATCGCTGCGCCGCTTCAAGGACGACGTCCGTGAAGTCGCCGAGAGCTTCGAGTGCGGCGTCCAAGTCGCGCGCTACCAAGACCTCAAAGTCGGCGACGTCATCGAAGCCTTCACCTCCGAACTCGTCGCACCAGAACCCGCACTGGCGTAAGCGGCATTACCGTGAAACGCGAGAGGGTCGAGCGCATCGATCATGAGTTGCAGCGTGCTATTGCGAAGATCATTGACGAGGACGTCACGGATCCGCGCATGGGCTTTACGACCGTAACGCGGGTCGAAGTCACGCAAGATCTGCACACCGCCAAAGTCTTCGTCGCGATCATCGGTGACCGTCATGTCGCCGCTCAAACGATGAAGGCTTTGGAGAGCGCGACGCGCTTCATTCGTGGCGAAGTCGGAGCGGCCGTGAAGCTGCGCCATGTCCCCGAGCTGCATTTCGTCGAGGACCGAACCACGGAGCGAGCGATCGCGATCAGCGCAACGCTCTCGAAGACGCTCGGCGAATGATCGAGGAGATTCGTTTGGCGACGACCGACGAGGTTGTTGCCGAATTACGCAAGCGCTCCACGTTTGTCATGGTCAGCCACGTCAAGCCCGATGGCGATACGCTCGGGGCCGCGCTGGCGCTCGGGATTGCGCTCAAGGCGATCGGAAAGCGCGTCTATTACTTCCAGCAAGATGCGGTCCCCCGCAATTTGCAGTTTCTGCCTGATACGGAGTTCGTTTCGCGCGATCTACCGGCCGATCTGCCGGCGGATGCGCTTTTCGTCTTCGGCGACATGAGCAACGCCGCTCGAGCCGGCGAGTACTTGCCGCCGGTCGAGCGCAAGAACATTCTCAACATCGATCATCATCTGGGCAACGAGCGCTTCGGCGCCCTCAACTACATCATCGACAGTGAGGCGTCGACCGGTTCCTGCGTGCTCTTACTCCTGCAAGCGATGGGCCTGGCGATCAGTGCGCCGGTCGCAACCTGTTTGCTCACGTGCATCATGACCGACACCGGCGGATTCATGCACAACAACACGACCCCGAACGTCCTGCGAACCGGGGCGATGTTGATGGAGGCCGGTGCGGACAAGTACGAAATCACCGAGCAGATCTTCGCAAACAAACGCTTCGCGGCGCAGCGTCTCCTCGGACTCGCGCTCTCGGCCGCGGTGGTGGAAGAAAATGGACGCTACTGTTGGACGTACGTCGACGAGGCGATGCTCGGGAATGCCGGCGGCGACGGCGAGGATACCGAGGAGATCGTCAACCACCTGCGAGCGGTTGAAGGCGTGGAGGTCGCTGCCTTGTTTAAGGATTTCGACGGAGCGGTGCGAGTGAGTTTGCGTTCAAGCGGACGGATCAACGTCCAAGCGGTCGCAGCCACGCTGGGCGGCGGCGGACATTTCATGGCTTCAGGCCTCACCTATCCCGGCGATCGGCAAGCGGCGATCGCCGGGGTGCGCGCGGCGCTGAAAAAGGCTGGGCTCTGACGAAGCCAACGACTCCCTAGGTCTGGGACTGGATCGAATGCTCGGTTTCGTCAACCTCTTCAAGCCGCCGGGGCCGTCATCGACGCAGCTCGGTGCGCGCGTGCGGCGCATCTACTCGTCGCGCGTTGAGGGGCGACTCGCCGTGGGCCATGTCGGGACGCTCGATCCGCAGGCAGCGGGCGTGCTGCCGCTTGCGCTCGGGAAGGCGACGCGGCTCATACCGCTGATCGAAGACCGGCGCAAGGCCTATGTCTGTACGCTCGTGCTCGGACGGATGACGACGACCGCCGACGGATCCGGAGAGACGGTCGCGACCTCGAGCGTCCCCGACGACGCGGTCACCCGCTTGAACGCCGCGCTGCCGTCATTCATCGGACGGATCGAGCAGATCCCGCCGATGTTCTCGGCCGTCCATCACGGCGGGATGCGGCTGTACGATCTGGCGCGCATGGGGAAAACGGTCGAACGGCGCAAGCGGACGGTGACGATCTACGCGATCACGCTCTTGGGACGCGAACCGGCGGCGCTCCGTCTACGTGTCGCGTGCAGCGAAGGCACGTACATTCGGACCTTGTGCGAGGACTTGGGACGCTCGATCGGCGTTGCCGCCCACATGGGCGCGCTCTTACGCGAGGCGTCAGGGCCGTTTCTTCTCTCGGAGAGCGTCTTGTTAGAAGACGTGATCGAGAACCCGGAAGGCGCGCTGATCGCGCCCGAGCACGTCATCCCGTTTCCGACGATCGTCCTCGACCAGCGCGCCGCGTCGGACTTTCGCTTGGGCCGCATCGTCCCGCTCGACGGCGGCTCGGGCGACAAGCACGTCTTCGTGCGCGACTCGGCTCGCGTGCTCGTCGGTGTCGGTGAGACGCTTGGCACGCTACTCGCACCGCGAAAGGTCTTTGTGTGAAGATCCGTCATGGGCTGACGGAACGCGTGGGGCCGCCGGTCGTCGTCGCGATCGGTTTCTTCGACGGCTATCACCTCGGCCACCGTGAAATCTTACGCACGCTTTTGCGCTTGCGCAAACCCGGATATAGGGCCGCGGTGCTGACGTTTCGCAATCATCCGACCGCCTTCTTGCGTCCGGGAGACGAACCGGCATTGATTGCGACGACGGAAGAGCGCATCAACGCGCTTGCGGAGGCCGGGATCGAGGAGCTGTATCTGCTGCCGTTCGATGCGAGCTTGGCGTCGCTCACGCCGCAGGCGTTCATCGCGGACGTACTGCACGCGACGCTGCACGCGCGTGCCATCGTCGTCGGCGAGAATTTCCGCTACGGTAAGGGCCGCGCGGGCGGCATCGACGACGCCGCGGCGCAACTGAGCGCTCTCGGCGTTACCTTCGTTGCGGTCCCGAACCTCAAGCACGACGGAACGCGCGTTTCGAGCACCCGCGTTCGCGAAGCTCTATTGCAGGGGCAGGTCGAGCTCGTCAACGCCTTGCTTGGAGCTTCGTATTCGATCGAAGGGCGGGTCGTGCTCGGCGCCGGACGAGGGCACGATCTCGGCTTTCCCACGGCGAACCTCGCCGTCAGCCCGGAAAAACTGCTGCCCAAGGACGGCGTGTATTCCGTCGTTGCGCGCCATGACGGGCGCGACTACCGCGGCCTGGTCTCCATCGGAACCAATCCGACCTTTGACGGCGCGAGACGCACGGTCGAAGTCTGGATACATGACTTCAACCGCTCCATCTATGGAGACGCGCTGGTGATACGCGACATGTGCTTCGTTCGCGAACAGCGCCGTTTCGCGTCCGCCGACGAATTGCGCGAGCAGATGGTCGCAGACGCCGCGGCCGTCGCGTTTCCGACGCTCTCGCCCTAGGCGTGTTCGCGACGCGTTACATCCCGCCGGCTTCCGGCAACATCCCTTCGGGACGGGAGAACTTGCGCAACGGGCGGCCTTCGGCGAGGGCCTTCAGCTCCGTGCTCCAGAGCTTACGCAGCGTTATGATCGCTACGTCGGAACGCCCGAGGTGTTCGACGTCCTTACGGCGATCGGCGATTGCGCCCTGGCCCGCTTGGCAAACTTCGTCTTGCGCGAGCGGGACGTGGTGGCACAGCTTTGGGATGTCGTCGTACGGGATCTCGCCGCGCAACACCGCCTGCGCGACCTTGTGACCTTCCTCCTCGGCGTTCGCGAATTGCTTCCAGCGCTGCGCATAGGCTTCGTCGACGACGTCGCTCGCGAGGTGGACGTGGACCAAGTGGAACTCGATGTGATTCTCGTCGTCGATCGGGACGCGATAGTCGAGGAACTCCTGCCACGCCGCTTCAGATTTGTTCGTCTCTTCCTCGCCGGGCTTGCGGATGTTGTCGGGATGGACGGCGAACATGCCGATATTCGGCATCCCCAAGCACGTCGCGCGGCGCCTACCCTCGCGCATCGCCACACACGTCACGCCCCACGGCGTCTCTTCGGCCGAGAGCGTCGGCAGCTTGTCGAGCGCTGCTTGCGTGAACGCCGACGTCCGATGCGTGAACGCCAAGTGCCCCTCGTCGACGTAGTTCTCGACGTTTTGGAAGAAGTTGCAGGGCCGCGTGTTCATCAGCGGGACGACGAGCTTGGCGTTCTCCCATTCGGGATACCGCGGGAACTCCGGCGGTTTGCCCTCACCGAAGTACACGAAGATCGCACCCAGGTAATCCCGCGCCGGATAGCCGCCGATTTTGACCTTCTGATAATAGGTGCTCTCCCGGCCTTCGAGCGGCTGCTCGACGCACTGCCCGGTCCCATCGTACTTCCAGCCGTGGTACGGACAGCGGATGCAGTCGCCCTCGACCCACCCGGCAGCCAACTGCGTCCCGCGATGCGCGCAATGCAAGTCGATGCAGTGCACTTCGCCGCCCTCCCCGCGGTAGAGCGTGAAGTTCTGACTCATGATGCGCAACGGGAGCGCGCGACCGGCTTGTAGCCTTGCGCTCAGCGTGACGGGTTGCCAGAAGCTGCGCATGTAGCGCCCCGCGAGCGTCCCCGGACCGGTATGCGCGAAGTCGGTGAAGTCCTGGGCGTCGGGCG
>Ga0209415_10005655_pt1 | contig 22411 bp, 28 predicted proteins | sample PeaSoiSIISIP2007_FD_187696 | JGI IMG/M metagenome (GOLD analysis project Ga0209415, IMG submission 187696) | Peat soil microbial communities from Weissenstadt, Germany - SII-SIP-2007 (SPAdes) (version 2) | ecosystem: Environmental > Terrestrial > Soil > Wetlands > Peat | place: Germany... | reverse complement strand
CGCGATCAGACCGGCGCCGCGTCCTCGTCGCGCAGGAAGTTCACCGGGCGGTCGTCGTGGGCGGGGCGGACGACGCGGCGGGTGATAATGGCCGGGCCCAGCGCTTTGAGGCGCTCGATCTCGGTCGGGGAGCGTTCGCAGAGCGCTTCGGCGCGTTCGGAAATCTTGAACATCACCAGTCGCAGGTCGGGCGACGGCCCGGCCAGGGAGATCTCCTGCCCCGTGGCGGTCAGGGCGTCACCGGGCCCGATGACGATGTCGACACCCCCAGCGCCCTGAGCGATTGCCGACCCGGACGCGACGAACACCAGCGTCAGGCCGGTGACCTCGCCAGGGAGGTCGAGGCGGATCGCGCGACCCGAGGCGCCGGCGGCCGGGCGGACGATCCAGGCGGCGACGAGTTCGTTCGTCGGTTCCCAGGTGTGGCAGTCCCGCGCCTCCAGGTCCGGGTGGCCGGCGACCGGGTGGTAGGCTGCGGTCGCGGCGCTGGCGGTCTGCAGGTAATAGCTGCTGCCCGCGGCGTGGTAGGGATGGTCCCAGGCGGTGGCCTGGTCGGCGGGCGTCACGTCAGCCGGCGGGATGATTTCCACATCGGCGATCAGGCGGGGCACGAACAGTTCGAGGAAGCCGAACGACTGCGGCGGCGCGTCGGCGGGGAGGGGCTCGAGGCTGATTGGGGTCTTCTTGTTCTCCTCGGCCGTCGCGGCGGCGTAGGAGTAGGCGAACTGGTCGTGCACGGTGCCGCCGTGCTGGACGATCACGTCGCCCGGAACCGCCTCGGTGACGACGCCGTCATAGGAAAAGACGCCGCGGCCCGAGGTCGGGATGACGATGTGGACGTGGGCCAGGTGGCAGTGAACGCCAGTGCGGCCCGACGCTTCCGATGGGCCGAAACTGATTACGTGCTGGAATAGCGCCAGCCCATTGGTTGCCGCATCAGAGCCCAGATCGCGGTAGCCGGCCCAGGCGCGGAACGCGCCCAGCTCATAGTCGGCGTCGGCGCCGCGCTGGAGGGCGAAGATCGGACCGTTGGGCAGGGCGAGGCGCCGTCCGGTGGTCGGCACGATCTCGTGGGCGGGGTGGGGCGTATCGTCGGCCATCGCGTCAGAACTCGACTTCCAGCTCCTCGACCTCGTCAGGCTCCTGCAGCGCCGCGGCCTTCCACTCGCGCATCTGCGGCAGCGCGACGACGCGGTCGCGATAGGCCGCGCATTCGCTATCCAGCGCAACGTCGTAGGTGACGAAGCGGGTGCAGACCGGGGCGTACATCGCATCGGCCAGGCTGAGTTCGCCGAACAGGAACGGTCCCCCGGACGCCGCCAGCTGCTCGCGCCAGATCACGGCGACGCGGTCGACGTCGCTCTGGGCCCCCGCCCAGACTTTGAAGCCGGGGTGGCTGGCCTTGAGGTTCATCGGCAGGGCGGCCCTGAGGTTGGCGAAGCCGGAGTGCATCTCGCCGCAGATGGCGCGGCAATGGGCCCGCGCGTCGCGATCCGCCGGCAACAGCTTCGCGCCCGGCAGCGTCTCGTGCAGGAACTCGGCGATCGCGAGCGTGTCCCAGACCTGCAGGCCGTCGTAGGTGAGGCACGGGGTCAGGAACGAGGGTGAGAGCAGCAGCAGCTCGGCGCGGGCCGAGGCGTCGTCGAGCGGGACCTTGACCACCTCGAAGTCCAGTCCGGCGAACTTGCAGATCAGCCAGCCGCGCAGGCACCAGGACGAATAGTTGCGGCTGGAGATGGTAAGGGAGGCCTTCGCCATGGACGCCTCTGGTGTGCTGACCAGATTGGCCTAGAGCCTCGCCCATCTCGCCGTCCAACGCCAGACGCGAGGTCGCCTTGGCCGCTCGGCGATGGCGCATTTTTCGGCGCCCAGCGTTTGCGGGCGCCTAGTGTGGCGCACCTTGGACCTCCCGCGCTGCGCCGCGCACTCGGCGGCGAGCGCAGGCGGCCGGCTGTGGCCCAAGCATCGGCGTCACGAAAACGGACCCGCGGGGGCCATGCGCTACCAAGCCTTCCAGGTTGCCGCCGACCTGCTTGCGCCCGCTCGCCTGGCCGCGGGCTGGGCGAACGGCGCGCTGGCGCTCGGGCCGCCATGGCTGCGCGACCTGCCGCCGTTGTCCCATTTCTCCGCGTCGTGGGAGATGCTGACCCGCGCCGGGCTGACCCATCACCGGCCGCGCTATGGCATCGACAGCGTGACCGTCGGCGGCGAGGCCGTCCCGGTCCGCGAGGAGGTGGCGGCGCACACCGCGTTCGGCGACCTGCTGCGGTTCCGCAAGGCGGGCGATCCGGTGCAGCCGCGGGTCCTGCTGGTGGCGCCGCTTAGCGGCCACTTCGCCACCCTCCTGCGCAATACGGTCGAGACCCTGCTGCCGGAGAACGACGTCTACATCACCGACTGGCGCAACGCCCGTGACGCGCCGCTGAGCGAAGGCCCGTTCGGCTTCGACGAATACGTCGCCCATGTGATCGATTTCCTGGAGGTGATCGGCCCCGGCGCGCACCTGATCGGCGTCTGCCAGCCCTGCGCCCACGCACTGGCGGCGGTGGCGCTGATGGCCGAGGACGACCATCCAGCGACGCCGCGCAGCGTCACCCTGATGGCCGGACCGGTCGATACGCGCATCAACCCGACAACGGTCAACCTGTTGGCGACGAGCCATCCGATCGAGTGGTTCGAGCAGCAACTGATCAGCACCGTGCCGGCCAGGTTCGCCGGCGCCGGCCGGCGGGTCTATCCAGGCTTCATGCAGCTGACCGCGTTCATGCTGATGAACCTCGGCCGCCACGTCGACTCCCACGTCGACATGTTCGCGCTGCTCGCCACCGGCCGGCGCGACGAGGCGGCGGCGTCAAAGACCTTCTACGACGAGTATTTCGCGGTGCTGGATCTGACCGCGGAGTTCTACCTCGAGACCGTCGGCAGGGTGTTCCAGCAGCACCTGTTGCCGAAGGGCGAGCTGATCTGGCGCAACCGCAAGGTCGACCCGAAGGCGATCCGCAAGACCGCGCTGATGACGGTGGAGGGAGAGCGCGACGACATCTGCGCGGTGGGCCAGACCGTGGCCGCGCACGACCTGTGTTCCAGCATCTTCGCCAACCGCAAGCGCCACCACCTGCAGCCCGGCGTCGGCCATTACGGCGTCTTCAGCGGCCGCAAGTGGCAGACCCAGATCTATCCCCAGGTGCGCAACATGATCCTGGCGACCGACTAGCGCCCCTTCAGGAACGCCAGCACCGCGGCGTTGAACTCCGCCGGCTGCTGCAGCATGGCGAAATGGCTGGCCTGCGGCAGGATCACCAGCTTCGCGCCGGGGATCGAGCGGGCAAGGTACTCCGTGTGCGAGCGTTTGATCGCCTCGTCGTGGTCGCCGTCGGCGATGGTGACCGGGGTGGTAATGCTGGCGAGGTCGGCGGCGGTGTAGTTCGGTTCGGTCGCCCACATCTGCTCGATCGCGTTCTGGAAATCGGCGTAGTCGTTCGGCGTCGCGCTGAGATGGGCGTAGTCGTCGGCCGCCTGGCGCTTGAAGCGGGCGAAGGTGGGATTGGTCTCGGTGTCGTCCTTGACGCCGCTGGGGTCCATGTTGGCCGCGAACGCAAAGACGTGGGTGAGCCGGTAGGGGACCTTCAGCGCCATCACCAGGGCGACGATCGCGCCGTCGCTCCAGCCGACCACGGCGGCCTTCTGCAGCCGCAGGTGATCCATCACCGCCACCACGTCCGAGGTCATCAGTTCGTAGGTGTAGCGCTGGGAGTCGCGGGTGCTGCGGCCGTGGCCCCGGCTGTCGATCAGGATCACCCGGTAGCCGGCGCGGGTCAGGGCCGGGACTTGGTCGCCCCAGTAGCGCTGGTTGGCGAGGCCGCCGTGCAGCAGGATCACCGGCGAGCCGTGGCCGTAGGTGGTGATGTAGATGCGTGCGCCGAGGTTCGGCACGAAGGTGGTGACGGCCGCGCGCGGGAGCGGCTTTGGCGCCGGCAGGGTCTGCCAGATTTCGTCCGCCTGCGCCGGCGCGGCGAACCCGAAGGCCAACAGCATCGCCAGGCAAACGGCCAGCCGCCCGATCATTTCATCACCTCGCCATGCCCGCCCGCTCGACGCGGCTCGCAAAACATAGGCTGATTTGAGCGCGCCCCACGAGGAAAGGCCAGATGCCAGCGAGGATGATGCGGCTGCCGATCACCCTGGCCGCGCTTTCGCTGGCCGGCTGCAGCCGCGCGGACACGCCGCTTGGGTCGCGAACCATCGCCGATCCCCAAGCTTTCCTGGTCCAGCTGCGCTGCCCCGACGGCCGGCTGGAAGTGGCCGAGCCGAACTGCCCCGGCGCGGCGCCGCAGCGCGCGTCCGACCCGATGCTGATGCGGCGCCGCGACTGGCCGGCGTCCGATGGTTATGTCGCGCAGGACGCCATCCTGGGCGCTTACGGACCCGAGACGCTCTGGTCGTTCTCGCCGTCCGGCGGCTTCGTCGCGGCGCACGGCGACGGCGGCGAGGTCTATGTCGTGGACGGCGCGACCGTACGCATCGCGCTCACCCAGGACGGCGGCAAGCCCTACCTGCAGGGCTTCTATGGCGCCCACTGCGGCGGGACGGGCTGGGTGGCGTTCCGCACCGACGCGCCGACCGGCCGCTGGGCCGGTCTCGTCGCCCATCTCAGCGACCGCCGCACGCCCTCGTTCTGCCTGGCCTTCAGTTCCGCCTTCACCCGCTACCGGCTGGAAAATGTGGCCGCGCCCTGGATTGTCGACGGCGCCGTGCGCACCATCACGCAGCTGACGGTGATCGCCGAGCATTACGACCGCGCCTCGATCGCCGAGGCGCACAACATGGAGCGCTCGTTCTTCGCCAAGGGGGCCGGGCGGATCATCTGGGAGGCCTGGACCACCGGCAAACCGACGGGCTCCGGCCTGGCGGCGCGCTGTCCCGGCACGGCCTGGTCGACGCCGCCCGCCGCCGGCTGGGTGCTCAGCGACTGCCGCTACGCCACCAACCTCGTCGCTGCCGACGGCCAAATGAGCGGCGCCGCCTTCGGCTGGCCGGGCGCGGGGGTGGGTCCGCTGCCTTAGGGCTTCACGCCCCAACCGGCGAACCGGCCAGCGACCCGATTGTCGTCGGATGTCGCCGCGCCGATGTCGTCCTCTCCGGTCTTGTCGCCGACGCGCAGCTTGGCGACGCCGCGCATGAACAGCGACGGCGTCTGCTTGGGGTCGGCGGTCAGCGCGGCGCTGTACGCCTTCACGGCCGCATCGAAGCGCCCCTGCCGGAAGTAGATGAACGCCAGCGAGTCCAGCGTCTCGGCGGAGTTGGGCCGAACGGCCAGCGACTGTTCACAATCGGCGAGCGCCGCCGGCAGCTCGGTGTCGAGCACGCCGCGCACCCAGCACCGCGTGTTCAGGGCCTCGGGATCGCCGGGTGGGGAGAGTGCGACCACCGCCTCGGCGTCGGCCAGCGCGTTGTCGCCATGCGGATCGCCCAGGACCGCGTCATAGTCCTTGATGGCCGCCTTGGCGTCGCCCTTGCCGCGTTCCGCGTCCGCCCGCCCCTGCAAGGCGTAGATGTAATCGTGCGGCGCGCGCAGCACCGCGTCGTTGAAGTCGGCGATAGCCGAGTCCCATTGGCGTTTGGCGGCGTAGTCGTAGCCGCGGTTCGCCCAGGGCTGCGCCGCGGCCGGCTCGAGCTCGATCGCCTGGCTCTCGTCCGCGATCGCGGCGTCGTAGGCGGTCTTGGTGCGCTCGGCATAGCCACGATAGTCGAAGGCCGCGCCATCCTCCGGGTTGACGCCGATGGCCTCGGTGAAGTCGGCCAGCGCCAGATCGGTCTTGTCCTGGTCCAGGTGGGCGAGGCCGCGATGGTCCAGCGCCGCCCCGTCGCGCGGGTTCATCCGCAACGCCTGGTCGAAGTCCTGGATCGCGCGCTCGGGGTTGGACGACAGCCGGTAGGCCTCGCCGCGCCCGGCCAGCGCCTGCTCGAGCGCCTCGCCCTGCGCGCCGCCGGCGATGACCCGGGCGCAGGCCGCCAGCTTGGCTGGGACCTTGTCGTCGCTGGGCGCGGTCGCCTTGCAGGTCGCAAGATCGGGCGACGCCGGCGCGCACCCCACCAGGGCGGCGACCGTTAGACCCACGAGGCCGAACAGCGCCGCTCTCACCACCAACGCACGCCCCTTTTTCCGCGCGCCAACCTAGAGAGACGTATCGTCGCGGCAAGCCCCAGACCTATGGTCTGTGGATGGAGTCTTAGTCATTTGGGCCGCAGGCTGTAGCGACGAAACCGATTCCTGGAAGGACGCCAGATCGTGAACCGCACTCGAATTGTCCTCGCCCTGGTGTTCGCGAGCGCGCTCGCCGGCGCCAGCCAAGCGGCCATTCCCTCCACGGTGTTCGGCAAATGGATCGAGCGCTTCCCGGACGGCAACGGCATGGTCACCGAATTCACCCCGGCGCAGGTCTCGTCCTACCCGGTCGACAGTCTCGGCAAGCCCACCGCCGCGCCGACCGCGATGCCGGTGACCTACGTCGACCTCGGCGGCCCGATGGTGGGCGTCGCCTTCAGCGGCGGCGGCGGCGCCATTGCGGCCGAGAAGACCGTCGACGCGATCACCCTCGACTTCCCCGGCATCGGCGCCCACGAGCTGACGCGGGTGAAGGGGGAGACGCCGTTCCAGTCCTGACCGGCCGCCACGGCTAACACCGCCCCGGGGCCTCGGGCGCGCTTGCTTTGAGGTTTCCTCGCAGCGCAGTGTTTCACGTGAAACCGCTATTCACCGATGATATCGGTCCCCTGCCCAGTTGCGCGCCCGTTCGGACCGGCGCGCTGGCCCAGATTTTCTAGCAACATCACGATGTCAAAGACCTGGCCGAGCGAGCGCAGCGACGCCAGCACTTCACGCCGGTGAATCCTCGTCAAGCCCGGGCAGCCGGCGTCACCGACAAACTCTGGGAAATGGCCGATCTAGTGGCGGTACTGGAGGCGACAGAGACCGTCCCGGCGAAGCGCGGGCCTTACAAGAAGCGCGTCGCGGCGTAAGCTGCGCCGCATGAGGCGAGGCGCTTTTCCATTGCTGTTGGCCTTGTCGGCGTGCACCACACCCGACAGCGCGCCCGGTTGGCCCGGCGGCATCGAAGCTTTCAACAAAGCGATTGCCGCGTGCGAGGCGAACCAGTCTGTCAACATCGAGGTGTGTATGAGGGCCGCCGGCTACGTGCGTGCAGTACCGGGTACCGACATGCAAGACCGCAAGGTCGTTCCGAAATGTTCGCCTAACGCCAGCGCCAGCAGGCTGCGTAAGCCGGACTGTTGGGGCATTCCTGGCGTGGTGAACGTGTAAGCGATATTTCAAAGTGCCCCACTACCCGGACGCGGCGCGACCGTACAGCTTCGGGTCGGACAGGTTCGCTGGCGTCGGGCAAGTTCGAGGGACACAATACTCAGGACGCTGTCGGCTTCCGCAGAGCCCGTTCGTCGTTCCGGCGCCATGCATCTCCCGGAGCCTTCCAATGATCCCCACCATAACCGCTTTCAAACAGTCGCCCGATCGCGGCCGGGGACTGGCGCGTGACATGCGCGTTCGCTGGGCGCTCGAAGAAGTGGGCCAGCCTTACAAGGTCCGGCTTGTTTCGTTCACCGAGATGAAGGAACCCGCGCACCGTGTGCTCCATCCTTTCGGGCAGATTCCGACCTATGAAGAAGGCGATCTCGCCCTGTTCGAGTCGGGGGCGATCGTGTTCCATATCGCCGAGCGTCACGCGGGCCTGCTGCCAGACGATGCGAATGCCCGGGCGCGGGCGATCGCGTGGATGTTTGCCGCGCTCAACACGGTGGAGCCGCCAATCCTCGATCTCTCAAACGCCAAGATGGTCGAGGGCGACAAGCCTTGGGCCGAGGAGCGCCTGCCGCTGGTGAGGGACCGGATACGCGCCCGGTTAGGACAGTTGTCCGCTTGCCTGGACGATGCCGACTGGCTCGACGGAGCGTTCAGCGCAGGCGACCTGTTGATGGTGTCGGTGCTGCTTCGCCTGGGGATGTCAGGCGTCTTGGACGAGTACCCGAACTTGGCCGCCTACGTCGCCCGCGGCGAAGCGCGGCCGGCTTACAAGCGCGCCTTCGACGCTCAATTGGCGGTCTTCACTGGCCAGCCACAGACCGGCTAAGCGCCATCTCGGCTACCCGGGTTCGCCGCGCGGTGACCGCTGACCAGCGAGCGCCAGGCCGGCGCCGGCGATGGCGACGATCAGGCCGCCGAGGGTGACGAAGTCGCCGTATTCCAGGTTGGCGCTCATCAGCTCGCCGGCCGCCTGCCGCGCCGAGGCGTCGCCGCCGGGCGGCCCCTCGGCGAGCTGCGCGTGAACCTCGGCGCTTGGCACTTCCTGCGAGACGCCGATCAGGCTGGCGACGGCGGCGGCGAGCGCGGCCGCCATCAAGATCACCGCGCCGCGCTGGCCGCGCGCCAGCAGACCGCCGGCCAAGCCCAGGACGATGAACCCGAGCGAGCAGGCGACCCAGAGGTCGTGGTGAGCGGGGGCGGGCGCGCCGGGGCCGTCGCCGGTGATGAGCTGGATGCCGGTCTCGTGGGCCAGCGGCTGCCCCGAGCACGAGACCTCCGCCCAGGGCAGGAAGAAGCCGAAGATCGCGACCACGGCGGCGAGGCGGGCGAGGTTGAGGGCGGAGGTCATGGCGCCGACATAACGCGCCAAGCGGTGCTTCGGCGCCGTTTGGCTCGATCCATCGCGCCGCTCGCTCGTCGCCCGAGGGACGATGGACCCCGCTATTGCCCTTGCGCCGGCCCTCAGGCATACGCGGCTCGCAAAACGGAGAGTCTCATGGAGATTCGCGAAGGGTTGACCTTCGACGATGTTTTGCTCGAACCCGGCCCGTCGGAAGTGATGCCGACCCAGGTCAATACGGCCACCAGGTTCACGCGCCAGATCGCGCTCAACATCCCCCTCGTGTCCGCCGCCATGGACACGGTCACCGAGAGTCGGCTTGCCATCGCCATGGCCCAGGCCGGGGGCATGGGCATCCTGCACCGCAACCTCTCGGTCGCCGAGCAGGCCGACCAGGTGCGCGAGGTGAAGCGCTTCGAGAGCGGGATGGTGATCAACCCGCTGACCATCAACCCCGACACCACCTTGCGCGAGGTGCGGGTGATCAAGGCGCAGCGGCGCATCTCCGGCTTCCCGGTGGTGGAGCGCGGGTCCGGCAAGCTGGTCGGCATCCTGACCAACCGCGACATGCGCTTCGAGGCTTCGGACGACGTCGCGGCCTCGGCGGTGATGACCACCGAGGGCCTGGTCACCGTCCGCGAGGGCGTCACCCAGGAGGAGGCGCGGCGGCTGCTGCGCCAGCACAAGATCGAGCGGCTGATCGTGGTCGACGACGCCTTCCGCGCGGTCGGGCTGATCACCGTCAAGGACATGGAGAAGGCCGAGGCCCATCCCGCCGCGGCCAAGGACGCGCAGGGCCGATTGCTGGTCGGCGCGGCCTCGACAGTCGGCGATCCCGGCTTCGAACGCTCGCTGGCGCTGATCGAGGCCGGGGTCGACGTGGTGGTGATCGACACCGCCCACGGCCACTCCAAGCAGGTGGCCGACGCGGTGCGGCGGCTGGCCCGCGAGACCAACCGGGTGCAGATCGTCGCCGGCAATGTCGCGACCTACGACGGCGCGCGGGCTCTGATCGACGCCGGCGCCGATGCGGTGAAGGTCGGGATCGGGCCTGGCTCGATCTGCACCACCCGGATCGTCGCCGGGGTCGGCGTGCCGCAGCTGACGGCCTTGGCCGAGGCGGTGCGCGCGGCGGAGGGCTCTGGCGCGCCGGTGATCGCCGACGGCGGCATCAAGTACTCTGGCGACCTGGCCAAGGCGATCGCCGTCGGGGCGTCGACGGCGATGCTGGGCTCGATGTTCGCCGGCACTGACGAGGCGCCCGGCGAGGTGTTCCTCTACCAGGGCCGCTCCTACAAGACCTATCGCGGCATGGGCTCGGTGGGGGCGATGGCCAGCGGCTCGGCCGACCGCTACTTCCAGAAGGAAGTCGGCGACGCGCTGAAGTTGGTGCCGGAGGGCATCGAGGGCCAGACACCCTACAAGGGCCCGATCGCGCCGGTGATCCACCAGCTGGTCGGCGGGCTGCGCGCGGCCATGGGCTACGTGGGGGCGGCGGACATCGCCGAGTTTCAGCAGCGCGCGCGCTTCATCCGCATCACCGGGGCCGGCCTGCGCGAAAGTCACGTCCACGACGTCATGATCACCCGCGAGGCGCCGAACTACCCGAGCCAGGCGTGACGACGCCGGTTCCCGGCGAGATCCAGCTGCTGGGTCTCAGCGTCTGCCTGGTCGTGATCCAGATCGTGCTCGCAGCGCAACTCGGCAACCGGCAGTACGGACTGAAGTGGGCGGCAAGCGCGCGCGATGAGCCCGCGCCAGAGCCGGGCATTCTGCTCGGACGCGTGCGGCGGGCGCTGGCCAACATGCTGGAGACCTTCCCCCTGTTCGCGGCGGCGGTGCTGGCCGTGGCGGTCGTGCACCGCTTCGATCTGTGGAGCCTGGTGGGCGCACACCTCTACGTCTGGTCTCGCGTGATCTATCTGGCGCTTTATGCGGCCGGCGTGCCGTTGCTGCGGTCGCTGGTTTGGAACGTGGCGCTTGCCGGCATCTTCATGGTGCTGTGGCGGCTGATCTAACGGGCCGAGGCGAGGAATGCGTGACGGCGGGCGGATCGCGGCGGCCATCGAGGTGCTCGCCGACATCGAGGCGCGGCATCGGCCCGCGCACCTCGCGCTGAAGGGGTGGGGCGCCGACGCGCGCTACGCTGGGGCCAAGGACCGCGCGTTCGTCTCCGGGCTGGTGCTCGACGTGCTGCGGCGCCGCCGATCGCTGGCCTGGATGATGGGCGAGGACAGCGACCGGGCGCGCACGCTGGGCGCGGTGCGGTTCCTCTGGGACTGGCCGCTCGATCGCATCGAGACGGCCGCCGCCGAGCCGCACGGGCCGGGCGAACTCGCCGAGATGGAGCGCCAGCGCCTGGCGCAGCCGATCTCGCTGGACGATGCGCCGCCGCCGGTTCTCGGCGACTACCCGGACTGGCTCGATGCGCCGCTGGCGCGGGTGTTCAGCGAGGCGCGGGGGCTGGAGGGCCAGGCGATGGCCGCCCGTGCGCCGGTCGACCTGCGCATCAACGCGCTGAAATCCGACGCCGAGCACGTGCTGAAGGCGCTGGCGCCGTTCCACGCCGAGCTGCTGGCCTTCCCGACCGGCGCGGTCCGCGTCCCGCCGCCGGCCGCCAGCGAGCGCGCGGCGCCGGTGGAGGCGGCGCCGGCGTTCGAGCGGGGCTGGTTCGAGGTCCAGGACGGCGGCTCCCAGATCGCCGCCGCAGTGGCCGGCGAGATCCGCGGCAAACAGGTGCTCGACTTCTGCGCCGGCGGCGGCGGCAAGACCCTGGCGCTGGCGGCGGCGATGGGCAACACCGGCCAGCTCTACGCCTACGACGCCGACGCCCGGCGACTGGCCGACACGGTGCGGCGCTCGCAGCGCGCCGGCGTGCGCAACCTGCAGGTCCGCTCGCCGATCGACCCCAAGGCGCTAGAGGGCCTGGAGGGCCGCATGGACCTGGTGTTCGTCGACGCGCCCTGCACCGGCTCTGGCACGTGGCGGCGCCACCCCGACGCGAAATGGCGACTCACCCCGCAGCAGCTGGAGCGCCGCATCGCCGAGCAAGACGCGGTGCTTGCCGGCGCCGCGCCGTTCGTGAAGCCGGGCGGCCGCCTGATCTACGTCACCTGCTCGCTGCTGGCCGAGGAGAACGAGGACCGGGTCGCGGCGTTCACGGCCGCGCATCCCGCGTTCGCGAACGAGCCGATCGAACTGGCGGGCGCGGAAGGCTGGCGCACGCCAGACGGCTGCCTGCGGATGACGCCGCGCAGCGCTGGGACCGACGGCTTCTTCGTCGCAAAATTGGTGCGCGCGGTTTGAGCCGGCCGGCCTACAGGTTGCTGCAGATCGCGACGACGCCAGTGCGCTTGCAGGGGTAGCCGTGCCTGTTGGTGTAGGTGACCGTACCGTGCGGCGGAACGCACACGTCGGCGATGCCCGACTGGTGACACTCGAGCCCGGTCTGCGGATCGATCCAGGTCGGCTTCGGGTCCGGTACGATGTGATCGACCACCCAGCCGCGGCCGCGCATGCACTGTTGGAACGTCGGCGCGTCGGTGAAGGTGTTGTCCGCCGATGCGCCGCAGGCGCGGCCGTCGGCGAACTTCAGGTCCTGGCTCCGAGCGATGCCGTCCGGGCGAAGCGCATCCTTGAATACCTGGGTGTCCGCGCTGGCCGCCTGCGCCCCGACGAAGAGGGTCGCAAGCGCGGCCGCGAGCAAAATCCTGATTGCGGTCACGCGCGGCATCGCCTCAGCTGCGGCGATTCCGGACCGCCGGCGCCCAATATCAGCGGCGAGCCTGAACGGGAGCTGACTGTGTTTGCGCTTCGGGCCTGCGGATGAGCGCCTACGATATCGCCGGCCTGATCGGCGTGGCGACGATCCTCGCCGGATACGCGGCGGCGACCGCGGGACGCCTGCACCCGAAGGGCGCGCCGTCGCTGCTGGTCAACTTCGTCGGCGCCAGCCTGATCCTGCTGTCGCTGACCCAGAAGTTCAATCTCTCGGCCGCGATCGTCGAGGGGGCCTGGGCGTTGATCGCGCTGGTCGGGCTGATCCGGATAGCGCTGGGCCGAATGCGGCGCCAATGAAGAGGCCGCCACTAAAGCGGGGCGCGCCATGCCGCAGCATTTCGTCTGCCTGACCTTCGACCTCGATAACACCTCGATCGCCGTCTCCCGAGGCACGACAACGCCGACCATGGTCTCACGCGGCGACTTCGGCATGGTCGGAACCGAGCGGCTGCTGCAGCTGCTGGCGAAGTTCGCCATCCCCGCCACCTGGTTCATCCCCGGCCACACTATCGAGAGCTACCCGGCTTCGGTCAGAGCGGTGCATGAGGCCGGGCACGAGATCGGCCACCACGGTTGGACCCATCGGCCGCCCGCGAGCCTCAGCCGCGAGGACGAAGAGCGCGAGCTGGTGCGCGGCAACGCGGCGATCAAGGCGCTGACCGGCCGCTTCGCCCGCGGCTATCGCTCGCCCTCCTGGGACCTCAGCGAGCATTCGATCGCGCTGCTGCTGAAGCACGGCTTCATCTACGACTCGAGCCTGATGGGGCACGACTATCTGCCCTACCAGGCCCGCGACGGCGACGTCGCCGAGCTCGAAGCGCCGCTGCAGTTCGGCCCCGACACCGCCCTGGTGGAGATGCCGATCAGCTGGTCACTCGACGACTATCCGGCGTTCGAGTTCTCGCAGACGCGCAGCGGCGTGCTGCCGGGGCTGATGAACGCCGAGCTGGTCGCCGCCAACTGGCTGGCCGACTTCCGCTACATGACCGACCACTACGACTGGGGCGTCATCACCTACACCTTCCACCCCCACGTGATCGGCCGCGGCCACCGCATGACGATGCTGGAAAGCCTGATCGAGCAGCTGCGCGCCGGCGGGGCGACCTTCGTGACGATGGAGCAGGCGGTGGTGCAATACCGCAACCGTTATCCGCCGGGACGCAGCGAACGCGGGCGTTAGGGCGCGGGCGCCCTTTCCCGATCTTGCGGGCGATTTTTCCCGTCCATTGAAAGATGCTTGTCGGCGCTGAAACGGGGCGACAACCTGCGCCGGAGAACCCGTCAAAGGGGAGGCCGATGAAGGGCCAGCTGGCGGATTTCAGTCCGACCTCGCGCGGCGTCGAACGGCATCTCCCGCGGCTGGTTGTCGGCGGCGTGTTCGCGACCCTGGCCGTCGGCACGCTGTGGGGGTTGGTCGCGGAGCACCAGACCATCGCCCAGTCCACCGCCGACACCCATCTGGCCGCGATCGTGGGTCCGCCGTGCCCCAGCCTCACGGCCGACGCCGCGCGGCGCTCGCTGAAGGCGCAGGACGTCGCCCTCAGCTACGTGTTCGACTTCAACGGCGACACCTTCGGCCGGGTGTTCGGCTACGCCGACTGCAGCGTCGCCGCCTCGAGCGACGGCATCGGCTCCTACGACGTCTGCCAGTTCACCAGCCCGGCGGTGCTCTATGTGAAGACGGCGCGCAGCGAAGCCTATTTCGCGCCGGGCGTCGGCCGCAAGGCGACGGTGATGACGCGAGACGGTGCGCCCAGCTGCGTCATGGCCGCTCCGGTGTGGGACGATTGAGCCAATCGCTACTTGGCGCGCGGCCGCGACGCGGCGCCCCATGACGCCGGCCTGATTCTCCCCTACATGCCGGCCATGACGGAGCCCAAGCCTGATACCCCCCATCACGACCGCGTCCTGATCGTCGATTTCGGCAGCCAGGTGACCCAGCTGATCGCCCGCCGGGTGCGCGAAAGCGGGGTTTACTGCGAGATCCACCCCTACGACCGCGTCGAGGCGATACTGGACGACTTCGCGCCGAAGGCGGTGATCCTTTCCGGCGGCCCGGCCAGCGCCCACGAGGCCGAGAGCCCGGCGGCGCCGGCGGCCATCTTCGAGCTCGGCGTGCCGGTGCTGGGGATCTGCTACGGCGAGATGACCATGTGCGCTCAGCTGGGCGGCGTGGTTGAGGGCGGCCACGCCCGCGAGTTCGGCCGCGCCGAGATCCGCATCGCCAAGGAGAGCCCGCTGCTGGCGGGGCTGGGCGACGTCGGCAACGAAGAGCCGGTGTGGATGAGCCACGGCGACAAGATCACCGCCATGCCGCCCGGCTTCGAGGTGGTCGCCACCTCCGACAACTCCCCCTTCGCGGTGATCGCCGACGAGGCCCGCCGGCTCTACGGCGTGCAGTTCCACCCCGAGGTGGCCCACACGCCCCGCGGGGCGCTGATCTACCGCAACTTCACCCACACGATCGCCGGGCTGAAGGGCGACTGGACCATGGCGCGGTTCAAGGACGAGGCGATCGCCCGCATTCGCGCCCAGGTGGGCGAGGGCAGGGTGATCTGCGGCCTCTCCGGCGGCGTCGACTCCTCGGTGGCGGCTGTGTTGATCCACGAGGCGATCGGCGAGCAGCTGACCTGCGTCTTCGTCGACACCGGCCTGATGCGGCTGAACGAGGCCGACGAGGTGGTGACCCTGTTCAGAGATCACTACAATATTCCGCTGATACACGTTGATGCATCAACGGATTTCCTGATCTCGCTGTCGAATTTCTCCGACCCGGAGGAGAAGCGCAAGATCATCGGACGGCTGTTCATCGAGGTGTTCGACCGCGAGGCCGCGAAGATCGAGGGCGCGGCGTTCCTGGCCCAGGGCACGCTCTATCCGGATGTGATCGAGAGCGTCTCGGCCCGCGGCGGGCCCTCGCAGGTGATCAAGAGCCACCACAACGTCGGCGGCCTGCCCGAGCACATGAAGCTCAAGCTGGTCGAGCCGCTGCGCGAGCTGTTCAAGGACGAGGTGCGCGCGCTGGGCGTCGAGCTCGGCCTGCCGCCGGCCTTCGTCGGCCGCCATCCGTTCCCCGGCCCGGGCCTCGCCATCCGCATCCCGGGCGAGGTGACGCCGCACAAGGTCGAGACGCTGCAGAAGGCCGACGCGATCTTCCTCGACGAGATCCGCAAGGCCGGCCTCTACGACGCCATCTGGCAGGCGTTCGCGGTGTTGTTGCCGGTGAAAACGGTTGGGGTGATGGGCGATGCGCGCACCTACGAGGACGTGCTGGCTCTACGCGCCGTCACCTCGACCGACGGCATGACCGCCGACGTGTTCGAGTTCCCCTGGGACGTGCTGACGAGAGCCGCGACGCGCATCGTCAACGAAGTGCGAGGCGTCAACCGCGTGGTCTACGACGTCACCAGCAAGCCGCCGGGCACGATCGAGTGGGAGTAGGGGGCAGCGCAATAGGGCCGCGATGCCTGCGCCATACAGTACGATGGTGATCACCCCCGCGAGCGGCCCGTCGCGTGATCGATAAACGCTCGCAGCTTCGGCAACATCTGGTGGCGGCCGGGATAGTAGAGGAACACGCCCGGCGCAGTCGGCGCGAACGGCGTCAGCACGCGAACGAGGTTTCCCGCTTTCGTTTGACCGGCGGCGATCGGCGCAGGCACTTGCGCCAGACCCATGCCTTCGACGGCCGAGCCAAGTATGGTGGCGTAGTCACTGGCGATCAGCGGTCCGGCGACGATGGCTTCGACGGTCTTGTTGCCATCGACAAACGACCAGGGCGCGATCGAGCCGTTAGAGCGGCGCATGCGCAGGCAGGCATGCTGACGCAGATCCTCGATGCGCTCCGGCCGTCCCCGCGAGCGCAGATACTCGGGGCTGCCGACGACCACGTACGGAAACGGCGGCGTCAGCCGCACGGCGACCATGTCGGCGGCGATGAACTGGCCCAGCCGGATGCCGGCGTCGAATCCCTCGGCCGCGAGGTCGATCAGCTCCCGGCTCGCGGCGATCTCCACCTCGACCTCGGGATAGGCGCGGCAGAAGGCGCTGATCAGGGGTTGCAGCAGGATCGGCAGCACCGCGGGGGGCATCGATAGGCGCAACAGTCCGGTCGGCCGCTGTCCAAGGTCATGCGCCGCCGCGCCGGCGGCGACGAGCTCTTCGAAGGCCGGCTTTGCGCGGGACAGGAAGCGTTCGCCAGCTTCGGTCAGGCCGACGCTGCGCGTCGTGCGGATGAAAAGCGCTGCGCCGATGCGGGTCTCGAGCGTGCGGACTGCCTGGCTGATGGCCGAGGGAGTCACCGCGAGTTCCGCCGCCGCACGGCGAAAACTGCGGTGTTTGGCGACGCTCAGGAACGCCTCGACGCCGTCGAGCGCGCCTTGCCGGACTGTGAAGTTCTGCTTCATGACTCATCGACATTATCGCGAATAGTCGCGTGCGAGAAGCGGCCGTAGTGTCCGCCTGCACATCGGAAGTCGCGGCGATGGCGAGACTGGATACCGCGGCAGCCCGGTGGCGTCCTGACCGCGGTGTTCGCGGCCGCGCCGATCAACGTCCGATAGGAGACCCTGCCATGTTCCGACTTCTGCTGACCGGCGCTCTCGCCCTTGGCGCCGGTCTCGCCGCAGGCGCGCCTGCGAACGCCGCGAGCGTCTACATGTACGGCGAGAGCGGGCGCAACATGGTCACGCTGAAGTACACCGACTCCGACATTCATACGGTCAGCGGCGCCAAGGCGCTGGCGCTGCGGGTGCGCGTGGCCGCCGCCCGGGTCTGCGGCGGCGATGATCTGCCGATCGTGCGCACCGGCGACCAGTTCATGTGGTGCCGGGACGCGGCCATCAACCGGGCGATCGCGAGACTCGATGCGCCGTTGCTGGTCGAGGCCCTCGGCCGCTCGCCGCGCACCCTGGCCAGCGTCCGCCGCTGATAGGAGGCCAGGATGCCGACCGTCACCCTCTTCCAAATCCAACTCGTGCTGGGTTACGTCGCCTGGTTGCTTTGCTTTGGCGCGTACATTCTGCCGTGGCTGAGGTCGATGGACCGGGTCTCGGCGCAGCGCGTCATCGCGACCCTGCACAGCTTCCGCTTCTTCGGGCTGGTCTTCATCCTGCCGGGCGTCGTTAGCCCCAACCTGCCCGCCGGCTTCGCCGTGTTCTCCGCCTACGGCGACTTCGCAACCGGGGTGCTGGCCCTGCTCGCGCTGCTGACGGTGAGGATACGCCCGCTGTTCTGGCTGTTCGTCGTCGCCTTCAACCTGGTGGGCGCGGTGGACATCGTCGTCGACTACTACCACGCCATCCAGGTCGGCCTGCCTGCGCATGCCGAGCAGCTGGCCGCCGCCTATGCGATCCCGATCATCTACGTGCCGCTGCTGATGATCACGCACGCCGCCGCGTTCTATTTTCTGCTGCGCCCTCAGTCCAAGGCGGCCGGGACCCGCATCGGCGAGGTCTTAAGTCGCTCCGCAGGGCGGACGTTCGGTCTCGGCTTTCGTCTTTGACCGAACCATATCTCATGAGTTATTGATCCTCACGGTTTGATGGAATCTGAGGACGAGACGATGCAAAAGTCGGCCGCGAGCCAGGGCCAGTCGGCGTCGGAGCTCATCTCGAACAGAATCGCCGAGCTCGGGGACTGGCGCGGGCAGACCCTCGCCAGGATGCGCAAGCTCATCACGCAAGCGGTCCCCGACGTCGTCGAGGAGTGGAAGTGGATGGGCACGCCGATCTGGTCGCGCGACGGCATCATCTGCACGGGCGAATCCTACAAGAAGGTGGTGAAGCTTACCTTCGCCAAGGGCGCGTCGCTGAGCGACCCGGCCGGACTGTTCAACTCGAGCCTCGAGGGCGCCGTGCGCCGCGCGATCGATATCCACGAGGGCGAGACACTCGACGAGTCGGCCTTCAAGGCGCTCGTTCTCGAAGCCGTCGCGCTCAACGGTTCCGGCAAGTCTTCGAAGAAGGCGAAGTCCTAGGGTCCGGCGAGCGATGCGGCGCCGTTGACTCGCATAGCTGTTCGGTTATTGGTGATCCGATAGCCAGCGGGTTATCGATTGCGATGCCAGAGCCCCATGACAACCTGTTCAGAACGCTGGCCGATCCGACGCGGCGGGCCATCTTCGAGCGGCTGTGCCGTGACGGCGAACAGACGGTCGCGGCGCTGACGGCGCGGGCCGGGGTCTCGCAGCCGGCCGTCTCGAAGCATCTCGGAGTCCTGAGGCGGGCCGGGTTGGTGCGCGACCGCCACGAAGGTCGCCAGACCCACTACAGCGCGCAGCTCGGCGCGCTGGCCCCGCTGCTCGACTGGACCAGCCAGATGGCCGGCTTTTGGCAGAGCCGGTTCGACCACCTTGAAGATCTCCTCAAAAGGATGGACCAATGAGCAACACCGCGACCGAGACGCGCTCCGTCATCGTCGAACGCGAGGTGCCATTTCCGGCCGACAGGATCTGGCGCGCGCTGACGCAGCCACACCTGATCGAGGAATGGCTGATGAAGAACGACTTCAAGCCCGTCGTCGGCCATAGCTTCAAACTCAGCGGAGACTGGGGCGCCGCCGACTGTCGGGTGTCAGCGGTCGAGCCGAACAAGACGCTGTCCTACACGTGGGACGCCATGGGTCTCGAAAGCGTCGTCACCTGGACTCTGACGCCAACGGGCGCGGGGACCCATTTGCGCATGGAGCAGTCTGGCTTCCGGCCGGATCAGCAACGCGCCTACCAGGGCGCGACGTACGGCTGGCAGGGGTTCTTTGCGGCGCTGGAGAAGGTCTTGGCGCGACCAGACTGAGCCCGCGTGGGGCTTTCGCATTGCGGCGTCGGCCCGTTTCGGGGCCTCGCCTGAGTGTGGCGGTGCAAAACTGGACTTCTGCGACCAAATCTCATATCGTGATGGAATGAGTCTAGGCGAGCTGATGAGGCTCGGTGACGCTTTTGCCGCCGGTCCTCGGATCGGAGATATCAATGGCTGCTGATTCGCTTGACGACGGTCACGAACCGTCAGCCCCCGCCAGCGGCGAGGGTGTGATTCACAACAGTGTCTTGATCCGCACGCACGAGCCGGCACGGGAGACCCACCCATGGGCAGCCCCGGCGGTGCTGGGCGTGGCGGTGGTGATCGGCGCGATCATCTGGGGCGTGATGGCGACCCACCCGGCCGGGCCGGTGCAAAACCACTCGGTGGCGGACGCGCCGACCACCTTCCTCCCGACCAAGGCGGGCTGACGGCGTCTACGGATTTCGTCCCGGCGCGCCGCTGGGCGGGTTTCAAGCGGCCCGGACCCCTGCGGCGGCGGACACTCGCGCCATGAGATTCTGCGCGCGGCCTATTGGCGCCGCATAAAGCGCGGGTGGCTCGCGATCCGCGCTCGCTGCTTCTGAAGCTGTCGATCGTCTCCGCAGGTCTGCGCCTGCCGCCGCTGGCCTCCGCGGCCGCGGGCCGGAGGCGAGGGTGGTGGTGCCTGCGTCGCTGGGCGGACGATAGGTCCCCCTTCCAGGCCAAGAGCGCGGCGCCTGCTCATCATGACCAAGATTTCATGCGACAACGCGCATCCGAACGACCTTCGCTGCGCCTCTGCCTGTCAAAGACGGGCGGTTCGGACCGCGCGAAGCGAGACTGAATCAAGATGATCTACTTTCCTGACTACGGAGAGATGGCGGGCGCGATGGGTACATTGATCTTCTGGGGTCTGATCGTGGCGATGATCCTCGGCCTGGCGCTGGGACCCAGGTACATCCGTTCGCGGGAGCGGACGCGGCTGTATGACCTGATGCGCACGGCCTACGAGAAGGGTCAGCCGGTGCCGCCGGAGCTGATCGCCTCGCTCACCAGCGAGCCGGTCGAGCCGTCGGATCCGGCGGCGCCCTACCGGGGATCCGGCGCCGACCGAGACCTGCGGCGCGCGGTGGTGTTGATCGCGGTGGGCCTGGGGCTCGGGGCGCTTGGCCTGCTGCTGGGGGCCGGCATCGGCATAGCTAGCCCGATCGGCGGCGCCATCACCGGCGGCGTGATCGCCGGCGCGGGGGCCATTCCTGCCTTCATCGGGTTGGCCTACCTGCTTTTGTACCTCGCGGGCCGCAAGGCGCCGCCGAGACTTTAGCCCAACAACCAGGCGAGCGACGGGAGAAATCGGCTCCGCCATGGCCCTAGCGCCAAGCATCAAGCGAGTTCCGCTCGTCAGCGCCCACGACCTCGAGCTCGTGGCGCTGGGCGCGGCCGGCGACCGCGCCGCGTTCGGCGAGTTGGTGCGCCGCCACGGTTCGGCGGTGCGCGGTCTGATGCGGCGGATGGGCGCCGACGCGGCCAGCGCGGACGATGTGGCGCAGGACGCATTCCTGGCCGCTTTCGAGCAGATCGCCGAGTTCCGCGGCGAGGGAGCGTTCCGCGCCTGGGTCTGCCGCATCGCCGCCCGGCTCTACGTCAAGCGCTGGCGCAAGCAGGCGAGGGCGGACCTGCTGGCCGAGGCGGCCGAGCTGGACGCTGCGGACCTGCACGCCGCGGCGATGCAGGGCGGGGGCGCCGACGCCAAGATCGATCTCGACGAAGCCATGAAGCTGCTCTCCGAGCCGGAGCGGGTGTGCGTTTCGATGTGCTACGGGGCAGGACTTTCCCACGCGGAAGCCGCGGCCGCCTTGAATGCGCCGCTTGGAACGGTCAAATCCCATGTCAAACGTGGTTTGGATAAACTCCGGTCGCGCCTGGCGCCCCCAGGAAACAAGGATACGGATGGGGACGGCGATGGCGGCCAGCGGGAGCAGGTCGGTGGCTGAGACGAGTTTCGAATTTTCGCTGGAGCGGATGTTCGCCGAGACGCCGGGTCGGCCTGACGCCGATATCTTCGCTGCCCGCGTGCTGGAGAAGCTCGATCGCGGCTGGACTGCGCGGCGGCTACTGATCGGCTCGATGGGCGCCCTGGGCGGCCTGGTCGGCGCCTACCAGATCCTGGGCGCCGGCGCGTTGCAGCAGCTGCAGGCGGCCGCGAGCCGATCCAACGACTACCTCACGCAACACATCAGCCACGAGGCCGGCGGTTCGCTGGTGCTCGGCGGGGAAGCGATCTGGATGGCCGCCGCCGTCGCGCTGGTCGCCGCCGGCATTGGCGTGGCGCGGTTGATGCGGGAAATCTGAGCCATGTCCGCCCAGCGTCAGGACCAGGTGCGCCGCCTCACCGCCCCGGAGGTCACCGCCCGCAAGGGCGGCGAGCCGCTGGTGTGCCTCACCGCCTACACCGCGCCGGTGGCGGCGATGCTGGACGAGGTGTGCGACATCCTGCTGGTCGGGGACAGCGTCGGCATGGTGCTGCACGGCCTGCCCAACACCGTCGGCGTGACGCTGGAGATGATGATCCTGCACGGCCAGGCGGTGATGCGCGCCAGCCGCAAGGCGCTGGTGGTGGTCGACCTGCCGTTCGGCTCGTACGAGGGGCCCAAGGAGATCGCCTACGCCAACGCCGTGCGGGTGCTGAAAGAGACCGGCTGCCAGGCGGTGAAGGTGGAGTCCGGGCCGACCGTGGCCGAGACCATCGCCTATCTGGTCCAGCGCGGTATTCCGGTGGTCGGGCACGTGGGATTGCGGCCCCAGGCGGTCAATGTCGACGGCGCCTTCAAGGCCAAAGGGCGCTCGGACGGCGAGCGGTCACGGGTGGTGGCCGAGGCCGAGGCCACGGCGGACGCCGGCGCGTTCTGCATCGTCGTTGAAGGGGTGGCGGAGGCGCTGGCGCGGGAGATCACCGCCGCGGTGGCCGTTCCCACCATCGGCATCGGCGCCTCGGCGGGCTGCGATGGCCAGATCCTGGTCACCGACGACATGCTCGGCCTGTTCGACTGGACCCCGAAGTTCGTGCGCCGCTACGCCAACCTGAAGAGCGAGATCGAGCAGGCGGCGCGCGCCTATGCCGACGACGTGCGCTCGCGCCGCTTCCCGGGCCCGGCCGAGACCTACTTCTCGAAACTGCGGATGAACGCGCCGGAGTAG
>Ga0209415_10005654_pt1 | contig 22412 bp, 23 predicted proteins | sample PeaSoiSIISIP2007_FD_187696 | JGI IMG/M metagenome (GOLD analysis project Ga0209415, IMG submission 187696) | Peat soil microbial communities from Weissenstadt, Germany - SII-SIP-2007 (SPAdes) (version 2) | ecosystem: Environmental > Terrestrial > Soil > Wetlands > Peat | place: Germany... | reverse complement strand
GAGCGCCCCGAGTCCGCTCCCACGGCGCGCGAGGGTCCACGAAATGCTTCATTTCTTTCCAGGTTCGCCGTTCCAAGTGAGTACGGAGGCGACGACGATGAGGAACCTAGCGAGCGCGGGCGTGTTGACGGCGGATGAGCATGCGACGGACATCAGCGACCTCCGCGTCAGCGGCATCATGGAGGCCGTCACGGTGATCCCGAACGGCGACGAGGACGACCTCCCCGTCTGGACCCTGCCGGTCCCGTGCACGGAGCTCTCCGAGCCGTCGGACGACGAGCCTTGCTCCGAGCGACGGTCCGGCCGTCGCCTGCTCGGCATCGCCTACGATGGCGTCGACTTTCCCCGCCTCCCCGCGGAGTGGCTGTGACCTGACGGGCCTTCGGAACGGCGAGGACAGGCGGGGCAGCGGGGGGGAAGACTCAGTCGCCCGCCCCGGGCGGCGGGCGATCGGAGTCGGATGCTCGGAGGACGGGTTCACGCACCGAGGGCCGTGGCGCGTTCGAAGCGTCGGTCGCCTCTCGCGCCCCGAGGATCGCGTGGATGGCCTCGTCGATGGTAGGGCACTCGAGCGCGCTGATGCTGTACCGCGCGGCGCTCGTGTTCGTCGTGAGCCGGACGCGCGCGTTGCTGCTCACGCGAACGCTGTAGCGGATGAACGCCTCGTGAAGGCGCGCCCGGTACTGGCCCCAGAGCGCCGCAACCTTCGGCGCCACGTCGAACGCGTCGTTCAGCACGATCACGTCCTTTCGATCCTGGAATCGCGCCGAGAAATACGCGGCCTGCATCTGGTACCAGCGCATCACGTCGACCGACGTCTCGAGCTTCCACCGCGGGCGCGTGACGACGATGTCGTGCATCACGTCGTGACGAAAATCAATCGTTCCGGCCACGCTCGCCCCCTCCGCCGGGCGACACGAATATGGACCACCGGACGGCCGCGCGCCACGCGCGAATCTGCGACGGTCCGAGCGAGCTCAAGCGGTCCACCGCGATGAACGCGCGCTCTGCGAAGTGGGCGGATGTGGGTCTGCGCAAGCGCGGCGCGCTCACCCGCGGTCGCCCCCGCTAGGCTCGCAGCATGCGGCCCCTCCTCCCCGCGCTCCTCGGAGCCGCGACGCTCCTCACCGCGCCGCTCGCGCAGGCGCTCACTGTCCGGAGCGACCACCCTCGCCTGCTCTTCGGCAACGGGACGGGTATCGGCACGACCGTTGCTCAGTTCACGGCCCGCTGCAACGGAAGCGACCCGGACTACGCCCACCGATGCCAGTACTTGGGCGGCGGGCAGGCGAACCCGGCGTTCACGGCGTCGAGCGCCGCTGACGCCCCCGGGATGGCCGCCGCCTACTTGCTCTGGGGCGGCGACGCGCGCTGCGCGAACGCCGCGAGCTGGCTTCTCGCGAACCTCCCCGCCGATGGCCCCGGCGCCGGCGGCGACGCCCACGCCTTCATCAGCACCTACGCGGGCAGCCTCAGCGACCTGGCCATCGTCCGCGACTGGTGCGACGCGTCCCTCAGCGCCGCGCTGAAAGGGCAGCTCGAGACGCGCATCGACGCATGGACGAACTGGCTCATCGCGAACTACGGGGGCAGCGGCCCTGTCGCCGAGGCTCCGGACGTCTTCCACGACGACTACGGAAACGTCGTCGGTGCCGTCGCCTGGGGCGCGCTCATCCTCGCGGGCTCGTCCTACGACGCCGACGCCCAGGCGGCGCTCACCTGGGCCGACCAGAATTTCAAAGGGGTGCTTCTCCCCGCCCACGTCTACGTGAACGACTGGTGGCCCGAGGGCTTCACGTACATCCAGCCGACGATCGGCGGGATGGCCGGCTACGCCGCGGCGTGGTCGACGGCGACCGACGAGAACATCTACGACTACGTCAAGACGAGCGCGAGCGACCTCTTCGACAGCTACCTCACGTTCTTCGTCTATGCCCAGCGCCCCGACACCAACATGGTGTACTTCGGCGATTCGACGTCGACCAAGCAGTCCGACCAGCTCTTTCTGTACCCGCTCGTCGCGGAGCTCAACTACGGGACGAGCTCCCCTCTCGGTCAAGGCTTCCTCCAGGCGATCACCGCAGCCACGACCAAGCAAGCCGGCTTTTGCCAGGACGTCGCGTGCAACGCGGGATGGATCGTCCCGCTGATGGTCGACTCGTCGCTCGACTCGACTGCCGTGGCGGCTTCGACGCTCCCCACGGCGCGTTGGCTCAGCCAGGGGGCGAACGACATCGCCATCCTCCGCTCGGGCTGGGGCGCGGACGATACTTTCGTCTGGATGTCCTGCGGCGACTACTTCGGCGCCCACCAGCACGACGAGGCCGGCAGCTTCCAGATCTTCCGACACGGGATGCTCACGGGCCCCACCGGCGACTACGACGCATTCGACTCGCTCCATTGGGACGACTACTATTCCCAGCACTCGGTCCACGCGAACACGATCGCCGTCACCATGCCCGGCGAGTCGTTCCCCACCAGCCAAACCATCGCGGGCGGCGCGAGCGCGAACGTGAACGAAGGGGGCCAGCGCCCGCTGCGACGCACGGACACGAACGGCGTCATCGGGAGCTACCCGTCGACGAACCTCGCCACTTACCTGAAGAACAAGACCAGCGGTCCGTTCAACGAGACAGGCACCCTCGAGACGTTCGAGCACGCGACGTGTCACGACTACGTCGCGTGCGACGTGACGGCGGCGTACCAGTCGCCTGGCTTCACCACGGACGGCAACGCCGCGAAGGTGAAGGAGGTCTCGCGGCAGCTCGTCTTCGTCCCGCCCGAGATCGTCATCGTCTACGACCGCGTAGAGTCGCTCGACGCGAGCTACCAGAAGCGGGTCCTCTTCCATGCGAGCGGCACGGGGGTCGTGCCGGTCGTGAGCGGGAACGCCTTCACGATCGACAACAACGGCGGCCGCCTCATCGGCAAGACGCTCCTGCCCGCAGGAGCGGCGGTGAACATCGTCCAGAGCTTCGACGTCAGCGGCACGTCGTACCCGCCCGTGCTCGCCGATCTTCCCGCGAACGAGCCCGAGATGGGGGGCAACCGCGTCGAGGTCGTCCCCGCGGCACCGGCGCTCCGCGACTACTTCCTCCACGTCTTCGACGCGACCGATCCGAGCACGAGCACCCTTGACGCCACCGTCGAGGAGACCCCGACCACGTCGACGGCCACTGTCACGCTCGGCGCGAACACGTACGTCGTCTCCTTCAACAAGATGGGCGCGCTCGGCGGCCACATCACCGTGACGGGGGCCGTCCAGTGCGACCAGGACCTCGGCACTCAGGCCGACGGCGGGGCGGGCGAAGCGGGCGCGCCGGGCGGCTCGGGGAGCGGATCGTCGCGCGCGAGCGGCGGCTCGGGCAGCGGGGGGAGCTCGGCGAAGGGCGACGCGGGGAGCGGCGCAGGGAGGGGCGTCGACGCGGGGAGCGACGCGGCGGCGAGCCTCACCGGGAGCAAGGGGGGCTGCGGCTGCGACCTCGCGGGCACGACGCGTGAAGGCGCTCCGCTGTGGCTCATCGGCCTGCTCGCGCTTCGACGGCGACGCCGGAAGCACGGTTAGCCCTTTCGTCCGTCCGCGCGAGGTGAAATCATCGCGCCCGAATGGCTCGGCCCCCTTTCGTCGCGACGGTCCCGTACGAGGCATCCCACCCCGATGCGATGGCGCTCTACTGCTCCGACGGACGCTTCACCGAGGCGGTCGAGGAGCTGCTTCGCAGCCTCGGCCACGCACGCCTCGACACGCTGACGATGCCGGGAGGCCCCGGCCTGTTCAACCTGTGGATCGCCGGCACGGTCGACAGTACGTCCGCGGCGTCGAGCGCCACATTTCTCATCGTCGCCCACCAGATCAAGCGCGTCATCGTCATCGCGCACGAGGGGTGCGGCTACTACAGGAAGCACCTCACGGGCCGCACCCCGGCGGACATCCGCAAGCAGCAGGAGGACGACCTACGTCTGGCCGCGCGGACGCTGGAGACGAGCCGATCGGGGCTGCGCGTCGACGCGTACTACGCGCGTGTCGGCGGGGGACGGGTGTCCTTCGAGTTCGTGGCGAGATAGGCGGCCGGCCGAGCACTCTCGAGAAGCTCGCGGCCGTCGTCGCGGAACACCGAGACGACGTCTCGAAGGCTGCACGCTCCGAAGCGACCGCCCCGCACTCCGAGACGCTCTTCACCCACCGAATGATCGACGAAGCCTGCGGTTGGCGTGGAGACCAAGCGAGCGCTAGGAGCGGATGAGGAGCCGTACTCCTGTACGGTGACGATTCCCGACGACGCGATCGCGCCGGTATCCGCGCCAAACGCAGACTTCGTCGTGGGCGCAGCAGGATTTGAACCTGCGACTTCGTCCGTGTGAAGGACGCACTCTACCGCTGAGTTATGCGCCCCAGCTCTGACCCCGATTACCCGAGCCGCGCCCGCGTCGCAAGCGCGGTCGCTCGACGTCTCCTCGACCGCCCAGGAGCTCCATCGCTCACGACCGACTTTGACTGGGCCCTCGCCCTGCCCTAGGAGGCTAACATGACGACCGCGGCCATCCAGCTCGAGGCCCTCAAGACCATCCGCCCCGCGCAAGCCCTCCGCGTCATCCTCGTCGCGAGCCTCGCCGCGCTCGCCCTCCTCGTCGTCGTCATTTACGGTCACGGCCGCGACACGTCTGCGCCCGCGTGGGTCGGCTGGCTCCCGGCGCTCAACGCGACGCTCAACGCGACGAGCGCCGTGCTCCTCGTCGTCGCCTACGTCGCCATCCGCCGCCGCGCCGTCGCGACGCACGCGCGCGTGATGCTCGCGTCGCTCGCGACCTCGTCGCTCTTTCTCGTCTCGTACATCGTGTACCACTCCGTCCATGGCGACTCGAAGTTCGCCGGCGCGGGGCTCGTACGACCGATCTACTTCTTCATCCTCGTCTCGCACGTCGGCCTCTCCGCCGTCGTGCTCCCCCTCATCTTCACGAGCTTCTTCTTCTCGCTGTCCGGGCGCTTCCCCCAGCACAAGAAGCTCTCGCGCTACACCTTCCCCATCTGGCTCTACGTCTCTTTGACCGGAGTCGTCGTGTTCGCGATGCTGCGCGCGTACGCCTGACGCTCACGCCGTCGCCTTCCGGATCCGCTCCCACACGGCCTCGGCCCCCTCCGCCGTGACCGCGCTGAACCCGATCGGCGCCACCCCCGTGCCCTTCCGGAACGCCGCGAGCGCCGGCTTTCGCTTCGACAGCGCCAGCTTGTCGAGCTTCGTCGCGACGACGATGGTCGCGAGCGCGGCGCCCCCTCCGCGGCACGTCGCGATGAACTCGGCGAGCTCTGCGTCGTCCTTCTCGAGCCCGCGACGCACGTCGACGATGAGCACGACGGCGCGGAGCGTCGGGCGGCCCCGCAGGTACCCCTCGATCATCCCGCCCCAGCGCTTAATCTCCGCCTTGGAGAGCTTCGCGTAGCCGTAGCCCGGCAGATCGACCATCCGGTAGGTCGAGCCGTCGTCGAGGGTGACGCCGAAGAGGTTCAGCGCGCGCGTGCAGCCGGGGGTGCGGCTCGTTCGGACGAGCCCCTTCCTCTGCAAGATCACGTTCATCAGGCTCGACTTCCCGACGTTCGAGCGTCCCGCGAAGGCGATCTCGGGGCTCTCCGCGGCGGGCAGCGACGCGAGGCTGGTGGCGCCGGCTTCGAATTCGGCCACGGCGACGCGGACCTTCCTCGGGCCGTTCTTCGTGGGGGCGAGCGCGGGCATCAGCGACGAGCTAGCCTGCGCCGGACCGATCGCACAAGCGATTCGAGCTCCGGCGACCGGACGCCCCACGCGGCGATGGCGAACAGCGCGCCGAAAACGACGAGCGCCACGACTCCCGGGACCGCGCGCGACAGGGAGCCGCCCGCGAGGAGCGGAGAAAGCAGGCGGGCCGCGCTCCACGCGCCGACGCCCGCGACGAGCGACGCGAGGAGCGTCCGGAAGGCCGACGCGAGGAGCTCACGTCCCCCGATGAAGCCGAGCTTGGATCGCAGCGCGACAAGGAGGAGCACCATTTGCACGAAGCTCGAGCCCGCCACGGCGACGCTGATGCCGACGTGCCCCATCGGACCTTTCAGCGTCACGGCGAGGACGATGAAAGCGAGCAGATCGAGCGCGCTCACGAGGACCGGTGTGCGCGTGTCGCCCAGCGCGTAGAACACGGGGACCGTCTGCCGGACGGCGGCGACCGTCCAGATCGCGCCCCCCTGCCAGACGAGCGCGCGAGCGGTCTCGGCGGCGGCCGCGGCGTCGAACTTGCCGCGTTGGAAGAGCATGACCACGAGCGGCTCACCCACCACCGCAAGCGCGACGCTCGCCGGGATCGCGACGAAGAGCGCGAGCGACAGGCCGTGCACGAACGTCTTCACGAGCTCCGCGGTCTGCCCCTTGGCGGCGAACGTGGAGAGCGTCGGGAGGGCGGCCGTCGAGAGCGCCATCACGAAGATCCCTTGCGGAAAGTCGCAGAGGCGCATCGCCCACGAGAAGTAGCTCTGCGCGCCCGTCCCGAGCTCGGAGAGGAAGCGCCGCGAGAGGATGAGATCGACGTAGTAGACGCCGATCCCGAACATCATCGGCAGCATGCGCCGGCCGACGTCCACGATGCGTGGGTCACTGAGGTCGAAGACGGGGCGGCGGAGGTAGCCGATCGCCCGGAGCGCCGGCCACTGGGCGATCACTTGCAGTGCGCCGCCCAAGAGGGCCCCGAGCGGCATGGCCATCGCGCGATCGACCCCGTGCGCCTCGAGGATCGGCGGGAAGGCGAACGCCGCCACGAGGAACGCGACGTTCAGGAGCCCCGGCGCGAAGGCCGCGACCGCGAACTTCTTCTTCGCGTTGAGCGCGGCCATGCCGAGGGCCGCCGTGCCCATGAAGAAGATGTAGGGGAAGACGAGCGCCGTCATGCGCGCCGTCCGTGCGAACTCGTCCGGCGCGCTCGCGTAGCCGTGCGCGAACACGTCGGTCAGCGGCCGTGCGGCGAGCACGCCGAGCACCGTGACGAGGGTCAACAGGGCGAGCGAGGCCCCGCGCGCGCGCGCGAAGAACGCCTCCGTCGCCGCGTCCCCTTCTTCCGCGAGCGTCTTCGACAGGACGGGGACGAGCGCGCTCGACACGGCCCCTTCGGCGAGGAGCTGCCGGAGCGCGTTGGGGATCGTGAACGCGACGAAGAACGCGTCGGTCTCCGCGCGTCCGAACACGGCGGCGAGCGCCATGTCCCGGCCGAGGCCGAGGAGCCGCGACGCCAGTGTGCCCGCACCAACGACCCCGGCGCGCCGGACGAGCTGCGATCGCTCGCCTCGGGCCGCTCGGTCGGTCTCCGCGCTGGGCTCCTTCTCCACGTCTTCCTAAACGCGCGGCAAGTCCGGATGCGCCTCCGCCGCCGTCGATTCCGGCGGTCGACACTCGGCGCACGCGCAGAGGGCGCGGAGGTAGCGGTAGGAGTAGAGCCCGGTGCCGTGACCGTCGAACCACTGCAGACGGAGCGCGTAGTTGCCGACGACCTCGAGGTCCTCCAGATCCAGCTGGGCTTCGGTGTGCTCGATGTAGCGGATCGTCCCGCTGTGCCCCTGGCAGCCGGCGCACGGGCAGTACCCGCGGAGGATCGCGTGGGGGTAAACGCTCCGGTGGCCGTCGGCCCAGTCGATCTCGGTGGTGGTGGCCCCGCGGGGGGAGCGGACGGCGACGCACTGGAACTTGCGATCCGGGGGCATCCTCGAGGTCGTAGTCGAGGTGGGCAGCGTGGTCGAGTGGCTGGCAGCTTGGCGCGCGACCGTCACCGGCCGGACGAGACGTCCATCCCGGCGTGCGCCGCCATCGCGTCCGCGAGGATGCCGAGGAGCTCGCCCGCGTCCGACTCGCCCATCCACTCGGGCGGCGTGACCCCGTCGTCCTCCCCCTCGCGAGCCTCGCCCGGAGCCCGCTCGGCCCGCGCGGCGATCGCCCGCAATCGGCCGTCGACCCGCTTGCCGTGACCGCCGCACCGGCGGCAGACGAGCCCGCCGCGCGCGGCGTCCACGAACGCGGGCGCCCCTTCGGGACACGGTCGGCCGCACTGGACGCACCGCTCGAGCTCCAGCGCGTAGCCCACGCTCGAAAGCAGCCGGAAGCCCGCGAGCGCGAGCCGAGCGCGCGGCGATCCGCCCGGCACGTCGAGGGCGTCGAGGAGCCCCGTCAACGCCGCCCACGCCGCAGGCTCCGCGTGGCGAACGGGCAAGAGGTGCCTCGCCCAGCGCAGCGCGAGACCGCCGGCATCCATCGCCTCGAGGCTCCCCACGAGGACGCTGCGGACCTTGACGACACGGCTCTCCTTGTATGACAGGAGCTCGCCGCCGCGGTCCTCCAGCACGACCTCGAGCGTGTGGAACGGCTCGATGCCGCCCGAGACTCGCTTCGACGACTTGCGGCCCGCGCGGATCTTCGCCCCTAGCTTGCCGTCCGTCTCGGTGAGCAGCGTGACGATGAGGTCGCTCTCTCCGTACGCGACCGTCCGCAGGAGGAGCGCGGCAGAGCGGACGACCTTCAGGCTAGGCGTGGCTCGGCGGACGTCGCTCCGCGCGACGACAGCTCCGCGGGAACGTCGCGGCCGCGGGGCTTCAGCACGATGGAGAGCGCGAGCGTGACCAGGATGAGGAGGAGCACGAACGCGATCGCGACGCCGAAGCGCCTCCCTTGCGTCCCTTGCCGCGCGGCCTGGACGGGCGACGCGAGGGGCATCGGCGTCACGAACGCCGCGCGCCCGTGAGAGGTGTAGCGCGCGAGCGCCTCCGCCGGGACGACGCCGACGGCCTGCGCGTACGCCTTGAGGAACCCGCGGACGAACACGTCCCCCGGCAGCTCGTCGAAGCGATCACTCTCGATGGACGAGAGCGACGCCACGGGGATGCGCGTGACGCGCGAGACCTCCGCCAGGCTCATCCGGCGGTGCTCTCGCTCGCTCCTCAGGAAACATCCCACGCTCTCTTGGGTCAAGGGTTCGCTCCCAGCCACTCCGCGCAGCGCTTCCCGGCCAGGCTGTCCGGGGAGAGCTCCACGCAACGCTTGAAATCGGCACGTGCGCTGTCGAGCTGTTTGAGGAGCAGCCGCACGCGAGCTCTCTCCTCGAAGGCGTCCTGGAACGTCTTGCCCGACTCCCCGTCCACGGCGTTGCTCAGGTTCGCGTCGGCCTGGGGGAGGTCGCCCTTCTTCTCGTAGGCCATGCCGAGGCGGTAGAAGCCGACGGCAAAGCGCGGCTCCGTCACCGAGTTCTTCAAGGAAGCGATACCGCCGTCGACGTCTCCGGAGAGGACCTGGGCCCACCCGAGGTTGCCCCAGGCGAGGTGGATGGACGAAAAGGAAGGATCGGTCGTGATGGGCTTCAGCACCTCGATAGCCTCGGGGTACCTTCGCTCGTTGATGAGGATCTCGCCGAGGAGGTTCTTCGCATCGGCGTAGAGCGGCGCGAGCTTGATCGTCTTCCGCGCGAACTTCTCGGCGTCGGCGAGGCGACAGTCCGGGTCCGCGAACCCGCGCAGCCCGCTGCAGAAGCCGAAATACGCGACGGACGTGAGGTAGGTCGCCCGGGCGTTGTGGTCGTCGAGCTCGACGGCGCGAAGGGCGTGCGCGAGCCCCTCACGGAAGTTACTGTGACTGACGGCGTCGAGCCCGAGGTTGAACTCCGCGACGCTCTGGTGCTCCGGGTCGGCTGCGCCGGGCACGCTCGACCCTCGGCCGCTGCAGCCGGCGACCGCGAGCACCGCCGCGCCGCCCACGAGGGACGGGGCGCTCAAGCCACGCCTCCGCGGGATGGGGGCGCGCACGAGCACAGTTGCGAGCGGCACTTCGGGAAGTGGTTCACGATGGGAGCGGAGGATGGGGTGGGGACCTTCGGCGAAGGGCTGTCGCAAATTCTCGAAGGAAACGGATGACTTAGTGTCGTCATTTCCACCGGGAGGATCGCGATGGGCAGCGATACTGACGCTCTCGTCCGACGTCAATCGTGAAGCGCCAAACTCTGACGTACTGCGTCATGGCGCGTCGAGGACCAGGACGGCGCGGTGGCTCCCGTCTCCCCAGGTTCCGCACGAGCGCTTGCCGTCGAACGGCGTGTCGCACCGACGCATCGACAACCCGATGCGCTCGCCGGGCACCCCCTCGAGCCCCAGCGACTCGAACGGGAGGGCCATCTCGATGACCCACTCCTCGTCGTGGTCGGTCGAGCGGTTCGGCGTGCCGTCGAGCTCGTGCGAGACATGCGCGTGGCTCTCCCAGGTGAGGTCCGCGGGCGCCGAGGAGCCCACCGGCTGGATGGCGTCGGAGATGATCCCGAGCGGGGAGACGTCGATCACGCGGGAGACGGTCGCGTCGGTGAAGACGAGGTGGAAGTAGTCCTCACCGGGCGGGATGGCGTCGTGCTTGGCCGTCGTGAGGATGTTCTCGTCCGCAGCGTAGAGGTTCAAGTAGAGATACCGGTCGCCCCACACGAAGCGGGCCTCGCTGTGGGGGCGCGCCGGGGTGACCTCGTCGTCGCTGACGAAGGCGTGGGTGCGAGCGGTCGGACCGCGCCAACCCGAGTCGTCCGAGTCCCCGTCGAGCGTGATCATCCCCTGGAGGTGCGGCACGTGGAGCTCTGTCGCACCCGGCCAGAGCAGCCCGTGGCGCGACGTTCCGCGGGACGCGCGCTGGTAGAGCGCCGCGCCGGCGAGGACGCCGACGGAGACGGCGAGGATGGCGCGGACGCGGCTCGGGTTCACGACGGTAGAGAGTGGTTAGCGTGGGAAGGCGAGGCGGTCCATCGGGGCGAGCGGATGCGCCGGTGACGCGTGCGCTCGGGACGCGTAGGCTGCGCGAGGATGGCCGGCTGCCCCGCGTGCAACACGACGCTGCCCGAGAACGCGGCCTTTTGCGCACAGTGCGGCCACCGCGCGACGCCGCCGAGCCCCCTCGCCCGCGCGGCCCCGCTCGCCGTCGCGATCGCCGCCGCGGCTCCCCCCTCGCCGAACGCGATGCACGTCTGCGGCCGCTGCGGCACGATCGCCCCCCTCGAGGGCGTCGCCTGCACGACCTGCGACGCCCCCTTCCCGACGCACGCGTTCGCCGAGCCGCGCCCCGACGGCGTGATGTTCGCGGAGGTGATCGAGAGCGACTTCCAGTGCCGGAGCTGCGGGCTCCGCTCGAACCTCGGGACCTTCTGCTTCGAGGACGAGGTCGACTGCAGCCGCTGCGGCACGACGCAGGCGTTCGACGTGTCGCAGTGGGAGCAGGCGCTCACGCACGCCCACGCCGTCGCCGACCTCTCGGGACCGCCGCCCGGCGGCCAGGGATCGATCCGCCATGGCCAGCCGCTCCAGGGCGACAACCCGTACCGCTCGCTCGGGATCCGCCACACGTTCGCGGAGCTGACGCAGACCGGGATGACGATCGGCGCCGCTGGGACCTCGCACCGCACGCTGCGCGTGAAGGTCGCCACGGGGCACCCCGTCTGCCCGAACGGCCATGGGCCAGTCGTCGTGTCGCTGGACGGAGCGACCGCCACGCGCGCCGCGTGTTCGGTGTGCCGTGACGCCGCCACGTACGCCACGCCGACGAGAGCCACGGAGCTCCACCACAGCTTGGCCGGGGTGATCGACGACGAGCACCGGACGGACCGGCCGAGGGTGCGCGTGGAGTCCACGGCAGGCGCGATCGCGCTCGCCTGCCCGCGCTGCAACGCCAGCCTCCCGGCGACGGAAGTTACGAGCGTCGTCACGTGCCCGTTCTGCAGCGCAGCCTCGTACCTCCCGAAGCGAGCGCTCGCGAAGCTCGACCCTCAGCACAAGTCGCGGCCGTTCTGGCTGCTCTTCCGCGGGCCATCCGCGCTGCGCCTCGGAAGAGACGGGAACTCCGACGACGAGCCCGCGTCCACGTCTCCGACGCCCCCCGTGAACCCCGCGCTCCCCGCCGCCGTCGTCGCTCCCGCCCCGAGCCTTTCCACGGCGCCGGCCGCGCAGAAGCGACGGTTCCCGGTCGCCGTCGTCGTCGTGGCCGCGGCGTTCTGTGTGTTCGCCGCGATCGTCGTCGCCGTGCTCGTGTTTCACTCGCCCCCGCCCGCGCCGAAGCCGCCGTCGGCTCCGCACGGCGGGCCGCATCGGCCGCATCGCTGAAGCAGAGCGCCCGAGCGCCGCTACTTCTTCACGCGGAGGCGCAGGTTCGTGACCGGCCCGGCGCGGGAGACGTGCGTCGTTTCGAGCGCGACGGGCTCGATCCCGGGGAGGTCGAGTAAGCGCACGCCACTGCCGAGGAGCACCGGTGCGACGTGGAGCACGATCTCGTCCACGAGCCCGGCGTCGATGCACTGCTCGGCCACGTCGGCGCCGATGATGCCGAGCGCCTTCTTCCCCGCCGCCTTGAGGGCCACGGTGACGGCGGCACGGACGTCGCCGGACAGGAACGTGACGAGTGGGTCGTCGACCTTCATGGGGGGCCGGTGGGTGAGGACGAACTCCGGCCCCTTCCACGCGCCGCCGTAGAAATTGCGCAGCTCCGGGCGGTCGGACCTTCGCCCGAGGTCATAGCTCCGGCGTCCCACGAGCACGGCGCCGGTCGTCACGAGGACCTCGTCGACGACGGGGTTGCGGCCACCGTATTGGAACGCCCAGTCCATGCCGTCGTCAGGGCGGGCGATGAAACCGTCCAGCGACATCGTGACGTGCCAGCGCACGTTGATCATCGACGGGATCAGATGCGCCGTGGGGTCGTGGTGTCAAGACGACGCGCGCACGTACCGGCCCCGCGACGCCCGGCGGCAGGGTGACGGCGAGGAGCACCGGGCGACACGCCGTGCCGGGGAAAACGCGTGCGAAGGAGGGGACTTGAACCCCTATGCCAATTACGGCGCTAGCACCTCAAGCTAGTGCGTCTGCCAATTCCGCCACCTTCGCGTGACTCGGGCGAACGAGGTACCTGGCTCCGCCGATTCCGTCAACCGAAAGCCGCGTGGAGCGGGCCGCTCGGGGGACGGAGCGGACGACCCTCTCTCTCCCGCAACGTCAACCCGCGTCGGAGCCCCGTCGTGCTTTCAAGACGGCCGCGACGACCTCGCCGACCTCGAAGGGCTTCCTCACCCACAGCGCCCCTTCGCCCGCGAGCGCGTCCGGCAATCCCACGCTGCTGCCGCTGATGAAGACGAGGGCGGCCCGCGGCGAGCGCTGGCGGAGCGCATCGACCGCCCCCTGGACGTCCGCCGCGATCGGCGAGAGGTCGATGAGCGCGGCGTCGTGCTCCCCTTCCGCGAGGGCGCGCGCGAGCTCGCGGCGATCTCGTGCGACGGTCACGACCGCCCCTCGCGTGCCGAGCGCCGTGCTGAGCAGCAGCGTGACGTGCTCGTCGTCCTCGACGAGGAGGACGCGCGTCCCTTGGAGGATGGCCGCGCTCGTCGTAGCGGGAGGGACCATCGACCGCGAGCGCGCGCGAGGCCAGGTGAGCTGGAAGCGCGCGCCGGTCGAGGACGGGACGAGCTCGAGGTCACCTCCCGCGGCGCGCGCGAGCGAGCGCGCGTGGCGGAGCCCGATTCCGGCCCCACCCGAGCGGGTGGATTTCCCCTCGAAGACGCGCGTCCAGCGGTCGGCACCGACCCCTGGACCCTCGTCATGGACGACGACGGTCGCCAAGGCCGGCGTCGCGTCGAGCTCGACCCGCACGCGCGCGCCGCGCGGCGAGAACGCCAGCGCGTTCAGGATCAGGTTCGTGACGATTTGTCGCACGTCGGCCGCGCGATTGACAGGAGAGAGAGCGCCTCGCGTCTCCGTCACCAGCTCGATGCTGGCGAGCGACGCCTCGACCGAAAGCGCACCCACCGCGCTCCCCACGACGGCGTCGAGGGGCTGTTCCAGGTCGGCCGCGAGCGGTTCGGCGCCGATCGCCCCGCGTGCGATGCTCCGCGCGACCCTCGCCTGCTCCTCGATCACCTGCAGGGCGTGCCGGACGGAGCCGGGATCGACCGGCTCGGCGCGCGCCTCCGAGACCCACCCGAGGATGATGGTCAGCGCGTTCGAGACGTCGTGGAGCGCCGCCGCGACGTCGGCGTGCGGGTCCTCCGCCGCGGGTTCGACCCCGGGTTCACGCTGCACGAAGTGAACCCTACAACAACCTTCACTCGCCTTCCACCGCCGCCTCGTCGTGCGCCGCGCGCGCGATCGCGAGCGCGCGCCTCGCGGCCTCGAGCGTGACGTCGCGCGCCTCGACGATCATCTGTGCGACGCGCTCGACGAGGCCACCCGCCGCCCCCGCCGCGACCGCGACGCTGCGCGCGTGGAGCGCCATGTGGCCGCGCTGGATCCCGTCGGTCGCGAGGGCGCGAACCGCGGAGAGGTTGTTCGCGAGCCCGACGGCCGCGGCGATCTGCGCGAGATCCCCGGCGCCGGTGACGCCGAGCATCTGGAGCGATAGTCGCGCCGCGGGGTGGACACGGAGCGTGCCGCCGACCGTCCCCAGCGCCATCGGCAGCTCGAGGCGCCCTGTGAGAACACCCGGCGAGCCTGCGCCACGTCGCCAGACCGCGAGCGGCGCGTAGTGGCCGCTCCGCGCCGCAAACGCGTGGGCTCCGGCCTCAACCGCGCGCCAGTCGTTGCCGGTGGCGATGGTCACGGCGTCGATGCCGTTCATGACTCCCTTGTTGTGGGTCGCGGCACGGTACGGATCGAGCTCGGCGAAGCGCGACGCGTTGACGATGCCGTCGATGACGTCCTCGCCGCTCATCGTCTCGGTCGCCAGCTCGGCAGCCGGGACGCGGCACGTGACGCGCACGCACCTCTTGTCGCACAGGTTCGTCAGGATACGGAGCCCTACCCTGGCGTCCGCGAGTGCCGCGAGGCGATCGGCCACGGCCTCCGCGACGGTGTTGACGAGGTTCGCGCCCATCGCGTCGCGGCAGTCAACGTGGATGTGGACGACGATCATCCGGTCGGCCGCCGTCCCGAGCCTGCGCACCTCGAGCCCGCGCGCCCCTCCGCCGCGCTGCACGAGGCCGGGGATCGCGCGGTCCGCGAGCGCGAGTACCTCGGACTTGTGACGGAGAACCGCCGCCATCGCCGCCGGCGCGTCCTGCACGTGCGTGAGCTGCACCTGGCTCGTCATCAGCGGCGCGTCGACCTCGGCCTCGAAACCTCCGCCGGCGCGCACCATCTTCGCGGCGCTCGACGCGGCCGCGACGACGCTCGGCTCCTCGACGACCATCGGGACGACGTAGTCGTGGTGGTTCACGCGCACGTTGAGGCACACGCCGTAGGGCAGCGCGTAGGTACCCAACACGTTCTCTACGAACTTGTCCGCCGTGTCCGCCTCGAGCCCGCCGCTCGCGAGCGCGGTCTCCATCTCGTCTGAGGAGATACCCGTCGCTTCGCTCACGAGGAGGCGGCGCTCGGCCACCGTGATCTTGTAGAAGCCTGGGAAACGGGACGTGCGAGCCATGAAGTGTGGTCCTTTGAAGGGCGTGGAGTGCAGGGATAAGGGGTCGAAGGCGAGAACGGCCTCAGTCGGTGAGTCGAACGCCGAGGGCGTCGGGTTGCATCGCGAGAAGGCGCAGGCCGGCGGCCGCGGCCGCCGCCTGGAACTGCGGTGACGCGGGGTGGCGGCCCACGTGGACGAAGACGTCCCCGCCGCCAGCTCCCGACGGGAGGAACGCCGCGCCGTCGTCGTTCGCGAGGGGGACCAGCGCGCGAAGGGCGGGCAGGAAGATGGGAGCGTCGGCGTCGCGGCCGAGCGCGAGGAGCGCGTCCGAGCCGGCGCGCGCGGCGTCCATGAAGGCCGCGAGGTCGTCGGCGCGACTCGCGGCGACGGCGGCGACGGCGGCGGCCCCGATGGCGTCCAGCCGCGCGCGGTGCGCGGATGGGTGCTTCTCGCGAAGCGCGTCGACCCGCGCGCGCATCCGCGTGGTCGTCGCCGGAGCGCCGCACCAGAAGACCTCGACGCGGAGCGCCGCCGGCAAGGGGAGCGCGTCGACGCGAACGCCCCCGCCCGGCAGGAGCGCATACTCGAGCGCGCCGCCGTGGACGCTGGCGGCGACGTCGACGCCGCTCCCGCCCGCCTGGACGCGGGCGTGCGCGCGGCGGGCGTCCGCGAAGAGCGACGTTCGCACGTCGCTCGCGCGGAGGTCCTTCCCTGCCCGCGCGTACGCCACGCCGAGCGAGGCCACGAGGATCGCGGCGCTGGAGCCGAGACCGAGCTTTGCGTCTCCTTCGCGGAGCGCGGACGCGTCGACCTCCGGCGCGGACGCCGCGTCGAGCGCCGCGAGGACCTCGGGCGTCGGGAGGGTCGCCCGGCGATCTCCGTCGGCGACGGCGCGACGGTCGATCGCCACGACCAGAGCGGGCGCCCCTTCGAGCACCGCATACGCTCCCGCGAGCAGAAGCTTTCCGGGGGCCACGACCTTCATTCGCCGAGCCCAACGGCCGCGTCCACCACGCGAGCTCCGCCACCGCCCCGCGCCTCGAAGACGCGCCCGACGCCCGACACCTCGCGGAGGTGAGCGGCCGCGTGCGAGGAGTCCAACGGCTTCACCAGCACCTTGACGTGCGGCCCCGCGTCCATCGTTGCGAACGCCGAAATACCCCTTGCCCGGAGCGCACGCACGGCCGCGAGGACGTGGAGCGTCGTCCCCTGGAAGTAGACGACGCCCGCCGCGAACGCGCTCGCATGCATCGCGAGGGCGCTCTTCTCGGCCACTGTACCGAACCTCTCGAAGTCGCGCGCCATCAACGCAGCGCGAAGCTCTCCGTGCATCCGCGGGCCGGCGTCGAGCCACGCGGGGTAGTATGGGCTCTCCGTCGCGGTCCTCGTCATGCCATCGGTCGAGCTCACATCCTTCTTCGCGTCGCCGACCACGACGACGAGTACCCGCCAGTCGAGCTCCGACGCCGGCACCAGGCCGCGCGCGGCGAGCATCGCGCGCGTCGTCTCGGGCGGGCCCGCGTCGAGCTCGACGAAACCGCCGTAGAGGCTGCGCGCCGCGCTCGCCGAGCTCTGGCGCGCGAGATCGCTCACCTGGTCGAGCCCCCAGTCGAGCCCCGACGCTCGGACCGCGGCCAGCGCGAGGGCCGCGAAGCCCGACGCGCTCGAGGCGAGCCCGCTCGCGGTGGGAAAGTCATTCTCGGAAACGACGAGGGCGCGCGTCTCGTCCCGCGTGACCGCGCGCACCCGATCGAGCAACGCCGACGCGCGCTCCAGCGCGCGCCCTGCCTCCTCTAGGCCGCCGAGGACGAGGCGGTCTTTGGAGAGGCCGCCGTCGAACGTGACGCGCGTCCGGGTGGTCATCGCCTCGAGCGTGAGCGAGAGGCTCGGCACAGCCGGGTAGTTGCCGGGATAGGCGCGTTTTCCCCAGTACTTGGAGAACGCGATGTTGGCGTGAGCGTGGGCGAGCGCCGTCCTCGTCATCGCGCACCGCCCTTCGTCGCAGCCACCACCGCGGTGAAGCCGCCGAAGCCGGCTGCGCTCCACGCCGACAGGACGCGGTCGGCGTCAACCGCGCCCGAGGCGAGCGCGACGACGCACCCGCCGCCTCCTGCGCCCGTGAGCTTCGCGCCGAGGGCTCCTGCATCGCGCGCCACGCCGCAGAGCCGCTCGATGACGTCCGTCGAGAGGCCGAGGCCGCGGAGGATCCGCTGATTTTGGTCCATGAGGTCGCCGAGCAGGGCGATGTCGCCGGACTCGATCGCGAGACGCGCGATCCCGACGAGGGACGCGATCCCGAGGAACGCCTCGTCGACCATCGGGCGCCGCTGCTCACGGAGGCGCGACACGCCGTCGACCATGGTCTTCGTGCTGGAGGTCACCCCGCTGCTCCCGAGGCAGACCGTGAGCGGAGCGCCGACCCCGACGGCCTGCATCTCGCGCCCCTTCTCGAACAGGATGCAGCCGCCGCTCGCCGAGATCGCGGCGTCGATGCCCGACGGGTTGCCATGGAACACGCGCTCCCAGGCCATCGCGAGCTCCGCGGCCTGTCGCGCTTCGGCGGTCGGCACGAGCGCGCGCGCGACGGCCACGCCCAGCGCGGCGGAGCACCCGAGCCCGCCGCCCGGCGGGAGATCCGTCCGGGCCGCGACCCTCACCGCGGTGCGGTGGACGACGGCGCCCGCGAGGGCGCGAGAGGCCGCGACAATCGCGGAGAACGCGCGCGCGAGGTCCGTCGACGTGTCCCCTTCATGGACGGCGACGTCCCAGGCGGCGACCTCGAGGACGCACCGCTTGCCCGCCGCGGGAGTCAGGCTCGCGTGCGCGCCTCGATCGATACCGATCGCGAGGGCCGGCACGCCGTAGACGACGGCGTGCTCACCGAGGAGGATGACCTTGCCCCACGCGCGCCCGATCGCGGACGAGACGGGGGCGGCGACCTCGTCGGCGGATTCCTCGACCGTGCGGTGGGCGTGCATGAGAGCGCTTATTTCTCGCGGTGGACGAGGGTGTCGGCGGCGCCGCGCAGCAGCTCGCGCGAGGCGCGCGAGAAAGGCGCGGATTCGAGCGCCGCCATCGCCTCCGAGAGGAGCGCGTCGATGCGCTCTTCCACGCGTCGCTTCGCGCCAGACGACACGATCCGGTCGACGAGGGCCTCCAGATCGGCCGCAGGTGCGTCGGGCTTGCCAAACGCGCGGGAGAGGAGGTTCCGCGTGTCGTGATCGACGCCGGTCCCCGCGAGCGTGGCGATGAGCGCCGTCCGCTTCCCCTGGCGGAGGTCACCGGTCGAAGGCTTGCCGGTGCTCGTCGGGTCGCCGAACGTCCCGAGCACGTCGTCGCGGAGCTGGAACGCCACGCCGAGCGGGTCGGCCATGGCCATGAGCGCCTCCATCGCGCGCGGGCTGGCGCCGGCGAGGCGCGCGCCGAGCGCGAGCGGGCCCCGGACCGTGTAGCTTCCCGTCTTCAGGGAGTGCGTCAGTTCGACAGTCGCCTCCGTCGGTGGCTCGCCGGACACCGACCCCTGCACGTCGCACATCTGACCGAGCACGACGTCGCGCTGGATTCGCCCCATCTCGTGGAGCGCGGCGGCGATGCGGTCGGGGCTCACCGAGACCCGTGCGAGCGCACCGAGGGCGAGCCCCGCCGCGAAGTCACCTGCGAGCACGGCGAACACCTCCGCGACACGCGCGCTCCCGGCGCCCACCTCGCGTCGCCCGGCGAAGTGCGCGCGCATCATCGCAGGAACGCTCGGTCCGCCTCGGCGGACGTCGTCCTCATCCATCCAGTCGTCGTGAATGAGGAGGTAGGCCTGCAAGAGCTCGAGGGAGACGCCCGCCATCACGACGGCCTCGGCCCCCCCCTCTCCACCGCACGCGTCGTAGCTCGCCGCGAGGAGCACCGCGCGGAGGCGCTTCCCCCCGCGGAGCGTGAGATCGCGGACCGACTCGACCGCGGCCTGCACGTCCCTCGGCAAGTGGCGGACGGAATTTTCTACCTCGGCGAGGTACGTCCGGAGCGCCGGTTCGAGCCCGTCTCGGACGCGCGACGCGTAGGTCGCGAACGCATCGATGCCGCGCTCGCGCCCGCCCACCGCTTCTAGAGTCGTGCCGCCGACCACGTTTTTCGGGCTCACCGCGGCGGCACCGTAGGGCCCACGTGCGTCCAAGTCAACGTTAGGAAAATGCCACATTGATGAAGCAATTCGAGGCTTTTCACTTTTTATTGAATTCATTACTGCGGGGTCGCGGGGAGGCGCAACGGGACACTCCCATATGAACGTCGAGCCTCGCGCCCCTGCTTCCCGACGTGCTGTAGTAGGCATGGAGCGAATGTGGCCAAGACGGAGGAGCAACCCGTGAGCAGCATCGGGCAGCGGAAGGCGGACCACCTGGCGATATGCGCCAACGAGGAGGTCGGGTTCCGGCACATCTCCACGCTCTTTGAGGACGTGCGGCTCGTGCACGACGCCTTGGCCGACCTGGACGAACGGACCGTCGACGCCTCGTGTACGTTGCTCGGCAAGAAGCTCCGCGCTCCCCTCATCATCGCCGCCATGACGGGCGGCACCGACGAGGCCGGAGAGGTCAATCGCGAGCTGGCGCGCGTTGCCGAAGAGATGGGGGTCGGCTTCGGACTCGGAAGTCAGCGCGCGATGCACGTGAGGCCGTCGTCGGCGCCGACGTACCGCGTCCGCGAGGTCGCGCCCACGACGCTCGTACTCGGCAACGTCGGCGTCGTGCAGGCGAAGTCGATGTCGACCGAAGAGCTCCGCGCGCTCGTCGGAGGGGTCGGCGCCGATGCGCTGTGCGTGCACCTGAACCCGGCGATGGAGCTCGTCCAGCCGGGTGGCGATCGCGACTTCTCCGGCTCGCTCGACACGATCGCGCGCGTCGTCGCCGAGCTGCCGGTGCCGGTCGTGGTGAAGGAGACGGGGTGCGGCCTCTCTCCCGACGTCGGGCGGCGGCTCCGCAACGTGGGGGTCCAGCACCTCGACGTCTCCGGGGCAGGCGGGACCTCGTGGGTGGGGGTCGAGGCCAAGCGCGCCGCCATCGCGGGCGACGATGCCTCGACGTCGCTCGGGGAGACTTTTTGGGACTGGGGCATCCCGACCGCCGCGAGCGTCGCGCTCCTCGCGCCGCTCGGCTTCCGTTCCGTGATCGCCACTGGCGGGGTCGCGAGCGGGCTCGACGTTGCGAAAGCCGTCGCGCTGGGAGCGAGCGCCGCCGGGATTGCGCGCCCGTTCCTCAAGGCACTGCGCGCGGGCGGTCCGGCGGGCGCACGGAGCGCGGTCGACGCCATCGTGCGCGAGTTGCGCGCGGCGATGCTGCTCACCGGGAGCCAGAACCTCCGCGCGCTCACGCGCTCGCGCCGCGTGGTCACCGGCGCGCTCTCGGAGTGGATCGAGCAGCTCTCGGGGCATTGACGCGACCCGGCGCCGCCGCGACTGTGATATCGTCGGGCCGGTCACAGCCGAGCTTGCTCAAGGGGCCTCGAGGATCATGGAAAAGAAAGGCAAGGGGCGGCGCAGTGATCGGCCCCCAGTCGACCTCGCGGCGCAGCTGAAGCTCCAGCGCGAATCGTTCGTGAGCACGTTCTTCCGTAAGGGGGCCGAGTTCACCGAGGAGCTCGTCACCGAGAACGATCGCCTCCGCGCGGCACTCGCGGACGCCGAGCGCGACAACGCCGCTCTCCGCACGCAGCTCGCGAGCGACGAGGCCATCCGCGATCTCCTCCGCAAGATCGACGACCTCGAGCGCGAGAAGCAGGCGCTCCTGTCGCACGTCCACGAGGCGGAGGCCCACACCACGCAGTTCACAAACCGCCACGCGCAGATCGAGGAAGAGCTCGCGAACCTCGCGAACCTCCACGTCGCGAGCTACCACCTCCACTCGACGCTGCGGCTCCCGATGGTCGTGCGGCACCTCCGCGAGCTCCTGCAGCAGCTCGTCGGCGCCCGCGCCTACGCGATCTATGTCGCCGACGACGCGCGAGGCGAGCTGGTCGCGATCGCCGCAGAGGGGCTCGAGGCCACCGACCTCCTCCCTATCCCTTACGGCGCCGGCGAGACCCAGGAGGACGCGAGAGGAACCGTCGAGCGCGCGTTCGTGACCGGAATCGCGCGGGTCGAGGAGGGTCCGCTCGACGCTACCCGCCACCAGCCTGCCGCGTGCCTGCCGATGCGCGTCGACGATCGCGCGGTCGGGGTCATCGTCATCCACGCGCTCCTGGCGCAGAAGACGAGGTTCGTTGCGGTCGACTTCGAGCTGTTCAAGATGCTCGGGCTCCACGCGGCGTCGGCGCTCGTCGGCGCGCAGCTCTTCGCCGCGGCCGACGGCCGCGTCCCTGGCGTCGAGGTCTTCCAGGGCATCTCCCCGAGCATCCCTCCGAAATCACTCGCGAACCCATGACCTTCCTCTTCCCCTCGCCCCTATCCCTCCCGACGAGCCTTTCACCATGAGCGCCGAGTACACCTGCCTAGTCGTCGAAGACTCGCCCATGATGCGGCAGCTTCTCGTCTTCGCGCTCTCCCGCGTCAAGAATCTGCGCGTCACGGAGGCGGACGACGGCGTCGACGGCCTCCGCAAGCTCGCGGGGACGAAGTACGACATCATTCTGACCGACATCAACATGCCGATCATGGACGGCCTCAAGCTCGTCAAGCGGGTCCGCACCGACCCCATGCACAAGGATACGCCGATCGTCGTCATCACTACGGAAGGCTCCGAGGAGGACCGCCAGCGCGCCATCGCCCTCGGGGCGAACGCCTACATCACGAAGCCGATCCAGGCCCCGCAGGTGATCGCGAAGGTCAAGGAGCTGCTCAAGATCACGGGCTGACGAGCGCGCTTCACGTTTCGCTCAGTCCACGGGACGGGGGACGAGCCGCGCGCGACGAATCACGGCCGCCACGAAATCCTTCTCGCGGTCCATGCCCGCTGTGAGGATGTCCGCGGGGGTCTTCCCGGCTGCCACGAGCCGCTTCATGCCGGCGAGATGGACCGTCTC
>Ga0209415_10005653_pt1 | contig 22415 bp, 22 predicted proteins | sample PeaSoiSIISIP2007_FD_187696 | JGI IMG/M metagenome (GOLD analysis project Ga0209415, IMG submission 187696) | Peat soil microbial communities from Weissenstadt, Germany - SII-SIP-2007 (SPAdes) (version 2) | ecosystem: Environmental > Terrestrial > Soil > Wetlands > Peat | place: Germany... | reverse complement strand
TGATGCGTCCGGGGATTTTCGGTATGCTCGCCAGACTTTTGCCGACGGAGGTGACCATGACCTCTCCAGTGCTCGCGGACTCCCTCAGGCCCGCTCGCGTTGCGGCCGCGGTCCTGTACGATGACTTCGACACGAAGAACGGCGCCTCCGGAGATCCGCTGGCGGGAATCACTTCGCGGCCCGACTTCGTAGGCATTATTTATCCCGGCCCCTCGCCGTTCGCGCACAACCGGACCGCGCCGCCGATTCCGCGCAATGTCCCCCCGGCATTCATCGCCTGCGCCGGATCAGGCGACCGGGTTCATACTGTCTGGGCGATCGAGTATTACAGTGCGATGCTGGCCCTGAGCGTGCCGAATATCGAGATGCATCTTTACGGCAACGGGCGGCATCCGGGCGATCCCTTGAGCGATGGCAGCCACATGACCGGCGGCTTGACCGACCGCAATGGCACCCCTTATGGCACCTGGCAGTTCCGCTTCATCGACTGGTTCCGCGATCTCGGCTTCCTGCAAAAGCCGGGAGTGGAGACCAAGGCCGCCAAGGATGTCGCTGCGTTTGTGCAGCAACCGGCGCACTGAGACGGGAGGCACCGTTTGTGCGCCGTTCGCGCGTCTGGGGCAGCCGAGATTACAATGTAGACTGGTGAAGGTTCGAGATGCGATTCGGCTGGTTGAATCGGATGGCTGGCGGCACGTGCGCACCACCGGAAGCCATCGGCATTACAAACATCCGTCGAAACCAAACGTCGTCACGATTCCCGGCCATCCGGGCGACGAGTTGCCCAAAGGAACATTGAAATCCATCCTGAAGGCTGCGGATTTGGAGGCGAAACAGTGAATCGAAAATATGCCGTCATTTTCGAGCAGGCCGAAACGAACTGGGCAGCGTACGTTCCCGATCTGCCGGGCTGCGTGACTACCGGAAAAACCTTGGATGAAACCGAGCGGAACATTCGGGAGGCAATTTCAGGCCACATCGAGACTCTGCGAGAGTTTGGTGAAGCGGTTCCAGAGCCAACCAGTATCGTCCGGGAGATTGACGTCACTCCCGCGGCATAGTCCGCCTTCCAGAGCCGGTTCCGCTGCTTCGCTCCCGCCGGCACGTGGTTAGCTTGCGTGCAGCCACTGTTATCGCACCGGTGAATACGGCATAGCGTGGTGCAGCGAGAGGTCGATCACGGCGGTGATCTGGCCGTCGCGCTCGACGGATTCTTTGCGCACCTTGGTCCATTCTTCGTCGGCGCCAAACGCGGCCCAGGCCTTTTCGCGTGCGGCGAGGTTGTCGAAGGGAATCAGGTAAGTGAGGTTGGGCCGGTTGGCGCCGAAAACGGTGGAGCTGTAGAACACCGGATGGACGCCCACGCGGTGGAAGATGCCGATCTCCGCGCCGCTGAAGCGCGCGTCGAGCGCCCTGCGCTGCCGCGCGGTGGGCGAGTGATAGACGCGCAGCTCAAAGATGCGCGGCGCTGCGGGCGGCTTCTCCGGCGCGAGGATTTCCGGCGAATACGCGGTGGCTTCGAGCAGCGTGGCGCTCGACGTGACATAGGGCTCTTCACCCGACTCCCACTGCTCAAACGCGTGGCTGAAATCCTTGTCGGCGAATAGTTGTTTTGAGATCTCCCAGATCTGTCCCACCGATTCCACGCCGACAATTGCGGTCACCAGCGGCATGTGCGGCGCGGCGATCGCTTCGAGGAAGATCTTCGGTCCGGGATGGATGCGGTCGAGCGCCGGCACGAACGCTTTCGAGAAGAAATCGTGAATGCGGGAGCCCTGCGAACCCTGCTCGAGCTGGAATTGCTCCAGCACATAAAAGCGCGTCTTGCGCTCCCCTTCGGCATCGGTAACTGCGCCCGAGGCTAACAGCGCGGGCATGGCGGAAAGAAAACCACGGCGATCGAGGATCATGCGCCACATTGTATAAGATCGCTACGCGCGGCGCAGGGCTCCGCCGGAGCCTGCCCGGAAGCCGCGCAGCCAAGGCAGCAACGCGCCCGCGATCGCGACTATGCCGGTTTCTGGCAATCCCTTAGTGGGTGGGGCTTCCGAACCCTCCGTTGAGGCCCTGAAAGACGGAATCGTAGTGGCCGCTCTCGGCCGCGAAGCGGAGACGCTTCACATTTTCCACGCAGATTTCGACCGCCGCAGGCTGGGTTTTCAGGATCGCCATCGTTTCCGCAATGAACTTATCCAGCGGCATCGCGCGCGGGTTCGAGGCCCCGTCCAAAAGGTCGGTGGCGACATAAGGAGGAATCAGTTCGAGAACCTCGGTGGTAGTTCCCCGGAGTTGATAGCGGAGCGATTGCGTGTACGAATGGATAGCGGCCTTGGTGGCGCAATAAGTGGGAGTTGGGACCATCGGAACGAAAGCCAGTCCGGAGGAGACGTTCATAATGGCGGAGTACGGCTGCTTTTGGAGCAGCGGCAGAAGGGCCGCGGTGAGACGGATGGGGCCCAGCAGGTTGGTGGCGACGATAGATTCCGCGTCGGCAAGATCCTCCTGTTGGGCCTGGAGCTTTTCGGCCCGCATGATACCAGCGTTGTTAATGAGTACGTTCAGTGCCGGGTAGCGGGTTGCCAGGTCAGCCGCAAACGAGCGGATGCCGGCAGGGTCTTCGATGTCGAGCGTATGGGAGGCCATGCCGGGGTTAGCGGCGGTGGTCTGGTCGAGGGCCTGTTTGCGGCGGCCGGCGATGATGACGTGGTTTCCGAGGGCGTGAAAAGCTTCGGCCAGGCCACGGCCAATGCCGGAGCCGCCGCCCGTAATCAGGATTGTGTTACCGGTGGTCTTCATGGCGATCGTCGATTCCTGTTCGAATTATAGGATGCGAGGATCGGTTCAAAGGTGGCGTTCCTCTCTGTGGCCGGGCATCCTGGAGCAGCAAAGAGATCCAGCGTACCGACACGCGTCAACGGGTTGGACTTCAAGACTGGGCTTTATGGAACACGTACAGGAATACGGTCAAACCCAGGCTTGCCAGCAAATGGATTCCGGATTTGAGCGGCGTTATCGCTGCAATCGCACCGCTCGCGAGAGCCAATAGGTCGCGGATGAAGCCCGCAGCCAGCAGAACCGTCAGCAGAATCATCCCGATCAGTGCGAAGAATGCCGCGCTCTTGAGTCTCATGCTTGCAGTATACGTCTCCGGCTTCCTTATGGAGCGACGCGCGGCCGGGAAGAGACATAATGGCCACAGGCGTGCTCGGCCACTGAGAGGGAATTATGCCGGATGAACCAAAACCGAAACAGCGCAAGAAGAAAATCGAACCGGAACCTGAAGGTGTTTTAACTGCTACCGCAAAAGCTATAGGCACTGCGGCAGGCAAGGTGGCGGCGTTGGCGGGAGTGGGCGGGCCAACGCCCCATACGTTGTCGACCAAGATACCGAAGCTCCAGAAGACGAATAAGTCCCGCTTGCCCCGCCGGCAGAAGAAAGCCCTTCAGAAGGTTCCGGCAGCGCACGGCGGCGCCTGAGGAGTCCGGGCCGCGAAGACAATGCGCGGATGATCCTGCACTAGAAGTGAAGATCCTGCACTCGGTTTCAGTACCTTGGAGCGCGCCACGAACCAGGCGAGGCTCTAGGTGCGCCCCATCAGGCCGGGAGGAGCGATGCTATCGAATGCGGCTCCTGCGGGCTTGTCGCTATTCGCCTTCTTCTTGCCCCAGGTCCAATAGAGCCCCAGGTAGGCGTAATTCTCCCTCTGTCCGATGGCGGTGTGGCCGTAACAGTACAGTAACTGAAACCCGGGGTCGCGGAACTTGTAGTAGCCGCCGATGTCGACCAGCGTCGCCGGTCGCGTCTGCGCCGTTGCCGGTCCTTCTGGTCCGTGATAGTAAATCTCGGTTCCCAACGTCAGCTTCTTGCCGAGATCCCGCTGCAGCAGCCAGCCCGCAAACGGAAAATTACGAAAGCCGGGTGCGCTCACCAGCGTCACCCCGCAGCCCCCGTAGGTGGTCCACGGGCCGAAGCTCTTCTGCGCCCAAAGTGGCGCCTTGTACCAGGTCCTGCCCACCCCCAGACCTCTTGCGGCGCTGCCGGTCGGAATCTCGAACATCACGAATGTGCCGATCATCGGACGATGCTTCGTTTCCTGCACAAACCGATATTTGATTCCCAGCTCGATGTCCCCGAGACCGAAAGCTCGCGGACCTGTGCCCGCGGGGGCCAGGCTGGGATTGTTTGCCGGCAGAATGGCTGCGGCGGGAATGATGATGTGGAGGTGAACGTTGGGAAGAGCGCCCCAGTTGAACTCCACGGCAGGCCCAACCGTGTCGCTTTCTACCGCGGTGCCGTCCCAAGCCGCGAACGTATAGAATTCGTAGTTGCGGAAATCAATCGGCTCCGGATCGTCGGTTTGAAACGGAGGACCAGCCAGCGCAACGGTCGGGCCGAAAACCAGCGCGGCCATGGCCCCGGGCGCCATTGCCGCGGCTAACCGATGCATCGGATTCCGCCGGCTCATTCAGTCATTGTGACACGCTGATGCGGCGTCGCGGCTTTTCTTACGCCCTGTTCCGGGGCTCGCTGATTCGCCGTCTTTTCCACACGGCTTACGCGGTCGGCTACGACCTTTCGCTCCTCCGGAGCTGGACTCTCACCCAGCGTCGGACCTACGATCCACTAGGGCAGCAGATTGAGGCCGTGAATGGCGGGGTCGGGGAGGTCGTCGTACGTCAGGCGTTCTCCGAAGCCCTGGCGGCGGGCCGAGTAGAGGCCCAGCCAGATGGCGACGATCGCGCCGAAAAGAATGACGTAAAAGACGGGATGATACAGGCTGATCAGCAACAGGCCGTTGACCATGGGGAACGCGGCGAGGATGCCGATGCCCCAAAGCGTGAGAATCCAGGCGGGAATTTTGCCGGAGAGGTGGGAGCAGGTGAAGGGCAGCTTCTGCCAGCTGGTGAAGACCCACTCGTAGCACAGCAGGCCGAAGGCGGTGAAGATGGCCGCTTCGGCGACGGCTCGCCAGCCGAGCAGGTGCACCTCCAGCGGGAACGGGACGGCTAACATCAGGGCCGCGCCCCAGAACAGAATGAAGCGGTCTACGGCGCGCATCCAATCCAGGCGGCCCAGCCGCTCGGCGATCTGGAACGTCCAGTTGGCCTTCCACTCGACTGGGATGGTGAACAGGTGGCGCAGGCCGATCAGCAGGAATGTCAGCAGGATTACGTGAGCATACACGAAGCAGGCCGCGGTGCGGTTGGGCTCGGGAACGGCTTCCTGCATTCCCAGAATGCCGGTGAGCAGAATGGCGAGGCCAACGCCGCCGTAACCCATCAGGATCATGCGGTGCTGGCTGCTGCGCGCCAGCGTTTTGGTCATGAAGACAAGAACGGCCTGCTGGCGCGGGTTGGGGACCACCCACCCGAGAAGCGCGCCGGCCCACTTGCGATCGCTCGTGGACGAGCCGGTGACGCCCTCCACCAGCAGCTTGCGGTGGCGCTGGTAACCGGCGATGTAGCAAATCAGTGCCAGCGTTACGGAGATGGCGAGACCGGCTTCGGCGCGTTGCGCGAGGGCAGCCATCAGCGGGTCCGGGTCGCCCAGCAGGTTTTGGTAGAGTCCCAAAAACCAGACGGGCGGCAGCCACGCGGAAAGTTCCGGGCGGAGCGCGGTTGGCAGAAACCGGGTGTCGATGGAAAAACTGAGCACGATCAGGATCAGCATTACGGCCACCAGCAGTCCCTGCAGGTAGCCCGCAACCTTGCCGAAACGCCGCGGCGGCAGCAGATTCAGCAGCACGCCCTGCAGCGCCAGCATTCCGAAGAAGAAGAAATAGCAGGCGGCGGCGAAGGCGATGGCCTGGACCAGCAGGTGCGCCGCCAGAGAAGGATTGATCTGCCAGCGGCCGCCCGAGACCAGCGGGAAGGTGAGGCAGGGCAGCGTGTCGATCACCACCACCGCAGTGGCGGAAACGATCAGCAGCGCCAGAAACTTCGCCTGAAATATCTGGCGGGCGCGCAGCGGCAGCGTGCCCAGCACCCGGTAATCGCGCAGGCCGGGAAAGAGCGACTGCCATTTGATGGCCGTCAGCAGTCCGATGGCCGACATCATCAGCGTGAGCAGCCACAGCTCATCGGCGCGCGCGGCCTGCTGATACGGGCCAGGCGTAGCCATAGCGGAGAAGTACGCGTACTTGTGCGCCAGCGGCTGGGCGAAGAGCGGAAACCAGGGCAGCAGCAGCGAAAAGGCGCCGAGGGCGGGCGTCTTCCATTGATCGGGCGTCGTCGTTAGTTCGCTATCGAAGAAGCGCAGCACGAAGTGGCGCAGCAATTCGAAATTTGGTCCGTGCGTTTCGCGGAGCCATTGTCTCATGCCTGCATCACCTCGAGGATCTGATTGGCCACAGCGTCGGGGTCGTCCACCTGCGCGAGCTGCGCGAAGACGCCTTCGAGCGAAGGCTGGCTCATCAGCTCGCGCAGCCGGTCGATGGAATCGTACGCCACCACCTCGCCCTTGCGCAGGATCAGGACGCTGGAGCAGACCTTCTCCACCACCTCCAAAACGTGCGAACTGTAGAAGATCATCTTGCCTTTTTCGGCGAGCGCGTGCAGCAGGCGGCGGAGCATGAGCGCGGAAGTGACGTCGAGGCCGGAGAAGGGCTCGTCGAGGATGAGGATCTCGGGATCGTGCAGCAGGGCGGCGGAGAGCAGGATTTTCTGGCGCATGCCCTTGGAATAAGAGGAGAGCGGCGCCAGCCGGTCGCTCCAGAGACCCAAAAGGCGCAGGAATTCATCCATCTTAAACTCTAGCTGGAGGCGCGGCATGCCGCGCAGTCGCCCGACCAGTTGCAGGTACTCGCGGCCGGAAAGGTGTGGATAGAGGTGCGGTTCCTCGGGCACGTAGCCGATTTTCCGCTGGAAGGCAGTGAAATCGTCGTAGATGGTGCGGCCGTTATAGAAGATCTGCCCCTCGGACGGTTCGATGAGGCCGGTGAGCATCTTGACGGTGGTGCTCTTGCCTGCGCCGTTAGGGCCCAGGTAGCCAAGAATCTCGCCCGGCCGGATGGCGAAGCTGACCTGCTTCACCGCAGGCGTGTGGTTGTAGAACTTGGTGAGGGCGCGCGCTTCGAGCATGCCGAAGGTCTCCGAGAATTGGACTCCGCGAAGATGCGGTTAGTTCCAATACTGTTTCCTAAGGTCGTGGCGCGGGCTGTCAAGCCTGCTGAGCCGAGGCATTTTCGCCGGCTCAGGCAGGACATACCATCGCCTTTCGTGGTCTGCCACCCCTCGCCGAATCACGACGCCTTGACAGACGAGAGCCCAGAAATGTCGAGAAGAATCTCGACACGGCAGGCATGACTGCCTGCGCCACGGTTCACTGGTTTTCCGACGCGATCTCGAGGTAATCGAGCGCGGCGGGTTCGCCCGCGTCGGGGCGGCCTTCGATGCGGATCTCGTCGCCGGGACGTAAGGCCACGCCGCGGATGACGCGGCGGGTGGAGGACGTGGAATCGAGCGCCGTGGTGGGCAGCAGCAGATCCGCCGGCCACTCATCGATCAATTGTCCGGCCACGCGCAGCCGGTAGCGCGAAATGCCATTCCGCTGGTCGAAATATTGGACGCGCAGCGTGTACCAGCCGGCCACGCCAGCGAACTTCAGCATGGCACTGCATTCGGCGGCGCCACACGCGACAGCCTTGCCGCCCGAAGCGTCTTCGGCAGGCACCACGTCGCGGACCTGATAACCATTCAAGCGCATCGATTCGGCTTCGAAGCGGCCGGGGTATCGGCCCACGCGGGCTCGTGCGTCGGCGATGCCAGAAGCGCGCCGGAACCATTCGGTCACCGCATCGCGCCACACCACTGCCTGTCCGGCCTGGTATTCGAGTTGGGCCAGCACTTCGCGGTAGCGGCGCTCATCCACCAGTCCCGAAAGCGCCTTCCATTGGCGCACGTAACCGGCGACGGCCTCCGCCCCCTGGTAATGGGAATCGTAGAGATATTGAATGACGGTCTTGCCATCGTGCAGCACGTTAGTGTACGGAACGTGATGCAAGAAGAGCAGCAGGTCGTCGGGACACGTAGCCAGCGACTCCCACGCGCGGGCCACCGCGGGCGGATATTGGCCGATGTAGCCGGTGCCGGTGGCGATGGTGCGGTCCATGCCAGCGCCTTTTTCATCGGCGCGATGCCACTGGCCCCAGCCGTTGCGCTCGCTGGCCTCGACGTTCACGCCGTAATGATTGCCGGTGATGTCGGTGAGTGTCTGCAGGCCCAGCGGGCCGGTGTAATTCTCATAGGTGCGCCAGGAGCTGAGCTGGATGGCCTCGACCGTCTCGTCGACTTTGGGATCGCCGCCGAAGGTGAGGCGCGTCCATTCTTCGGCAATTTGCCGTGCGCTCAGATCTGGATTCCAGGCAAGGCGGCCGAAGCCATACAGGTTGGCCTGCGACAGATGATTGCCGAACCAGTTTTCGTCGAGCCCCACGTTGGCCACGCCGGCGAAGCCGCCCGTGGGACGGTGAAAGATCCTGCCCGCCGCCAGCGCTTTCACCGGCGTCGATCGGCCGCCTGCATGCAGGTCGAAATCGAGCGTCTCCTTCCACATTGGCACCAGAAAAACGGTGTGCCGGGCCTGGCCCATATACTCCTGGGTGATTTGCAGCTCGATGGCCTGGTTGGTTTTCTCAAGCGCGCCGAAGAGCGGCGAGGCGGGTTCGCGCACCTGGAAATCGATGGGACCGTTCTTGATCTGCACCACTGCGTTCGAATCGAACTGGCCATCCAAGGCGTGGAAGTTATCGTAGGCCGCGCGGGCGCGATCGTTCTTCGGGTTGCGCCAGTCCATGTGATGGTCGTAGACGAAACCGCGGTAGAGCAGCAGGCCGCCGTGCGGCGCGAGCGCGCGCGCCACCACATTGGCAGCGTCGGCGTGACTGCGGCCGTAGGTGGAGGGACCGGCGCGGCCCTCCGAATCGGCCTTCAAAACAAAGCCGGCGAGATCCGGGACGGCTCGATACAATTCATCCGCTTTCTGCTTCCACCAGGCGGCGACGCGGGCATCGAGCGGGTCGAAGGTATCCAGGCCGCCGAGGATCTTGGGGCTCGAGAAATCGACCGAAAGCGCCACCCGCACGCCCCACGGGCGAAACGCAGCGGCAATGCGTGCGACTTCCGGGATCATCTCCGCAGCCAGCAGCTGCGGATTGGCGTTGACGTTATTGATGGAGCAACCGTTGATCCCGAGGGAAGCGAGCAGCCGCCCGTACTCCGCGACGCGGCTCAAATCGCCGCGCGCGTGCCCGTCTTCCCAGAAGATGGAGCGGCCGCCGTAGCCGCGCTCGATAGAACCATCCAGATTGTCCCACTGGTTCACCCAGCGAATCGGCGCGTAGGGCGCGACGCGTTCGTCAAGCGAATCGAAAGGCTCGCCGAGAGCGATTTTGCGCAGCAGGGCGAACGCACCGTAGAGTACGCCGCGAGGGTTAGATGCGGTGACGACGGTGTAGCGGGGGCCCCCGTCCACCACGGTCTTCAGCCAATAACTGTCCTCGGGGAGCGTGGCATGCAGGCGCCACTGCGGCGCAGCGCGGCCGAGCTCATCGAGAGTTCCCAGCACGATGGCGTTTTCTTTGGGAATCTGCTCTTCGGTGCGTAGCGTTCTTCCCACTAGTCCGCGCAAGCCGCGGATCAACTCGCTGCGCGCGGAGGCTTCCGGATCGGCGTCGTTCAGAGTTGTTACGACCGCCGGCAAGCTGGCGCGAACGCGAGCCAGCGCGGCGCCTTCGATGGGCTGATAGCGCAGCCAGGCATCGTTGCCGGATTCGGCGTGAAGGCAGGCGGTGGCCAGCGTGGCGACGAAGATGGATTGGAGCACGACGTGAAAGTGGCAGACACGAAGGATCTTCTGATATGGGCAAGCTAAAGCGTGCCCTACCGATGTTTCTAGGTCGCGCAACTGCTTCTCCTTTTACGAATTGACGCCGGAGGCCAGGTAGCCTCCGTCGACCGCAATGCATTGGCCAGTGAGAAAGCTGGCGCCGTCCGACGCCAGCAGGACAGCCACGCCGACCAGTTCTTCAGGCCGGCCGAACCGCCGCATCGGCGTGCGCAACAGCATCTCGCGCCCACGGGCAGTGCCGCTCACCAGGTCCTCGTTCATTTCCGTGGGAAAGATGCCGGGCGCGATCGCGTTCACCGAAATCCCCTGCTGGGCCCATTCACACGCCAGGCTGCGCGTCAGCGAGAGGACGGCCGTTTTGGAGGCGCAGTAAGCGGCGACTTCGTGAAACGCGACAAACGAGCCGAGCGAAGCAATATTGATGATGCGTCCGCGACCGCTGGCCTTCAGCGGCGCGTGAAAGGCCTGGCATGCCCGCAAGACGCCCGTCAGATTGGTGTCGAACAGCCCCTCCCATTCGTCCTCGGATACGTCGAGAGTGGGCTTGAGGAAGGTGACGCCGGCCGCGTTGACCAGGATATCCACGCCGCCGAAATGCTCCATGACCCGATCGCGCAGCTCCTCGATGGATTCCCGGCTGGTGACGTCGGTGGCCTGGCAGAGTGTCCGGCGCCCGGCGGACTCAATCTCCCGGCAGATCGCTTCTACCGCGTCCCTGCGCCGGCCGGTGGGGACGACGTTCGCGCCGTGGCACGCCAGGCCGAGCGCCATCGTGCGGCCGATACCCGAGGTGGCGCCGATTACCACGGCGACCCGATCCCTCAGCTCCAGGCGATTCCCCATCATTCCCGTTCGTAGTCGAGAAACAGAGCGCCGTCCTCGACCGTCAGCCCGACACCCGCCGCGGCGGCGGCTTCCTGTAAAGCTGCGGGGAGCATCACCAGCGGGTCGGAGCTGACCGCCAGCCGGCGCATCAGCCCTTCCCCCTTTCTGGCGCCCACATTGAAGACGATTTTGAGCCCGCGCCGCTTGCACTTCACCGGCGTGCCGTCCTCCAGCTTTACGTTCATCGGTTTGACGTACGCGTCTACGTAATGCACGCCGATTCCGGACTTGTCGTCGGTGAATTGCGGCAGTTTCTCGCGCGCCGCGGCATTCACATCACAGAGTTTGATTTTCATGTTCGAGTTCGAAGTATTCATCCATCCTGATTCGAAACGCGTGAATGTGCTCCGGCGTGCTGCCGCAACAGGCTCCGAGAATGCTCACGCCGGCCTCCAGAATCGGCTGGACGTCGCGGGCCATCTGCTCCGGCGTTTCTTCGTAGACCACCTTCATGTTGACCAGCTTGGGCTGGCCGGCATTGGGCTGCGCCATCACCGGCAGGGGGGACACGGCCCTGTATCGCTCCACGGCTCGCCGCGCCCGCTCCATATCCATGCCCGTGCCGCAGTTCAGGGCGGCAATATCGGCGCCTTGTGCCTGCATGAACTTCGCTGCCCGTTCCGGGTCGACCCCCATCATGGTGCGGAAGGTCGAGCCGTCGAGCGTCACATCGTAGGCCATGGAGCCGATGACGCACGGCGCGCCGGCTTCCCTGGCCGCCTCGATGCCGATGCCAAGCTCTTCGAGCGAGGTCTGCGTCTCGATGATGATGGCGTCGGCGCCTGCGTCCACCAGAGCTTTCGCCTGTTCGCGGAACGCTTCGCACACCTGGGCTGCGGTGAAATCGCCATAGGGCTCCATCAATCCACCGAATGGTCCGATGTCGCCGATGACGTAGCCGGGCCGGCCATCGAAGGCCTGGCGCGCAATCTCCACTCCGGCACGATTGATCTCCACCGCTTTGCCGGCTTGGGAATGGCGGTTGAGCATGATACGAGAGCCGCCAAACGTGTTGGTGAGAATGCAATCCGAACCGGCCTCCGCATAGCGCCGCTGAATGGCGAGCACCCGCTCCGGGTGCGTCAGGTTCCAGGCTTCGCCGCAGTTTCCCTGCTCAAGTCCGGCCAGCATCAGTTGCGTGCCCATGGCTCCATCGCCGAGGAGCGGGTGCGCGCGAATCGCGTCTTGCAGGCGTGGCTTCATCTTCGAATTGGTATTTCCCCCGCCGGGCTTTCCTGCCCGAGCAGTGCGTAATGAATGGTTTCGAGCACCAGCCCCCACTTGTGCTGGCGGCTCGCCGGCTCGCAGTAGCAGCCGGTGGGATCTGACGGACGCTGCCAGGCCAGCACTTCGTGGAGCGGCCGCCCCAGCAGCGGTTTCTCAGCGTCCACAGCGGCGAGCAATTTGCCATCGGCGTCGTACTGGCACATGAACGTATGGCCGGTGTCGCCCGGCGCCGGGGCGCAGCGGGCTTCCAGAATGGGATAGCCTTCCTCGCGGCGGCCGAGACTCACGTGGTAGTCGAATTCGAGAGGACGCCCCATGTTGGTGCAGGTGGTGCCTTGGTAGCGGAAGCGGGCGTCGCTGGTGCCGTCGTCGCGTTGCGAAATCGTCAGCCGCTCCGCCGCCCATCGCCGGAGAGCCTTGCGATTCGTAGAGTAATCCCGGACGCCGCTGAAGGTGGCGAAGCGAACGGTCTCGATGGATGCGCACCCGGTCCCGCCCGCATACGGGGCACGCCGGAACTGGCATGGCAAATACGAGCAGCTCTCACAGAGCGACAACTCCGTCAGCCGCCGCACCCGTTCCGTGTGGCTGGTCAACCCGAAGACCGCGAGCTGCGACTTCTTGGGACGAAGCGCGCCCGATTCGAGCGTCTCCAATCTTCCGGGCAAAGGTTGTTGGCCGCCCTGGCGGAGCAAATCGAGCAGCCGCGCCTGTTCCCCGATGTCCCAATCCGGATAGCCGGGGCTGTCGTGCGGAAGCACCGCTAACCCGCGCGATTCGGCCCAGTCGCAAAGACGGGCCCCGATAGTCGTGATGAGGCACTCCACCACCGCCGAGCCGAACACTTCGAGGAAGAAATACTCATCGGGCTTTTCTTCGCGCCACAGCCGCTGCGCTTCCGTTTCGAGCGCGCTGCCCGCGCTGGCCGCAACCAGCACCGCGCCGCCGGCCCCGGCCTGCTCGGCTAGCGTCCGCAAGCGCAAACTGCGGAACGGCGCGCCTTCGAGCCGGATGGCGTCGCCCGCCAGATCGAGTGACCCGGCCTCGCGCGCGTACACCCATGGACGCCCGTTGGCTCGGTACCAGGCGCGCGCGCAGCCGGCCAGTTCCTGAGCGCGCTCGCTCAATACCGCGCCGCGCGGATAGCCCAGCAGCCGCCGATACTCCGCTTCGAGGACGTCGACTTCCGGGAACGAAACGGCCAGCTCGATCCTCCCAGGTAGGACAGACGATCGGTTTCCGTCGTCTGTCGCCCCGTCGTCTGTCACCCCTGGCAAAGAAGCTCGCCGCCTGACAGACGACAAAAGGCGATCGTCTGTCCTACCTGGTTGGTGCGTCATCGCACCACCCCGACCGCTTCGAGCGGTTTGAAGAGGCATCCCTCGACGAAGAAATCGAAGAAATTCGGATGCGTCTCCAGCCGGCAGTGCTCGACCCTGCGGACCAGGTCCTCCAGCTCGCGGCGCCGGGCCATCGAAAGCAAAGCAATAGAGGCGCCCTCGATCGCCGCGTTCCCGGCCTGTATCACCCGCGAAGCCGGCAACTTCGGGATCAGCCCAATGCGCGTAGCCGCTTCCACCGGCAGGTGTCGCCCGAACCCTCCTGCCAGATAGAAGACCTCGATATCGCCGAATTCCACGCCGTAACGGCCGGCCACTACCTGCAAACCCGCCACGTGCGCGCCCTTCGCCTGTGCCAGCTCACTGACATCGTTCTCCAGGAAGAAGACACTTTCGTTCGCGTCCAGTGCGATGCGGCCGCCGTTTTCAAAGCGGCCCAGTTCGTTCATCCGGCCGGTGCGCAGCAACTCGCTCAGCAGCGAGACCAGGCCGGACCCGCAGATGCCCTCGGGCGGGCCGCCGCCGATCACGCGCACTTCGAGACTGCCGCCGGCATCCACTGTCACGTCCTCAATCGCACCGTCCAGCGCCGGCATGCCGCAGGCAATCGCGCCGCCCTCGAAGGCCGGCCCGGCCGGGCAGGACGCCGCCAGGATGCGATGGCGGTTGCCGACGATCAATTCGGTGTTGGTGCCGATATCCATGATCGCGATCAGGCGGTCCTCATGCGCCATGTCCACGGCCAGCAGGCACGCGGCAGCGTCGGCGCCCACATGACCGCTGATGACCGGCGCGCCATAGACGCACGCCCGCGGATGAATTGGCAGCAGCGCCTGCCGCCCGTTCATGCTCAGGCTGGTGGTGGGGCGCTTGCCTTCGGCCATTTCGATCTCCGTGATGGACCGGTACGGGCTCTGCCCGATCGAATACACGCTGTGGCCGAAAAACAGATCGCGCATGGTGGAATTGCCCACCACCACCATCTCGTAGATGCAGCGCGGGTCGACTGGAAATTCCTCGATGGTGTGGCTCAGGTAACCGGCCAGCGTCCGCCGCAGCAGCTTGCCGGGATGTTCGCCATCGTAGTGGATGCGCGACATTACGTCGGAACCGCCGAACCGCTGCGGGTTTTCGAACGACGCGTCCGCGATCCGCGCGCCGGTTTCCAGGTCGAAGAGACGCAGCACCACGGTGGTGGTTCCCAGGTCCATGGCGATGCCGTAGAGCGGCCCCGCCGTGCGCTCGATCTCTTCGCCATCGAGCAGGATGCGCTCTCCGTCCCGGACCACCGCCGGATCGAGCTGGATGCCCCGCAATCCCGCAGGCAGGCCCGCGGACTCGGTTTCGACCTGCATGTGGCCGCGCCGCATGGTGTGGCAGCGAACCTCGCCGCTGGCCGCCGTCACGTGGGTGCGGCACGAAAGCCGGAACCTGCCGCTGAGGTGCCGCTCTTCTTCGGTGCGCTCCGAGAGAAGTTCGGCGCCATCGGTCACCTCCACCATGCATTCTCTGCACTTGCCCTGCTTGTGGCAGGAGGTGGGGACGCGGATGCCCAGCATCTCGGCGTGATCGAAGATCGACGCCGCTTGGCTGGCCTCGATGCTTTGTCCGTTGATGGTGAGGGTGGCCGCCATGACTGCCGCCTTACCAGGTCGCTTGCGCCTCGAGTTCGGCTCGCACCGCTTCGGCTACTTCGGTCGCCGAGCCTTCGCGCTCTTCTTCTTCGCTCCACCGCCATTGCGCCAGGTAGTCGTCGGACCCTTGCAGGCCCCGCTGGACGGCCACGCGGTCGATGCGCTCCATGAACTTCGGCGGGAGTTCGACTGTCACATCGTCCGCGTCGTCCTCAGCCTTGATTTGCGTCGGTATTTCCTGCCAGTACAGAACTCTGTAGGTCGCCATCTTGCTTCCTGGATGCCGCCAGCCGCAAAAACAGGTCGACGGCGGCAGAGGCGTTCGCGCCGTACCCGTCGGCGCCGATCTCATCGGCGAACATCTGGCTGATCGGCGCGCCGCCGACCGCCATCCTGATGTGCCCCAGGCCGGCCGCCTCAAAGCCGTCGATCACCGTCTTCATATAAGTCATGGTGGTGGTCAGCAGCGCGCTCATGCCGATGATGTCCGGGCTGCACTTCGCCGCCGCGGCCATAAACTTCTCTACGCTCTGATCCACGCCGATATCGTACACCTCGAACCCTGCGCCTTCCGCCATCATGCACACCAGGTTCTTGCCGATATCGTGCAGGTCGCCGCGAACCGTTCCCATCAGCAGCACTCCGACCCGCGTGGCGCCGCTGTCCTTAGCGCTCAGCAGGGGCTTCAACACCGCCATCCCCGCTTTCATCGCGCGCGCCGCGATCAACACCTCGGGCACGTAGAGCACGTTGTGCTTGAAATCCTCGCCCACGACGCTCATGCCGGCAATCAAGCCTTCGTTCAAAACTTCCTGCACGGCACGCCCCTCTGCCAGCGCATCCTTGGTCATCTGCTCGACTTCTTTGGCCTTGCCTTCATAGAGGCATTGGTTCATCAGGGCGTAATCAACCATGCCGTGCCCCTCCACCGTTGCGGCTCGCGTTGAACTCGTGGAGCGCCTCCAGCATGGCCACGATATTGGCGCGCGGCATACCCGGGCTCACTCCCCCGCCCACCGAAAGAACCATGCCCTCGCCCTCCGCGCCTTCCAGCACGTCGAGCGTCGCTTCCTTCACTTCCTCGGGCGTTCCGCGAACCGCGATCTCGAGTGGATTGACATTCCCCATCAGGCACATCCGCCTGCCCACCCGCCGCTTCACTTCGCGAATGTCGCGCTGCTTGCCCCAATTCAGCATGTTGAAGCCTGCGTCCGGCAGATGGTCGAGGCAGGCATCCACCTCGGCATCGTTGTGGTAGAGTTTCACCCAGTCCGCCGGAAACGCATCGCAAATTCGCTTCAAATAGGGGTGCGCGAACTCCAGGTAGTGTTCTTCGTTGATGAAGCCCACGATGTCGTCCAGGATGAAAATCCCCTCCACCGTATCGCCCATCACCTTGTGCTGCGCCTTGAGCCAGTCGATCACCACCCGGGTGCACAGGTCGATCAGCTTGTGCGCGCCTTCCGGATTCTCCACCAGGTCGATCATGAAATGCGTGGTGCCGCGCACGAACCCGGCAGTGCACAGCGGCCCGCGCGAGGTCACCATAGGCAGGATGTAGCCGTGGTCCAGAATGCGCTGCCGCTCCATGCCGATGCGGTGCAGCGTCAGCGCCGCGAAGGCGTCCGCCTCCACTTCGTATTCCGGAAACTGATCGATATCTTCCAGGTGATACAACGTGTGGTACTCGCTCGGCGTGTTGTCCTGCCAGAACTTGATCTTGGCCCCAAGCACCGAGGGTTCGGCCGCCATCCCGTATTCCATCCACCAGGATGGAATGAAGATGATGTCCGGAAACTCGCGCATGACCTTCAGGTTGGCCTCCCACCAGACTTCCCGGTCGAGATAGTAGTCCAGGTGTTTGATGCCGAGATAACCCGGGATCCACGGGCTGTCGACGATCAACGCCATCGGAATCTTGTCGAGTTTCTCGAGCCGGGAGGCTCGCTTAAATATTTCCCACTGTTCAGGCAGCATGGCAGTCCCTCTTCATCGCCGTCGATTGCTTGCAAACGTCGCCGGACCGGTTCTCCGCGGGGCAGCTCAGCCTATCCGGCTTCAACATGGAATGTCCACCGGACGACCGTCTGCGGGGTCGGCCCAGCGGTCGTTGGGAAGGACAGGCGCCCAACCTGGCCGGGCGGGATCCTGATCGTAAGGATATCCGCCGAGGCGGCGATAAAGTTCATTGTACTCACGCAGCTTATCGCGATCCAGTTTCACCCCCAGCCCCGGCACCGTGGGCACGGCGATGGATCCGTCCTCGTACTTCATCAGCCCGCCCTCAATCACGTCGCCGGTCAAATGATGGTAGTGGGCGTCGGCGGCAAACGAGAGATTCGGAATCACCGCGCCCAGGTGCAACATGGTGGCGAGCTGAATTCCCAGTTCGCCCGAGGAATGCACCGCCACCCCAAGTTGAAAGGTCTCGCATACCGCCGCTGCCTTGACGCAGGCGCGGATTCCGCCCCAGAAGGTCGTGTCCAGCAGAATCACGTCCACCGCGGTATCGAGCGCGTTGGCGGCCAGTTGTTCGAAGTTCACTACCACGGTGTTGGTGGCCAGCGGCACCCGCACCATTTGCCGCGTGCGGCGCATGCCGTTCAGGCCGTAGACGGGGTCCTCCAGATAGTCGTTGCGCAGACCCTCGATGGCCTGGCCGAAGCGGATGGACTGTTCCACGCTCCACACGCCGTTGGGGTCGAAGCGCAGCGAGTCGCCGGGAAACGCGGCGGCCAGGGCCCGGTAGACTTCCAGTTCATAGTCCGGCGGAAACACGCCACCCTTCAATTTGTGAGTGGAGAAACCGAAGCGCCGCTTCCACTCGCCGACCTGGCGAATCACCTGGTCGATGGTGCGCACCTCACCCGCGCCGGTGCGCGGATTCGGGTAGCGAAAAAAGGCATAGGTGGCGAAACGGACGCGGTCGCGCAGGCGGCCGCCGAGGATTTCCGAAACCGGCACGCCCCAGGCCTGGCCCAGGATGTCGAGGCAGGCGAATTCCAACGCGGCCAGCGCCTGCGTCCGGTTGTTGTAGAGCGACGCCGTGGGATTGGCGATGCGAAACCGCATCTCCTCCAGGCGCGCCGGGTCGTGTCCCAGCAAACTCGTCTTCAGTGCGCGGAACACGGCTTCGGCCGATTCGCCGCCGCCGCCCATTTCACCCAGACCGATCAGCCCGCTATCGGTCTCCACCTCTACGATGGTCCGCACAAAGCGGCCCCAATGGCAGCCATTGGCATGGCGGAGTGGCGCTTCCAGCGGAACTGTCACCGTGGTGGCGCGAATGTCGCGGATTTGCATCGGCTCTGCGCTTAAACTTCCATTGTACTTATATAGTTCGATGTTACAACTAAATCTGACCTACCGCCTCCGTTTCGCTCCCGGAGGGCCACCATTCGGACCTGCTAGAGTTTCCCTATGGCTTTCTTTCTTGCCAAAACCGATCCGGAAACCTATTCCCTCCAAGACCTGGAGCGCGAGAAGCGCACCGTGTGGGACGGCGTCACCAATTCACAAGCGGTGCGCGCCATCCGCGAAATGCGGCCCGGCGACCGGGTATTCATCTATCATAGCGGCGGCAACTCCGCAGTTGTGGGACTGGCCACGGTGCGCAGCGAGCCGCGTTCCGACGCGAAGAATGCAAAATCCGCGGTGGTGGAACTGGAATTCACGGCGCGCCTGGAGCCGCCCACAACGCTGGCGGAAATCAAGCAGTCGGGGAAGTTCGACGATTGGGCGCTGGTCCGGCAAGGCAGGCTTTCCACCATGGCCGCGCCGGAAAAATTCGTGCAGTGGATGGCGGCGCGCTACCCGGGCGCCAAAATCTGACCGACGCGGCGCCTCAGTACCGTGGCGCACGCACTCGTGCGTGCCGTGTCGAGACTCTTCTCGACACCTTCCCGCGAATGGGAGGCCGGGCGTCGGCACGATTGCCGACGCGGCACGCACGAGTGCGTGCGCCACGGAGCCGCGACCAAAGGGAGCGGTTGCCGGCGATCGAACTGGTTATTCTGCGACAGGCCCTAATGCGCGTGGGCCGGCTGGGTGCATAGCCAGAGGAAGGCTTCGAGAATCCGCGCGCGCTGTGCATCGTCGACCGAAAGCACGTGGTGCTGGCCGCCCTCCTGCGGCGTGAAGGCGGTCATGCCTTGCGCGTCCACGGTGACCCGGCCCGGAGCGGAGACGGTGAAGTAGCCATCGTCAGGCCGCACGGCATAGAGAGCGGCCGTCAGGTCCCAGGTTTCGCGATCGTACGGCATGGCGAGGTAGTTACGATACGCGTCCGCCACCGGATTCGCGCCCGGTGGCCCAAAATCGCGCTCGATGCTGCGCGCCGGGTACTTGATGGTGCGGCCCACCTCAAACCCGCTCCAATACACCGGGCCGGGCCACTCGGCGGCGAGTTTCTGCGCGGAAGGGATGTCGGTCTTGACGTTGTATTCGGGTCCCTTGCCGGCGAAGTCCCCGGCCATCATCACCAGGCGGTTCACTTTTCGCGCGGCCAGGGCGCGGCCTCCGGGCGAATCGAGCAAGCGCGCCAGGTTGGTGCTGAAGCCCACCTGGATGATCACCACGCTCGAATCCATTTCCGATTCGAGGACGCGGCGCAGCAGCTTCACGGCGTCTTCCGGATGCTCGCGATACGGGTAGTGCCCTGCATCGAGCGCCTTTTTGAGGTAGCCATCGTCCTTGGTCTGTCCGTCGTGGACCACGCCGATGGGCACGTTGGGGCGGCCATAGAAAACGTCGATGGCCGAGGCCAGCCGTGCTGCCCAGGGATTGTCTTTAGTGATGGTGACAGCCGCCAGGCGGATCTCGCCGCGGGAGGCGAAGGAATGCAGAATGGCAAGCGCCAGGCAGTCATCCACATCGTTGCCGATGTCGGTGTCGAAGATGACCGGGATGGCGGGCGGAGGCGGAGTCGCGAAGGCGAGAGCGCCGGAGAGCAGAGGGACGACGAGGAACGATAATTTCATTGCTCGGGATTCTAACTGGATTCATGCATGAGGGGCAAGGGCTGAATTCACAATTCGGGGACAGGCTACCAAACTCCCAATTGTGGCTGAAGGGCATTTGTGGCTGCCTTCGGCTTGCGGCCGCGCTTCCGAGGACGCAGCGGGCGGCGGCGGGCGGTCTCTAGCAGCTTCAGGAACTCGTCGCTCACGACGGGGCGACCGCTGCGCGTCGCTTCCCGAATTCGCTCGATCATCACCGCGTCGGCGACACCGTGGTCCATCACGTCGCGCCAGGTTTCAACGGTCCATCCGCGGCGCCACTCCGTCAGGTCGAGGAGGTTGGTTCGATCGGGGCCTCCGGCATGCGCTCTGGCACTGGACCAGAGCCAATCGGCCGCAGTGCGCACGAGTCCGGCCCGAACGGGATTCAGTTCCACGTATCGCAACGCCTCCCACTGGTGGGCTTCGTCCAGCGCACAGGAGAAGAACCGATTCTGCCAGACGTGGCCGGTTTCCCCCCGCTTGAGATTGAACCAGCGGGCATAGTCGACGTGTGTCCGGCCCAGGGTCTTCGCCAGGCCGGTTTCGGTGGACGGGGCGGCGATCAGGTGAACGTGATTGCCCATCAGACAGTAGCCGACGACCCGGAGGGAGTTGCGGGACGCGTGCCGGGCGAGAAACTGGAAATACATGGCACGGTCGGCGTCGTCGAAAAAAACCGTCTGTTGCCGGTTGCCGCGTTGCGTGATGTGGTGCCAACAACCGGGCACGACCACACGCGCGATTCTGGCCATCTTCGCAATTGGTGAGGATGGAGAGGGAAAGCTCTCATCGCAATTCGGAGTTTCGTAGCCTGTCCCCGAATTGGAGCGCGAATTGGTGCGTTACAATGGCGCGCAGCATGTCGAGTTATCTGGCGGCGGATCTGGGCGCTGAAAGCGGGCGCGTGGTCCTGGGCAGCCTGGCGGGCGGGCGCTTGGAGATCGAAGAAATCCGCCGCTTTCCGAACCAGCCGGTGGAGTTGCCCTCCGGCCTTTATTGGGACGCCTTCCGCCTCTTCCATGAAATCGTAGAGGGCCTCACGACGGCCGGACGGGAGCGGCGCTTGAAACCGGCGGGGATCGGCGTGGATACCTGGGGCGTCGATTTCGGACTGCTCGGCGCCGATGGCGGGCTGATCGATTGCCCGCGCCACTACCGCGACCCGCGCACCAATGGCGTTCCGGAGCGGCTGTTTGAAACGGTGCCGCGCGCGGAGGTCTTCGCGCGCACCGGCATCCAGATCATGTCGATCAATTCGCTGTACCAGTTGTACGCGATGCGGCTGGCGCACTCGGCGGCGCTGGAGAACGCCGGGCGGCTGCTGTTCATGCCGGACCTGCTCAGCTATTGGCTGACCGGCGTCGAGCGCAACGAAGTGACGATCGCGAGCACTTCGCAATTCTACGATCCCAAGGCACGGACCTTCGCCGCCGATATGCTGGACGGGCTCGGCATCCCGAGCCGCATCCTGGCGGAGTTGATCGAACCCGGAAGCACGTTGGGGCCGCTGCTGCCGCACCTCGCCGAATCGACCGGCCTCGGCGCCGTGCCTGTGCACGCGGTTGGATCGCACGACACGGCGTCGGCCGTGGCAGCGGTTCCCGCCCGCGGCGATGGCTGGTGCTACATCAGCTCCGGGACATGGTCGTTGATGGGAGTTGAATCCGCCGCGCCGGTGATCGACGAGCAGTCGTACAAATTGAACTTCACCAACGAAGCCGGCGTGGCCGGGCGCACGCGGCTGCTCAAGAACATCGCCGGCCTGTGGCTGCTGCAGGAATGCCGTCGCGACTGGGCCGCGAAAGGTGAGCGCTTCGGCTACGACGAGCTCATGCACATGGCCGAAGCGGCGGGCCCGGCGCGGAGCATCATCGATCCGGACGATTTCCTGCAGCCGGGAGACATGCCGGCGCGAATCGCGGCATGGTGTGGCGAGCGTTCGCTCGAAGCGCCCAAAACCAAAGGCGAATTCTGCCGCACCATTCTGGAAAGCCTGGCCCATCGTTACTGCCAGGTGCTGCCGGGGCTGGAGAGCCTCACCCGGAGCCGGATTCACACCATCCACATTGTGGGCGGCGGCTCGCGCAACTCGCTGCTGAACCAGCTGGTGGCGGACGCGACGGGCCGGAAGGTGGTAGCCGGTCCAATCGAAGCCACCGCCGCCGGCAACCTGCTGGTGCAAGCCATCGGCTCGGGCGAAGTAAGCGGGATCGAAGCGGCTCGCGAGATCGTCCGCCAGTCATTCCAGATCGCCGAGTTCCAGCCGAGACCGAAATCCGCTCGCTGACGGCGCCTGGTGCCGGCCCGCCCGGCCTGCGTTTCCGGATTCCACCACTTGCCGGCGCCGCACGGCGCGGCCACGATGAAGCCCTTCCGCGCAGATTGACCCCGACTCAGCCGTACGTTAGGATAGAAGTGCGGGGTGGAGCAGTCTGGTAGCTCGTTGGGCTCATAACCCAAAGGTCGGTGGTTCAAATCCACC